>Ga0208038_1000106_pt1 | contig 88428 bp, 72 predicted proteins | sample June2015DPH_16_1_FD_184714 | JGI IMG/M metagenome (GOLD analysis project Ga0208038, IMG submission 184714) | Peatland microbial communities from SPRUCE experiment site at the Marcell Experimental Forest, Minnesota, USA - June2015DPH_16_100... | ecosystem: Environmental > Terrestrial > Soil >...
CCTAAGCGAAAATACAGAGGAAGATGACTCTTAAAGGGGAAATAAACCTCAAGAAAAAAAAGATAGATGCTCCTATCCCTCAAAAAACATCCTAGCTCGAAAACCCGCCCAATCCAGAGAGAAGCACCTTTCATAAATTAGCTTTTTCAACAGTCACTGCCACAATAGCCCCTTATCAATGCGGTGGGAAAAATTGCAGATATGAAATAGATATGTCTGATGATTAACCGGGCCGGGGCGCTCCCCCGGCCTTTGCTTGGGTGCCATCGCCGACCTGCCCTGGAAAAGACCCAAAACTGGCTCTTCATGAGACCAGGTACGCTTTAGTCGGATGAACCTATTAAAATAAATCAGGGATTCCCCGAGGTAAAAATCAGGTTTATACCGATGGTGGTCGACGGATAACCGACTTATAAAAGGATTAACAGTAAAATGCATATGATTGAAAAACGATAACTACGGTTAACGGGAACCAAATTCGGATTTGCAACCGGGAAGCTGGCCCACAAGCAGGCAGGCCCCATTATGAAAACCTGGTTATATGCTGCCATCGCCTCTTTGGTTTTGCTGGTGGGCTGCGGTGGCGGCCTAAAGGGCCGCCTGGTCCAGGATAATCCCTGGCGGGCCCCATCCTTGTCTGATAACGATACCATAATGGATGAAGAATTATGGGGGCGTCAAATCAAATTCGATGTGCCCATCCAAGTTAATAAGCAGGTCAAGGCTTACCTGGTCTATTTTTCCACCAAACGCAAAGAGATCATCCAGCGCCAACTGGCCCGCTCCACCCGTTATCTCCCGATGATTAAGGAAGTTTTTCAGGAGTATGGCCTGCCGGAAGACCTGGCCTACCTGGCCATGATAGAAAGCGGTTTTAATCCCGAGGCCCAATCTCCCGCGGGCGCCTGCGGCATGTGGCAGTTTATCAAAGGCACCGGGGTTCGTTATGGATTGGTAATTGACGGCTACATCGATGAGCGCCGGGACCCGGTGAAATCCACCCGTGCCGCAGCCCGATACCTTCTGGACTTGTACAAGCAGTTTGGCTCCTGGTATCTGGCCGCCGCGAGTTACAACTGCGGTGAGAGGCGAGTTCAGAAGGAGTTGAACAAGGGCATTCACGAGAATTTCTGGCAACTCTCTGCTGATAAGTGCCTGCCCAGTGAAACTGAAAACTATGTGCCCCAGATGATCGCGGCCACTATCATCGCCAAGAACCCGGAGAAATTCGGATTCAAAGACGTTCCGTATCAACAACCCGATACTAAATTGGCCGTGGCAGCGCTTCCTGATGAGACTGTAGCAAGCGGGAAAGGAAATCAAGGTTTGGCCCCCAGCCCCGTCCACTCTCCAACGATAAGGGCCGCGGCATATCCTCCAAGCAACAGCCCACCATATTATGCGGCGGCAGCCGTTACCCGCAAGCCTGACCAAAACTCTGACAACAAGATCAAGCTGGCAAAAAAACCAACGCCCCCAGCGATTTATGCCAAGAGTTGCAATGCTAATTCCCGTAATGCAGCAAACGGTAATTCGACCCCCTATGCGGCTTCAATGTTCGGCAGTATTGGTTCTCCTAAAAAAGACCTTGCCCGGGAAGATAAATCTAAGGTGCAGACAATCACCAAGAAAAGGAAAACCAATGACAGGAAAGTCGTGGACCGTAAAAGTAAGAAACAGAGCCATGCCTTATTTGCCCTGAAGAGAGAGCCTAAAAACGGGAAGGCCAAAACTCTCAAGAGAAATAGTTCGCCAGTCGCCAGCAATACTGCCAGCATAGTCAGGACCAAACCTAAGACCTTTCAGGTTTCTGAGGCCCGTTGAAAGGATAATAATCCCGCCCTGGCAACCTGTTTAGAGGTCTATCTCCCCTGGTACACCTGCGAATGCGTGCTTCCATTAATAACTGACTACACAGGCCAGAGGCCTAGGCTACCAATTTTTCCTGGTTCCCAAGCTCCCGCTTGGGAACCCATTTTTGCGCCAGGCTCCGCCTGGCAAGGATTACTGATAGAAAATTATCATCGTCTTACAAGACGTTGCCCAAGCAGAGCTTGGGCCAAAATTTCCGTTCCCAAGCAGGAGCTTGGGAACGAGAAATCCAGGTAGCATGGGCGTCCCGCCTGGGTATTCAATGCGGGGGTGCGAAACTTGAGTTATTAGGTGGATTTATTTAGAAACCGGAATGATTATGGTTTCCAACTTAGGTGAAACATGTAGTTTGGTCTTCAACGACTTTGCTGCAACTTCCGCCTCTTGTTTGGATGAAAACGGTCCCGCGATCACCTGGTATCCCTTCTTTTTTCCCGGAGTCCTGCGAATGAAACCTTGTTCGCCTTGCTTCCCAACCTTGTCCAGCATTTTTTCGGCACTCCGGAAATTAGGAAAGGCGCCCACCGAGAGACCATATTTTGTTTCTTCTTCCAGGGGCGCCATAGGTTGTTCTTTTGCCGCAGGAGGACTGATGGCTGTCTTTGGGGAAGTTGTCTCGGAAATACCAACCCTTTCCCCAGGCGGGGCGTGGGGTTGTTCCGGAGGAGGCGCAATCGGGGCCGCCAAGGGCGGAGGTGTGCCCGGCGCTTCGGAAACGCCAGGTAATGTCTGTGGCTTTACTTCTAAGTTACCCGTTGGAACTGGAGCGGGCCTGCTGCCCAAAAAATGATATAGGATCAGCAAGAGGAGAATTAATAAACCTAACAGCAAAGCTCCCAGTCCTAACCCTTTAAAAACTCTCTTGTTCAAAACGCTCCCAACCTTTTAACCGGAGATTATGCGGCAACCCTGGCCACCCAGTTAAAAAACGGTTTTGGGGCGCTCTTTGCTTCGGTGAGGATCTCCCCAAGGCGCCATTCCTTAAACCGGCTCTTCTTAATGGTATAGTACCATAAATTTCGCGGTAACAATAATTTTTGCTGAATTTTGGGTAAACCACACCCTTAGAACCCGGACGCCTCTTTGCTGCGGAGCTTAAGGACCCCAAGCCAGCACTGATCGGTAGCGGTGGGATGGGGGAAAAGAGGAGGCCACGGACGCTTGTCCGTGGTGCCTTCGGGATAATTTCAATATATTTTGCAACAGTTTCGGATTATAATTAAAGGGAGCGAAAAAGAGATTAAATTCCCCCTCACCCTTGTCCTCTCCCCCTCGAGGGATGTATGGACCGGGGAGATGGGTAACAAACGTTCGGGGACTTAGGTAACACATTTTTGGGGCGTGCTGCGCACGCCGTTTTCTTATTCGGCGGCCACGGGCCGCCCTATTGTTCTCTTTGGTGGCGCAGGCGTCCCGCCTGTGTACTGAATTCAGGGGTGCGGAACTTGAGTTCATGAGTAATATGTATATCAAACAACTCGACCACCTGGTCTTGACAGTTAAGAATATCCGAGAAACAGTCTGTTTCTATGTGTCGGTGCTCGGAATGGAAAGGGAAATTTTCGGAGATGGAAGGGTGGCACTAAAGTTTGGGCGCCAAAAGATCAATCTTCATGAAGCAGGAAAAGAGTTGGAACCCAAAGCGCATAATCCGATGCCGGGGTCGGCGGACCTGTGCTTTGTCACAGATACTGAGCTCAGTGTGGCGATGGAACACGTAAAGAGTAGGGGCGTGGACATAATAGACGGGCCGGTGCGCCGTCCGGGCGCAAATGGTCCCATCCTTTCTTTTTATTTCAGAGACCCCGATTTAAACCTTATCGAGATCTCAAGTTATCAGAATGTCACCTAAAACTTGCTTTGGGCTTGCCAACAGGCTCAAGTCCATCCTGTTAGTCGAGCAAAATGTGGTGCACGCTCTGCAGCATTCAACCCGCGCTTATATAATGGAGACGGGGAGCGTCGTCCTCAAGGGGGCCAGTGAGGAACTGATCGACAATGACCACATAAAGGAACGTACCTGGGAGTTTGATCTCGGCGCCGGCAAAAGCCTGGACAGAGCTTTGAACAATCTAGGGGGCTGGGTCTGCCGAGAGAAAATTTCACAGCAACCTAGAAAACGGGGGAGAAATGGACCTGGAAAATCAGCTATTGGATGCCGCCAGGCTTTGGGGTGCGGATTATTTCGGCATTGCCGACCTGTCCCCTGCCCGCGACGCCATCCTCGAACAAGGCGGGACAGAAATCGCCGCATATCCACGCTCCATCTCAGTTGGGATCGGCCTGCTTCATCCAATAGTAGACCAGTTATCGCCACGACCCGACCGCGCCGCCGCAATCAGTTATCGATCCCACTGTTACGACATAACCAATGCACGCCTTGACCAAATAACTTCCCGTTTAGGAAGTGTCTTACAGCATAAGGGGTACAAAGCTTACCCGGTGGCGGCGTCCCGGCGAGTGGATAAGGACCGGATCTGCGCAATTTTTTCTCACAAATTGAGTGCCCACCTGGCTGGATTGGGATGGATTGGGAAGAACTGTCTGTTGATTACCCCGGACATGGGACCTCGAGCGCGGTGGGGGACCGTCCTAACCGATGCACCCCTGAAAGCGACGGGGCAATCGATTGGCGAACGTTGTGGGGATTGTCGGGAGTGTGTCGACATCTGTCCAGTCAAGGCTTTCACAGGGCAACCATTTCGAGCCGGAGAACCGCGAGCAGTTCGTTTTAATGTAACTAAATGTGATCGGAACTTTGCCAAAATGCGGGAGAGAGATGCCGAAACCGAGGTGTGCGGATTGTGTTTGTATGTATGCCCTTATGGAAGACGCTAAGATCTTGAAGGTGGAACCAACCTAGTCAGGAGAGCATGTATGCTGAGTTGGAAGTTAGCCGAGTTTATCGAAGGTGTGCACTAAGAAGATCTTCCGCCTGAAACCATCCGATTGGCCCGGCTGGCCTTACTAGACTGGCGTCGGCGTTACGCGGCGGGAGAGAGAAACCAGCGGTGATTGCGCTGCGGGTATTGGGCGCCCAGATAGCAGTACCTGAAACTTTTCCTGGAACATATGCGAGCCACAATGATCTCCATATCTGACCGACATAACTAACCTTCCAGGTCCAAGGTGCCCCATAGGTGAAGATTATTAATCCGAGGCGATTAATTTATATTGACAATAATTTTAATATATGTTTTTTAGTTTCTTGAAAAAGCCAAACCCGCCGTGAGGCGGGGGCGGAAAGCCACGGGTCTTTATGAGATAGCCGGGTTGCCTGGAAGGAGGTAGTCCGGTTTTTTTTATCGGCGTTGGCAGGAGTTAGGCGCGTTGCCATGTGCCGCCGCATAATCTCGGATTAAACCAGGTGCCCGAAGGAGGGGAAGACAATGACCCGGCGAAGCCACCTCAGGTTTTACTTAATAAGCATCATGGCGTTCCTGATGTCCCTGCCAATCTGGGCCAGGGCGGGAGAAGTCGGCAATTTCACCCAAGTTGAACAGCGCGTGGATTACCAGAAAGGGCAAACAGGCCCGCTCATCCCGGCGAAGGTGAAGCAGGGGGTGGAGGTGAATGACGTCATTCAAACCTATGAGGTTTCCCGGGCCCAGGTGCTGTTCCGGGACAAAACGACCATAATCATTGCCCCCAAGAGTAGGATAGCCGTGGAAAGCTACATGTTTGACCCGGCAAAATTTGAACGGAGTGGGGACTTCGAGCTTATCCAGGGTGTGGTGAAAATCGTGGTGCCTGTTGCCGAAAAGGTGCAGAAGACGAGCTTTACCCTAACGACCTCCACCGCCGTCATGGGCATTCGGGGAACCGAGTTTTTGGTTACTTCGGGAAAGCATTTTACGGTGGTGTATCCAATCAAAGACGAGGTCTGTATTACATCGACCTCGAAGAAGCCCGGGAAGTACTCGGTCGGCGGGGCCGTACCTGGGGGAGTCTTGGAGAAAGGCGAGGTTTGCCTGAATCCGGGCACGATGTCCGTGATCCTGGCAAATCAGCTTCCCTCCAGCGGGCTGCCGGTCACTCCAGCTGTCCTGGCCGCAGCCGAGGCATTGGTGAACACCGGGATTGATGATACTCCTGGCAAGTGTATTATGAGCACTCTCCCGGGAGTGGATCTGGTAGCTGTGACTAAAGATCTTCTGTCCCAAGGTGCAGACCTGGGTACGATCAGGGAATCTCTGTCCATGGTTAGTTGTGATCCCGATACCTATGCTTACAGCCCGCCGGGGCCGCCAGCTGTACCCGCCGGGTTAGGGCCAAGCTTTCCCGGGGGAACCGGGGGCGTTGGCGGAGGTATAACACCACCACCACCACCCAGTGGGTACAAATAAGAGCTGAAAGCGGTGCGAGAAAATTTCTCAGGGGGGAGCCAGGAAATATTGCTGCGTGGGGATGAAGCAAAAGGCGGGTATCTTTCTCGTCATATAGATAGTTCTATTTTCAGCCGGAGTCCAGGCGGCGGAACCTCAACCTGAAAAACCTGCCCTTCCCCAAGCGGAGGAAGAAGCAGTCACCGAGAAAAAACCACCGGGAAAACCCCTGGAAGTATTGCCGCAGTATATTCCGGTAAAATTGAAGTACCTAACCCACCACAATCAATAGAAAAAACAGGCCTGCGGGCCGGGGCGGTCCCCCGGCCCTGCCTTGTTTTTGCCCCACAGGCCTACACGGCCTCGACCGCCGCCTGGAAGACGCCGGGCCGCTTTAACTTCACGGCCTGGCGCTCCGGAAGAACCCTCCTCTCCCCGGACGCTCCGAAGTTATTTCGCAATTTACCCCCAGGCCTGGCTCGTATTCTTCCCTTGCCCCGGCCCGAGGCTTCGCGGTATGATAGAGGCCAGCGCGGTTCACATTCCCTCTCTCCATAAAAATTTGCTATAATTTTATCTAGTTAAACTAGTAGCGTGATTCGGGAATATGTTAATATATCTTGGCCCTAAAAACTCCCCCTCCCTGAGAGGGGAGGGGGTTGGGGGGAGGGTGGTAACATATTAAGATAACAAAAAAATAATCACCCCCACCCGGTGCCGCCTCCTCAAGGGGGAGGGGATAAAAGCGATTTCTTTTTTCAAGGTTTTCCTGAAACAACTACTTAACTAGAAGACCGGGAGACCATGCCCCAATCCCAGTTCGTCCATCTCCACGTGCACACCGCCTTCAGCCTGCTGGACGGCGCCATCCGCATCCAGGACCTGCTGGCCCAGGCCCAGGCCTATGAGATGCCGGCAGTGGCCATCACCGACCACGGCGCCCTGTTCGGGGTCCTGGATTTCTACCAGAAGGCCAGGGCCGCGGGCATCAAGCCGATCCTGGGGTGCGAGCTCTACGTGGCCCCGGGCTCCCGGCAGGACCGCAAGGGCAAGGGAGAACACCATCACCTGGTGGTGCTGGCTGAGAACCAGCAGGGTTATCAGAACCTCGTCCGTCTGGTGACCCAGGCGCACCTGGAGGGCTTCTACTACCGCCCCCGGGTGGATCAGGAACTCCTGCAGGAGTTGGGCGGCGGCCTGATTGCCCTGTCCGCCTGCCTCCACGGCAAGGTGGCCCAGTGTTTGCTGGGCGATGACCTCCGGGGCGCCGAAGCCGCCGCCCGGGAATACGCCGAGCTCTTCCCGGGGCGCTTTTACCTGGAGGTCCAGGCCAACGAATTGCCGGAGCAGCTCAAGGTGAACCAGGCCCTCTTGGAGCTGGCGCCTCGCTGGGGGATTCCTTTAGTGGCCACCAATGACGTCCATTATCTGCGCCCCGAAGACGCCCGGGCCCAGGACGTCCTGCTGTGCATCCAGACGGGGAAGACGGTGAACAGCGCCGGCCGCATGAAATTTCAGACCGACCAGCTCTATTTCAAGAGCGCCGCGGAGATGGCCCGGGCCATCCCCCACCCCGGGGCCCTGGCCGCCGCGGGGGAGATCGCGGCCCGCTGCGACCTCACCCTGGACCTGGGCCACTATCGCTTCCCGGTGTACCCGGCGGCCCACGGCCAGAGCATGGAGTCTCTCCTGAGCCAGCGGGCCCGGGAGGGTCTCCAGGCCCGCCTGGCGGCGCTGCCGGCGGACCAGCGGCGGCAGCCGGAGGAGGCCTATTGGCAGCGCCTGCAATTCGAGACCGAAATCCTGGTGAAGATGGGCTTTGCCGGCTATTTCCTGGTGGTGGCCGACATCATCTCCTATGCCCGGCATCAGCAGATCCCCGTGGGCCCGGGCCGGGGCTCCGCGGCCGGCAGCCTGGCGGCCTACTCCCTGGGGATCACCGACCTGGACCCACTGGCCTACGGGTTATTCTTCGAGCGCTTCCTCAACCCGGAGCGCATGAGCCCGCCTGATATCGACGTGGACTTCTGTTACGAACGCCGGGGGGAGATCATCGACTACGTCTCCAGGACTTACGGCTGGCAAAACGTGGCCCAGATCACCACCTTCGGCAGCATGAAGACCCGTCAGGTGATCCGGGACGTGGGCCGGGCCCTGGAAGTGCCTTACCCGGAAGTGGACCGGATCGCCAAGCTGGTGCCGGAGAGACTGAACATCACCCTGGAGGCGGCCCTGCAAATGGAGCCGCGTCTCCGGGAGCTGCGGGACACCAACCCCACGGTCCGGGAAGTCCTGGCCATCGCCGCGGTCCTGGAGGGCTTGCCCCGGCACGCCTCCACCCATGCCTCGGCGGTGGTCATCGCCGACCGCCCCCTGATCGACTACCTTCCTCTTTACAAAGGCAACAAAGGGGAACTGGTCACCCAGTTCGACATGAAGGGGGTGGAGAAGGTGGGGCTGGTGAAATTCGACTTCCTGGGACTGCGCACCCTGACGGTCATCGACCAGGCGGTCGGCCTCATCCAACGACATCATGCGGCGGATTTTGACATCCACACCATCCCCCTGGACGATGCCGCCACCTTCCAGCTACTCCAGGCGGCCAACACCGCTGGGGTCTTCCAGCTGGAGAGCGCCGGGATGCGGGCCCTGATGGTGCGCCTGCGGCCCTCGGTCTTTGAGGACATCATCGCCCTGGTGGCCCTTTACCGGCCGGGCCCCATGGAAAGCGGCATGCACGACGACTATGTGCGCCGCAAACACGGGGAGGCCAGGGTGGAGTATTTTTTACCCCAACTGGAACCCATCCTCAAAGAGACCTATGGGGTCATCCTCTACCAGGAACAGGTGATGCAAATCGCCGCGGCGGTCTCCGGTTTCTCTCTGGCGGAGGCGGATCTCCTGCGCCGGGCCATGGGCAAAAAGGACCCGGTGGTGATGGCGGCCCAGCGGCACCGCTTCCTTTCCGGGGCCGCGGGGCAAGGCATCCCCAAGGCCAGGGCGAAGGAACTCTTCAATCTGATCGAAAAGTTTGCCGGTTACGGTTTCAACAAGTCCCACAGCGCCGCCTACGCCCTGGTGGCCTATCAGACCGCCTATCTCAAGGCCCACTACCCCCTGGAGTTTTTGGCGGCGGTCCTAAACAGCGAAATCAACAATACCGCGGCCCTGGCCAGGCATATCATGGAGGCCCGGGATCAGGGGATCGAGCTGCTGCCGCCGGACATCAACAAGAGTTCCCGGGATTTCACGGTGGCGGGGGACAAGGTGCGCTACGGCCTGGCCGGGGTGAAAAACGTGGGACTGGGGGCCATCCAGGAGATCCTGGAAGCCCGGGGACCGGGCCGGTTCGAGAGTTTCCGGGACTTCCTGGAAAGGATCAGCTTAAACAAGGTGAACCGCAAGGTGCTGGAATCTTTGATCCAGGCCGGGGCCTTCGACGCCTTGCAGCCCCGGCGTTCCCGCCTCATGGCCGGCCTGGACCAGGCCCTGGAAAAGACCCAAAACTTGAAGCGCCTCCAGGACACCAAGCAGATGTCCATGTTCGCCGGGCTGGCCGTGTCCCATAACGACGACGACTGGCTGCCGGAGGCGGAGCCCTGGGAGAAGTCCGCGAAGCTGGCCAGGGAAAAGGAAGCCCTGGGGGTCTACCTCTCCGGCCATCCCCTGGACGCTTATCGCAGCCTGCTCAAGATCCGGGCCAGGGTCACGACCGCCGACCTGGCCGAAATCCCCGATTCCCAGGAAGTAATCCTGGGGGTGGTGGTCACCTCTCTGAAGGAAAAGGTGGGCAAGAAAGGTGGCCGCCTGGCCATCCTGACGGTGGAGGACCTGGCCGGCAGCGTGGAAGTCCTGGTCTTCGGCGAGGTTTATGACCGGGCCGCCCCATGGCTGCAACAACCCAGCCTCCCCCTCTGGCTGAAGGGTGCGGTGATCCAGGAAGAACAAGGTCCCAAACTGCGGGCCCTGGAGATCGCTCCCCTGGAGACCGCCCTGACCCATTGGCCGGAAAGGCTGGACCTCCGGGTCCAGGCCGCCAGCGTCACCCCGGAGCAGCTGCTCAAACTCAAGGAGGTCCTGGGCCGCCACCCCGGGCCGGTGCCGGCCTTCCTGCACTTCCTGGACCCGAGGGAGGAGGCGGTCCTGGCTTTGCCCCCTGACCTGGGCCTCGCCCCCTCCGCCGAGCTGGCAGAGGAAGTCAACCGCCTGTTGGGCTATCCGGCCCTCAGCCTCTAATACCAGGTTAACCTCAAAGATAGAGGTTTACCCCGGAGCAACCAGCCGTCGCGGCCCCAGATCGCCTCCAGGTCCCCAGGAGGAGAGGTTGGGGGCAAATTTTTTTTGAAAAAATCCCGGCCGGCGATTGTCAATGAGAAAATTAATGAATAAAGTAAGTGGAACGCCGCGACGGTGATTCTCGATTTTCGCAAGCTGGGCTTCCCCTTACTAACCCTGCTGTCTGTGGCATTCGTTTGCCGGCCCGTGATCTGTACAAACTTGTGAGCATAAATTCGGGAAAATTAACAAAAATGTAAGTTGCTCTCTCGGTAACGTTTTGATTTTACTTTAAAATAATTCTGGTATAAAAATTGCTGTCAGTTTTATAAATAACCTTAATTTTAGGGGAGGACTAACGTGCACTGCCAGAGTTGCCAGACAGTGGAAGATGTTTTCCGAGTGGTCCGGGATAAGGAAGTTAGCTTTATCCAGATCTGGTTCTCGGACATTTTGGGAGTGTTGAAGAGTTTTTCTATCCGCCCTTCAGAGCTGGAAGAGGCGATGACCGAAGGCATGGGGTTCGACGGTTCCTCGATCGAGGGCTTTGCCCGCATTGAAGAGAGCGACATGATCGCCAAGCCCGACCCCACCACCTTCCAGATCCTGCCCTGGCGGCCGGAGGAGAGGCCGGTGGCCCGGATGTTCTGCGACATCCTGCAACCCGACGGCTCCCCCTATCCCGGCGACCCCCGTTATGCCCTGAAACGCGTGCTGGCCAAGGCGGCGGAGAAAGGCTACACCTATTACGTCGGGCCGGAATTGGAATACTTTTACTTCCGGGACAGCACCTGCACCGAGACCCTGGACGCCGGCGGTTATTTCGACGCCCCGCCCCTGGACGTGGCCAACGATCTGCGGCGCCACACCATCTTCGCCCTGGAGAGCATGGGCGTCCGCATCGAGTACAGCCACCACGAAGTGGCCGCCTCCCAGCATGAAATTGACATGCGCTTCGACGAAGGCATGGCCATGGCCGACAAGACCATGACCTTGCGGGCCACGGTGAAGTCCATCGCCATGGTCAATGGCTTCTATGCCACCTTCATGCCCAAGCCCATTTTCGGGGTCAACGGCAGCGGCATGCACACCCACCAGTCCCTCTTCAAGGGCAAGAAAAACGCCTTATATGATGCCAATGACAAGTATCACCTGTCGGCCGTGGGCAAGAGTTACATCGCCGGGTTGCTGAAGCATGCCCGGGAAATCACCGGCATCTGCAGCCAGTGGGTGAACTCCTACAAGCGCCTGGTGCCGGGCTACGAGGCCCCGGTGTACATCTCCTGGGCCCGGCGCAACCGCTCCGCCCTGGTGCGGGTGCCCATGTATAAACCCGGCAAAGAGGCGGCCACCCGCTGCGAATACCGCGCCCCGGACCCGGCCTGCAACCCCTACCTGGCCTTTGCGGTGATGCTGGCCGCCGGCCTCAAGGGCATCGAAGGCAAGTACCCCTTGCCGGAGCCGGTGGAATTGGACATCTACCACCTCTCCGAGTCCGAACGGAAGCGCCATGGGATCAAGGAACTGCCCGGCAGCCTCGCCGAGGCGGTGTACGAGGTGGAAAAGAGCGCCCTGGTGAAGGAAGCCCTGGGAGCACACATCCATAGCAAGTTCCTGGCAAACAAGAAGATAGAGTGGGACGCTTACCGGATGCACGTAAGCGCCTACGAGCTCGAGCGCTACCTGCCCATCTTGTAAAGTAAAGGGCAGCCACCGTTTAATGACGGCTCACCACGCAGGCCGGGGAATCTCCCGGCCTGCGTTATTTTCTGGTTCCCAAGCTCCTGCTTGGGAACCCATTTTAAGGCAAAGCTCCTGCTTTGCGCCAGAAGACGGATCATCCTAAGGGCAAGCTGGCTCTCGCCAGGCGGAGCCTGGCGCCAAGGGTGCGTTCCCAAGCTGGAGCTTGGGAACGAGAGAAAAGGGGCAACCCGATCAAAGGCTGGAAGCCTGTGCCTTGCGCCCCTTCGGCCTTTTCTTGGGGTTGGCCAGGGCAACCGGGTTACCTGTTTCAAAATTAAACTTTTAATTGCCTTAGTCCCTCGGTCCTTGATAAATTTTAGCAATTCCAGGAATAGAAAAATCCTTTATGAAAAAAGCCACCTACAAAATCCGGCGCCTAATCATCCTGGCCTTTCTGTTCAGCGTCCTGGCAGTGCTGATCTTCGCGGGATTCAGCTTCCAGGTGCACCGGGAAATCGGCCATCGCTTGCGGCTGCTGGAACTCACCGGCGACCTGTTTCAGAGCCTGCTGGAGACCCGCCGCTTTGAAAAGAATTTCTTCCTTTACCATCAACCTGCCAGCATCCAGGAGGCCGGGAATTATACCCGGCATGTGGTTGAGCTTTACTTGAGCCATGAAGCGGAGATCCTACGGTTGAAGAAAAACCCCCAGGCGCCGGAGTTTTATAGAATCCTCACCCGGTATCAAGAAGTTTTGGCCAAGATCGAAACGGATCTCCAAGGGCCTGCGGCCGGCAATCGCAATTTTGCCGCAGAAGAAGAAGAAATGCGAAACCTGGGGCAGAAGCTGCTGAACATTACCGAAAGGTGGGAGAAGGATGAAAGGCTCGAGATCGACCGCTTGTTCAAGCGCGCCATGGGGCTGTTCGTCGGCTCGGTTTCAGTCTTCCTGGCCCTGGGCATCTTGGTGGCCTTCTATCTTACCCGCATGCTGGTGCGGCCTCTCTTCCAGATGCAGCAAGCCATGGACAAGATAGCCCATGGTGATTTCACCCCTATTTCTCAACCGGAGTCCTCCGCGGAAGAATTCTCGGCCCTGTTCCGGGCCTTCAATCGAATGACCCACGAACTGCAAGTGCATCAGGAACAACTGGTGCAATCGCGGAAGATCGCCGCGGTGGGCACCCTCACCTCGGGCATCGCCCACGAACTCAATAATCCCATCAACAATATCGTGCTCACCGCCGAAGTTCTTAAAGAGGACTTCCGGGAGCTGAGTCAGGAAGAGGCCCTGGGGTTGATCCAGGATATACTGGGGCAGGCGGAGCGCGCCGCGGAGATCGTCAAGGGCCTCCTGGATTTTTCCCGGTCGGAGCACCCCGAGTTCGAGCCCCTGGACATCGCCGGGGTCATCCAGGATACCCTGAAGCTGGTGCGCAACCAGTTGTCGCTCTCCGGCATCCAGGCGGAACTGGACCTGCCCCAGGACCTGCCCCAGGTGCAGGGGAACCGCAAGAGCCTGCAGCAAGTCTTTCTAAACCTCCTCATCAACGCTATCCAGGCCATGCTGGACGGAGGCAGCCTCACCGTCCGGGCCTATCCCACCCCGGACGGCCAATGGCTAAAAGTGCAGGTGATGGATACCGGCATGGGAATCGCGGCCGGGGACCTGCCCCGGATCTTTGACCCCTTCTACACCACCAAGCAGGTGGGCCGGGGCACGGGCCTGGGCCTTTCCGTGTCTTACGGCATCGTGGAAAAACATGGGGGCCATATTGAGGTGGAGAGCGAAAAGGGCAAGGGATCGACCTTCAGCGTGGTGCTGCCGGTGGGCCGGGAGTGAGCAGGCCGCCGGGCGCGGCGCCCGGGGGTGGCCGCGGCTGCGGTTTCCAGACGGCTTCCAGGAGCTCTTGGTGCTTACCGCTCACTAGAAGAGGACTAGATGAATATCGCGGTGGTGGACGACGAAATCATAGTCCAGCAGAGGCTGAAAGCAGCCTTGGAAAAAGAGGGGCACCCGGGGAGGCCCGGGTCAACGGTCTGGAGTGCGAACCCCCTGACTTGCAGAGCTTGCGCCGGCAATTTGAAGGAGAGATTTTGCTGGTCCGGGGGCCGGGAAAAGTGACGCGTCTCACGGATAATTCCGGGCAACGACAAAGAAGGGAGAACTAGGCATGTCCTGGAGTCTTTATCTACCAGTGGCCGGCAACAGCATCAACATCCTGCTGCTTTTCGGATTGGGGGGCGCGGTGGGCTTCCTCTCGGGCGTCTTCGGGGTGGGTGGCGGCTTTCTCATGACCCCGCTGTTGATCATGGCCGGCATTCCCTCCACGGTGGCCGCGGCCTCGGATTCCAACCAGATCGTGGCGGCCTCCACCTCCGGTGCTTACGCGCATTACCGCCTGGGAAACGTGGACTTCAAGATGGGGCTCTTCCTGCTCATCGGCGGGGTCATCGGCGGCACCCTGGGGGTCCAGCTCATCAAGGTGCTGCGCTCCATGGGGAACGCCGACTTCGTCATCAAAATCACCTACGTGGTGATGCTGGGGGTGATTGGCGGCTACATGTTCATGGAAAGCCTCCAGGCCCTCCGCAAGAAGCCGGCGCTGGAAGGCAGGCGGCCTGAGCCCGCCAAGGTTTCCCGGTACAACCGCTTCAGCCAATCCCTGCCGTACCAGATGAGATTCGACAAGTCCGGGGTGACCCTGTCGGCCCTGCTGCCCCTCATTCTGGGGATCTTCGTGGGCATCCTGGCGGCCATCATGGGGGTGGGCGGCGGTTTCATCATGGTGCCGGTGATGGTCTACATGCTGCGCATGCCCATGCACGTGGTAGTGGGCACCAGCCTGTTCCAGATCCTCTTCACCTGTATCAACGTCACCATCATGCAGGCCATTACCAATTTTACCGTGGACCTGGTGCTGGCCATTATTTTGCTGCTGGGTTCCACCCTGGGGGCCCAGTTCGGGGTGCGCCTGAGCCGCCGGCTGAAGGCCGACCAATTAAAAATTCTGCTGGCCTCCATCGTCCTCATCGTCATGGTTCAAATGCTGGCCAGCCTCATCATTCCACCCCATCTGATGCTGGCGCACAAGGGCGGGCACTGAGATGGGGGCCAGGAGTTATTTCGGGCAAAGGTTGGTGGCGGTCCCGGGGTTGCTGTTGATTTTGAGCTTGCCTTCCCTGGTCTGGGGGGCCTCCCTGGATCTTAAGGTCTTTCCCTCCCAGGTGGAAATCGGGGCCTTCTTCCGGGGCCAGCGGGTGACGGTGGCGGCCATGATCCCCCAGGGGGCCGAGGCGGTCATGGAAGTGGTGGGCCAGGCCGGGGACGAGCACCTGATGCGTAAGGGGCGCAGGGGCGGGCTGTGGCTGAACGTGGGCGAGATCGAGTTCCATGGCGCCCCATCCCTATACATGGCCATGAGTACCGACCCCAAACTCCTGGAAGCCGCCGCGGCGGCAGAACCTTGGGGCTACCCGGCCCTGAAGACGCGGGTGACCATGTCGGGCCTGGTCCAAGACCCTGAGCGGAATGAATTCTTCGAGCAGTTCCTGAAGATAAAGGAGAGTGAGGGGCTTTACACCACCTTTCAAGAGCCTATCAAGAAATCCCCGGTCGCCGGCGGCCTGGTTCCCGTGAAGGGCGAGTTTCAGCTGCCCACCAACGTCAGGCCGGGCAGCTACGAAGTCTGTCTCTCGGTGATTCAGGAAGGGCGGATAACCGCCAAGAATTGCGGGGAGCTCAAGGTGACGATGGTGGGCTTCCCGGCCATGATTGCCACTTTGGCGTATCAGCACGGCGCCATCTATGGTATTTTTGCGGTGGTTATCGCCATCGTCACCGGCTTTGCCATAGGCTTTATCTTCAAGGGCGGCGGCGGGCATTAGTTGGCCCCAGGAGGGGCGGACCCTGATAAATCTTGATCTTAAAAGCTGGCTCGGATGACGCCGGGGGGAATGGGAAGACAGCAAAATGAGAAGGCTTCACGGTTTGGCCCCGTTTCCCTGTTCGCCTGTTCCACTGGGGAATTAAGTTGATGTGGCGATTTCTCAAGGACCTCCGGAATTCTTTAACAAGGGTGGTGAAGCCCGGCTTGGACATGGTGGGCTTTCCGGAGCTCTTTGAGCAATTCCAAATTCTGCTTGAGGACCACCAGCAGGTTATGGAGCTGATTGCCGACCTGGGGGAGAAATCCGGGGGGGAATTCATCTTCGACCGCAAGTACCTGATCGACACCACCAACGAGATGCAAAACCTGATCCTGCACATGGTCAAGGGGGTCAACCTCATCAGCTCCAACCGCTACCTGGAGCTGTATTCCACCATCGACCGGATCTTTATCCCGCTGGAAACAGAGCTGCGGGGCCGTTTGAACCTGTCCCGGGATATGCCTTACGTGGTTTCCCTCAAAGAAGCGACCCCGGATCGCCCTGAACTCGTCGGGGGCAAGGCCAATGCCTTGAGCATCATCATGCAAAACCTCTCCTTGCCGGTGCCCCCGGGCTTTGTCATCACCACCCGCGCCTGGCGCCGCTTCCTGGAGGACAACCATCTGGAAGAGCGGATTCACGGCTGGTTGGAAGCCTGGGCCGCGGGGGAGCGCGACGAAACCGAGAGCGCCAGGCAGCTCCAGTACGGCATCCTGGCGGGGGTGGTGCCCCAGGAAGTGGCCGTTGAGGTCCGGCGCCAGGCGGAAAAGGGAGGCGGTTCCTGGGCGGTGCGCAGCAGCGCCTACGGGGAGGACGGCGAGATCACCTTTGCCGGCCTGCACCAGAGCTTCCTCAACGTTCCGGCCAAGGGCCTCCTCCAGGCCTTTAAGCAGGTGCTGGCCAGCCTTTATTCGCCTGAAGCCCTGGTGTACCGGCAGGCGATGAGGATGCTGGGGGAGGAGGCGGCCATGGCGGTGCTGGCTCAGGAGATGGTCGCCAGCCAGGTGAGCGGGGTGGTGCATACCCTGGATGTCAGTGGCTCGGAGCCGGACTGCCTGGTGATTTACGCCTCTTGGGGTCTGGGGCGCACCGTGGTGGAGGGCAGGGGTCCGGTAGACCGCTATGTGGTAGAGCGGGACTATCCCCACCGCCTACGGCGCCAGGAGATCGCCCGGAAGGAGACCCTGAGCCGGCCCGCGGCCACTGGGGGAGAGGAGGTGGCGCCGGTGGCGAAGGATGCGCAAGAGCAGGCCAGCCTCTCCGAGGAAACCCTCCACACCCTGGTGCGCTGGGCCTTGAGCCTGGAGCGCTACTTCAAACGGCCCCAGGAGATCGAGTGGGCCCAGGACGAGGCGGGCCACTGCTGGCTCCTGCAGTCCCGGGGATTGCAGATTTCCAAGACCACCTCCCCGGTTGGGCAGGATATTTGCGAAACCTGTGCTTTTTATCCGATACTCATTGAAAAAACCGGGGTGGTAGTCCATGCCGGGGTGGGCTCCGGGCCGGTCTGCCTGGTGCAGTCGGATGAGGGCATGAACCGCTTCCCGGAGGGGGCGGTCCTGGTGACCAAATATACCGCGCCCTGGCTGGCCCGTATCGTGCCCAAGGCCGCGGCCATCGTGGCGGAGCAGGGCTCGGCGGCGGGTCATTTGGCCACCATCGCCCGGGAATTCCGGGTCCCTACCCTGGTGGGAGTGGAGCGGGCCAGCGAAATTCTGGCGGAAGGCATGAAGGTGACGGTGGACACCAAGCAACGGATCATTTATGCCGGCCGGGTCAAGGAACTGCTGCAGTATGAACTGATGCAGGCTATGGCCTTCGAAGACGCCCCGGAGTTCCGGCTTTTGAGGCGTCTGCTGACCCGCATCGCGCCCCTCTATTTGAGCGATCCCCAGGACCAGGATTTCACCCCGGAGGGCTGTAGAACCGTCCACGACGTGATCAGATTCATTCATGAAAAGGCGGTGGCGGAATTGATGGACCTGCCCCGCTTCGTCAAGCGCTTCAAAGGGGTGCAGATCTGGACCCTGGTTTCGGATATACCCCTGGGCCTCAAAGTCATTGATCTGGGCGGAGGGGTCGAAGCAGAGCCTCGCGGCGCCAAGTTATTTCCGGAACAGATCAGGTCGCTCCCTCTGCAGGCCCTGTGGGAGGGCCTCTCCGAACCGGGGGTCTGGAGCACCCAGCCGGTGCCGGTGGACTTTAAAGGGATGATGTCCAGTCTCACCAAGACCATGGCCGCGACTCCCGGCGCCGCCCCGGCGGCGGGATTCAACCTGGCGGTGATCAACGAGACCTACTTGAACCTGCACCTGCACCTGGGCTACCACTTCAACCTCATAGACGCCAGGATGGATCCTGAACCCCATCGCAACCACATCTATTTTCGCTTTGTGGGAGGGGTTACGGATTTGACCCGGCGGTCCCGCCGCTCCCAGTTGCTGGCTAAGATTCTCTCCCGGTACCACTTCAAGGTGGACATCAAGGGAGACCTGGTAGTGGCCAAAGTGCTGCACCTGCCCCAGGAGGACGTTAAGGAGCGCCTCAAGGTCTTGGGAAGGCTTATCGGGTTCACCCGGCAACTGGACATTCAGTTGCGCCACGACGAAGATATCCCGGAATTTGCGGAGGTCTTCTTGCAGCAAATGCTAAGGTCGGATCCCCCCGATATAGGAGGAAAATATGAGTCCGGATAAGCTGAGGATCATGGTGCTGGACGATGAGCCCATCGTCTGCAAGCGGTTAAAGCCGGCCTTGGAGAAGCTTGGTTACGAAGTGGACGCCTTTACCCAGAGCCCCGAGGCTATGCATCAGATTCAGCGGATCAGCTACGACATCATCATCACCGATCTCAAGATGAAGGAGATCGACGGCATGCAGTTTCTGACCGAGGCCAAGAAACGCCATCCCGACACGGAAGTCATCGTGATCACCGGCTTCGCCACCATGGAAACCGCCAAACAGTCCCTTCAAAAGGGGGTGTTCGATTTCATCGCCAAGCCCTTTAAAATGAGCGAGATTCAGGAGGTGGTGAACCGGGCCGCCGCCAAGATTCGGGGGAGCGCGGCTTAGAAGTTTGAGAACAGCCAGCCGCCTCGGCTATTCCCGGGCAGGGGAGGGGGCCTGCCCCAGATAAGTAACATATTAATTTGAAAGGATACGCAGATATGATTAAGACCCTGGTAGCCATCGAAGTGGATCTGGCCTCCAGCCTTGCCATCCGCTACGCCTGTCAATTGGGCAGCTTAATCGAGCTGGAGCTGTACCCCGTCTATGTGAAAGAGCCGCCGCCCGAGGTGCCGGCCATCGGCACCGGCTGGGTGCGGCACACCTGGGAGCGGGAAATCCTGGAGATGGGCAAGGAAGAGATTCAGGAGATGCTGGCCGGCGAGAAGGAGTCCTGCCCCCAACTGCAGGCACCCCGTGTGCTTTATGGGGATCGGCAATATGAGCTGCTCAAGATCATGGAACACGAGCCCTTCGACTTGTACGTGGAAGGGGCGCCTTACCCCTTCACCCCGGCCAACATCCACCGGCGGCTCAATGCCAGGTTTTATCAGCGAGTTGGGACGCCTCTCATCTGGCTCCGGATCCTGAGGAGAATCAACCAGGTGCTGGCGCCCTGCTTCGACCCGGCCGGGACAAGGTACCAGGTCCAAACCTTGCAAAAGGTCTGGGCGGGCTGCAATGTGCCCGTGCATTTTTGGGTGCCCGCCGGGGCTGGGGATGCGGTGCAGCAGGAAGTGGCAGAAGGACAGAACATCCTGAGGAGTGCTGGCTGCAAGACTGAGCTTCTGATTGATAACCGCATACAGGAAGGTGGCCCAGCGCCGGAAGTCATCATGGACTACGGCCTGGTGGTGGTGGCCCTGGAGCGGGCCCTCAAGAAGGACAGCCCCAGGCTGCAATGGCTGGCCCAGGTGAAGGCGCCCTTGATGCTGGTGTTGTATTAACCGCTAGTGTTGCGCTTCGTAAATAGTATGGCATTAAATCAAGAAAAAAACCTAAGTTCCAAGAGTATTAAAGTCCCCCTTTGGAAAAGGGGGATTTAGTGGGATTTCAGGAGGTTATTTTAAATCCCCCCTGCCCCCCTTTTTCAAAGGGGGGGTTAAAAAACCGTAGTTTGAAATGTCATAGCAATTATGAAGCATCACAATAGAAGCTATTACAAAACCCAGATCTGTCCTAAAATGTTATTCTGAGCGAAGCGAAGAATCTCGTATTTTTAGTGACTTGAGATCCTTCACTTCGTTCAGGATGACAGTGAAATGGGGTTTTCCAATAGCTTCTAGTATCATGTTTCGGGAATATGTTTATATATCTTGGCCCTAAAACTCCCCCTCCCTGAGAGGGGAGGGGGTTGGGGGGGGAGGGTGATAACATTCTAAGATAACAGAAAAATAATCACCCCCACCCGGTGTCGACCCCTCAAGGGGGCGGGGATAAAGGGATTTCTTTTTTCAAGGTTTTTCTGAAACACTACTTAGGTCTTCCGACTGGGAAGGGGTCTCCAAAGGCCATCAAAGGAAAATGCCTCCGGAATGGCGAACACCTGGGCGCGTTGCGCCCGCTGAAACAACCGGGCTCGAAAAGGGCCAGGTTAAATGGATTTGACCATGACCGACGACGAAACCAAAAATATTTCAACTCTGGCCGGGGAAGATCTCATCAAGGCCATGGAGGAATGGGCCGACCGGCGGGAGCATCTAGCCGAAGACCGCACCAAACTGGCCCAGTTCCGCACGAAACTGGCAGAGGAACGGACCGCTCTGGCCCATCGCCGCACCCAATTGGCGGAAAAGCGCACCGAACTGGCCAGCGGTCGCACGGAATTGGCCGAAAAGCGCACCGAACTATCCGGCAAACGCACCGAACTTCGACTTTTTTCCCAAGCCGGTGAAGATCGAGGAATTGAAAAAGTCGGTAAAAAGGGCCCTGGGAGATTGAGGAGCCACCGGGAGGTCCTGAGCGACGAGGCCCTCTCACCTGGTGCGCCCCACCACCCGGCCGGTCCTAATTTACCGGGACGAAAAGGTCTTTTCTCCCTCCCCCTGAGAGGGGGGAGGGCTGGGGTGGGGGTGATTAGAAACGGTTTTCGGTTTTCAGTTTTGGAGATTTAAGGGTAATGCTGTTCATTTAAGCGCCAGGAGCTGATGCGCAGTGATTTCTTTTGTCATTCTGAGGGAGCCGGGGCGACCGAAGAATCTCTAAATACGAGATGCTTCGCTTCGCGATGCATGACCCAAAGATGTAGGGTGGGCTCGAACCCACCAATTCCTTAGAAAAGAACCGCTTAAGTGAACCTAAAATCAATAAAAATTGTTTACATTGGACATTCTTATCATAACAAAACAAAATCTTCGGCTTTTCTCATAGATTATTTGAAACAATTTTATGATGTGGAAGTTCTTTGGGATGAAAGCTGGCTGGGCGGGCAATTTCCGGATGTGTCGTTCATTGATGAAAGTTATTTGGGAGTGATATTTTTTCAAAATTTACCAAACCGGAAAATATTAGAAAATATAAAAAACGACAATCTCATATTTTTTCCAATGTATGATGCGGTCGTCGGCGGACTGAATGATAATTTTCGGGATAATCTTCAAGGCCTGAAAATAATTAATTTTTGCAAGACGCTACACGAAAAGTTAAAGAAGTGGGGATTCGATTCAATCTATGTCCAATATTTTCCGGATTCTCAAAAATTCATTGCCGGGAAGGGCGACGAAGTATTTTTTTGGCAGAGAATAACCAAGATAAGCATCAACACAATCACGAAACTCTTCGGTGAAAATGATGATTGGAAAATTCATATTCACAAGGTTGTTGACCCATATCACCAATTTGTGCAACCGAGCGAAGAAGATGGGATAAATTTTCGTATAACTTATTCCGATTGGTTTGAAACGAGGGAGGAGTTGTGGGATTTAATAAAACAAAAGGGAATCTATATTGCACCAAGGGAATTTGAGGGCATCGGGCTTTCGTTTCTTGAGGCCATGGCAATGGGAAAGGCCGTCATCGCGGTAAATAATCCGACAATGAATGAATATATCGATCACGGGAAGACCGGCTATCGGTTTGATTTGTCAAATCCGGAAAAAATAGACTTATCAAATTTGGAGCAGGTGCAGAAAAATACTTTTGATTTTATGCACGAAGGGCGAAAAAAGTGGGAGAAAGACAAACATCGAATTATTGATTTTATCAAAAAGAAGTATCTCGATGACTGAACCACGACGTTTTCAGGGGGTACACGTACTTCAGTATTTTGGGGCAGTTTTGCCTTTATGGAATGTCAATATAAAATTAAACGGCGCCAAAATCCTAAGCTAACCTTCCGCACTCAGGTTATCCCTGGGTTACCCCTGCCCCATTTAACAGCAAAACAGAGTTAACCGATAATGGCTAACCTTCTTTATTTTATTGCATTAATTGGCGCCCCCGCCGAGACTCGAACTCGGGACACAAGGATTAGGAATCCTTTGCTCTGTCCATTTCTGAGCTACGGGGGCGCAGGGCCACGAGGTTGCCTCTAGAATAAGGTGCGTTTGCAGTTGGCGCCTGAGACGCGTCCCACTTGATGCGGTCGGCGCCTGAAACCCGCCCTCATCAAGGGTAAAGTCCACTGGTGAGAATAATATGCCAGGTTCGCCCGGGGCGCAAGGGGGAGCGAGAAGGCGGTTTTCTGTTTCCGGTTTTCTGTTTTCTGCCTCTCATCGAAAACCGAAAACCGTTTCTAATCACCCCCACCCCGGCCCTCCCCCCTCTCAGGGGGAGGGAGAAAAAACCTTAATCCTCAGGTAAGATAATCCTGGAGCGGTACACCAAAAAGATCAAAAATTAACCGGAAAGGCCCGCCAATCCCAGCCGAAGCCCTCAGGCCTCCGGTTGTTGAAAGATGCCGGGGGGCATGGTATGATTCACCGACTCCGGGGAGCGGGTGAGACAACTGATGGGTATGGCCAGGCGCTGGGTCAAAATCTGCGGGGTTCTCCCCATCTTGCTTTGGGCCGGGCTGGCCGGCGCCGCAGAAATGGATCTGTTCAAGGCCGAGCGCTTCCAGGGGGGCCCCTGGCGTATCCAGGCCGAGACCCTCACCTATGATGCCGCCAATCACCTCTATGTCGCCCGGGGGCGGGTGGGGATCAGCCAGGCCGACCGGCGCATCACCGCGGACCAGGCGCAGGTGGACGAAGTCACCAAGGTGGCGACCCTCACCGGCAACGTGGTCATGGTTATGGAGGAAGACGTCTTCACCGGCACGAAGGGCCGCTTCAACCTGGCCACCCGCAGCGGCGAGTTGCAGGACGCCCGCCTCTTCTTGAAGAGGAACCATTTCCGGGTGGCTGGCAAACTCATTCGCCGCACCGGGGACAACACCTATGTTGCCGAAGAGGCCACGGTGACCACCTGCGACGCCGACCGTCCGGTATGGAGCTTCTCGGTTCGGCAGTTGTCGGTGAAGGTGGAAGGTTATGCCACCGGCAAGGGCTCCACATTTAACCTGGGGGGGGCGCCGGTCCTCTATCTGCCTTTTGCGGTGCTGCCGGTGATGAATGAGCGGCAGAGCGGCTTTCTGCTGCCGTCCTTCGGGCAGCACAAGGCCGGCGGCACCGTAATAGAACTCCCCTTTTATTGGGCCATAAGCAACAACGCTGACGCCACTCTGTATCAGACAATGCTTTCCAACCGGGGCTACATGCAGGGGGTCGAGTTCCGCCGCCAGGGGCACGACGACGCGGCCGCCAATTTCCGCTTTTTCTATCTGGATGACGGCAAATCCCAGGAGCCCACCGACCACCGCTATTGGGTATCGGCGATGGTAAACCAACCGCTGCCCGAGGACTGGAAGCTGCGCTTGACGGTGGACCGGGTGAGCGACTTCAACTACCTCAGTGACTTCAACTTCGGTTACATGGGCCTGAACCGCTATTCCCGGGACCTGCTGGACACTTTCGGCCGGAATCTGGAGCAGCAGGAGGTTAGCACCCGGGTCTCCACCTTCCAACTGAGCCGCAATTTCTCCTGGGCCAACTTCACCGCCTACGGCAGCTATTACGAAAGGCTTAACCCGGCCGACCCCAACGCCTGGCACCGGCTCCCCGGGATGTCCCTGACCTCCCTGCCCTTGCCGGTGGCCAATTTGCCCGTAGTGCCCAATTTGCCCTTATATTTCGGGATGAATGGCAGCTATGACTATTTTTTGCAGCACCACGGCCTGGACGGCGAGCGCCTGGATCTCCATCCGCAGTTCTCGCTCCAGGGGCAGCCGTTGCCGGCATTGGCCTTCAGTTCCGAGGCAGGATTCCGGGAGACCATTTTCCGCGTCGACCAAAGTGTCACGGATACACCACCGGAAGGGTTCCTGAACCGGCAGGTATTCGATTCCCGGGTGGGCCTGTCCAGCGCCTGGGACCGGGATTACGGCCGGGATGATGGGGCCAGCAATTACTTCCGGCACATTATCCGGCCGGAATTGACCTACTGGAATATCAGCAACTATAACCCGCAGCGCTACCCCGGCTTTGACCTCAACGACGTGGGCTGGACGGTCCGCGCCAACCGCAACCTGCCGATACGGGATGGGGACGAACCCATCGGCGGCGTCAATGCCTTGACCTACGGCCTCTCCAACAGCATCCTCTGGCGGAGCCTCAACAAGGAGGGACAGGCCAACGTCAAAGACCTTGTCTGGTTTCGCCTGAGCCAGAGCAGCTTTTTTAACAAGGATTCTATGGGCCTGGACGGCACCCCCCAGCGCCATCATCCCTTTTCCGACTTTCTGGGGGAGACGGAGATTTATCCCAGCCGGCAGGTCACCCTGGGTCTAGACCTGGCAGTCACACCCTACCAGGGCGGTTTCGAGCAAGCCAATGTTAAAATGACCCTCCTGGACGCCAACCGGCAGAATTTCTTTAGTATGAATTATGTTTTCCTCGAAGACTTCGCCAAACAGATAAACGTCCAAACCTATTTGAATCTGATGCAATCCGTAAAGACCTGGCTCACCTATGGGCATACCTTTCAGACCAATAAACAATTGGAAAACAATTACGGGCTGATTTTTCAGCGCCAGTGTTGGGGGGTGGCCCTCTCCTTTACCGACCGCCCGGACGACAAGCGGGTGTCGGCCGTCGTATTCATTCCCGGCCTGGGAGAGAAGATGAATCGCTCCCCGGTGCACTTCTCGGGAACCAAAGCCAAAGAGGAGGCCCCCGATTACTTTTAAGGAGAGGTCTGCAGCCCCGGGATCGGCCGATAGCTTTTTTTAGTCAAACTGGATAAACTAAAAATTTTTAACCGGCATCTGCTTGGAAAAGCTCCTGAGTATGTGGGATACTTACCCTCTGGCAGCCGGTTCCCGCGCCGCCGGGGGCGGCGGCGCCACATTTTCATGATTTACGGGTGAACCAAGGGCTCATGAGTGACTGTTCAGAAATATGCAATTCTTCCCCCACTCAGAGGGCCAGGCGGGGGGCCAGGGGGCCGCACCCCCGATTCCGAGGTTTTTCGTATTTTTCGTATTTTTTGTAAGTGGAGTTTTTTTCGACTCATTCCGGATTAAATCGGTTCCGCCACCGACCGCCTGAGAATTCCCAAGGAGGTAGACCCTAATGAAATTGGCCATCATCGGGGCAGGCTATGTCGGTCTGGTGACCGGGACCTGCTTTGCTGAAATGGGTAACGACGTCATTTTGGTGGACGCGGAGGTCACCAAGGTGGAGGCCCTGGAGCAGGGGGGTATCCCCATTTACGAGCCGGGGCTGGAGGACTATGTCAAGCGCAATGTCCGGGACAACCGCCTGAGGTTCACTACCGACCTGGCCACTGCGGTGCAGCAGAGCCTGGTCTGCTTCATCGCGGTGGGCACCCCCCAGGACCGGGACGGCTCGGCCGACCTGTCCATGGTCCTGCAGGTGGCCCGGGAGATCGGCCGCCACATGAACGGCTACAAGGTGATCGTGGAGAAATCCACGGTGCCGGTGGGCACCGCGGTCCAGGTGCGCCAGGTCATCCAGGAGGAGCTGGCTGCCCGGGGCGAGGTCCTGGAATTTGACGTGGTCTCCAACCCGGAATTCCTCAAGGAAGGCACCGCCCTGGACGACTTCATGAAGCCGGACCGGGTGGTGGTAGGCTGCGACGACGTCCGGGTGGGGGAGTTGATGAAGGAGCTTTATGGACCCTTCGTGCGCACCAATGCCCCCATCATCATCATGGACGTGGTTTCCGCTGAACTCACCAAGTATGCCGCCAACGCCTTTTTGGCCACCAAGATCTCCTTCATCAACGAAATGGCCAACATCTGCAGCCTCACCGGGGCCGATATCAAAATGATCCGCCAGGGCATCGGCTCGGACCGCCGTATCGGCCCCCTCTTCCTGTTCCCGGGCCTGGGCTATGGCGGTTCCTGTTTTCCCAAGGATATGCAGGCCCTGATCCACACCGCCAGGTCCCGGGGCTACACCCCCCGCATCCTGGAAGCCGCGGAGGCCATCAACCAGGATCAGCGGCGGATCTTTGTTGAACGCATCGCGGATTATTACCACGGCGACCTGAAGGGGCGGGTCTTTGCTCTGTGGGGCCTCTCCTTCAAACCTCAGACCGACGACATTCGGGAGGCCCCGGCCCTCGCCCTCATTGCCAGCCTGGCGGCAGCCGGGGCGCGCCTTCAGGCCCACGACCCAGAGGCCATCGCAGCCACCCGCCAATACCTGGGGAACCAGCAGGCCGTCAGTTTTGCCGCCTCCAGCTACGAGGCCCTGGAGGGGGCCGATGCCCTCATCATCTGTACCGAATGGGCCAGGTTCCGGGAGCCGGACTTCGACCGGATCAAATCCCTGCTGAAGGCCCCGGTGATTTTCGACGGCCGTAACCTTTACCGGGCCGATAAGATGGCCAAGCTGGGGTTCAGGTACTTTTACATCGGCCAGCCGGTGAACGGCCAATAAGCCAGGCGTTCCCGGGGGGATACCCGCAGTAGTGTCCGGCCGGGTTTGGCATTTCGGTTTCTCGTTCCCAAACTCCCGCTTGGGGACGCACCTTGAGCCTACGCCCTGCTTGGGCCATAATATTACGAAGCAAGGAGCGGAGCCGGCAGTGTTCCGGAGCAAGTCAGTCAGCGGTAGCGAAGATTTGGGTATCGGGGAGGAGTTGCGGCGCCTGGACCTCTCCGGCTTCTCCGCCCTGCGGGTCCTGGTGGCCGGGGATTTCATGCTGGACGAATACCTCTGGGGGCGGGTTTCGCGCATCTCCCCGGAGGCGCCGGTGGCGGTGGTGGACGTGGAGCGGGAAACCCGCTCTCTGGGTGGCGCTGGCAACGTGGTCAACAACCTGGTGGCCCTGGGGGCCCAGGCGGAAGTCCTGGGATTGGTGGGCGACGACCATCCCGGCAGCCTGTTGCGCCGGGAGCTTAGCCGGCTGGGAGTGGACGACGCCGGCCTCTTCGCCGACCCGCAGCGGCGTACCTCCCGCAAGACCAGGGTCATGGGCAACACCCAGCAGGTGGTGCGCATCGACCGGGAATCCCGTAGCCTGGCCGGCCCGGATTTCCTGGCGGCGGCCGCCAGCTTTCTCCAGGACCGCCTGCCCCGGCTCTCCGCCATCATCCTGTCCGATTACGCCAAGGGGGCCCTCACCGCCCCATTGCTGCAGGAGGTCATCAGACGGGGGCGCAGTCAGGGGGCGCCAGTGGTGGTGGACCCCAAGGGGCCGGATTTCTCCAGTTACGCCGGGGCCACGGTCATCACCCCTAACCGCAAGGAAGCGGAACTGGCCGCCGGCCACTCCCTGTCCCGCTGGGAGGAACTGGTCCGGACCGGGGCCGGACTCCGGGAGGACCTGGGCCTGGACCATCTGCTGATTACCCTGGGGGCCGAGGGCATGCTCCTCTTCCCCCGGCAAGGCCCAGAGCTGCACATCCCCACCCGGGCCCAGGAGGTCTTCGACGTCTCCGGGGCCGGGGACACGGTGGCCGCGGTCGTAGCCCTGGGGCTGGCCTGCTGGGGCAGCCCTGTGCTGGCCGCCACGGTGGCCAACATCGCCGCCGGCGTGGTGGTGGGCAAGGTGGGCACCGCCCCCATCTTCCGGGCGGAGCTGGAGCGGGAGCTGGGACGCCGGTCCGCCGGCCCGGAGGATAAGATCCTGGGGTTGGCCGAATTGGGCCTCAAGGTGTCCCATCTCCAGACCCAGGGTCGGAAGGTGGTCTTCACCAACGGCTGCTTCGACCTGCTCCACGCCGGCCACATCAAGTTTCTGGAGGATTCCCGGCGCCTGGGAGACCTCCTGGTGGTGGCCCTGGACAGCGACGCCTCGGTGCGTCTGGTGAAAGGGGAGGGCCGCCCGGTCATCGGCGAAGCTCAACGCTTGCGCATCCTGGCGGCCCTGGAAGCCGTGGACTACGTCACCCTGTTTGAAAGCTCCCGGCTGCCGGAAATCCTGGCCGGCCTCAAACCGGACATCCTTACCAAGGGGAGCAATTACCCGGAGGCCCAGGTGGCCGGGCGGGAGATCGTCCAGGCCTACGGCGGGGAGGTCCGGCTCCTCCCGGTCACCGAACCCGTATCGGTCTCGAACCTCATCCAGCGCATCAAAAACGGCCAGGGAGGCTCGTAGCGGAAATTAGTCCACCGGCCTGGCCGCGGTCACCAGCCGCGACGGCGCCCGGGAGACCCAGGCTGACAGGGGCGCCCACCCAGTAGTAAACTTTCTCCCCTTACCGGGTCCAGTAAACCCGCACGAACCGGTTGGGTTCACTCCAGTGGAAGCTCAGGTCGCCTTTGTAGGCCTTGGAGATGGTGCGGCCCAGGTGTTGGGCCAGCTTCTCGGTGGTGGTCTCCACTACCAGCTTACTGTCCGCCTCCGGAATCATCTGGACAATGCGGTCAGCGAAGCTGCGCTTCCCCACCTTGCCGGCTTCCTTTTCCAGCAGCTTGACGATCTCCTCCTGGTGCTGGACCCAAAACTCACCGCTCAGGGTGAGGTAGCCTTCCACGTAATGGTCCTTGATCTTGCGGCAGGTGGGACAGACCACTTGCCGCACCTTGCCGGCGCCCGCCAGTTTGTCGTAAAGGTTCCCATCAAAGAACCAGCGCTTGCTCTGGTAGACGACGTGGCAGTCCTGGCACACCGCCGCCTCCTGGCCAGCCGCCAGCTCGTAGGGGTCGTTGACCCGGCCGGCATGACCGAACTTCTTGCCTCTTTCCCCACTCCATTTGTGTTCTTTGTATCTTTCCATCAGAGTTCGCCTCTCTTGGTGGCGCCCCTGGTCCCGGGGCGGGGATGAACCATCTGGAACCGGTCGCCATCCAAGTGATTTTCCCGAAGGGACGCACCCTCGGTGGATTCTCCTTTTAAGGCAACCGTGATTTTCTGGTAAAATCGCCGATTGGTAATTCAGCTGAAAAGCTTGCTTAAAAGTTAATGCCTAATTTTTCATTTTCTACTTGTCCGGTTGAATTATTCCGGCAGTTGGAGGAGGCAGGTTTTGCGCCGGGGAAGGGAAGACTGGGGAAGGGGCTGGGACAGGAGCACCGGTGTCTTGCCGGTGTCCCCCGAGCCTCCCCCCGGAATCCTCCCTTTCTCTCTAAAAATCCACGTACTCGCCGCGACTCAGGCCTCGCAGGTGGCAGGTGTCGTTGAGTGACACGATCTGCCAGGTGCCGCCCGTCCAATGGAAGCGGTTGATGGCGGTGGTGTCCTGGCCGATGCGCCAGAAGTTCGAGTTATCCAGGCCGATGAAGGCGGCGATGAGGACCTTGTTCACCGCCCGGTGGGCTGCCAGCAGGACGGTTTGGTCCGGGTGGCGGGCCACCACCCCGGCCACCGCGGCCAGCCCCCGTTGCTTCACCTCTTCCAGGGTTTCACCCTGGGGAAAGCGCACGGTGTGGGGGGCGGTCTCCCAGCGATGGTAGAGGTCGGCGTATTTAACCTTGACCTCTGTCAGGGGCAGGCCTTCCCAATCTCCGTAGCAGAGATCGCTCAGTCCCGGCAAATCTTCCACCCGCAGGCCGTGGTGCCGGGCGATGGCCTCGCCGGTGTCCCGGGCCCGGGACAGGGGGGAGCAGTAGGCGGCCTGGATGGCCTCTCCCTTGAGCCATTCCCCCGCCAGCCGGGCTTCTTCCCGGCCGGTGTCGTTCAGGGGGATGTCCCGGGAGCCGCGAAAGATCCTATCCTTGTTCCAGGGGGTCTGGCCGTGGCGCACCAGGATGATCCGGGTCATGTTCCCTCCCCTTATGAAAAATATGAAATATTATGAAAAACGGGGCCAAATTTGGGAAATTGGCCCCGTAAAAGGATTCGCTCTGGAAGATGAGCGCTCAGGTGAGGTTCCAGTTGGCTTCGAAGCTGTTGTCGTAAAGGGTGTACAGAAACCCCATCATCCTGCCCACCCCTGGGATGACCCCTTCCTGGACCCTCCAGAAACTGAGATAGATGGCCGGGATCATGCGGGTCTCCCCGGTTTTGGGGTCGGGGTCGATGTTCTGCCAAACCTCTTTCATCTCCATGACGCGCCATTCGGTGCCGTATTTCTTGCTGCGCACCACCTGCCCTACTTTGGGGAGCTTCTTCTGCCGCATGATTTCTTCAAAGTCTTTCATAAGTCACCTCCAAGGGGAGAAAAGTTAGGGCTTTTAATGAAAATAAGCATGGTTTTTTAAGTTTCAAGGGTGGATTTCCTTCTTTTCGCCCTGGTTAAATCTTTCACAACTCAGGGTAGGGACTTTTCAACCCGGGCCTTCAATCCCAATAAAGCTTGATGTCAACTTTAAAAGAGAGGATTTGTGAATTATGGCACATTTTTCTTGACCAGGCCGGAGACCGGGGTTAAATTGTCCCAAGATTAGGCGATGGAGTCCGCCGGGGCAGAGGGTAATCTGCCCGAACTGTGATGACACTGATGGCTCCTGATTTCACCTTTGGTGCGATCAGGGCCTTTTTTATGGGCTGCGGCTGCACCGGTTTCAGGAGGACCATAGTAGACAAGTCTGGCACGCCGCACTGTCCCCGCGAGGGTAAACCGAGCTAGGGATAATCCGGATGCGAATAGGCTTCTTGACAAACCCCGGCCAACTTCATATAAAAAATGGGGCTCATCCGCTGGGGGATCGTCTAACGGCAGGACTGCAGACTCTGGATCTGCCTATCCAGGTTCGAATCCTGGTCCCCCAGCCAGCAGCAGACATCACTCCCCGGTAGCTCAGCTGGTAGAGCGGGTGGCTGTTAACCACTTGGTCGGCGGTTCGAGTCCGTCCCGGGGAGCCAGAAAAAAACAAGGGGTTAGCTCTTATAGAGCCAATCCCTTTTTCCTTCGGTGTCCATATTGGTGCCTAGGTCTACCGATTTCCTCCTGCCAGGGCCTTCTGGGAAACCCCGGGGCCTAGCCTTAAACATGTCGCCAATTCCCGATAATAATTATTATTGACAGATAATTCATAATTATAGATTATGGCTGGGAACACCGCTGGGGCAGGGCACCCTGCATATTTATTGCCGCCCCCCGCGACGTCCGGGGCGCCTCCGGGGCCAGGCGCGGCTCAGATGGTTTATACCCCGTTGTCAGGGAAGGCCCCGGGCCTGCGGTCGAAGTCCCGGCTGCCGTGGTCCGGGTATTTCAGGCACCATATCCCAAGGAGGAGGTGAGGACGTCGGCCTAATAAAATTCGTCATATTTTCAGCCAGTTGAACCGCAGCAGCACCTAAGGGCCCAGCCGCCAGGGTCCCCGGAAAATTTTCTTCAACGGGTAATCCCTTCTTTGCCAAGAGGAGAGGAAAAAATGGAAGAATTATGGGCGCAAAGATGGAAAGCGCTGTGGTTCGTCGCCCTCCTGGGTTTTATCTTTTCGGCCAACTATACCAACCACGGTCCCTTGATTCCCACCCTGGTCAAGCAGCTGGAAATCACCTTCGCGCTGGCGGGGTTTCTGACTACCGCCATTTTCCTGACCCATGGGGCCTTGCAGATCCCGGGAGGGGCACTGGCAGATAAATTCGGCGCCAAGAAACTGATCAATGTCGCGCTCCTGATCATCACCGCCGGCAATGTCATCATCGGGCTATCCAATTCCTATCATGCCATTCTGGTATTGAAGTTCATCATCGGCATCGGTACCGGCATCTGTTTTATCGCCGGGGCGCGTTACGTCACCACCTTCTTTCTCGGCAAGGAAATCCAGCGGGCCCAGGGGGTTTACGGCGGGTCGATCCTTTTGGGGTCTGGGTTTGTGATTTACGGCATCCCGCAACTTTTGCCGCTGGTGGGCTGGCACAATATCTTCATGATCACCGGCGGCATGGCGGGGGTGCTGTTAATCCTGTGGTACTTCTTTGCCCCGGATACGCCCCGGGCGGTGACCACCCCCAAAATCGACTGGCCCAGCGTTTTCGGCAACCGCAATATCTGGCTGCTCTCCCTGGCGCAGCTGGCCACTTTTGGCGAGATCATTGCCTGCGGCGTCTGGGTTAATACGCTGTTGATCAAGAGCATCCACCTGCCTCCCAAGGTTGCCGGCATGATCGGCTCCATCGTCTTGCTCCTGGGGATCTTCTCTCGTCCGCTGGGCGGTTTCATCCTGGGCCATAAATTTATGACGACCAAAAAGCTGCTGGCGGCCGCCTGTGCCGGGCTGGCGCTGGGATTCATTTGGATGGGGTTGTCGTCCACCATGGGCGTGGCTGTGCTGGCTATTATCTTTACCGGCATTATGGCGGGATTGCCCTTCGCCGGGATCTTTAACGCCGCCCGGGACAACTGTCCGCACTGTCCCGGGGTGGCCATGGGGTTTGTCAATACCTGGGGAGCCATTGGGGTCATGGTATTTCCGCCCATTATCGGACGCCTGGTGGATGTCACCGGGACGTTTATCAGCGGTTTTTTTGTCATGGGGGCGGTGGCCTTCATCGCCGCCTTGGGCTGTTTGGCCCTGACCCACGCCGACGTCTATATGATTCCGGAAACCAAGCCCATCGACCAGCCGGACTGATGGCGGGTTTGGCAAGATTCCCGGCTCGACTTAGCCGCCCTGGGTGCGGCAGAAAATGGAGATCATGGACGCTCCTCAGGTCAAATACCGGGAAAAGCTGGCGGAACATTTGAGCAAGCGCCTGACCAGGCGGCGGATGGAGGCCAGCTATGCCCCCACCGCGGCTGCGGCCCGGGAAGAGATCATCAATATGATTCCGGCGGGGGCCACGGTCAGCCGGTGCGGCTCCATGTCCCTGGTGGAAATGGGGTTGTGGGAGGCCCTGGCCCAAAAACCCGGGGTGACGGTGATTGATCCGTTTATTCCGGGGCTGACGTCGGAAGAGATCATGGCCCGACGGCTGCAGGGACTGACCGCCGACTATATGATCGCCAGTTCCAACGCCTTGACCCTGGACGGCCAACTGGTCAACCTGGATGCCACCGGCAACCGGGTGGCGGCCATGTGCTTCGGGCCCAAGAAGGTCATCCTGGTGGTGGGGATGAATAAGGTGACCCCCGACCTGGATACCGCCATGGCCCGGGTGAAACATTACGCCGCCCCCCTCAATGCCATGCGTTTGCATATGCCGACGCCATGTGGGGAAACCGGGGTGTGCCAGGATTGTAAAAGCCCCCAGCGCATCTGCAACATGTGGTTAATTATCGAAGGCCATATGTTGGAAAATCGGATTCACGTCAAACTGGTGGGTGAGGATTTGGGTTATTGAGGTTTTCCGGGAGTAAGTCGCCGCCACTGCAGTTGGCGGCGCCGATTGGGGCTGGCGGCCCCGCGGCCGCGCTCCCGGAAGATGAAACCGATTGCAAATGATGGAGGTGTCATGTCGTTACTTCTCATTGACAAAGCTGAACAGTATGCGGAGCGACTGGCCATTGTCGCCTCGGAAGGTAGTTTTTCCTACCGGCAACTCCTTGAGGCGTCCGGTAGGGTGGCGTCCTGGCTCTTAAATGGCGCCGCGGATTTAGAGGAGAAGCCGGTGGCTTTTCTGGCGCCGCCGGGGTTTCAGTACGTGGCGTTGCAATGGGGGATCTGGCGCGCCGGCGGGATTGCGGTGCCCCTGTCTCTTTTCTATCCGCGGCCGGAATTGGAATACGTGATTGGGGACACCATGCCCGCGGCGGTGGTGGCGCATCCGGATTTGGCCGACCGGGTGGCGCCCATCGCCACGGAACGCCGGCTGAGATTCGGCCTGAGCCTCGAAGCGCTGGACCATCCCCCAGGTTTCCTGCCAGTGGTGGCTCCCTCGCGGCGGGCGATGATCCTTTACACCAGCGGCACCACGGGCAAGCCCAAGGGGGTGGTGACGACCCATGAGAACATTGCCGCACAGATTGCCAGTCTGGTCGAGGCCTGGGGATGGACCCAGGATGATTGGATCCTGGAAGTCTTGCCTTTGCATCATATCCACGGGATTGTGAACGTGATCGCCTGCGCTCTCTGGGTAGGGGCGGTATGCGAGATCTTTCCCGCCTTCAATGCCCAGAAGGTCTGGGACCGCATCGCCCAGGGCGGTCTGACCCTGTTCATGGCCGTACCCACCATTTACGTCAAGCTCATCGAAGCCTGGGAGAAGGCCGCCCCCATCGAGGAGAAACGGATGTCCGAAGGTTGCCGCCGGATGCGGGTCATGGTATCGGGTTCCGCGGCCCTGCCGGTTCCTGTTTTGGAGAGGTGGCAGGAGATCTCCGGACACGTCCTCCTGGAGAGGTACGGGATGACCGAGATCGGCATGGGCCTTTCCAACGCGCTGCATGGGAAGCGATTTCCCGGATGCGTCGGAGCTCCCTTGCCGGGTGTGGAGGCGCGGCTGATGGAGCAGGGTGAGCCGGCGCCTGCCGGAACTCCGGGAGAGATCGAAATCCGGGGCCCGGCGGTCTTCCTGGAGTATTGGGGCAAGCCGGAGGAAACGAAGAAATCTTTCCGGGATGGCTGGTTCCTGACCGGCGACGTGGCCGTGGAGGAAAACGGCATCTATCGCATTCTCGGGCGCAGCAGCGTGGATATTATCAAGACCGGCGGCTACAAGGTCTCCGCCCTGGAAATCGAGGCGACCCTCCTGACCCACCCGGATATCAACGAAGTCGCGGTGGTGGGAGTGGAGGACCCGGTTTGGGGCGAGCGGGTGGTCGCTGCCCTGGTGCTGCGGGTTGGCGCCAACCTGGATACCAAATCACTCAGGGCCTGGGGTAAGGAGCGGCTCGCCACGTATAAGGTTCCCCAAAATGTTATCATACTTCAGGAATTGCCCAGGAATGCCATGGGCAAGGTTTCCAAACCTGACTTGAAAAAAATTATTCAGGGGGCGCAAGGGTAACACGCCCCCCCCGGGTTGCCAGTTCGACGAAAAAGCACCCTCTGAACACCAGAAAACCGGGTGCGTTACACTGTCAAGAAAATCTTTGGCACTCCAGGTCTCATGGTTTTATTATCTAAGGGTAATGGCTTTCTCAGGACAGATTTCCTGGCAGCAAAAACAGGTGATGCAGGTATCGGGGTCCACCTGGGGCAGGTTGTCACACATGGACAAAGCCGATACCGGGCATTGCTCGATGCATGTGCCACAGCCGGTGCACCAATCCGGATTAGCCTGGGGGCGCAGGAGCGTACGATCGTGGATGAGCGCCTGGATGGTCTCGTTGTGAAACACTGCTTCACCGCTTAACGGCGGCAGCTTAAAATCGGGCAGCGGTTGCAACTCCCCTATGATCTCAATGTGACTCAGGTCGTAGTCCCCCAAGCCCGCTTCCCTGGCCTTTCGCAGGAATAGCAACTGCCCCGGTTCACAACCCATCATCGTGGCCATGACGGCATCCAGGGCCACCGCATTGTCAGAGGCCAGGATCAGACCGATGTCCCTCAAGTCGGGGGAAGCCGGACCATTGCCCTCCATACCGACTACCGCGTCCACCAGAAAAAAGTCGGGGACCCGCAGCCGGAACACCTCGACGATCACCTCATGGAAGCGTTCGGGGTTGCCCGCCGCCTTGTGAAGCTTGGCCTTTTGGGCGCCGGGCAAAAAACCGTAACTGTTTTTGATGGCTCCCGTCATGACCGTCAGGCCATGGGTTTTGAATTTCGGCAGACTGATGATGATATCGGCATCACGGACAATCCGGGACAGGCTCACCGTGGGCATGAAATCAGGATTGAAGTCAACCTGGAGGGAATTGTTGCCGATGTTCTGGTAATAACCCTTAGCTGCTTCCATCAGGCCGGTCTTTTGAAAGCTCTCCTCGTTGGCTCCATAATTAAACAGACCAGGATTGTCGCCGACTACAATGGCGGCGGGCTCCATGGTTTCCACCTTTTCCACCACGGCGCGCAGCACCGCAGGATGGGTGACGATGCCCTCACCGACTTCCGAGATCCGCAGCACATTGGGCTTGATCAACACACTTTTCCCACGGATTTCCAGGGGGAAAAGTTCAAAAGCGCGGTCGACTGCTTGACGGACATTCTCATAGGTAGCAGGATGGATCATGACTTTTGACATAATTTTCTCTTCATAGCGCCTATTTTGGAGTATTTGATAATCATAACATGCTTGTCCTGGCATAGCATGGCCCGGAAGCTCTTGAGAATCTTGATCGCTTATCCCCCAAGCCTTAAAAAGTTAGGTATGATCTGAATATCCATGCCCCAGCAACCCCCAAATCCATTTGAACGACTGCCGTTTTTCACATAACCTGAGCCGGCCCAAGACAGCCGCCCGGGGGCTGTCCTGTTGATCCCTCAAAACCACAAAAAAAAACAGCCGAGGGCGGCTGTTCTTCATAATCTTATCACTCGAAATTCGTGTTGGCCGAGATTCCGAAAGGACCAAACAGGTTTGGGCCACCAACCCTTGCCCATTTAATCAAAACCAGTTTGTCCTAGTCCTGCCTGCTTCCAGGGCGGACACCTGGGTCCGCCCCTACACTTGATCCAGGGCGGGCTGTGCCCGCCGCCTTTTTTCTGGTTCCCAGCTCCTGCTTGGGAACCCATTTTAATGCAAAGCTCCTGCTTTGCTCAGAAGCCGCAATCCTTAGGGCAAACTGGCTCTCGCCAAGCGGAGCTTGGCGCCAAGGGTGCGTTCCCAAGCTGGAGCTTGGGAACGAGAGAAAAGTGGAAAACGGGCGTGGATCACCACACCCGTCCCCATTTGATCAAAACCGGCAAAAAGAGAACTAAAAACTCGAAACTGGGCGACCCAGCGGGTCGCCCCTACCACTATCCTTCCGACATCGTCAGATTATAGGCGAGATGATCCAGCTTGACGGTGAAGTCGACGTTTTCCACTGCCATGCCTTCCGGCAGCTGCAACTGGATGGGGGCGAAATTGAGGATGGCCTTGACGCCCGCGGCGATGAGCGGCAGGGCCGCCATTTGCGCCTTGGCCGCGGGGATGGCCAGCACCCCGATCTCCACCCCTTTTTCCTTGATCACCGTCTCCAGGTCGTCCATGTGGTGGATGATCTGGCCGCTGGGCACCCGGAGGCCCACCTTGGCCGGGTCCACGTCAAAGACCGCCACGAATTCGTAACCCTGGCGGATGAAGTTTTGATGGGCCAACAGGGCGGAGCCCAGGTTGCCGATGCCCAACAGGGCCATCTTCCAGGGCTTATTCAGGCCCAGGATGCGCTTAATTTCGAAGAGCAACTCCCTGACAAAATAACCCACTCCGCGGATGCCAAACTCCCCGAAGTAAGCCAGGTCTTTGCGGATCTGAGCCGGATTGATGCCGCATTTTTGGGCCAGCTTGTCCGAGGCGATAATCTTCACCCCCTCCTGAGACAAGGATTCAAGGTACCTGGAATAGATAGATAGGCGGGTGATGGTCGCCGTGGGAATCTTGGAAAATTTCATGGCCGCGGGCATTATCCTTGGTGGTTCGTCCTACCGCGCTTGTGTATAAAGGCACAATAGTCGAGGTAAATAAAGGGGGGCCGCAGGCCCCCCTGATGGCAAAAAAGATTAGAGATGCATTCCCAAGGCCGCGGCGATGGGTTTGGCCATGGGGTAGGCGTACAGGATGATCAGGGCCACCACCAGGGCGTAAATACAAAGGGATTCGATCATGGCCAGACCGATGAGCATGGTCACGGTGATTTTCCCGGAAGCCTCGGGGTTGCGGGCAATGCCTTCCACCGAGCTCTTCACTGCCAGGCCCTGGCCGATGCCGGTACCGAAGGCGGCGATGCCGATGCCGAAGCCGGCGGCCAACACCGCATAGCTGAAAAAGGTGCCCAAACCGGGGGCCGAGGCGCCGCCGGCTTCAGCCGCCATGGCCAGAGAGGCCCACAGCAAGGTGACCAGCATGCTCAAGCCAACTACCAGGGATTTTCTCATTGACTAAAACCTCCTCAAAGATGTTGGATATATATGAAGATTGGCCTTCTTCCAGATTTTAGTGGTACCGGCTTGCAGCCGGCCCCGATGCCGGTTTTTGGGTTTTTTGATTTTTTTTATTAGGGCCTGAGGCTGCCTTATGAGAATGTTATCCAGCCCCTTTCACTACACCTTCTTTCAACCGAAAACCGAAAACCGCCTTAATGGGCGTGCTCCATGGCCCCGGCGAAGTACATCATGGACAGCAAGGTGAAGACGAAGGCCTGCACCACGCTGGTGAAGACCGCCAGGAACATCATAGGCAACGGGGCCAGGAACATGCCGGCCAGGAACAGCAGGATGGTCAGCACCAGGTCCTCTCCCATGATATTGCCGAAGAGACGCAAAGTCAGGGACAGCACCCGGGCGAAATGGCCGACGAGCTCGATGATGAAAAACAACGGCGCCAGGGCCGGAATAGGCCCCAAAAAGTGCTTGATGTATTTGGCCCCGTGATACTTGACCCCCAGGTAATGGGTATAGATGAAGGTGCACAGGGCCAGGGACAGGGTGGTATTGACATTCGCCGTGGGAGAATAGAACCCCGGGATCAGGCCGATGAGGTTGCAGAGCATGATGAACAGGAAGAAGGAGGCGATGAATGGGAAGAAGGCCCGGCCCTCTTCACCGGTGACGTCCACCATGAACTCTTCCAGGCCACTCACCACCAGCTCAAAGACGTTCTGGGCGCCCTTGGGCACCAGGCTTATCCGGCGGCTGGCCAGCCAGCCCAATACCAGCAGGATAAGCGCCACCAACACGGCATAACTGACATGCGGGGGAATATGTAAGCCGAACTTCTCAAGGAGTAGATCAAGAAAGAGAATCGGATGTTCCATGGGACCTGTTTGCCTCCTTCTTAAGCTTAAACACCTCTAGGATGGCGGCCAGGATCAGGGTCAAGACCACGGTGGACAGGCCCAGCACCAGACCGAAGATGTTCACCCAGCCATGACTGACCAACAAAAAGATAACCAGCAGCAGGGCGAAGAAGCGCAACAACTGCCGGGCCGCAAAAAAGGCCCGGGCCTGCCCCTTGGCCTCCTCGGGGCTGCCGGCCGCCGCCCTTTCCAGCATGCCTTTTAGCGCCTGATGCAGCAGGTGGAAGTTGATAACCGCCACCAGGCCGCCCGCCAGGATCCCCAGGGCGAACTCTTGCCCCTGCCAGATGAAGCCGGCCACTACCAGCACGGCCAAGACCAGCCAGTTGGCTATTTTCAGCCGTCGCGGGGTCAGGATCTCCATGGGAACTTATTTATATTTTTGCCCCAGGAGGTAGACTTGCCGGAAGCCGGCGATAATCCCCACGATGAGCCCGAGGATGAAAAAAATACTGCTGTTAAAGACCGTGGACAGCCAGTAACCGACGCCACCGCCGATAAGGATGGAGATGACCAGGACCAGGCCGATGGTGCTGGCCCGGTAACCCCCTTGAAACAGTTCCTTTAAAAACTTTTTGGTATCTTCCTTCAAAGGCGCCCTTCCTCGGAACCGAGGCGGGAGAAAATGATTCTTTTCACATGTGCCTACGTATCATACCACTGAAAGTTAGTCAATTGATTTTTGGGGCCCGGCTGGAAGAAAAATCGCTAGCCAAAAGAATAGAAATATTTGCTAGTTATCCTTAGGGGTGATTCCTGGAGGGGCTTCCGGGACCGGGGCCGGGCCGGAAACTTGTGCATTATTTCCTTAAGTCTTGGCGCCCTTGATTTCCTGGCCACTCTGGTAGATCGGCAGTTCGATGACGAAGGTGGTGCCGGCCGGGCCGGTGCGTTCCACGTAAATCCGGCCCAGGTGTTTCTGAATGATGCCGTAGCTGATGGACAGCCCCAGGCCCACTCCCTGGCCTACCTCCTTGGTGGTGAAGAAGGGATCGAAGAGCCGGCTGAGATAGTTGGCCGGGATGCCGGGGCCGTTGTCCTCAAAACTGAGGCGCACCGTCCCCTCTTCCGGGGTCAGTGCGGTGTTGACCAGCAGCCGTCCTTCTCCCTTCATGGACTCGCCGCTGTTCATCAGGAGATTGATGAAAACCTGTTCCAGCTTGTTCTTGTCTCCCAGGACCAGAGGCAGTTGCGGGTCTAATCTCTGCACCAGGTCGATGTTTTGGAACAGCAGATGATCGGCTACCAGGGAAAAGACTTCCTCCAGGACGGTGTTGAGGTTCAGTGGGGTCATCTTGGAGGGCATGTGCCGGGAGAACTCCAGCAGCCCCTGGATGATCTCCTTGCAGCGGGTGGCCTCCCGGACGATCTTCTCCACCTGGTCCCTCTCCGGCTTCCCCGGTTCCAGGTCCTCCAGCAAGAGGTAGGCGTAAACCAGGATGCCCCCCAAGGGATTATTGATTTCGTGGGCCACCCCGGCGGCCAGTTGGCCCAGAGCCGCCAGCTTCTCAGTGCGGCTCAGGTGCTCTTCCAAGTGCTTTTTGTGGGTGATATCCCGGATATGGGTCTGGATGGCGGGCAAGCCTTCATAAGTGGTGGGAAAAGAAACCCCCTCCAGGTCGAAATTGCGGCCGTCGCCCTTCAAGGCCTTCATCTCAAAGATGCGGGGGCGAGGCGTCCCCCGCTCCATCTGCCCCAGCCAGCGGGACACCGCCTGGCGGTAGCTGGGATCCACAAACTCCAGCAGGGAGCGCCCCAGCATCTGGGAGGGCTCCTGGTAGTCGAACATCTCCAGGCAGGCCAGATTGACATAGAGCAGCTTCATGTCCCGGTGCAGGGCGATACCGTCCAGGGAAGTCTCCACCAGGCGCCGGAATTTTTCCTCCGAATCCTTCAACTCTCGGGATAATTGCTCCCGTTCGGTCATGTCCAGGATGGCCTGCACCGCCCCCTGGATGCGACCTTCCTCGTCATAGATGGGCGAGGCGGTGTGGTACAGGTAACGCTCCCGGCCCCGGAAATTGGGGAAATACTCATAAGCCTCATAGGCCCCCGGCAGGTTGGGGGACGGTTTCAGGTTCTTGTCCCCGAAGAACTTCTCCAGGGCCTTGATGTTTTGCTCCACCACCAGAGAGGCCATGCTGGGGCGTTCATGGGTGTAAAAGGGCAGCCAGTAGCGGTAGCTGCCCACCATCTCGCGTCGGGAAAAGCCGGTCAGCTCTTCGCAGGCCCGGTTCCAGTGAATGATGCGGTGGCTCCGATCAATGACGAAGGTGGGCACCGGCATGCCCTCCAGGATGCCTTCGGTGGTCTTCTTCTCCCGCAGGATTTCCCATTCCCCCCGTTTGCGTTGGGTGATATCTTTAAAAATCCCCTCATAGCCGGTGATCCGCCCATCCTGATCCCGGCGCACGATGCCGGTAAGCAGGGTGTGCACCACCCTGCCGCCCTGGGTGCTGAGGGTCAACTCCATATCCCGGATATAGCCCTTCACCTCCACCTGGAGCTGAAAGCGTTCCCAATCCCGGGGGTTGTGAAAGATCTCCCGGACGTGGGAGAGGTCCAGGGCCTCGCCCTTGGAGGGGAATTTCAGGAGTTCCACCCCGGCGGGATTGAGGTCCAACAGGCGGCCTTCCCGGTCGGTGACGAAGATCATGTCCTTGGAGCCTTCGAAGATGCGCCGGTAAAGGTGCTCGGAGCGCCGCAGCTCATGATACAGGCGGGCGTTTTCGATGGCCAGGCCGATCTGGTTGCCCAGGGTACTGAGGAAGTAGCGTTTGCGCCGGAAACTGCGGAAGGGCCTGGCGGACTCCGCCGCCAGGTTGAGGTAGCCGGTGACCTCCTCGCGATACTTCAAGGGGATGCTCGCCAGGGACCGGAAACGGGGATCCTGCCGGATCAGCTCGGTAAAGGAGGAGGTGTGCAGCCGCGGGTCTTGGCGCACGTCCTCGATGATCAGGGGCTGGCCGGCCTGGGAGCTGTTGGAGCCCACCACCGCCTCCAGGCCGCTCCGGGCGATATTCACCAGGTATTCGCCGGGGAAACCCCGGGAGGCCGCATAGCTGAGGAGTTGCCGCTTGCGGCTCCACAGGAGCAGGAGCCCGGCGTCGATCTGAAAGAAATCGAGGACCGCGGCCAGGACCTTGTCCATGATCTCCTGCAAGTCCAGGCTATGGGCGCTGATGGTGGCTATCGTGTTGATAAGATGGAATTCCCGCCGGTGCTCATCCTCCCAGGACTTCTGCGGACCCTGGGCCGCCGCCTCCACGGCCGCTTGCTCTGCCATGATCCTGACTCCTGAAAGATGGTTTTTCAGGGAGGGTGCTGGGGGCCGCTGCCCGCAGCTTACCAAACCCCCGGAAACCCAACCCCAACCCCCATAAGGGGAAGGGAAAATTGTCGGGGCGCTGCTTACCGTGCCCCATACGTTCCTGGCGGCGCAGGCAAGAGGCTCGCCTGTGCCGGCGCAGCCAAACCTCACGCCTACAATATACCAGAATTAGGGCGGGCAAAAAACGGGGGGAGGATCAAACGTGGTCCGATGGCCGGCCGGTGGCAGATGCCCTCAACCTAGATACCTCAGGCGGGTAAAAACTGCGGGGCCACGCCGGGCCACAAGCGGGCGGTGCGGCAGCGGCTGGCGGTGACGATGGCCCTGAGCTGCGAAAGGGCGGTTTCCAGATTATCGTTGATTACCAGGTAATCGTACCAGGAGACTTCCTTAACCTCAGCGCGGCCCCGTTCCACCCGCCAGGCTATTTCCGCCGGCTCCATCTTGCCCCGCAACTGCAGCCGAAGCTCCAACTGTTCCCAACTGGGAGGCAGGATAAAGATGAAGGTCCCCTGGGGAAATTCCCGCTTCAGGGCCCGGGCCCCCCGGGGCTCGATGTCGAAGACCACATCCGCTCCGGAGTCCAGGGTCTCCTGCACCCGCTGGCGGGAGGTGCCGTAGCCGTAGCCATACTGTTCCACCCATTCCGCCAGGTCGCCCCGGTCCCGAAGGCGGGCAAACTCCCCCGGGGTGACGAAGAAATAGTCCTTTCCTTCCACCTCGCCGGGACGGGGGGGACGGGTGGTGAAGGAAATGGAGAAGCCCAACCGGGGATCGCCGGCCAGCAGCTCCTTCAGCAGGGTGGTTTTCCCCGTTCCGGAAGGGGCGCTGATGATGAAGACTTCTCCGGGCACTCAGTCGGCCTTTTCCAGGTCCTGGCGCGCCGCGAGGGTGTGACTGCCGTTCAGGCGCAGGGAAAGGGTATCAGCATGGACCGCCGAAAGAATGACGTGATTGCTGTCGGTGACGATAATGGAGCGGGTCTTGCGGCCCTGGGTGGCGTCGATGAGGCGATCGGCCCGGGTGGCCTTTTCCCGCAGGCGTTTCATGGGCGCCGAGCCCGGCATCACCACCGCCACTACCCGGTGGGAGACCACGGTGTTGCCAAAACCGATGTTGATCAACCTGCCTTCCATAATTTCTCCCCTGCGGTGAGCTCATTCGATATTCTGCACCTGCTCCCGGAGGCGCTCCAGGTAGCCTTTGATCTCCAGCACCGCTTGCGTAACCAGGAGATCGCCGGCTTTGGAGCCGATGGTGTTGGCCTCCCGCAGCATCTCCTGAACTAAGAATTCCTGTTTCCGGCCCACCGGCCCCCGGGCCGCCAGGGTTTCCTCAAATTGGGCCAGATGGCTCTCCAGGCGGGCCAACTCCTCGGACAGGTCCCGGCGCTCGGCCAGGAGAATCACCTCCTGGGCCAGCCGGGCTTCGTCCACCCCGGTTTCGCCCCCCAGCTCCGCCAGCCGGGCCGAAAGCTTCTCTCGCCAAAGCTGGGGCAGTAGTGGGGCCTGCCCCCGGATGCGTTCCAGCTCTCCGCCGATGGCACCCAGGCTCTTAGCCAGGTCGGCGGCCAGGGCCTGCCCTTCGATGAGGCGCATCTGGTCCAGCTCCTCCAGCGCCCCGCTCACCGCCCTTTCGACCGTCTCCCAGGTCTCCTCCAGGGCCAGCTCCTGGGTCTCCTTGATAAGGAACAGGTCCGAGAAGTGCAGGAGATCCTCCAGATGCAGAGGCTCCATCAGGCCGCCCGCCGCCCGTACCTCTTCCAGCATGGCCGCGGTCTGCCGGGCCAGGGTCTGGTCCACCTTCAGGGTCAGCGCCTTTTCTCCGGTGCTCTCCCAGGTGAGCTGCATCTCCACCCGGCCCCGGGGAATGCGGCCCTTGATAAGCTTCCGGAGCCGGTCCTCCAGGCCCCAGAGGCGCTTGGGGAGATTCAAGGAGAGCTCCAGGAAGCGGTGGTTGAGGCTTCTAAATTCCACCACCCACTTCTGGCTGGGACCCTCGGCCTCCCCCCGGCCATATGCGGTCATGCTCCTGATCATCAGCCGCCCATCAATTTAAGTTGCCACAGATATTTTTTCCGCACCAGGAGCAATAATTCCGGCAGCGGGCCCCGGGCGTAATCGGGATAGGTCCAGGCCAGGGGTTGAAAGGTCCCCTGAGCGTAGATCAGGGTGAGGTCACCGTAGATGCCGCAACCGAGATAGAGCCGGTGAGAGAAGTTTTTTCCGGTGGCCAGGACCAGCCGTTCCCTGGTCAGGTACCCCGGGTCCAGGTTGACCAGCCGGCGGCCATCCAGGCTGAGCCTCTCTTCGATACCGTTGGTAAAGACCTTCCACTGCGCCAGTTGGGCCGGATCGGCCAGATGGAGGAAAGCGACCAGGAGTCGCCCCAGGTCGGGGCCCATCTCCGGGGTATAATAGTCAGTGGCAGTGAAGGGCCACCAAGGGCCCACCAGGTCCGGCGGTCCCCAATAGTGGCTCAGGCGCTCCACCACGGCCGGACCCAAATCTTGCCGGGCCAGAATTATGCTGACCACCGGTTTCACCGGCAGCGGCGGACCCGGCCGGCTCATTCCCCCTCCTCGGAAACGGTGTTAATTTTAAGCCAGGGATCAGCGGAAGGCAAGGGAAAATTATGTGAAATTTAGCACAATTACTGTCCTGCCAGGGGGTAGAAGAAAGAAGATTTAAGATCAACCCCGGGGAACCTCAAAAACAGGCGCGCCAGGGCCTCTCCTTCTGGTGGCACAGCCAGGGACCGGCTGCCCCGGAATATTAGACCCTTCACTGCGCTCAGGAGGACACCCCGTCTTTTTGCAGAGGTCTCTATTGCTTAAATGGGGTCCAGGGCGGATAATTTAAGAAAAATCCGGCGGAACCATCCGGCCGTTAGATTCCGCTCAGCTTATGGCGCTTCAGGTCTGCGAAACCTTTTTCAGTCTCATGGGTGAGTCCACCCGGGCCGGCCTGCCGGCCTTCTTCATCCGCCTCAGCGGCTGCAATCTGCGTTGCCGCTACTGCGACACCACCTATGCCTATGAAGAGGGGCGGGAGATGGCGGTGGCGGACCTCCTGAAGGCCGCCGCGACAAGCCCCACCCGGCTGGTGCTGGTGACCGGCGGCGAGCCCTTGTTGCAGGAGGAGACCTTGCCACTGTTGGCGGCCCTGGCGGATGCCGGCTGGGAAGTCTGTCTGGAGACCAACGGTTCCCGCCCCATCGCCCCGGTGGATGTCCGGGCACATCGCATCCTGGACCTGAAATGTCCGGGCAGCGGCATGGCCGGGGAGAATTACTGGCCGAATCTGGAATCCCTGACCCCCCGGGACGAAGTCAAATTTGTCGTGAGTGATCGCCGCGATTTTCTTTGGGCGCTGGAGGTGATTCGGGACCACGGCTTGTGCGGCCGGCTCCCCCTGCTGATTTCCCCGGTGTGCGGCCAGGTTCCGGCTCCGGAGGCCGCGGCCTGGATCCTGGAGAGCCGGCTGCCCCTGCGGCTCAATCTGCAACTGCACAAATACCTCTGGGGGCCGGAGGCGCGGGGCAAATGAGGGCGGACACCTGGGTCAGCCCCTGCAAATGGCCTGGGGGCCAGAGATGCCAGCCATCCTGAGCACAGTGAATTTTTGGAGACAGGCGCAGGCAGATGGAGCACGGGCGAGATAGTCTGTGCCACTAATTCATGGAATTGTATAGGATATGGCACCCGGTAAAAATATTTCAGGCCATAGCGCTTCTGTTAAGTTACCGAAAACCGGAAACCGGAAGCCGAAAACCGCCCCCCTGGCCGTGGTCCTGCTGAGCGGCGGGCTGGACAGTTGCGTGGTCGCGGCGATGGCCCGGCAGAACTTCGAGTTGGCCCTGTTCCACGCCAACTACGGCCAGCGCAGCGTAGCCCGAGAGCTGGCGGCCTTCCGGACCCAGGTCGCCTTCTTCCGGGCGTCCCGGGTATTGGAGGCCGACCTTCTTTACCTGGGAGTTATGGGCGGCTCCAGCCTCACGGATGCCGGCCGGCCAATCCCCCTGGGCGAGGAGCCTCCGGGGATTCCCTCTACTTATGTCCCCTTCCGCAACACCAATCTGCTGGCGGCGGCGGTGGCCTGGGCCGAGGTCTTGGGGGCCGAGGCGGTCTTCATCGGCGCCAACATCCTGGATAATCCCGGCTACCCCGACTGCCGGCCGGAGTATTATGAGGCCTTCAACCGCCTGGTCGAATTGGGCACCCGCCCGGAAACCCACATCCGCATTCACACTCCCCTGATCCGGCTGGACAAGGCCGGCATCATCCGCCTGGGTTTTAAGCTGGGGGCGCCACTGGCGCTCACCTGGTCCTGTTACCAGGCCGGGGAGGCGGCCTGCGGTCAATGCTCCTCCTGCCGGCTGCGCCTCCAAGGATTTGCCGCCGCGGGTCTGGCCGACCCCATCCCCTATAAAAGATAGTTTTCGGTTTTCGGTAAAAACCCCGGCGGGCTCTGCGGTCTTGTTTTCCGCATACCTGAAAATTGGAGTTTTCTCCGTCCGGGAATAGGACCGGGACTTAAATTCTGTTTCCCGGTCAATTGAAAACAAAAAAAGAAAACCGCTTGACTCCCTTGCATCGCGGATAAATGGAATTAGTTTTTAACCAGCGGACCTCACGGCAGCCGCGGGAGGTTCGGGCCGGCGGCACAGGCCGGACCAAATCTAACGGGAGGCATAGCTATGTCCACCAGTACCAAGGTCGCCAGGGTATCCCACATCATCGCGGAATCTCCCAAAGGTTTTGATGACGCGGTGCAAGTCGGCTTCGACCGGGCCTCCAAGACTTTGCGGGGCATTACCGGCCTGCGGATCGCGGAGCAGCGGGTCTCCGTCAAAGACAACCAGATCAATACCTATCGGGTGAAGCTGGAGGTGATCTTCATCCTGGATTAGGGTATCCCGGTCCACCCTAGAGGCTGGTGCCCAATCCATGAAGGAGGAGAATTTATGATCCAGGTCGCCAGAGTCAGCGAGGCCATCGCCGAGTCTCCGGTCAGCTTCGAAGATGCTCTCCAGGTGGGCTTTAAGCGGGCCACCGAGACCTTAAGGGGAATAACCGGCCTGCGGCTGATAGAAAAGCGGATTTCGGTCAAGGATAATAAAATCGCCACCTATCGGGTGAAATTTGAGGTGATCTTTATCCTCGAGTGATGCTGCGGCTGGATGGCTCTTACGGGGAGGGGGGCGGCCAGATTCTCCGCACCTCCCTATCCTTGTCGGCCATGCTGGGGGCGCCGCTGCGCCTTGAGCAGATCCGGGCCGGCCGCCCCCGGCCCGGGTTGAGGCCCCAGCACCTCACCGCGGTGCGGGCCCTGGCCCGAATCACCCAGGCTGAGGTGAACGGTGCGGAGCTGCACAGCCGGGAGTTGACCTTCAAGCCCCGGCCCCCCCAACCGGGTCATTATCTAGTCGACGTGGCGGAGAAGTCCGGCAGCGCCGGTTCCGTCACCCTCATCGCCCAGGCCCTCCTGCCTCCACTCCTCATCGCCGGGCCTTCCACCCTGATTCTCCGGGGCGGCACCCACGTGCCCTGGAGCCCCACGGCCCATTATCTGATCCAGGTCTTTCTCCCGGCCCTGGCCCGGTTGGGGGCGCAGGTGAGCATGACCCTGGAAGGCTGGGGTTGGTATCCCCGGGGCGGCGGCGAGGTGCGCCTGGCTATTAAATCGGGCCAGGCGCTCACCGGGGTGGATTGGCGAAGCCCGCCGGACCCCTCCGATTTCCGGGCCATCTCCGCCGCTTCCCGCCTTCCGGAGCACGTCTCCCGGCGCCAGGCAGCCCGCCTCCGGGAGCGCCTGGGGCAGGAGTTGCCGGTGGAGCAGGTGGCGGCCTTCGGTCTGGACCCCGGCAGCCTGGTATTCCTCTGGGGGCCCCGGGCCGGTTTCGACGCCCTGGGGGCCCGGGGTAAACCCGCCGAGCAGGTGGCGGATGAAGCGGCCGGCGCCTATCTCACCTTTCGGCAGCGCCGCGGGGCGGTGGACCCGCACCTGGCGGACCAGATCGTCTTATATCTGGCCCAGGCCCAGGGGCCTTCCACCCTGATCACTTCGGAGATCACCTCACATCTGCTCACCAACCTCTGGGTCATCGAGCAATTTCTGGGACCCACCTTTCAGATAAAGGGCAACCTGGGGGAACGGGGGGAGATTTTTTGTCAGGGGAAAGGATAAAACCTACGAGTTGACTTGGTTGAATGCTCCACGGTGCGTCGAAGGCCACTGTTCCTTCAGTCCCAGGCCCAGCAGCAAGGCGGCGCTGGGGGTGAGGTGCAGCAGCAGCCGGTCCAGGGAGGCTCGGACGTAGCTGGGGAACTCCGCCGGGGAAGTAGGGGCCACGGTGTAGGCCAGGAGGATGGCCAGGAGGTTGCCCCCGAGGAAGAGGAGCAGGAAGAGGGCAGGGGAGGTCCAGAGGCGCCGGCCCACGGCGATGGCCGCCAGGAGCACCGCCGGCCAGAGGAGGCCGAAGAAGTAAGGCTGGATCAGGGCCGCCGCCAGGTAAGCGGAGGCCTGCGCCAACTGCTGCGGATAAATATTCAGGATATGGTCGGCGCCGAGTTCAAGATGTTGCTGGCTGATAAAGAGGCGCCAGGGCAGATAGCCCAGGGCCAGCCCTGCCAGGGGGAGGCTCAGGCTGAAAAGGCGGCGCCAGGTCCCGGGGGGACGCAGCCAGGCCAGGGTCAGGACCGCGGCCAGGATCACCGTGGCGGCCAGGGGCGGGCCTTCGTATTTGCACCAGGCCATACCGGCCAGAAAAAGGGCGGCCAGGGAGAGGCTCCCCCGGGGCGCCTGACCCGCCAGCCACAGGTAAATTAGGCCGGTGGCCCCCAGGGTGAAATAGGCCAGGGGCAGGTCGGCGTAAGCGATGTAAAGATGAACCACGAACACCGTGCCGTTCAGGGCCAGGAAGGCGGTGAGCCCCAGGGCCAGGCGCCGGCTCAGACCCAGGCGCCGGGCCAGGGAATAGAGCAGTCCCAGCAGCAGCGCCCCCCAGAGGGGAAAAAGCCCCTGCGCCAGGTGGTCGTTGACCTGGCCCAGACAGTAATAAAGATAGCTCAAAAGTAAGGGGACCAGGTTGGGATAGTAATTGTGGGCGTCGATACAAGTGAGGTCCAGGCCGTGGCTGATATAAAAGACCTTGGCCTTGCAGCCCCAGGTGGCGATGGCGTCCCAGGCCCACATGGGGTAAAGGGTGGCCCTGAGGAAGGCATACAGGAACAGCGTCGCCAGCAGTCCGGCGAAGAGCCAGTCCCACCCCTGGAGGCCGGGACGCCGGGGCCAGGCCAGCGCCCTTAGGTCCCCGGAGAGGGCCCGGCGGCCCCGGGGAGTGAGGAGCAGGGCCGCGGCCAGTCCCAGGGACGGTCCCAAGATCAACCCCAAACCGAAGGGCAGGCCCCGCCAAGTGAGGGCCAGCATCCACAGGGTCAAGAGGACCGCGCCGATCCCGAAACTCAGGACCAGCCGCTCCAGGACCCGGAACTCCCGGGGCTGGGGGAGCAACGCCGCCAGCAGCCCAGATCCCAAGAAGCAGAGGGCCGCCAGGCCTCCCAGCAGCCGCAGCAGACTCAAGGCCGCCTCAATCATAGAAGCCCCAGTGAAAGCGAAGGTGGTCCACCCGATAGACCCGGCCGGGGCCTTGGATCTTAAGTGGCTGCACCGCCTGAGAGCGGACGGCCGCCTGGACCCCCGGTCCGGGGGGCTTTTGTTGGTCCCGCACGATTAAATAAGCAGCCTGCTCCTCATGCAAGGTGTGAAAAAGAAAGGCCGCCGGCGATTCCGGGGACACCAGGATGTGGCGCCGGGGAGCCAGATAGTAACGGACCTCGATCTCTTTGCCGGACTCATAATTATCTACAAAGACGTAAGCGGCGTCGGGGGGGATAACGGCAGACAAGGATGCGGACCACAGGTACAAGGGGTCTTCCTGGCGGACGGCGGCGCCCACCTCCCCCAGGCCGATCCTCCGGGCCAGGTCCCGGGCCTCCGGGGCGAAATGCCAGGCCAGCCAGATGAGTTGCAGGCCCCAGAGTGCTAAGAGAATTCGGGTTAAGTGCAACTTCCAATTACTTAGCATATGGTACAGGGGTAAAAGGGGAAAAGGTTAAAAAGGGAAGAGGGGAAAGATAGCTCATAAGGGAAATGGGTTTTGTTATAGATGATCTTTATTAAGCGCATCATATGCGACTTGATAAATACTTAGCCTCCCGTGACAAAGACACCTTGCAGCAGAACCTTTAATTATATCAAATTCTTGATAAAAAACTACCCCTGAAAGGAAAGGATATTGATGACAGAGGTTTCCGTTTGAGTCTAGTGTTAGAAGAACTTGCCAAAGGCCACCTCCGCTTATACCGCCGAATCTCTTAGGAGCTACAAAGCTACCGCCCTGACTAACTGGAAATGAAAAGTAGTCATGGTTCCCCACAACAACCACAGGTTCAGGGCTGCATCGTCCGCTGAGGTTTTGAAAGCCTCTCAATAAAGCATAGCCGCCATGATCAAGTATCGTAATCGTCCCTTCTGCGATAAATCTATTAACAAACCAGACGCCATTACCAACATTGGGCGGTGTCTTGAGAAGAAAATCACGCCTAATTTCAAGATTATAAAAAACCTTATTTGCCTGATTTGACTTGATAGAAGCCGCAATATTTGGCGCAATTATTATTGCTCCTATATCAGGACGGTCTGATCCTCTATGACCCCTTGCGATCTCAAGATATTCGAGTCCTTGTATATCTATACTATCTTTGTGAATCAAATCTGATAAAATTATGCTAAGGCGGCCGCTTTTAGGGAGAACTTCTAATACGTGATGGGCTGTTAGCACTGCATATGTTACGCCAACTTTAACAAGAGTTCCAGAACCGAGAAGAACAATATCTGGTCCAGTTGGGGTCTCATCTATACGAACAAAGCCTATAGTGTGCCGAATTAAGTCAGCCTAAATCGCTTCAAAGAGATTAGTTGGTAGTTCGCCGTTTGGTAATTCGTACATGCTATTCATATTCTTATCTCTCAGTTTCAGAACCATCCTTTTCTGCTAAATTGTTGTAAGTATCCCTCCCATCTTTGTTTTTTGAGAGATCCTTTGCTTTCGTATATATTCACCATTACCCAAAAAAATATCCAAAGGGGTAACCTTACGCTTTCCCAGAATAAAATTAGTACTGGAAAACCAAAAATTAAATATATGGCTTTTTCATTAGCACCCCAGTGCTTAAATAATTTCAGCAAACTATATGATGCAGAAGTCATCAGGGCCCAGAAGGCCCAACAAAAGACTGCCTGCCTGAATTCTTCCTTCCATCCAGACTTTTTGTCCATCCTTTCCTTTAACCTTTTCCCCTTTTCCCTTTCGCCGTTTACCCCCCGGTCTTTTAATCCCAGAAGTGGAAGCGAATAATGTGATAGACCGCCGCGATGCCGTCCCTCCAGGTGATCTTCTTGCCATGGGCGTAATCGCGGCCGTGGTACTGGATGGGAACTTCGTAGATGCGCCAACCCCCCTTGGCGATCTTGGCGGTGAATTCCGGCTCCACTCCGAAACGGTTGCTCTTAATGCGAAGGCCTTTGAGGACCTCCGCCTTGAAGACCTTGTAGCCCACCTCCATGTCGGAGAGATTCAGATTGGTGAACATGTTGGACAGGGTGGTGACCAGGCGGTTGCCCAGGTAATGCCAGAAAAACAGCACCCGGTGGGGCTGGCCGCCCACCATGCGGGTACCGTAAACCACGTCCGCCAGGTCCTGCTGGATGGGCTCCAACAGGGCCGGATAATCCGCCGGGCGGTATTCCAGGTCGGCGTCCTGGATGATGACCACGTCCCCGCTCACCTGTTCAAAGGCGGTGCGCAGGGCCGCGCCCTTCCCCTGGTTTTGCCGGTGGTGGAAAACCTTGACGTTTTCGTACTCCGCCGCCAGGCGGGCGAGAATCTCCCGGGAGCCGTCCACCGAGGCGTCGTCCACCGCGATGATCTCTTTAGCGTAGGGGGTCAGCTGCACCAGCCGGAAGATCTCCTCCAGGGTGCCTCTTTCGTTGTAAACCGGGATGACGATGCTCAGATTCATGCGGCGTATCCTCTAAAAATAATCAATATCAGTAGTGTCCGGCACAAAATTGCATAAAGAAGCTTACACTATCTCGCAGTTAAACTCTATACCATTGTAATTTCAAGGATATCAACATATTATACCGATTGCCAGCAAATCCCCCCTCCCCTGCGAGGGGAGGGGGAAAAAGCTGGTAAATTCCATGAAATGATTAGCTAGCGGGCATGCCTAAGTTGATGCAAAGTATATTTTCTTCAGATCATGAGCGTACCTGACCTCAATGACCAGATGCCACCTTTCTCGGACGCCTAAAAATGAATTCTGTACCATTTGCTGAAACATAAAAAGGCGATCAAGTGACCGCCTTTTTCAAGAATCAGAAACGAAAGAATCTGTTGGTTTTGTACTGGGTTAAATCTCCATCATATTCTCGGGTGTAGTCCTTTTCATCAAAGGGCCGGTTATGATGCCGTTACTTAAACCGTCGCCTTATGGTGAGTATTCCGGGCTTCAAGCCTTACCTTGAGTTCTTCCATTTCTTCAGGCCCAGGCTCTTCCACTGTACAAATGGGATAAAATGTACACCAATGGCGGTGGCAGTTACCAAAACACCTTAGATAACAATCAGGGTTCCCTTCTTTGATTTGAAGTCTCCGAAAGGTGTTCTCAAAGGCCAATCTTGCGTGGACAGAACATAACCCATGACTGTAGCCACTAACACCTGGTTCCGGCTCACCCCAAATTTTAATGCACTCCGGCCAAATGCATCTGTATAGCATGGCTATTCCCCCCCAAGATGCAATCTCCCCATAGCCAAAAGAGTCTATATTTATTTACAATATAATTACCTTCCAGTCAAGCGAATGTTATCAGCAGCATTGATCCCAATGAGTCGGCGTGATAACTTAAAAAACACGTTCTCAAAAACGGCGAGACAATTTACTCACCCGCCCTTTGTTGAAAATTTCAAAGGGGATATCCTGATGTGCTGTGTTGCCAGGACCCTGATTTTATATTTCAGATAACCGGGTTTGACGCCGTCGCCTTCTTTCTACCTCCTTTTAATCCAAGTCCTCTATCCTTGGCCATCTGACTGCGTTTTGATGAATACTCCTTGCACACCAAAGGATATTTTTTGGGGTCAAGGCCAAATTGCTTATAATATTCTTTCGGTGACAGATCATGGGATTTGCGCAGATGTGAGCGTAACGTGCGCATTTTCTTGCCACATTCCAGACAGACCACGTGCTTCTGGGTAACGATATCCTTCAATGGGATCGGTGGTTTCTTCACCACTTCGGCTGCGGGGGCTTTTTTCGGTACCATGATCTCTGGTACCACACCGGATTCCAGAGAAGACAAGAGGCCATAGATCTCTTGAATTTCTTCCAATAACTCCTGGGTTGATAATTCACTCATAGAGGCATGAGAAATTACAATCTGGGCGGTGATTTTGATGATTTCGGTGGCCATGGAAATTCTCCTTTCTCTTTGACATAGTGGATAAAAGTATTTAACTTATTTGCCATAAGGTTCATCTTGTCAAGGATTTTGTGAATAATAATCAATGTCAGGAGGTCAAAGAGATGCAGATGAAGATTCATCTTTCCGGAATGGCAGTAGTGGCTACCATGTTGATGATCTTAGCAGGCGGATGTGCATCATCGTCAACCTCACAACCCGCAGAAACGAGCCATATGAAGAGTGCCGTAGGAACTTCAGACGAGTTGTCTCCACTTGCACCAGCCGAAGCCAAAAATGTACGAAAAGTCGGCAATCAGTGGATGTGCGACATGAATGGCCAAGTTATGGTATATAATTCTGCCTCCGGTCAATGGGAACCGCAGACGAAATGACAACACCAGGGATAAGAGGACTGCTTGGAACCTCTTATCCCGGATTATGCGGCGAAAATTGATGAAACCTTCGCCAACCATTTGATACAAGGAAGTTTACCTATCAAAAAGGGGTATGGCTCTGCCCGTTGCCATAACAAGAAGGCAAGAACACCAAAAGGACGATCACCATGGCTGAATTGTTTGAATGCACTTCTATCAACGGCATGAGGCTGGCCAACCGATTCGTACGATCTGCGACTTGGGAGGGTTTGGCGGACAAGGATGGCACTGTTACCCCCAGACTCATTGAGATGATGGTCGAGCTGGTCAGAGGAGAAGTTGGATTGATCATCAGCAGTCACACCTTCGTCAGTCCCGAGGGCCAAGTCAGTCCCGGACAGTTGGCTGCCTACGCTGATCGTTTCCTGCCCGGGCTTCGGGATATGGTCAGGGCGGTGCATGCAGCCGGAGGAAAGATCGCTCTGCAGTTGGCTCACGGAGGAGGCAGGGCGAATTCCGAGCTGAGCGGCTTGGAGTCTATCGGGCCGTCCGCAGTCGAGAAAAACGGCCGGCCCACCTGCCGTCCGGCGGGTAGGGAGGATATTGCGAACGTCGTATTCGCCTTCGCTCAGGCCGCATACCGAGCGAAACAGGCAGGCTTCGACACGGTACAGATCCATGCTGCCCATGGCTTTCTGCTCAGCCAGTTCCTCGCGCCCGCGTTCAATAAGAGGACAGACGAATATGGAGGCGAACTCAAGAACCGGGCGCGGCTTCTTCTCAAAGTAGTACGGAGCGTCCGAGAGGCGGTAGGACCAGAATATCCAGTTCTCATCAAAATCAACTCCGAGGATTTCTTGGATGAGGGTATGACGTGCCCAGAGGCCGTAGAGGTCTCGGGTATGCTCGAGAAGGCATCCATCGATGCCATTGAGTTCTCTGGCGGGACGATAAACTCCCCCGAAAAGTTCCTACCAGTGCGCCCAGGCAAGCTGAAGACCCCAAAGCAAGAGGTCTATTACCGGAAAGCCGCGAGGCTCTATAAGCAGAAAGTCACAATTCCGCTAATTCTGGTGGGCGGCATACGCTCCTTCGGGGTGGCCGAGGAGTTAGTCCGGGATGGAACGGCCGACTACATCTCCATGAGCCGGCCACTGATTTGCGAGCCAGGGATCGTCAAGCGCTGGCGGGAGGGTGACCGCCGCAAAGCGGAATGTGTTTCAGACAATGCCTGTTTCGCCCCTGCATCCGATGGCAGGGGCATTTACTGCGTGACCAGGGCTCAGAAGCGGAGCAAGACCAGCTTATAATTGGCTTCCAATACAGAAAGCTCTTTAGAGCATATCCTCTGGACTGCCGTTCGCGGTGGTGAATCTATCAATATCGTTACTCAGACTCGATCCTGGTCCGGGGGTGAAGCTTGGCGCCGGGATATCCTGGTATCCATGCTTGAGCACCGGCGGGGGACCAGGTCCTGAGGCAGATGATAACGTGGTTTAGGCGCTATTCCACAGTGGTGACCGCGCAGCCCTTGGCTTTCTGGACTACCTTGCTGGTAACGCTCCCCAGGAGTAGCGTCTTGGCCATTCCCAGGCCGCGGCGGCCCATGACGATGGTGTCGAAGCCCCCCGTTTCGGCTTCATTAAGGATATCTTCTGCCACATCGTAATATTTGGGTTTGAACTTATCGGTCACCGCGTCTTTGGGAATCCCCGCCTGGTTAAGGCGACTATGGGCTTTTTTCACAAGACTTCGCCACTGCTTCTCTTGCTCTGCTTCCCAGTTAGCCACCAGGCGCTGCAAGGATTTTTTTTCTTTATCGCTCGCAACAATATGACCATGATCCCAGAACCCCGGAGGCAGACCCGGCAGGATATGAAGTAGAGTGACCCCAACCCCAGGAGTCTTACCAAAGGTTTTGGCGACGTATTCCACCGCGTCCCAGGCCCCTTCTGAACTATCCAGCGCAATCAGTATCTTGTTGGACATGGCTACCCACTTTACCATAAATTTTCGGCATCTTAATCATTATCTTTTTTGTCAGGGTCGGCGCCGGAGGATTTTTCTTTTAGCCGCCGATGCTGACCATGGCCCGGCCGCGGAAGAGGTCGCCGGACACTCCGGTTTTGGCCTTAAACTTTTTCATCGCCATGGCTTCCTGGAACAGGCGGCCCAAGGCCTGATCATCGGCCCCCCGGCGCAAGGGGCCCTTGACATCGACCTCCGGGGCCGCGAACAGGCAAGGCCGGAGATGGCCGGCGGCGGTGAGGCGCAGGCGGTTGCAGTTGGGGCAGTGGTGCTCGCTCACGGAGCTGATGAAGCCCAACTCTCCCTGGAATCCTGCGATGCGGAAGGTCCTGGCCGGGCCGGCGGTGGCAGGCCGGTCCACCGGCGCCATGGGGCCCAGCCTTCGCAGGCGGCGGCGCACCTGGGCCATGGGCAAGAAATGGCTTTGCCAGCACTCTCTGCTTACCGTGGGCATGAATTCGATGAACCTTACCTGAAAGGGATGGTCCCGGGTCAGCAAGGCGAACTCCAACAATTCATCATCGTTGGTGCCCTTGAGCACCACGCAGTTGATCTTCAAGGGGCTGAATCCCAGGGCCGCCGTGGCCTGGATGCCCGCCAACACCTGCGGCAGGTGGTCCCCCCCGGTGAGGCGCCGATAGCGCTCCCGGCGCAGGGTGTCCAGGCTCAGGTTGAGGTGGCGCAGCCCGGCGGCATACAACTCCGGGGCCAGCTCCGTGAGCAGCACCCCATTGGTGGTCAGGCAGACCTCTTCGAGCCCCGGGACCTGGCCCAGGTTCCGGATGAACTCCACCACTCCCCGGCGCACCAGGGGTTCGCCCCCGGTGACCCGAACCTTGCGGATGCCCACTCCGGCGGCCACTCCGGCCAGGCGGAGCAGTTCCTCGTAACGTAGGATTTCCGGGGCCGGCAGCTTCTGCCACCCCCTCCAGGGAGTGCAGTAAAAACAGCGGAGATTGCAACGGTCAGTGATGGAAACCCGCAGGTAATTGATATCGCAAAGCAAAATTCTTCCACCTTTGGACCGGGAATTTTTGGTTTTTTTTGTCAGTGAGACAGGAAACGGGGAATTTTATTTAACTCCGGTCCCTCACCAGATTCCCCTTCTCCGGTCCTCCGACTCCCAGTTACAAAAAAACAAAAAAACAAAAAAATTCACTCCACCTGAAATTGCACCTCTTTCTGGTCCGAGGCGTAGCCGGTGCTGACCTTGGTCTTCAGGGTGTAGATCCCGGGCACGGCATTGTCCGGCACGGTGAAGTCCACCTCCTGATTCCAGGTGCCGTTGAGGCGGCGGGAGACCATCTCCTTGGTTTCTCCCAGGGGCTTGCCCCGGAAACTGATCTCCCGGGAGACGGTCACCGGGATGGCGACCTGCTTCGGGGTGAGGACGGTATAAGTGGTGGCCAGCACCACGGTCTGGCCGCGGCCGATCCTGGCCGGCCGCACTTCCACCTGGTCCAGGCGCAACACGCAGCCGCCGCTGGGACAAGAGTTTCCCCGGGAGATCAGCTGCTCCCGGTCCAGGCGGTTGCTTTCCCGGGACTCACCGAAAGTCCCCCAGCGATAATCGCCCAGGAAAGACTGGGCCCAGGTTTCCGAAAGGCCCATGGTTATCCCGAGCACCACGATCAAGCCCAGCCAGACAGGGGAAGGACGGCGAGTTGTTTGCATAAAACGCTCCCGATCTTTGGTGAGGTATGGCGGCCGCTTAACTCCAGAAGCCTAAGATATATTTTAAGGCATCCGCAGAGAAAAGCGAAGCGGGTTTTTGCGGTTTGGAAAAGTCCTGTTGGCGATTAAGCGCCGCGCCAGGATGGCGCAGGTTAGAGCTGGCGGCCACGGCTAAGGCAGATACCGCCGGGCCCCTTTATAAGAGGCGCGCCAAACTTCGGCGTCCAGGCGGCTGACGAAAACCCCCCGGGGGGAGGCGTGCAGGAAGCGGCCTTCCCCCAGGTAGAGGCCATTGTGGCAAATTTCCTCGGAGGCGAAGGACGGCAGGATGTTGGCCAGGTAAAAGTCCCGGCCCGGAGCCTGGCAGTAGCGGTCGAAGAAGACCACGTCACCGAAGCGCAATTCTCCGGGCCCCACCGGCAGCCCGGTATCATACTGCTGGGCCACGGTGCGAGGCAGGTTCACCCCAGCCCTCTGGAGCAGGGCCTGGACCAACCCGGAGCAATCCACCCCCTCTGGGGTGGTGCCCCCGGCACGGTAAGGGGCGCCGTAGAAATCGCCCAGGGCCCGCTCCAGGGCGACCTCCTGGGGGTTGCGGCGCGCCTGGGGCAGGGGCGCCTGGGGCGTCGCCGCCGCAGGCGGCAGAGGGGCCTCGGCGCAGCCCGCCAGGAAAACCGCCAAGCCCAGAACGATGGCAACCGCGCCCCAAGTTTTCCCGGCCATCCGGGATCTCCCCCTTAAAAAAAACTTCAGCACGGGCTTAAGATGGTGTTATTTGGTCCTTGGGATGTTTATTTTGGCTGGATTATACCACACTTGCCCGGCGGCAAGGAGAATTTTCCACCCGGCATCCGGTCCGGCCCGGAGATGGCGCTCTCGGGTCCGCCCCTGGCCCCTTCCGGTCTTCGGAGACTCCGCAGGAAGGCTCTCACCTATCAATTTTACGCGCCTTATCTAGAAGCTATTGCAAAACCTTATTTCACTGTCATCCTGAACGAAGTGAAGGATCTCAAGTCCATAAAAATACGAGATTCTTCGCTTTGCTCAGAATGACATTTTTGGGCAAAACGGGGTTTTGCAATAGTTTCTATTGGTAAATTAAAGAATTCCCTGATTCCTTCCTGCGTAAGTTCTGAATACCACTTGCGGGCCAGCACCAGGAAAGCGCGTTCTGGCATGGTGGGGAAGGGCGTGAAAAGTGCCAGTTGCCTCGGCTTTCCGGTTTCGAGGTCTTCCCACGTCAAATTCGGTTCCGGCAGTTCGCCGTGTCCTTCACCATTGGTTCTGTATTCGTTTTACTGGTCCATGACAGTCCTAATTTTTGGAATGCTCCGGGCCAGATGGACTTATGGCCATTTCGGAAAGCTTCTCCCAAAGGGGGTCCATCGAAGCGACCCTATCTCGGTAAAATGCGCTCCCCCGGATTCGCCAAAAAATCCACCGTGCTCTTTCTAAAACTGCCTGTCGCTCTCTATCTTCTTCCCACTTATCGAGGCCATGCCATTTATCACCATCACATTCCACGGCAAGACGGTTGTTAATTCCATAAATTACCAGGTCAATGCGATGATGCCCCACTTGTACCTGTGGACGCACAGAATAGCCGCGGGCTTTTATCAGCCGGTATACATCTCTTTCAAATTGCGACTCAAAAAGAGATTCGACTTCTTCTTCCGCAGGCACTGGTATGAGCGGTTGGAGAAAATGATTAAGAAGCTGAAAGCGCATACATTCAGGATTCTTAATATCATTGAGATCAATGGAATGGAAAAGCCAAATCTGATCCCTGGCTCTACTGGCAGCGACATTAAATCTCTGCTTATCACCTAGTTGAACCATGGGAGTTAATCTTTGATTTGTTGCCGCCACTAGCGACAGAAATATCACATGGCGCTCATCCCCCTGAAAGGCATATGCATCCCCACAAATAATTCGGCGATTGATGATTTCTCTTTCATCCAAATTATCTCTTATCATTTGTTCAATTAATTGCGCCTGATCCTCCCCTAAAAGCGAGATGACTCCCATAGTCTTTCCCGCGTATTGAGGATCACCACAGAGTTCTACTAGTTTATCCACCAGAGCCTTGGCCTCCGGTTCATTAATCTTTGCGGTGCTTTCTGCCCTATAGCCCTCCGGCACAAACACATTAATAACCGGAGGGTCAAGGCGTTCGGATTCTTGGGGCATCCGCAGGGGAATAATTTCCCCGCCGTAAAATTGATAATTGCTAAATTGGATTATTTCCGGAACGCAACGAAAATGCTCTTTCAGCATCAAATCGCTTGTGAATTTAACATTGGACATTGCGTAAAGACTAGTACCAGGTTCAAAAAGGGCCTTTTGTGGAATATCCTGCAAAAAACGCTCTTGTAACTGAATAATATCCGCTCCAATTATCCCAATGACAGTTGGGCTGATCTGTTTATCATCCCCGACAATTACGGCTTTTTTAGCGCGGAAGAGGGCAGAAAGGGCAAAAAGATCGCATTGACTACTTTCATCCACAATCACCACATCGAATTGAGCTTTAGGAACCTGCAGGTTTTCAATTACGCGGTATAATGGCATAATCCATACCGGGATTGATTCCTGGCAAATTGCCATTTCTTTTTTGGCTTGAAGACGCCAACGAGGGGTATATTTCCCAAACCCCTTTTTTATTTTGTGATTCAAAATATATAACCAAGCCTTAAGGCTTTTCTCCTGCCTTTCGTCAATTCTATCAATTTGTCGAAGCCAGGTATTCTGAGCCACCAATTCTTGGATTGCGCGTTTTTCCTGATTCTGAAGAATCTCAATCTCTTTTTGAAGTTCTTCGGGCTTGATTTCTTGTTCTAATTGAATTAGCCAACCTTCGGCACGTTTCCAGGTCCATGCCAGTTGCCAGTCAGCCGGCGGTTCAAGGGGGACCCCTTCTCCGCCCGTTTGAGCCATATTGGAAGCCCAGATCGGAGCAACCTTTGCTAACCTTTCCGATAATTGATTAAGTTCCTGAGCTAAAGGTTCAAGCAGGGCAAGCCTGTGAAGCTCTGCATAGGCAATCTGATAGGATTCACAATCCTTATTTCTGATTCTATGCAAAATATTTCGATAGCATTTATTGGAAAATAGGTCCGATTCCTCTTTTTCAATAGAAATTATGTTTGAATATTGTGTCTTAACTTCCGTTAAGCGATCTTGGGCTGTGCGTTTATTTATTTCGAACGTATCAAATTCTATCTGCTTCTTTTCAAGATTTAATAAATCCTCAAGGCATACCCGCCATGATTCCAAATTTCTTTCTTTGTAATATTTAAAAAATTTTCTCCAAAGGTAATGATAGATTTCAAGGACCTCCTTACATTTGCCACAACGCCAAATACCTTCTCTTTTAACACCTTCCAAAGTTATATTGTTTTTCGCCCCGCAATTCTTACAAACAGCCAGAGAATAATTATAAATATTAATAGGGCCACGTGTTTTTAACTTCACCCCAGGTCTCTCTAGGGTGGTATATCCCCCTTCATCTGGATACCTGTCTTTTATCATGTCATCCAGGGTTCTTAGCTCCTCGGCCAGTTCCAAGGGAGACTTCAAAGCTTCATTAGCTCCAACTTCAAGATAATTGAAAAGATCAATATAGTCTTTTTCAAGGTCTTCCTGGGCAAATTTAGCCATATGCCCCATAGCTAATTTTTGCAATACTTCCCACCATTCAAGTTTAACATAATTCTCATATGTTAACGCGCCGGCACTTCTTAGAATTAAATTTAGTGAATCTGATACATTTTCCGACCAATCCAAGATAATTTTAATCCAATCTAAATTCGACCTAAACCAGGTAGAGAGTCGTTGATGCTGAAGATTTGCTAATTCACCAGTATTGGAACCAATGACATGATTCCATTTTGTTATAAGTCTATTCAAACTCTCTTGGCATTCTAAATATTCAATGAGTAAAACAATATCATCGTTATTACAAGGATTATTTCCATCCACATTAATTTGCTTAATAATCTTCAGATGTTTCCTATAAAATGTCTTATAGATAAATCTCTTAGTAAATTTAGAACCAAAATAATTATTTTGACAACGTTGCAAATCTCTTTTCAGTTTTGTCAGATTAATTCCTTCTGGGAAGGTAATTTCATGTTCGGATAATCGGTGTTCCAATTCGAAAATGGCCTGAAGTCTATCAGAACAATCTGAATAAAAGCGTTGCCAATAGTTCTTCTGGGTTTCCCCTGCAAATGCATCGGTAATAACTATCTGAATCCAGGAATCGTTGGCACGCCTAAAAATTATTATTGATTTTTTGGTAATCTCTATTAAATCATTGGCTTGGGAACGGTCTAATGATAACTCTTTGAATGTCTCAGGTAGGGTTTGCAAAATTCCAATTTGCTCTTGAAGTTTCACTAATTGAAGAAAGTGACCTTCCAATTCGGCTAACACCGGAAGTTTCGCAGAATCGGGTCTTTTCAGAGCTAATTCTTTGAGTATCTCGACCCACGCAGATTCTTCGTCTTGCAGGTGAGTTAATTCTCTTTCAGCATCGCCCAAGGCACTGATAAGTTTTTCAAAATCAAGGGGAGTAGGTAAAAGTTCTAGTGATGGTCTTTTTAGCACCAATTCTTTAAGGTCTTCCCGGCGAAGGCTCCCCCGTAAATAAAAAAGTCTTGCCGCCTCTTCATCTGAAAGCGGTGGTTGACAATCTGCTGAGAGACGGTCGGGAAGCCAGCTATGCTTATGATGCTCGCCAAGCCATCGGCTGACTTCTAAAGGAGTTAGACCGTGACCGGCAATTTCGAAAGTCTCCTGCTCCCGCTCCGCCATTTGCTTTATTTGGGTTTTTTTGCGGGCAATTCCTTCTCGAATGCTGCTCAATCTATGGTTCAGGCTGTGAATTTCTCTTTGAGGCGTCTCTTTATCAAGCGAAGAGAGTTTTTCGGATATATGCTTAACAGATTGTTCCAATTCATCAGCCGAGTGCTTATCGCTCCCCAATACGCTGACGCATAATGGTTTGATTTCTGGTAACTTATCAGAAATCATTTCTCCCAAAACTCGCAAGGCGCGTTCGCCCTGGCTGGTAACAAGTACCCTTTTACCGTGGGAAAGTAAATGACAGATAAGATTGACGATGGTATGGCTTTTGCCGGTGCCGGGAGGACCCTGGACTACAACCCCATTGTGGACCGCCAAACGGCGCACAATCTCTTTTTGCTCTTCATTATAGGGTAACGGGAAAAGGAGGTCTTCTCCCACCGGTCGCCATTGGCGGATCATCTCTTCATCAACTATGGAAGATTCTTCTTCAACTAAGGCACGGAGGGTGGGGGGAATATCATACCCTTTTTCAAGCGCGGCAATTATAGATTTGAATTCCTGCTCCCACAGGCGTCCTCGTCCCCTACGGATAAAGAGAACCGGGGCATTAAGAATTAGCGGATGCTCAGGCCGTTCTGTGGGATTCGCGCAGGGGCGCTCATAATCCAATCTGCCGTGAGGGTGGATTAGATGCTTATATTTTTGCAGAAATTCTATAATTCCTTTAACCTTATCCTCATTGTTATCTGCCGATTGATCCACTATCCATGGGTCAACTTCCTGGGCCTCCAATTCCAAAGCAGACCAGGAAGCAGGGTTTGGAAGTTCAATCTGGGCCAACATATCGGTTTCCAACCGAGTCACCCCCTCGGCTGGCACAACGCTGAAAATCCCCTTTTCTGCATCGAAATTAATTTCCATTCTGGAAGTCAATACAGGGCGGCGAATGTAAAAATTCCCTGTTGCCCATAACAACAAACCATGTCCCCAAATAAGCTCTATATCTTCTCCTTCTTTCTGAAAACGTTGGTAAGCGGCAAAAAATTCTCCATAAAGCCTCTGAATCCTGGTTTTGGGCAAAGCGTCTGCCGCCCAAATTTCCCACCTCTTGGACCGCCAAGTCTCCCAGGCTAAAAGCCGATCTGAGGACTCCTCAAATTTAATTTCTTTCTTCGTTTCAAGCTCTTCCCATCTGCGATATTTTTGCTCTAAGGTCCCTCTTATTTGAGAGATTGCAGACAAATCAGGAGCTGTTTCATTCTTCCGATGTTGTTCCTCTTGCTCGAGACTTTCTATTTCTTCTAGTAAAGCTTGCAATTCTTGTTGTTCTTCTATTGTCAGTCCTGAAATGGAATTATTGCGGGAAGGAGGTTTAGAAGGGTCTCGGCCATCAATTGCTATCCATTCTGCAAGAATGGAAGGAGGCTCTGGGTATGGTGGAATTTGTTGTTTGTGGACTTCCAGCCAGGCATCCTTGTTTTCAATTCCATCCCCCCTAAGGAAGCATCCATCAGGAGATAAGGGGAGTTCGTCCTGCCACCAGAGCTTTTCGCCGTAGTCTTTTAGATCGCGTTTCGGTGGGATTGCAAGGTTTTTAAGTTCTAATAAATACTTGAAAATTTGCTGAAGCTTAGAAGCAAAGCCATTATCTGAATTTGTTTGGGTTTTAGGCTCACCCTTAGCGTTAAAATCATTGGGTTCCTCTTTTAACACTCGCCGCTCGGGTTTATCACCCTTCATCCTAGTATACTTGGGATCGTTCTCGGACGGAGAATTTGGGGGGGCCGGGTTCGGGTTCCCCTCTGAAATCGAAGAAGTCATCCCCTGCGCTTCGTCCGCCTCGGCCAGTAGCTTCTTCAGCCTCAAGCTCTCTTTGAGCATCTGTTTCAAATTTCCCAAATTCTTCTGGCGTGAGTCCGAGTTCTTCGGATTTTCTGGCGATGGCTTAATAGTAGTCCCCCTTATCTTAATATCTTTGGTAGTTTTTTCCTGATACCTTTCAATCACCGCCAGTGCCTTCTGGGCTTGGGCTTCCGTTGAGAACCTATTGTCCTTCCCCTCTATTCGCCACCAGCGGTTTCCGTCCTGATAAATGCGGGGTTGCTCGAAGGGAATAGTTCTATCGTCCTCAGCCAAGTTTTTTCCCGAAATGCCATGAGGCCAAATCTTCCGCAACATTTGAACCATAAACGGATCAAGGACACTAAGATGGTGGACGGACAACCCCGTCCTTTCCTTGATAAAGATGGCAAGTTCTCTGCTTTCAACCCCAAATTCTTTTGCCAGATCAAATACCCTACTTTTGGACATTTTCTTTGTCCCCGAATTGGCTAATAATAAATTTAATTCTTTAAACTGAGATTATGCGGCAGCTTTGGCCCCACAGTCGAAAAAATGGGTTTTTGGAGCCGTCTAACCACGTTAAACCCCCGACAAGTTTCCTCTTTTTTAGCCAAATTGCTTTGTGGAAGGCATGATAGCACAAATTTCGCTGAAAGAGTAGGGGGGACACCTGGGTCCGCCCCATCCCCAAGATGTAGGGCGGGCACTGCTCGCCTTCATTCCGTTTCCAGGCTACGCTGAGGCACGCGGCTACGGACCTTGGCGCCGGGGGTCCTCCCGGAAAAATCACTTCGCCTCCATCTCTATCCGGGGGAAAAGGGGCGGGCCGGTTTTCAGGGAGCCGCCGGGGAGAAGGCGGCCCCACTGCAGCACCCGGGGCAGGGGCTGGTCCCACAGGGCCAGGCCCAGACCCAGGTGTTCGCTCATCCTGACGGCGCTCCGGGGCATCACTGGCCGCAGTAAGGCAGCGATCCAGCGCAGGGATTCCAGCAGGTGGTAGAGCACCGTATCCAGGCGGACCGCAGCTTCCGGCTGCCTGGCCAGCTCCCAGGGGGCATTGCCGACGATGTAGCGGTTCAAGTGGCCGATGAACTCCCACACGCCGGCCAGGGCCCGGGTGAATTCCAGGGCGGGAAACTGCTGGAGAAAGCCGTCGGCGGTCTCTTGGGCCAGGAGGATTAATTCCTGGTCCGGGGCGTCAGGTACTCCGGGGGCCGGAACCACCCCGTTCCGGTATTTGAAGGCCATCCCCAGGCTGCGGGCCAGGAGGTTGCCCAGGTCGTTGGCCAGGTCGGCGTTGATGCGGCTGACCAGGGCCTCCTGGCTGAAGTGGGCGTCCAGGCCGAAGACCATCTCCCGGAGAAAGAAATAACGCACCTGGTCCACGCCGTATCGGGCCGCCAGGGCCCGGGGCTCCACCACGTTGCCCAGGCTCTTGGACATCTTGCCGGCGTCCAACTGCCAGTAGCCGTGGACGTTGAGATGCTGGAAAGACGGGAGCTCAAGTGCGGCCAACAGGGTGGGCCAGTAGATGGCGTGGGGCTTGAGAATGTCCTTGGCGATGAGGTGATGGCCCGGCCAGAAATTTTGGTATTTCTCGAAAGGGCAAGATTCTCCCGGGTGGTAGCCTAAGCCCGAAAGGTAATTGAGGAGGGCGTCGAACCAGACGTAGGTGACATAACGCTCATCGAAGGGGAGGGTGATGCCCCACTCCAGGCGGCTCTTGGGCCGGGAGATGCACAAATCCTCCAGGGGCTCCCGCAAGAAGGCCAGCACCTCATTACGGTAGCGCTCCGGCCGGATCCAGCCGGGGCGGTCGTGGAGATAGTCCAGAAGCCAGCCCTGGTATTTGCTCATACGGAAGAAGTAGTTCTCTTCCTTGAGATAGGCGGGTTTGACCCGGTGGTCCGGGCAGAGGCCGTCCACCAGGTCCCGCTCCAGATAGAAGGCTTCACAATCGTAGCAATAAAGGCCGCCGTACTCCCCAAAGTAGATGTCGCCGCGCTCGTGGACCCGGCTGAGGACCTCCTGGACCACCTGCACGTGGTCGGGGTCGGTGGTGCGGATGAAACGATCGTAGCTGATGTCCAATTCGTCCCAAGTCTGGCGGAACTGGGCGCTGATGCGATCCACAAACTCCTTAACCGGCAGGCCAGCCCGGCGAGCCGCCTCTACCACCTTGTCGCCGTGCTCGTCGGTGCCGGTCTGGAAGCGGGTCTCCATCCCCAGGAGGCGATGAAACCGGGCCAGGGCATCGGCCACTACCGTGGTATAGGCATGGCCCAGGTGGGGCTCGGCGTTGACGTAATAGATGGGAGTGGTGAGGTAGTAAGTCATAGCGGCCAGTGTTCGGAGGACAGTGGTTAGTGGCCGGGGCCAGTAGCTCTCGGAATTTCCTGAATACTGACCATGAACCACCAATCACTGACCACTGTCTTTATTTTCCTTCCAGATGTTTGAGGCGCTCCAGGGCTTGTTGCATCAGGGTCCGGTCTTTTGCGGGGTCGCCGCTCTTCAGAAATTGCCGGTAGGCGGCCATGGCCTCGTATTTATGATCCAGCTTTTCCAGGGCTTGGGCCCGGAGGAAATGGGCCCGGACGAAACCGGCATCGAGTTCCAGGGCCGTGTCCGCGTCTTTGAGGGCCTTCTCAGCCTGGTCCAGCCGCAGGTGGGCCAGCCCCCGGTTAAGGAGGATCTCCGGAGTCTTGGGGTGGAGCTGCAAGGCCCGGTCATAGTCCGCCAGGGCCTCTTCTCCCTTGCCCAGATCCAGGTAAGTGTTGCCGCGGTTGTATAGGATCTGCCAGTCCCTGGGGGCGTATTTCCAGGCCTGGGTATAGTCTGCCAGGGCCTTGTCATAGACGCCGCCGCGGCTGTAGGCCAGTGCCCGGTTATATAAGGCTTCGGAAGAAGTTGGGGCCAATTCCAGGGCCTTATCAAAATCGGCCACCGCTTCCACAGGCTGGTCCAGCCTCAGGCGGGCCACGCCCCGATTGAGGTAGGCCTCCACCAGGTCCGGGTCGAGCTTCAGGGCCTCAGTAAACTTATCAATGGCGGCGGCGGGATTGCCTTGGTTCAGGGCCGCCACCCCCTCCGCAAAGGCGCTGGGGGCGGCCTCCGGCTGGTTGGCGGCCAGGACGGTTCCCAGCAGCAGGCCTGTAAAAGAAAGAACGATCGAAAAGCAAATTAGAATTTTTCTCATGACTCTCCTGTAGGGTGGCCCTGCCCACCATATATTAATGCCCAGGCGGGACGGCGGTGCTGACGGATTAGGTTTCAGATGGGCTCATGCCCCCGGCTCAAGGCCGCCGCCACAAATTCCTCGTGGCTGCAAGACGGGTTGATACCCGGGCAGGCGCCTTTGGCGTGTTCCAGTTCGTCAGCCTCCATCAGCAGTGCCGGGAGAAAGGGCCACTGGCGGCAGATGAAGGGCTTCACCGGGTGCACCCGGCAGTTGTTGCCCTCCAGCAGGAAGATGCAAACCTCGTTGGCCACCGTCAGGCGGGGCCCGGTAAGGGAGGATTCTACGAAGTTGCGGCGGAATTCCTCTACCGGCATGGACAGGTGCGCCGCCATGGCCTCCACTTCCTGGGGGCGCACATGGATGCCACCCCGGCCGGAGCAGCAATCGCCGCATTGGCGGCAGTGGAACACGGGAGATTTATCGGTATGGTCCATGCGGTGTGCTTCACATCTTCTTTCAAATTCACGCGGTTGCCCAGTGCGCCAACCCGGTGCGCAGGGCGCGCCCTGCCTCCCCTGGCCCCGGATCCCCCCGCCTTTACGGATTTTTCAAGGGCGGCTGGCCGGTGGATTCCACGACGCTTCGCCACAGGGGAGAATTGAGTTCCATCTCCTGGCGCCCGCCCGCCGCGGCCTGGATGGGAATGTGTACGTAGTGGCCGTGCCAGCGGCTCACCAGCATACCGGTCTTGCCGGCCATGCCGGCGTGCACCGCGTTTTGGCCCAGAAAGCCGCAGTAGATGCGGTCATTATAGTTGGCCGGCATGCTGCGGATCAAGTAGCTGGGGTCAATGTATTTGAGGTTCACTTCCATTTTTTTCTGCAGGAAGTATTCCTGGATCCTCTCCTGGAGGAAAAGTCCGATATCTCCCGGTTTGATATTCCCCGAAGGGTCCTGAATCAGGTCTTGCTGCCGGAAAAATTTCTGGCCGGCGCCTTCCCCTACCAGGATCAGGGCATGTTCCCGCTCCCGGAGTCGCCGTTCCAGTTCTACCAACAGGCCGTACTCCCCGTCGATATCAAAATCCGCCTCGGGAATCAGGACGAAGTTGACCTCCCGCAGGGCCAGGGTGGCGTTGGCCGCGATGAACCCCGAGTAGCGGCCCATGAGCTTCACCAGGCCGATGCCGTTGGGGGATCCCACCGCCTCGGTATGGGCCGCCAGGATGGAGCTGGTGGCCTGTTCCACCGCGGTGTCGAACCCGAAGGAACGGCTCACCAGGGGGATGTCGTTGTCAATGGTTTTGGGAATGACGATGACACTGATGCGCAGATCCCGCCGGGTAATCTCCTGGTAGATGTCGTAGGCGGCCCGCAGGGTGCCGTCGCCGCCGATGAGAAAGAGGATGCGAAGGTCGATGCGCTCCAGGGCGTCGACGATCTCGCCGGTGTCCTGGGGGCCCCGGGAGGTGCCCAGGATGGTGCCCCCGAAGGTGTGGATGTTGGCCACCGCCTCCGGGTTGAGTTCCAGCAGCTCATGGCCGTAATGGGGGATGAATCCCCGGAGGCCATACCGTACCCCGTAGATGTGGCGCACCCCGTAAAGGAAATGGAGCTCCAGGACGATGGCCCGGATGACGTCGTTGGTGCCGGGGCACAGGCCGCCGCAGGTGGCGATGGCGCAGTGCACCTTGGAGGGGTCGAAATATATCCTTTCCCGGGGGCCGGCCATTTCAAAGGCCTGAGGCTCTTCCCCCGGCCCCAGGCTCCTCAAGTAATCGAAGGTGTCGTCGATCAGGATCTTATCGTCATCCTGGATAAAGGCCTTCGGCAGGTATCGCCCATCCCGGGTGCACATGGGGGCGCGGGATATGGGGGAATTTACCTTGGACTCCCCGATTACGGGAATTTGGACTTCGATGGGATCGTTGGTCATTGGGATTACCAGGTTTCGCTCATGGCTTCCAGTTCGTCTCTGAGTTCCCGGGTCATCAGTTTTTTAATGGCTTCCTTGGGGGCCAGGCCTTCATAGAGAATCTTGTAGATGGCGGTCACCAGGGGCACTTCCACTCCCAGCCTCTCCGCCAGCAGGTGCGCCGCCCGGGAGACCTTGACTCCTTCCGCCACCATGGTCATGGCTCCCAGGATTTGCTCCAGGGTCTGGCCCTGCCCCAGCTTGAAACCCACCTGGAAATTGCGACTCTGGATCCCGGTACAGGTAAGGATCAGGTCCCCCACTCCGGCCAATCCGGTTAAGGTCAGGGGATTGGCCCCCAGGCGGACTCCCAGGCGGGTCATCTCCGCCAGCCCCCGGGTGATCAGGGCGGCCCGGGGATTGTCTCCCAAGCCCATGCCCCCCAGGATGCCGGCGCCGATGGCGAAGATATTCTTCAGGGCGCCCGCCACTTCCACCCCGGTAACGTCCCGGCCGGTATAAATCCGGAAGTAGTGGGTGGAGATGAGCTTCTGTAAGAACTGGGCCACCTCCCGCTGCCGGGAGGCGATGGTCGCCGCGGTGGGCTGCCGCTGGGCCACCTCCCTGGCGAAGCTGGGGCCGGAGAGCACCGCGTAATGGATCTCCGGACCCAGTTCCTCCCGGGTCACCCCCTCCATGGTGAGCAGGGAATCCATCTCCATGCCCTTGGTGGCGCTCAGGAGCATCCCGCCGGAGGGGAACCAGGGTTTCAAGGCTCGCAGCACCTCCCGGAAGGCGTGGGAGGGAACCGCCATCAGCACCAGGGTGGCGTCTTGCAAGACCGCGGGCAGCGCCCGGCTGAAGGCAATGTTCGAGGCGAGCCGGACCCCGGGCAGGAAGGTATGGTTGCGCCGGTTCCGCTGCAGGTCTTCATAGACCTCCTCTTCCCGAACCCAGAGGTGGACGCCCAGACCCTTGTCCGCCAGGAGGTTGGCCAGGGTGGTGCCCCAACTGCCGGCCCCCACCACCGCCACGGTCCTGACCTCAGGAGAGTCCAAGGTCGGGCTCGGGTTCGGCTTCGCCGTCATCGCTCTGTTCCGCCACCTTGGCCAGGGAGACCACCCGCTCTTCCGCTTCGGCGTCCATCAGTTTCACGCCCTGGGTGACCCGGCCGATGAGAGAAATTCCCCGGGCCTTCAGACGCAGGATCTTGCCCCCGTCGGTGACCAGCATGATTTCGTCGTCTTCGTTCACTTGCAGGATGCCCATCACCAGGCCGGTGCGCTTGGTGACGTTGAGCCCCCGCACCCCCTGGCCGCCCCGGTGGTGTTGGGGGTATTTCCTCGGATCGGTGCGCTTGCCGAAGCCCCGCTCCGTCACCGTCAGGATGGTTCCCTGGGGGCGCAGCACCTCCATCCCCACCAACTCGTCATCCGGGGCCAACCTCATGCCCTTCACCCCCCGGGCAGAGCGGCCCATATCCCGAACCTCCACCGTGGGGAAGCGGATGATCTTGCCCTGGCGGCTTCCCAGAAGGATGCTTTGCCCCGGTTCGCTCAGGGCGGCGCCCACCATTTCGTCCCCGGCATCCAGGGAAAGGGCGATGATGCCGCCGCTTCGAGGCCGCTGAAAGTTCACCAGGTCCGTCTTCTTCACCACTCCCCGCCGGGTGGCCATCACCAAAGAGAGCCCGGGCAGGAACTCCTTGACCGGCAGGATGGTAGCCACTTTTTCGTCCGGCCCCAACTGTACCAGATTGACGATGGCCTTGCCCTGGGCCGAAGGCGAGCCAACCGGAATCTCATGCACCCGGAGCCAGAAGATCCGGCCTTTATTGGTAAACACCAGGAAGTAGCTGTGGGTGGAGGCGATGTAGAGTTGGGAGACGAAATCATTTTCCCGGGTGGCCATGCCGGTGCGCCCCTTGCCGCCCCGGCGCTGGCTGCGGTAGATGGTCAGGGGGGTGCGCTTGATGTAGTTCCGGTGGCTGAAGGTCACCACCATCTCTTCGTCGGCGATCAGGTCTTCCGCGGTGAACTCCTGGGCCTCGGGGACGATCTCGGTGCGCCGGCCGTCGCCATAGCGTTCCTTAAGCTCCTGCAGTTCCTGGGCGATGAGGGCCTTCACCTGGCCCTCCTCGGCCAGGATCTGGCGGAAGCGGGCGATGGCGGCCTCCACCTCCCGGGCCTCATCTATGATCTTCTGGCGCTCCAGGCCGGTGAGGCGCTGCAACCGCATGTCCAGGATGGCCTGGGCCTGGATCTCGGAGAGGGCGTAGCGGCTGCGCATCTCCTCATGGCTGGCAATCTTGGGGGCCTCGGTGACGAACATCCCGGCCATGAGATGTTCCTTGGCCTCGGCCGGGGTGGCCGCGGACCGGATCAGGGCAATGACCTGATCCAGGAAATCCAGGGCGGTGAGCAGGCCGTCCAGGATGTGTTTTCGGGCCTCGGCCTGCTTCAGCTCGTAGCGAGTGCGCCGCAGGATCACTTCCCGGCGGTGTTCCAGGAAATGGCGCAGCAGGTCCTTGAGGCCCAGGAGTTCCGGCCGGTTGTGGACGATGGCCACCAGGTTGATGCCGAAGGTGACTTGCATCTGGGTGTTGAGATAGAGCTGGTTCAGGATGACCTCGGCCTGCTCGTCCTTCTTGAGCTGGATGGTCACCCGCATGCCCTCCCGGTCCGATTCGTCCCTAAGCTCGGAGATGCCCTCGATCTTTTTTTCCTTTACCAACTCGGCGATGCGCTCGATCAGGCGGGCCTTGTTCACCTGGTAGGGCAGCTCCCGGATCACCAGGGTCTCCCGGCCGGCCTTGTGCTCTACCGACACCTTGGCCCGCAGGCGGATGAGGCCGCGACCGCTGCGGTAGGCTTCGGCGATGCCTTCGGCCCCGTAAATGAAGCCGCCGGTGGGGAAGTCCGGCCCCGGCACGATGGCCATGAGCTCCGTAAGGGTGATGTCCGGGTTATGCAGGACGGCCAGCAGGGCATCGCAGACTTCCTCCAGGCTGTGGGGCGGGATGTTGGTGGCCATGCCCACGGCGATGCCCGAGGAGCCGTTGATCAACAGGTTGGGGATGCGGCTGGGCAGCACCAGGGGCTCTTTCATGGAGCCGTCGTAGTTGCCGACGAAATCCACCGTATCTTTGTCCAGGTCCTGGAGGAGTTCGTGGGCCAGACGGGTGAGCCGCACCTCGGTGTAACGCATGGCCGCCGGGGAGTCGCCGTCGATGGAGCCGAAGTTGCCCTGGCCGTCCACCAGGGGGTAGCGCAGGGAGAAGTCCTGGGCCATGCGGACGATGGCATCATAGACCGCGGTGTCGCCGTGGGGGTGGTACTTACCAATGACGTCGCCGACGATGCGGGCGCTCTTGCGATAGGGCCGGTTCCAATCGTTGCCGCCCTCGGACATGGCGAAGAGGATGCGGCGGTGCACCGGCTTGAGACCGTCCCGCACGTCCGGCAGGGCCCGGCCGATGATGACGCTCAAGGCGTATTCGAGATACGATTTGCGTATCTCATCCTCGATATTGATGGGTACGGCGCGGGTTTCCATAGTGAATAGGGGTGGTTGTTTATTATCCATTATTTTCCACCGCCGATGAACGCCGATGGACGCAGATTAAAAGTTATTCACAATGCGCCTGATTTCAGTCTTGGGCTTGCCGAAGTTTACCAGCAAGCATACGCAAAGACCGGTTGCCTTCAAGTAATTTAAACAGTGACTCATATGGAATTCATCAAGAGCTTTCGCTGCCTTCAGTTCAATAATAACCTTCTCTTCAATTAACAAATCAGCAGCAAATTCTCCTATTATGGCACCATCGTATTTAACTTGTATGCCATACTGCTGTTGTGCCTTCAATCCACTTTTTCTGAGTTCGATGGCCAGGGCATTTTCATAGACTTTTTCCAAAAAGCCGCTTCCCAGGGTGTTGCTAACTCTATAAATGCAGCCGATGATTTTTTCCGTGACGCCATCCAACTCGTGTCGGCGTTTGTGGATTTCATCAGCGTTCATCAGCGTTCATCGGCGGTTTATGGATTAATCGTCGTCTGATAAACAAACTTCCCGTTCTCCACCTTGATCACCGTCACCCCCTTGATGGGGTTGTGGTCCGGGCCCATGGTGATGGAGCCGGTGACCCCCGGGAAATTCTTGGTTTCCGCCAGGGTCTGGGCGATCTTGGCGCCGTCCAGGTCCCCCGCCTTATTGATGGCCGCGGCCAGCAGGAAGTAGCTCTCGCCGCCCAAGGCGGCAAAGGCGTCCAGTTGCTTATGGTAGGTCTGTTCATAGGCCGCCAGGAAACGGCGCCCCAGCTCGCTGCTGATCCCCTGGCGGTGGAACAGGGCGGTGAAATACATGCCGTTGACCGCTTGGCCGCCGATGCTGATGAGTTCCGGAACCTGGGCCCCGTCGCCGGTGAGCACCGGGGTCTGCACCCCCAGGTCCTTGAGCTGCTTGGCCAACAAGGCGTCTTCGGCATAGTAGTTGGGGGCGTAGATCAGATCCGGATTCTGGCCCTTCAGGGCGGAAATCTGGGCGCTGAAATCCTGGTCGCCGGTTTGTATGTAGCTGGTGGAGACGATTTCGCCCCCCCGGCGTTTAAACTCCTGGATGAAAAAATTGGCCAGGCCCACGCAATAATCCTGGGCCTGGTCGATGAGCACCGCCACCCGCCGGGCATGCAAATTCTCCCAGGCGAAGCGGGCCGCCACCTTGCCCTGGAGGTTGTCCACGTAGGCGGCCCGGAAGGCGAAGCGTTTGCCCTGGGTCACCAGGGGGCTGGTGGCCGTAGGGCTGAGGTCGGGGATGCCAGCCCGCTCGGCGATGGGGACCCCGGCCAGGGTGTCGCTACTGATGACTTCACCGAGGATGGCCGCCACCTTGTCTCTTTCGATGAGGCGGCTCACGGCGTTGGCCGCTTCGATGCGGTCGCTGCGGGTGTCCAGCAGCACCAGCTCCACCGGCTGGCCCAGCAGTTGGGGCTGCATCTGGTGCGCCGTCTGCACCCCTTCCCAGACCATCTGGCCCATGGCCGCCGCCGCCCCGGTCATGGGTAAATAGAGGCCAAGCTTCACCACCGCCCCTGCGGGCCGCGCCAGCAGCAGCAGCAATAGCTGGAATATGAAGAAAACCTTCTTTATGGCCGGAACTCCTGCTAACTGAGACGCCGGGGGGAAGGAATAGGCCAGGGGAAAAAAAGAAACAACCCGAAAATGGAGCGGCAGCCAGAAGCCTTAGCCCCTTTCGGCCATTTTCCCCCGATAATATTGTCCCCAATCCTTAACAGACGTATAATACCATAAAAATCCCCTGATCGGAAAGGATTTCCGGTTGGGGACCGCGAGGTGGGTCATGGAATTGAAGCTGGTCAAGCTGATTATCCCCGAAGGGGCCAATATTATCCTGGGACAGAGCCACTTCATCAAAACCGTGGAGGACCTCTATGAGATCCTGGTGGCCGCCGTGCCGGGGGCCAAGTTCGGCCTGGCCTTTTGCGAATCTTCCGGAGAATGCCTCATCCGGGCCGAGGGCAACGAACCCACCCTGACCGCGGCGGCCACCAGAAACGCCGGCCTTCTGGCCGCGGGCCACACCTTCAACATCCTCCTGCAGGGCGCCTTTCCCATCAACGTTCTCAACGCCGTCAAGATGTGCCCGGAAGTCTGCCGCATCTTTTGCGCCACCGCCAACCCGCTGGAAGTCATCCTGGTGGAAACCGCCCAGGGCCGGGGCATTCTGGGGGTGGTGGACGGCCTCTCCCCCAAGGGGTTGGAGGACGACGACGGCCGTGCCTGGCGCTATAAGATCTTGAGGGAATTCGGGTATAAGAAGTGAGCGTTTTTAATCAGGGGTAGCCCAGGGCCCCCGGCATGGAAGCCTGGGCCCCTGACGAAAAAGATGAAAAATGAATACCGGAATTGCCAGTGAAAGCAGCCATTTTAGCGGCGGGGTGGGGGACCAGGCTTAGGCCGCTCACCGACTCGGTGCCCAAGACCCTGGTCCCCGTCCTGAACCGGCCCCTGTTGGGACAGTTACTGGCACGGATGGAAGATGACGGCTTCTCGCAGGTGGCGGTGAATGCTCATCATCTGGCGGAGCAGGTGCTGCAGTTTCTGGCCCGGCCTTGGGGGTTTCACCTCAGCGTCAGCCGGGAGTCGGAGCTGTTGGGAACCGGCGGCGGCCTGCAAAGATTGGCGGAAATTTTGCGGGGTGGGCCGTTTCTGGCGGTCAACGGCGACATCCTCACCGACCTGGACCTGAAAACCGTTTACCACAGCCACCGGCAGGAGGCGGTGGCCACCCTGGTGTTGCATGACTGGCCCCCTTATAATAATGTTTGGGTGGCTGAGGGGTCGGTGGTCGGCGTGCGGGAGCCGCCTGCGGGCGGCGCCGCCGGGCCCCCCCTGGCCTACACCGGGGTCCAGGTGGTAGGCCCGGGGATGCTGCGCTATCTTCCCGCCGGCAGACCGGGCAACCTGGTGGACGCCTGGCGGGCGGCGTTGGCCGCGGGTGAGAGGCTGGCAGCGCTGGTGATGGCCGGCCACTTTTGGCAGGACCTGGGCACCCCGGCAGCCTATCTCACGGCTCACCGCCGACTCCTCCAAGGGGAAGCCCCCAAATTGGGCCGTTATTTCGGGCCCCTGGCCGATCCCTTCCTCGGGCCCGGCGGGGTTATCGAGGCGGGCGCCCAATTCGGCGCTGGCGTCTGTTTGGGAACCCGGGTTAGAATAGGAGCTGGCGCCTCCTTGCGGAACACGGTGGTGTGGGATTGGGGCACCATTGACCCGGGGGTGGCGCTGGAGGATTGCATCGTGGCCTCCGGGGTGCGGGTGCATCGCGGCGCCCGGGGGGAGGTGCTAGTGTAGTGTTTCAGGAAAACCTTGATAAAGCCCGCTTTATTCCCTCCCCCTTGAGGGGGCGACACCGGGTGGGGGTGATTATTTGTTCTGTTATCTCCAAATGTTATCACCCTCCCCCCAACCCCCTCCCCTCAAGGGAGGGAGAGTTTTGGGGCCAAGAGATATTAAAGATATTACCGAGACACGATACTGGTTTGAAAGTCCCCCGGTTTCCCATTTCTTGAGGGATAACTACAGTTATTAACGGAAGCATGAAAGGGGTTCCATCTTTATCCCCTCTCCCCCAATGGGGGAGAGGGCAAGGGTGAGGGGGAATTTAATCTCTTTTCCGCTCCCATTAATAAGGAGATGTTTCCAGATGATCACCCACATTGTCCTGTTTAAACTGGTGCATGCTAATGAGGAAACTATGGAAGTGGCCAGGACGGCCCTGGCCGGGCTTAAGGGGCAGATTCCACAACTGCGCCATCTTGAGATAGGGGTCAATATCGTCCACACAGACCGCTCGTACGATTTGGCCCTGGTGGCCAAGTTCGACTCCCTGGAAGATTTGCAGAGCTACCAGAACCATCCGCTCCATGTAGAGGTGGTCAAATATTTGCAAGGAAACCGCCGGTCCACCGTTACCGTGGATTATGAAACCCCCTGACCCCGGGAGAAAGGGAGCCCATGGCGGATATTCTTTGGACCCCCAGGCTGCAAGCCGCGGCGGCCGGCTTGGGCGCCTCCCTGCGGGGGGGCCAACCCCTGGCCGGGGACGGCTCCGACCGTCGCTTTTTCCGGCTGCTGGGCTCCCCCACGGTGATCCTCTTGCACCATCCCCAGCCACCGGGCCTGAAGTTAAATGAAAACGATTCCTACTTCCACCTGGGTCGGCACCTCAGGAGGCAAGGGGTGCCGGTGCCGGAGATTTATGAATACTGCCGGGAAGAGGGCTGGATGCTGCTGGAGGACCTGGGAGACACCCATCTGGCGGCGGCCACCCCCCGGGAAAGGGGGGGAGAGCAGTTGGAGTACTGGTACCCGCAGGCCCTGGAGATCCTGGTGAACTTGCAAGTGCGCGGCAAGGAGGGCTTCGATCCGGCCTGGTGCTTCGATACCGCGATGATGCACCGGCCTTTCTTGTGGGAACGGGAATGCGGCTATTTCGTCCGGGCTTTTTTGCAAGGCTACGCGGGCCTGAAGCTGGAAATGAATAATCTGGCTCCGGACTTTGAGCGCCTCCTCACCCGGGCCCTCACTCCGACCCCCAACTTCTTCCTGCACCGGGACTTCCATTCCCGCAACCTGATGATCAAGAACGGCCGTATCCGGGTCATCGATTTCCAGGGTGGGCGTCTCGGCCCCCTGGGCTATGATCTGGCGGCCCTCCTCATTGACCCCTACATGAACCTGGTGCCACTCTGGCAGGAAGAACTGCTGGCCGCTTATCTGGACCTGCTCGAGGAGCGGCTCCCAGCCCTTGACCGCCAGGCCTTCAGCGAGCAGTATTGGCACCTGGCCCTGTGCCGCAACTTGCAGATCCTGGGGGCCTTCGGATACCTCACCCGGGTGAGGGGAAAGGCCGGTTTCTCCCGCTATATTCCCCCGGCCCTGGTCGGACTGCGCCGGCGATTGGCGGAACGCCCCGGTGAATTTCCCCTGTTGGAGCAGGCGATCGCCCAATTGGCCGGAATGTAATGGTCAAGACTTGACCTGGCAACCTTTGCATGAAGGTTTAATGCCAGATTGCCGTCAGACGCGATGCAATGGCGTCTTATACGGACAGGAAAACCGAATCTCCGCATCTTATGGATCAATCTAATTATTGTTATGCGTCACATGAGAAGACCCGCTTGACATGACTACTCGAAAAATACTCACCGTCGGTCTTGAACTGGCTTCTCCCGATACGCAGTACGCGAGCTTTCAGTCGAAGATGTCTCTTCTCGACTGGGACATCGTACTGTTCAAGCCTCTGATCGAGGACTTCATTTCCAGCTATAGCGAATACTACCAGGGCAAGCCCAGTCTTAACGATAGCGCCTCGTTTCAGCTCAAAGAGTGCTGCGAACATTGGAGGCGAGAGATCAAACAGGCCATTGAAACTGGCAAGACTGTCATCATGTTCCTGCCGACTCTTCGTGAGGTGTACATCGACACCGGGCAACGGTCGTACTCGGGTACTGGTCGCAATCAGAGGATTACACGTCATGTTGCCCCGTACAACAACTATCAAGCCATACCGGCGAACTTGTCGCCCATAACTGCAACTGGCACTTCAATGAAATTGTCTCCAAGTGGCTCAGAGAGTCTCGTGACCTACTGGAGCGAGTTCGAGAGCGTCTCTCAGTATCACGTTATTCTTACTGAAGCAAACGTTCCTGCATGCTTGGTCACGAGAGCAGGCGACAAGCCAGTTGGAGCGTTGTACCGAAGCAAAGGCTCGTCTGGTTCGCTCTTGCTACTGCCGGACATCGACTTCTACGCTGACCACTTCATCAAGGAGAAGGGCGACAAGCAAAACTGGACGCCAGCTGCAAGTCAGTTTGCTGGGCGCATGGTGGCCGCAATCGTTGCCCTGGATAAGGCGTTGCGCAGCTCAGCAGAATTTACTCCAGAGCCAGCATGGGCTACTAACGCGAGATACACACTCGGTCCGGAGAGCAAATTTCGCGTGCAACTCCTCGAAGCTGAAAGACAGGTCGAGATAGCCCAGAAGCACAAGGAGCAGGTCGCGGAGGAGCTGAAGTCTGCGGGAGCATTCCGGGGTCTCTTGTTCGAAAAGGGGAACCCCCTTGAGGGCGCGATCATTGACGCGCTTCGCCTGCTCGGCTTCCAGGCCGCGCCATACAAGGACTCGTCCTCCGAGTTCGACGTAGTCTTCGAATCTGACGAGGGCCGGCTAATCGGAGAGGCAGAAGGAAAGGACAGCAAGGCCGTGAACATCGACAAGCTTAGACAACTTGCGATGAACATTCATGAGGATCTTCAGCGAGAAGAGGTTTCCTCGCCCGCAAAGCCTGTGCTTTTCGGAAACGCCTTCCGCCTGCAGCCGATAGATGAGCGCCCAGATCCATTCACCGAAAAGTGCCATGCCGCTGCAGCTGCATCGTCGACAGCACTGGTGTTCACCCCAGACCTTTTCTGGCTGGTCCAGTACCTGAGCGATCATGCGGACAATGACTATGCACGCTCATGCAGACAGGCGTTGCTATCAGCCACGGGTAGAGTGACGTTTCCACCACCTCCAGTCACCTTGAAGCCTGAAGAGGAAATTGGGGAAGAGGCAGTGAAGTGACGCATAACCCCTCCATCGAGGCAACCCACAACGGCAAGCCGTTGTGGGCCTCTCATGTCGAACGTTATCCAAATACAAAGTTACTGCTATGTATACGCCATCAAAATCAAAAAAATCGATATTCGATATAGGAATCATAGTGGTATCCTGGTCCTTGGCGGATTTTAAATTTTATCTTTCAGGTCGAATTTAATCTGATTCGGCTTGATGATGGTCATTCCTATCTTTTCAACTCGTTTCCAAGTTGCACTTGGGAATGAAAATGACTCACAAGCTAAGAGCCCGTAGGGCGGGAAAGCGAAGCGCATCCCGCCTTGAGCATTATTCCATTTAATACCAAGTTGCCGTCAAAAGCAGAAGAATCTTTTGTAGGGGCGCACCCCTGTATGCGCCCGCCCTAGGGCGTACACGCGGGTCCGCCCCTACGTTCCCGTTTTCCTTTTTCCGTCTCTGCTTGTAGGGGCGGCGTCTCGCCGCCCCTGGGCGGGGAAACCCCGCCCCTACACCAAAAGAACCGTTGACGGCAACCCTCAGAATGACAGGTGAAAGGACTTTCCCGGAGGTCTCCAGTTATATAATATCCTTGTTTTTTGCCATCTTTAAAAAAATGGATTCCGGCCCCCCACCCACCAAAGCCTCAGGCGCTATCCAGGTCATATCGATAACTTATTGGTATTTTTAATAAGTTCACGATAATGGCAAGTGATCGAAAACCATGGAAGGGCTTAGTATGGCCAATTCTTGATAAGATACTTTGCTTCTTTGGGATTGAACTTGGGATGGAAGGTCCTAAAACCATTTTATGACCGTTGTGGCCAAGGACTGCCGCATAATCTCGGATAAATTGATTGAACGACTTTCTTACTTCCTATAGAATGCTCTTGATTGCCATCCCAGGGAAAGAGGGATTGGGGTAGCGCCCCCCGCAGTACCCACCATCATCCCAGCAAGGAGGGAAAAGACTATGTCCGGCTGTCGTTCCATTACTCTCAGCCTTATGGTGCTCGTAGCGCTTCTGGTTTCTCTCCCGGCCCAGATGGTTTGGGCCCAGGGAGCACCCATCACCGCGGTTACCGTGGCGGCGCACCCGCAAAGTTATACTGGGCCTTGTCCGGCCAAGATTACTTTCACCGGCAAGATTTACGTCGACCGTTACCCTATGACCTTAAATTATCAGTGGCAGCGCAGTGATGGCGCCAAGGGGCCATTGCGGGTAATGCGGGTCCCCAATGATAGTACAAGGGTCTTGACCGTTATTGAGCATTGGCAACTAGGCGCGCCGGGTCAGCAAATGCAGGTTTGGGAGCAACTTCGGGTTCGAAGCGGCAACACCGACATCACCTCGGCTCCAGCTACGGCTACGATCAACTGCCGCTAAGGCCTGGGCAAGGCCTGATTATTCTTTTTAATTAAAGGGACCGGGGAGGTCCCTTTTTCCTTTTGGAGGGAGATGATCCGGGAAGCTATCAGAGGATTACCCTGTAATGGGCGCTTACTAACAGATGACCCTTGAGTGAACATGATATCCAGGGCATATCTGCAATTTTTCTTGGCTTGGGGATAGGTGTTGAATTTGGCAAAATAGCTGTTATTTCGATTTCATACAAACCAAAATTGTGGAGCGATAAAGAGATGGAGAAGGCGATGGCCATTTCCATATAACATTTTTTGTGAGTCGCCCGAAATAGCAACGAGAAATCTTGCTAGTACGGAGTCAATTGCTGGCCCCATCCATTTCCGAGAGCAATTGGCGGGCTTTGCGGCGGTCTTTTTCAAGATCTTTAGGCATCAGAGCATGGTGGGTGGCAGAGAACACCTTTACCAGTTCCTGGCGGGCCTGCTCTTTTTCTCCAAGTCGTATAAGGGTTTCTGCCAGATAAAGGTGGTTTGAGCTGTTCTCCGGGGCTAGGCGCACGGCCACGGTGAGGTGATCCAGGGATTTTATCGGGTCGCCCATAGCGAGGGGAGGACCGGGAATCAGATAGTAAAGGCGGCCCAGGGCTCGATGTGGCCCTGCCTCATCATAGCGTTCGTCGATGGCCAGGGCGCGCTGTAGTTCCTGCAGAGTTTCCGAAAGAAGGGCACGACCCCCAAATATGCCTTTACTAGCGGCTTCGCCGGCAAGATTCAGCCCCAGCCAATAAGGGCCTGCCACAGTACCGGGCTCTTCCATAGCGAGCAGTTTTGCGTAAACCTGGCCCTTCTCGAAATAGGGCCGCCGCTGGGAATTATCCCCTTCTAGAAGATCCCCCAAGATAACGCATGAATGGGTGAGCCTGAGGAGCAATGCACCCCGCTCGGTTAAGGCTCCAGGGAGTAAGCTCTCATAGATGGATAAGGCTCCTTGAGCCTGGCTGACAGTAAGGGCCGGATTCTGCAAAATAGCGTCGGCTTCAGCAAGCGGACTCGAGGTGGTCGCCAGCCCAATGGATTCCATAGACAGTATGAGCATTGCTGTCATTAGTAAATGTGAGATCGCTGAGCCCAACGGTAATTTCGGTCTTTAGACCTCTCCTCAGTCCAATATTTGCAGCTACTCTAAATAATTATTCCTGGATTTTCTAATGCAAGAGACTTTCCCCTGAAAAATTTGGGATGCAGAGCTGGCTATGAATCTAAGCTTATCCAAAAAATCATTAAATAAATTTTTTATTTTAACTGGGAGCTGTTCAACAGACAAAATTTCAAGCTATCCCAGTAACATCCAAACCCGTGGTCTTCCCCTAAGACACATTTGACCGAAGATCTACCTGACAACGCCGAAAACTTTGAGCCCGTAGGGCGGGAAAGCGAAGCGCATCCCGCCTTGAGCATCATTCCATTTAATACCAAGTTGCCGTCAAAAGCAGAAGAATCTTTTGTAGGGGCGCACCCCTGTGTGCGCCCGCCCCAGGGCGGACACGCGGGTCCGCCCCTACACCAAAAGAACCGTGGGCGGCAACCTGGTATAACATCATCTGACAAAAAAAGGATAGCAAGTCGAGACCTCTGCTAAAAGTCATTTTGTCATCCTGAGCGAAGCGAAGGATCTAGTATTTGCTGGTAAATTATGAGATTCTTCGGCCGCGTCGCTCCCTCAGAATGACAGGTGAAGGGAATTTCCCGGAGGTCTCAAGACATATTATCTTCTTGTTTTTTGCCATCTTTAAAAAAAATGGATTCCGGAAATCCCCCCACCAAAGCCGCGAGCGCTATCAAGATCATATCGATAACTCATTGATATTTTAAATAAGTTCACGATATTGGCAAGTTAGTCATTTTTCATACTTTTCCTTTTCGCATTTATTTTAAACCCCCATATGCTCAGTCGATCGCCACCAGCCATGATATTTTTACAGTAGGATTTGTCGTCAAGGACAAAAACAATTGACTTTCAAAGAAAATTTAAGGCATGATGTCGATTAAATGATTATTAGAATTGTGGTTCGCCGATTAAAGGTATAGAGGCAAAATTGATGAATAAATTTGAGGCGGAATACGAGGCAGATCATGGCTAAAAAAGATGTAGAACGAGGTCTCCGGTATGAGAAGGAGAAAGCGAAAGAGCGCGGAGCAAAGCATGTAGGCGGTCCGGGTAAGCATGATTACGAAAGAGGTGGCGTCAAAGGGGAGGTTAAGAATAGGAAGAGCAAGGTGACCAAGCGGGAACTACAGGAGATGGCTAAAAAGGGGATAAAAGAAGTTGAAAGCAAGTCTGGGTTCACCAAACCGGCAAAAGAATATCGAGATAAATATCGAAAAGACATAAAACTGCTACAGGGTGGTAAAGAAATTAATAATAAAGATTAGTTTTCCCTTTTGAATAAATTAACGTACCTAACTTATGGGATGGTTTAAAAATTATTAATAATAGGAGGGCCACAAATGAGTATCTCAAAAAGGAAATTAGGCTTTTACTCATTATCAGTTACACAACATTCTGATGAAAAGATCGATAAAATAAACCCTATTATAATTCGTGATGTTTTGAATTACATTATGTCCCTTGATAGAACCCAAAGGGTAAATGACCTTGCACAGAACCATAAATTCCATTTATTGGACTCTTCATCTGAATCGGGAAAGATTCATAAATTGATTTTTAAATCTGGCAAGTATCTCCATAGGCCGCCATTAATTGATAAAGATACAACCGATGAGAGGGATAATCCCAAAACTTTAACCGAAGGGGAGTCGGAAAAGACCCATGCGGTCTTAAAATATCTTGACGATGAGGCCATACTGATCAAGGAAGATAGATTGCATGGCATGAATATAAAGAATATAGTCTATTATCTTATGAGGTTTCTTTGGTTAATGATGCGCAATAATGATGCCAAATTCAAGTATATCATTAAGTCTAGTGTGATTCCAAAAGATGATTTTTTCCAGGAACTTAATAATCTTTCACGGGTTGTCGTTGGCGAGGTACATATAGACAGGCAGATATTGGGATCTGAATTTTTGAATTATGCATCAAGAACCGAACAAGTCCAATCATTGATTCAATTAAACATAAAAGCTCAAAGAGGAAGGTCAATAAAGGACACCGCCATAGAGCTTTATCATAAATATGTGGCTGAATCCTCTCAAATTAAAAGGATTAGAATATATGGTTTAAATGATGATCGTGATCTGATTTTACTCGACAGTGATCTTTTAAAAAAAATAGGATATGTATCAGTAGATCTGGATGAGACTACAGGAATCGTCAATAGCGAGCAAATTCTTGCAAGCTTGACCTCAATAATCACTGGCTTTTAAAATGCTTGGAAAATTTATCTACATTGAGTTTCACATTCCAATCAGGGACTATCTCAGTATATTAACTTGGAAGGAAGCTTTCTTTGACCTTATTATTCCCCTGATAGTTGCCATCGTATCTTATTGTTTTATCTTTAATTGCGCTAACATCGATAAATTGGCCACTTTTACGGGTTTAGTCATTAATTTCTTAGCTATCCTTATCGGTTTTTCCATCACTTCCCTTACTATACTTTCCTCAGAATCCGGTAATAGCTTTGAAACGTTAAAGAAATATGACAGTAAAAGAAATATCGGTAATAAGCCCATAACAGGCTATCAATTGATATTAATAACTTTCATTTGCGTAATCCTAGTAGAATTTATTACCTTAGCCTATAATCTCACATATTATTTACTATGGGTAAATGGATTTCTGACTTCCTACGTCAGAATTATCATCGCTATAAATATATTTCTAATGCTTCATATAATTATGCTTAATATTCGAAATATAACTAACTTCTTTTTCATCTTTTGGAAATCTTAGCTTCAGCAAATAATATTCAGTCAGGGAAAAGCCATGCTATCCCCTCAAGATGGTTAGCAAACAGTTAGCCTGTAGGGCGGGAAAGCGAAGCGCATCCCGCCTTGAGCATTATTCCATTTAATACCATGTTGCCGTCAAAAGCAGAAGAATCTTTTGTAGGGGCGCACCCCTGTGTGCGCCCGCCATAGGGCGGACACGCGGGTCCGCCCCTACACCAAAAGAACCGTGGACGGCAACCTGGTATTCCAGACACGAAGGCGAGGTGACGATGAATTCTATCACATTAGTAAGTTTGGCACTCTTGAAAGCCAGATTCGAAGTCGAAAGACGGGATATCGTAGACGCTTTCGTTTGTTTTGCCGAGATGTGTGTGGCCCGGAGGCAACCGGCAATGTTTTCTCCAGAGGAAATGAAGGGGTGGTTACTATCTGACTTTGGTCTAGATCTCCCTTTGCCTCCAGTAAAACTTGTCGTGGGGAGGATGGTTAAACGAGGCATCGCAAGGCGTCATGACAAGATATATATAATCAATCAAATTAGTTGCGACCCAGAGGCATTTGACAAAAACCAAGCGGAAATGGTTTCTCACTATCGCGCTGTCCGTCTTGGTCTTCAGGAATTTGCGCGAGACGCGTTGGGAAAAGAGTTGACCGAGGCGGAATGTGAATCGGGACTGCTAAATTATATTGACGAATATTCAATTGAGTGCGTGTCATCATTCAGATATGGCGATGCTGTACCTATCCGCGGGAGGGACCCTGGTCATTGGAGGTTCATAGTATCAAGGTTCGTGAATCACATATCTTCAAGGTCCCCAGAAGAGTTTCGGTACTTTGTAACGGTGCTTACCGGCAGGATGTTAGCGAATGCTTTATTGGCATCTGATCTTTCTGGACTCGGGGCCAAGTTTCGGCACACATCAATTTATTTAGACACCCCATTAATTCTTCAAATTCTTGGAGTGGTCGGGAAAGAGAACCAAAGTTATGCGCGCGAGATATTTGACCTTTTTTCATCTGCTGGTGCCGATCTTAAAGCCTTGTCCCATACAATGGAGGAGACCGATCAGGTCCTTCGCAATGCAGAAAAATACCTGGAGACGCCGAGCGGAGGCTACGGAGACGTTATTGTTGCACTCCGCGAGGCAGGTATGTCCTCAAGCGACGTGGCACTGATCAGAGCTCGGCTTCGCAACATATTGCATGATGAAAACATTCGGGTTGAGGATACCCCTGCGTATATCGAGAAACATCAAATAGACGAACTCGCGTTGGAAAGCGAAATGGACACTGCTGGACTTCATCATCGTAACAAATTGGCGAGGAGAGCAGACATCAACTCAGTCCGTAGCATATACGTACTTAGACGAGGGATCTCTCCCCGGCGTGTTGAGGACTGCCGTGCTTTGGTTCTAACAAACAACGCTGCATTTGCCCGTGCTGCGTATTCCTACGGACAGAAATATGAAGAATTTAAGCAGGTGTCACCGGTCATCACCGACTTCAGCTTGACCAACATCGTTTGGTTGAAGTCACCGCTGAAGCATGCTGATCTGCCAGTGCGCCTTCTCCTTACACACTGCTACAGCGTTCTCAAGCCCTCTCAGGCTCTCTGGAAAAGGTTTGTGGACGAGTTGGACAGGCTTAGAGATCAGAAGACAATAACTCCGGAGCAGCACCAATACATGAGATATGAACTGCGTGTGCGTGACGAACTGATGAATTTAACGCTGGGTGACGAACAAGAAGTTAGCGAGCAACTCGTGATTCAGATTCTCGATCGGCATGAACAGGAAATCGCTCGTCCTTGGAAAAGTCAGTTGGACCGGGTTCAGACAGAACACCAAGAAGCCCTTGACAAACTGACTGCTAGCGAAATCAAGATAGTGGGTGTTGACGCTAAACTTCGGAGAGTCGCTCATGTTGTTTATATTGGATTGCGAGTCATACTTATTTCAGCTGCAGTATTGTTTCTATTGTATGGACAAGGTGTGTTCCCCCGATCTCAACCCTCGACTTTGCCGTGGCGCATTGTGTCCGGATTTCTCGGATTGGCAGTGATTGCAATAACTATCGTCCATCTAATTTTCGGATTTAAGATCGTAGATCCGCTCGACCGCCTCTGTTCCTTTATTGAGACAAGGTTTCTTGGATGGTTAAGAAGAGTGTTCGGGTTGGGAAACGGGTAAGCCAACAAATATATGGCCATTCCAAATAGGGAGAACTGTGGCCATTGGTTTGGTGACAACTTGGCCGTTGAAAGCTGCTATGTATACGCCGTCAAAATCAAAATCATCCATATTCGATACAGGAATCATAGTTATATCCTGGACCTTGCCGGCATTTTAAATTTTGTCTTCCAGGTTAAATTTAATCTGATTCGCCTTGATGATGGTCATTCCTATCTTTAAGGCTGAGGTTCATCAAAAATCATAGCCTTATAGGGCGGCCTGTGGCCGCCAAAATTCGGCGGGCACAGCCCAACCTATGAGTTCTGCGCCGGCGATTGGCGGAACGCCCCGGTGAATTTCCCCTGTTGGAGGAGGCGATCGCCCAATTGGCCGAAAGGTAATGGTCAAGATTTGACCTGGCAACCTTTGCCTGAAGGTTTGGGACCTCTCCTAAAAGTCAGTTTGTCATCCCGAGCGAAGCGAAGGATCTCGGCGCTGTCATGCCCTCGACGAGAAAATTTGGCTTCGAGAAGAGAGCATCATTCCATTTAATACCAAGTTGCCGTCAAAAGCAGAAGAATCTCTTGTAGGGGCGCACCCCTGTGTGCGCCCGCCCCAGGGCGGACACGCGGGTCCGCCCCTACATTCCCGTTTACCGTTTTCCGTCTCTGCTTGTAAGGGCGGCGTCTCGCCGCCCCTGGGCGGGGAAACCCCGCCCCTACACCAAAAGAACCGTGGGCGGCAACCTGGTATAACATCATCTGACAAAAAAAGGATAGCAAGTCGAGACCTCTGCTAAAAGTCATTTTGTCATCCTGAGCGAAGCGAAGGATCTAGTA
>Ga0208038_1000119_pt1 | contig 80383 bp, 81 predicted proteins | sample June2015DPH_16_1_FD_184714 | JGI IMG/M metagenome (GOLD analysis project Ga0208038, IMG submission 184714) | Peatland microbial communities from SPRUCE experiment site at the Marcell Experimental Forest, Minnesota, USA - June2015DPH_16_100... | ecosystem: Environmental > Terrestrial > Soil >...
GGAATGTTGCCCGTATGCATCGCCCCGCTGCGTGAGAACACTTCCCCGAAGATGAGCAGCCAAAGCGCGGGCTGCAGGGCGCGAGTGACGAGTTCCGTGAAATCGTGGCGCAGCTTGCGCAACTCAAACTCGGTGATGACGAACGTCTTCTCGATGAAGCCGGTTAAAGGGTGGATGAAAGTGGCGGTCATAGGGCTGGGGTTACCCAAGGCGCTGGGCCGTAGCGCGTTCAGCGCCTACGTCGTGAAGGTTGCCGCCGGAATCAAGAGCGCCGGCATAGTGGACGAAGACCTCACTTAGCGTGTGGCCGTCGCCGCCCAGCGAGGCCTCGAGTTCTTTGCAGGTGCCAAGCGCATCCAGCTTACCCAGGTGCATGATCGCGGTGCGATCGCAATAGCTCTGCGCCTCCTCCAGGTAATGGGTCGTGAAGAACAGGGTCGTTCCGTAGTTGGTCCGGAGATCGACGAGATGTTTCCAAACCGCGTCGCGCGCAATCGGGTCCAGCCCGACCGTTGGCTCGTCGAGGAACAACACCCGCGGTCGATGCAGCGTGGACTGGGCGATTTCCAGGCGGCGGACCATGCCGCCGGAGTATTGCCCCACCAGGCGACCGCCGTCGGCAGTCAGGCCCATGAACTCCAATGCCTCGCGGATGCGCGACTGCTGCTCGCCGTGTGGCAGGTCGTAGAGTTTGGCGAAGATGAGCAGGTTCTCGTAGCCGGTGAGCGAACCGTCGACGGAGACCGCCTGCGGTACATAACCTATGGCGCGGCGAACGTCGACCGCCTGGGTGGTTATGGAGAAACCGGCCACGCGCGCCTCGCCCGAGGAAGGCGCCAATAGCGTGGTGAGCATCTTGATCGTGGTGGTCTTGCCAGCCCCGTTGGAGCCGAGCAAGCCGAAGACCTCACCGGCGTTGACCGAAAGAGTTAGAGCATCAACCGCCGTAAATGCGCCGAAGCGGCGAGTAAGGCTTTTCATTTCCAGAACGATGTCGCTCATAAGAAAACCGGCGAGGCCCGGGCTCAAGCCAACTCCACCACCATCTCACCAACGTCTTGCCCATGGAAAAAACCGATGCAAACGCCCACCGCTTTGTCGATTCCTTTCGCGACTGTTTCTTTGTTCTTCAGCTTGCCAGCTCGATGCGGCTTGCAGGAGGCATCGCGCTGAGCGACCCACGTCGCATTGATGCGGGCGAGCTTATCCTTATCGATGAGCTGCACACTTCGGGCAAGTGCAACGTGGGCTCAAAGGAAAGCCAGTCGTACTTGGCCCTGCCTTCGATCACCGTGTGGTTCTTGCCGATGGTGATTTTCTTGGCCTGACCGAGGTCGGAAATCTGTATGTTTTTCAGTTGGATGTCGAAGCCTTCGGTGATGGCGTTGCCGCCGGTGAGAAGGGCAATGTCCTGCAACATACTCTTGCGCTGACCTCCGGAGCCGGGAGCCCTGACGGCCGCAACTCGCAGCGGGCCACGCAGCTTCTTCACGACGAGAGCAGCCAGCGCCTCGCTCCCAACATCCTCCGCGATTATGAGCAGCGGCCTGCCACTCTTTGCGATCTGCTCAAGCAGCGGGAGCAGGTCCTCCCTGGAAGTGATTTTCTTTTCGTGAATGAGAACGTAGCCGTTCTCGAAGGTGACTTCCATGCGTTCGGGGTCGGTGATGAAGTAGGGGGAAAGGTATCCGCAGTCGAATTGCATGCCGCCAACCTGCGTTTCGTCGCTGGCGCTGCGGGGGATGACGCTCCCGTCGCGGATGACGCCAGCTTCGCCCACACGAGCCGAAATGCGATCGTCTACTGTAGCAAGTTGCGCAGTCATGCTGGAACCTCCGTCAGCCGTGCCTCACGGCACACTCTTCCGTACACGAGATCGGCCATTCAGTTCTTGGTTGCGGCGTGCCAGGCTCTTCTCGCCGGCAATCGCGGAAGACCGTTTTGTTTTCGCTACCAGTTCCTTGGACTGTTGAATGGTTTCCGCTTCTTTCGCATTCACCCGCCTCGTTATCTCTCTTCTTTCGCTTGTGTCTGGCATTGCTCACGAGTATGCCTGATTTCAACTTTGCATTATGGTCAGTTTTGTACACTCTGGAATAATCGCCGATGTGGGTCGCGAGGAAAAAACAATCCAAGAAAACGGCCCGTGAAGACTGTGTTCCTTACGTCTTGCAGGAAGCAAATCGCTATTAAGACAGATGTCAGACTCAGGATGCGGCGACCCACGCGATGGTGATCGTAGGGCTAGCAGCCATGGTTCGACTGTTCACAATTGCTCATTTTTCGCAAGTAGTTTAGGCGTACTTTGTACCCGGCCATACGAGAGGCGGTGCTGTATGACTCCGGCCGAACAACCCGTTGCCTATAGAGTCCTGCTGGTGGATGACGATGATGCCGTCCGCGACATGATGGGTGTGACACTTGAACGCAAGGGATTTGCCGTGGTCGCTGCCGCCAGCGTGACAGAAGCTCTGAAACGTATCACTACAGAGAGTTTCGACGCGCTCATCAGTGACCTGCACATGCCGAACCCAGGTGACGGTTTTACGGTGGTTACCGCCATGCGCCACTCCCAGCCGGATGCACTTACGCTGCTAGTCAGCGGCTACCCCGACGTGCAGAGCGCCATGGCCGCTATCCTTCTGGAAGCGGACGAAATCATCGTGAAACCATTTGAAGTCGGGAGATTCGTCGAATTCGTTCGCGAAAAGATGCTTACTCGCAGACCTGCTGCCCGGTTGGGCAAGGAGAGAGTGGGCGTGATTCTGCAGCGATGCCTTACTGATATCGTCGAAGGGTGGTTGGCGCGTGCGAAACAGAGTAAGGAACTGAGCTGGCTTCCACTTAGCGACGCCGAGCGTACCGGACATCTTCCGAAGCTGGTTGAAGACCTGGCTTTCCGCCTGAGCCAGTCCAGCGCCTCTGACAAGGACAGCGATGCCAGCCCTTCCCCTGCCGCCGCGGCCCACGGCGAGCTGCGATATCTGCAGGGCTATACTCCGGCAATGCTTGTACACGAATCGCGAATACTCCAGGTGACTATATTCGGGACGCTACAGAGCAATCTGAGCCATCTGGATTTCAGCTTGCTGTTACCCGATGTCATGACGATCGCGGACGAAGTGGATTCTCAGTTGACACAGTCGATGGACGGCTTCATGAAAGTCACGCGGAAGTCAGCGGCAGCTTAGTTAGTGCTCTAATCGCATTTGAAGCGCGGCTATCGTAACTGCCGGAGTAGGACGCCCAAGTAGAGCGAATCCTGTAGGTGCAGACCTTGCAAACTTCCGGTCGTGGAGCACGCCGGCCTGCCCCCGTTTTCTTCGAGTCCTGCCTTTAGAGATTCCCGGATCTGCCCGCGTGCATCAGCTGCGGCGCGGCAACGCCGTCGGCTGCATTCTCTGGTTAGGTGGCAGACAACCGTGCCGGCCTCCGGTTGGCCCCGCTCACGCAACGGTTCTGAACAGCGACCCAACGCCTGCGGTCACCGCCATGGCGAGCGCGCCCCAGAACGTGACGCGTATTGCGCCCATTGTCACGCCTGCGCCACCCGCGTGCGCAGCCAACCCGCCTAGAAGCGCGAGGAACACCAGTGAAGTTCCAGAGACAAGAGGGATCAACCCTGCCGCCGGGGCCATGGCAGTAACCAACAAAGGCATGGCCGCTCCGACAGCGAAGCTGCCAGCCGATGCCAACGCAGCCTGAATCGGACGCGCACGGAAAGTTTCGGAAATGCCGAGTTCGTCGCGGGCATGCGCGCCTAGCGCATCATGTGCCATCAACTGCTTGGCGACCTGTTTCGCGAGCGCAGGATCGAGTCCGCGAGCGACGTAGATCGCCATCAGTTCCTTGTGCTCGCCCTTGTCGTCTGTTTTGAGTTCCGCGCGCTCCAGCGCGAGGTCGGCCTGTTCGGTGTCTGCCTGCGAGTGGACAGACACGTACTCCCCGGCAGCCATCGACATAGCCCCAGCCACCAGGCCGGCGACCCCTGCGACCAATACGTTGCTGTGAGTCGCATGCGCAGCTGCGACACCAAGCACCAGACTGGCTGTTGAAAGGATGCCGTCGTTCGCGCCCAGCACCGCCGCGCGCAGCCAGCCAGTGCGTCCTGCGCGATGTCGTTCTCTATGGCGTACAAACATTCCTGAGGACCTTCTTGATCGGAACCGCCGCCGCCAGGCCAAACCGGCACTGCGTTCGGCAGATCGATAGTTTAACGCCGGCGAAAGCCCCTTGGCTGCGCGACTAAGTCAAGGATTTCGAAGCTGAGTTTTGAAAACGCTTATGACAGCCTCGGTGCCTGGGGTTAGCTCACACGCTTGTCGCCGGGGTTGCTTCTGCCGGGAGCTCTCGCGCAATAGGTGCATGACGTGCACCCGGATATGTTGTGGCAGGTCGTGATAAGCCTCTCGTAGCTCCGCCAGAAGTTCTCCAGCGGCTTGAATTTCACCGTTCATATCACCCACCACCTGTTCTCGGCCGGCCCAACGCTCTCGGGCTGTCCTCAATATGTTCTTTAGCATCACCCCAAGTACGATTACGAAAAGAGTAGAGCGTGTCTCATAAATCGGTTTTGGGTAGGGCACGGCTTTAGCCGTGCCGTTTAGGGCCTGGAAAAACACGGGCCCTAGCCCCTGAGGGACGCGCCTTTCAAGCTGAAAGGCATTTATGAAACACACTCTAGTAAATGGTGCAGGCCCCCGCGCACCTTTCCGAAATGAAAAAATTGCCCGATCTACCTTCGTTTCATCATCCAGCTAATCGATGTTCCTGCGGCGAAGCCCACCGCAAACATCGCCGCAATAGTTAGCATAGGGTGTCGCTGGATGCATTGAGTTGTGTCATTGAAGAATTCTTCGGCAGCATCGCCGCCTTGTTTTGCGCCACGTCTCACTACTCCTACGCCTTCCTGTATTGCATCGGCAACCGCACTGGTTGCACGAGAAGCCTGGTGGGCTGATTCGGCAATGTGTTCAGCCGTTCTTTCCACGACGGTTTTCGACATGGTACCCTCCTGTGCGTTTTGCGAGCCGGTGTTGATACGTCCTTTATTCCCCGACGGCCTTTTCCGCACAGCCGATCCATTTTTGAACTTTGCCAGCGTTCTTTTCCGCTTCCCCTGAGACTTCCACATCGGGGTCGTTCGTCGCCTTTCCCACCTTTTCCTTAATTTTTCCTTTCACTTCGTGGAGCTTGCCTTCGGTTTTGTCTTTCGTGCTTGGTTTCATGATCTTCTCCTGTCTTCTTGTAATAAGCTTCGATTGTGTCTCCACTCCGTTGCCAGAGCGCAATTGCCGCACACCATTACGCCACGTCTTTCCTTTCCACCGTCGCTGGCGCCTGCACCAGTTCTTCAAACAGAGAGCGGTAGTGAATCATCGCCGTTCTCAGCTCTTCGGTAGTTGCTTCGTCTTTGCCAACCCGCAGCGCAATCTCATGCGCAGACCGGTAGTTCTCTACCACGCGGGGATGGTCGACAGAAATGTCGGCGGCACGTTGCTCGAAATCGGACACGGGATAGCCACGAGCTTTCATTAAAGAGGACACCAGGTCATCGGCTTCGGTGACTGCCCCCTTTGGGGAATCGACAAAACGAGATTGTACGGACTCCCACCGTTTCGAAAAACGTTCGCGTTCCTTCGGATCAAGATCGCGAATGTTGAGCTTTTCAACCCGCTTCTCGCGATCCGCTAATTTCGCTTCTGCTTTTCGTTCGGACCCATGTTTCCGCACCGCCCGATCGTACTCGGGCCCAAACTTTTGCCGCAGGCCTGCGGTCGTACTCCTGCGTTTTCGCACGTACAACCAAGCAAGCACTGCGATGATCAGAATCGCCACGGCGGCGAGCACAATCAGGTTCGGATCCAGTAGATGCAGATTCATCGAAACCTCCCTGTATCAAGAATGTCCACAAAACCAACTTTGTTCACGAAGTTCCCTGTGGCGCCGGAACCTTGCGAGTCGCCAGTATCGAACTTTAGACTTAGGAAAACTGTTCAGAATTGATCGTTTTGTAAATCAGCGCTATGCGGATGACAAGATTGGGACTATCCGCAGGCGGCTTGACTTTGATGCAAGGGATTCCGGGAGACGCCGTAGGACGCACTTTCTCACAAAGTGAGCGATTCTGCACAGCACGGCCGAAGCAAGTGAGCGAATCTATAGACTGCCTTCACAGGCGAAAGTTGCTCATTCTCCCGGATTCAATCTAGATGCGATCAAAGGAAAAATATGAAAACGATTAAAGTGTTCTTTACCTTACTTACGCTGCTCGCCGCGGGGATGCTAGCCGGATGCTCAGCGCCAGTCGCGAAGTCACCCGATGTTTCCGGCAGTATTCGCAAATCGCTCGATCAAGCGGGCCTCAAAGACGTCTCCGTCAGTCAGGATCGTGACAAGGGCATCGTGACCCTCGGCGGACAAGTCGCCAGTGACAACGACAAGGCGCAAGCCGAATCGCTGGCCAAGTCGCTCGCGGGGGCGCAGGTTGTGGCGAATCAGATTGCCGTGATTCCGGTCGGCGGAGAAAAAGATGCCAAGGCCGTGAACTCCGATCTGGACCAAGGCATCGAAAAGAATCTGGACGCGGCGCTGATCCAGAACAAGCTGCACGAGCGCGTGAAATACGAAGTGAAGAGCGGCGTAGTCACGCTCACCGGAGAAGTGAACTCGGAAAACAAGCGCGCGCTCGCCGAGAAGGTGGCCAGCGCGGTGCCGAACGTTCTGCAAGTTGTGAACGATCTGCAGGTTAAGAATCAGAAAGCCAGCTCATCCCAGTAGGAGCTGCGGAGTCAGAGGACGGAGGGCGGCCGCATTCCGGGCTGCTCTCCCGCAAAACGAGCAAGCCGAGTTCTCGGGCGCGAACCGCCACGGCTAACTGGGCAAGGAGATGCTATGTCGTTCGGAATTTACGCGATTGGGTTCGCCATCCTGATCGGCGGACTGGTTTACGCCGCGCACCTGATGCACATGCCCACGCACTGGATTGTCGTGGGCGCGATTGTGCTCTTAGGCATTGGGATCCTGTCGGGGGTAAAGGCTACGCGTCAAAAAGATCCTTCGGAATAACGATATTGCCGGAATCCGACTCTTCTTTTCATGAAATCGCAGAGATCGGCAGTCTACACAACAAACATGGCTATGCCACGACGGTCCATCCCAAGCGTGAACTCGGTTGGCCCTGCATCGCTTTCTTGTCCTTAGCGATGATCAGGATCGCAACGAGAAGGAAGGGGGCTGACAATCCATTGATGACAGCTCGCATCCATCGAGCTGGGGCAAATGTCGGCACGAAAGAGTCGGAGCGTAAACCGCCTGCGAATCAGAGCGCGAATCCGCTCACAATCCTACATGGCGCGCCGTAAACATCGAGCGCCAAAGTGATCTAATGTGATCAGACATCCGTCTTCGACAGTTCTAACGTGTTGTGTAGTGAAGAAGTGAGACGACCGTTACAAAGGCCAGTCCAACTTCCTCCTACAAGTAGAGGTTACAACATGGAAACCATATTGATTGTTCTCTTGGTGCTGTTTTTGCTCGGTGGCGGGGGCTGGGGATACTCTCGTTGGCGCGGTTAGCCCGCGATCGCAGAATGAACGCGTGAGCGTTCTGCTTGATCCTATCTGCGGCGTTTATGAGGGAAGTTCGACTCTTTCGACTCTGAAGATAGACCCGCGAACCCCACCTTCAGGTTATCTGAACTAAGTCAGCCAACCTGAAGTTTTTCTCTTCTTAGATTCTCAGGAAAGCCGAGTACACCATGCATCCGAATGCGATTCTGAACGAAGTTCAGCAGCTCTACAGCGTGAGTGACCGACTTGACTCGCTGGCGGAACAACATCCCCTCGTCTCGGAAGCGCTCCTTACCATCTCAGGAAGCGTTCGTGGCACGGCAACTTTGTTGGAGGTGCTGGTCGCGACGAAAATAGCGCCGCTCTCCAGATTCGATCCGGCAAATGCTTGATTCGCTCATCGGTACCTGGCAGCTTTGTTTGTGGGATTGGGGCGCGGAAGCTAGTCGTGGAGGACGATATTTAGAAGTGAACTATGAACTTGCGGGTGCCCCATCCTTTTCGCGCACTTTGCGAAAAGGGTGGGTGATGGGTGTCCCGCTTGGGATGATAGGCCGGGCCACCGGCCCGAAGGGGAAAGACCGATACATCGTGCAGTCAAATGCATAGGTCTTTCGCTTCGCTCAGGATGACGAGGGCGCTGAGAGCGAAAAACAAACAGCTAACAGCTAAGATCCGTCTTCCGAAAATGTTCGAGAATTGCTTCAGCTTGAGATTTGGTTACTACTGCCGATAGCGCCGCTACATCCGCCTGCTTCACCGCTTGCAGGCTGCCGAAATGTTCGAGCAGGCGGCGCGTGGTTGATTCGCCTACGCCGGGGATTTCTCGTAACTCGGTGGCGCGGTCGCGGATCTGGCGGCGCTTGCGATGGAAGGTCACGGCGAAGCGATGGGCTTCGTCGCGGATCATCTGCACCAGATGTAAGACCGGAGAATGATGGTCGAGAACGACGGGCTCGTCTTCCTGTCCGTAGACGTAGATGATCTCTTCGCGTTTGGCGATGGCAGCGAGCGGCTGGTTGATGACTTCAAGGGCTTCGAGCGCCTGGGCGGCGGCGTGGAGTTGTCCGAGGCCGCCGTCGATCAGCACCAGGCTGGGCATGGGCTTTTTTTCTTCCTGTAGGCGCTTGTAACGACGTGTGACCACTTCACGCATGGAGGCGAAATCGTCCACGCCGGCGACGGTTTTGATGATGAACTTCCGGTAATCCGATTTTTTCATCTTGCCGTCTTCCCACACCACCATCGAGGCGACGGTTTCCGCTCCCTGAATGTGAGAAATGTCGAAACACTCGATGCGCTTTGGCAGCTCGGGAAGCGTGAGCGCTTCCTGAAAGGCTTCCTGAATGGCGCGCGCATTCGGCTTCAGCACGCGGAATCGCTGATCGTAAGATTGCTTGGCGTTGTTGCCGGCAAGATCGATCAGTCCGCGCTTTTCTCCGCGCTGCGCAACGGTGATGTGGATGCGCGTCGCTCGTCCGCCCCTTCGACTGCGCTCAGGGCATGCTTCGCCAGCGAGTTGCTCGCTGAGTGCCTCTTCGAGTTCTTCGCGGTCTTCGAAGTCAACGGGAACATAGATGTTGCGCGGCACATAAGGCTGGGCGAGATAGAGCTGCTTGACTAGGGCGGAGAAGAATTCGCCGGGATGAAAGGAATCGGCGGTGGGACGGGCGGGGACGCCTGTTTCTCCATCGTCTGATTGCGCGGCAAATTGTTGCGCGGCAAATTCGGGCAGTTCTTCCCAGAAAAATTCGCGGCGGTCGAGCACTTTTCCTCCGCGCATGTGGAACAGGTTCACGGCCAGCATCTGGTTCTCGTAGTGATAACCGAAAACGTCGGCGTCGTCGCCTTCGGCGGCGGCGATGCGCTGCTTCTCCTGCAATTGATCGACGGTCGAGATCAGGTCGCGATAGCGGGCGGCGCGCTCGAACTCCTGCGCTTCGGCAGCTTCTGACATGCGCTCGCGCAGAGATTTCGCCAGATCGGTTTGGCGGCCTTCGAGGAAGAGCTTCACGTCGCGGACAGCTTCGCCGTAGATCTCGGGCGTGGTCAGTTCCTTCACGCACGGACCAAGGCACCGCTTGATATAGAACTGGAGACAGGGGCGCGGATGGAAGCGCGTCAAATCCACTTTGCACGACGGGACCATGAAGTGACGGTGAATAAGATCGACGATGCGATAGGCGAGATTGGCAGGGAAGTACGGGCCGTAGAATGCGCTGCCGTCCTTGCGCAGGCGGCGGGTCACGTACACGCGCGGAAAACGCTCGGCGAGGGTGAGCTTCACGTAGGGATAAGTCTTGTCGTCGCGCAGCAGGATGTTGAAGCGCGGTTTTTTTTGCTTGATGAGATGGTTCTCGAGGGCCAGCGCCTCTTTGTTATTGGCGACAACAATGTAGTCGACATCGACCGCCTCGCGAACGAGCGTGCCGGTTTTCGCGTCCTCCCAGCGGCCTTCGTGAAAGTAGGAAGAGACTCGCGAGCGCAGGTTCTTGGCCTTGCCGACGTAAATGACCTCGCCTCCGGCGTTTTTGTAGAGGTAGACGCCGGGAGAAGCGGGCAGGGTGCGGATTTTCTCGGGGAGATCCATGGCGGTCGTCGGATGTGGTGCGGGCTAGTTTTAGTGTAACGTAAAACATGTAAGCAGAACTGTGTTACAATATTGATCTATGGGCGACACAATCACAATTCGTCTTACAGAGGAACTGGCGGCTTGGCTGAAGAGTACAGCCCGCAGAACGGGAGTGCCGGTCGGCCGACTGGTTCGGGAGCAACTCGAACGTGCGAAGCGGGAAACCGGAAGTAAGTCGTTCATGCGCCTTGCCGGGTCGATTGACGGTCCCGCCGATCTCTCGTCGCGCAAAGGATTCTCCAGAAAATGAAAGGGATCGCGGACACCGGCTTTGTGGTGGCATTTCTGAACCGCTCCGACCGGCATCACGAGTGGGCTGCCGAGATCGGGATGGGGGTTTCCGAGCCGCTACTGACGTGTGAAGCGGTATTGGCGGAAGCCGCTTTCCATGTCGGATCAGTGGGCCGAGTGCTCGAATTGGCTCAGGAAGGGCTGATCAGGATCGCCTTCGACCTCCACAAGAATCTCGGGGAGGTCGCAGCACTGGCGGAACGATATCGAGATCGAACTCCCGATCTTGCGGATCTCTGCCTCATTCGCATGAGCGAACTGTATGACAATCTTCCAGTGCTTACGGTCGACGAAAGCGACTTCCGAGTCTATCGGAGGAACCGGAGAGACGTGATTCCAATCGTCTGCCCGCCGCGAGGCTGACTTTTAAGCGCCCCATCCCCTCACGAACTCCACCAGACTGCGCAGGGCGACTCCCGACGGGCCTTTGGCGATCCACGGTTTGTTCTCTTCCATCCAGGCGGTGCCGGCGATGTCGAGGTGGATCCAGGGAGTGTCTTCGGCGAATTCTTTCAGGAACATGGCGGCGGAGATGGCGCCGCCCCAGCGTCCGCCGGAATTCACGATGTCGGCAATGTTCGATTTGAGGATCTCTTTGTATTCGTCGTCGAGGGGCAAGCGCCACATTTTTTCACCCGCTTGTTTGTTGGCGTTCGCGAAGCGCTCGTACATCTCGTCGTCACTGGCGAAGATCCCGGCGTTCACGTAGCCGAGGGCAACGACGACCGCTCCGGTCAGGGTGGCGGCGTCGACGAGATGAGTGCAGCCGAGTTGGCGGGCGTAGCAGAGGCCGTCGGCGAGGACGAGGCGTCCCTCGGCATCGGTGTTGATAATTTCTATAGACTTACCAGACATGGAGATCTGCACGTCTCCCGGCTTTTGCGCCTTGCCGGAAGGCATGTTTTCCGTGGCGCAGATAATCGCCGTGACCTTCACTTTAGGCTTGAGCAGGGCAATCGCGCGCATTGTGCCCATCATGGTCGCCGCACCGGCCATGTCGTACTTCATTTTCTCCATGCCATCGGCGGGCTTGATCGAGATGCCGCCGGTGTCGAAGGTGACGCCTTTGCCGACCAGACCGAGGTGGACTTTGTTGGACAATTCATCGGATGCGCCCTCGGGTTCATAGCGCAACACGATCAGCGCGGGAGGTTCGTCGGATCCCTGGGCCACTCCCCAGAATGCGCCCATCTTCAGTTCTTTGATCTTGTCGGCGCCGTAGACTTCACATTGCAGGCCGACTTCCGCCGCCATTTTCTTCGCGCGCTCCGCCAAAATAGTTGGCGTCATGCGATTGGAGGGCTCGTTGACCAGGTCGCGCGTGAAGTTCTGCGACTCGGCGACGATGCGTCCGGTCTGCATGGCGCTTTCGAGGGACTTTGTATCGCCTTGGGCATCACCTGGCACGACGATGGTGAGGGCGTCGATTTTCTCATCTTTGTCCTTGCGATCGCTCTTGTAGTAGCCGGGATCGAAGTTGCCGACGAATGCGCCTTCCACAATCGCGCGCACGGCTTCATTGTTGGGGATTCCGGCGGGCGTTCCGTTCTCGGGCAGAGCGAAGGCAAAGCTGCGGATGCTTTTTCCTTTCAGTGTGCGCACGGCGGCACCGGCGAGCTTGCGTAATTCCGCGGCTGAAAAATTCTTGGCCTTGCCGCCGCCGACGAGAAGCAGGCGTTTTGCTTTCAATCCCGCGGGGCGATGCAACAGCGTGGTTTCGAACGCCTTGCCGGTCGCTTCGCCGCTCGAAATCACGTCCTTGGCGGCTTCGCTCACGGCAGCATCGGCGCACTCGACAGATGGTGAAGGCGTATCTTTTTCGGCGCGCGCTTTTTCGCTCCGGTCGTTTTTTTTCTTTCGATCTTCGCTTCGATCTTCGTTTCGATCAAGGACAACGACGACCAGGCATTCGGTTTCCAGTTGAGACGGGACGGAGAAAGAGAGGTTTGTATTCATGATGGGTTATTTTCAGTATCCACGGTGGGAGGGGGAACGCGCAACTCTGGCCATAGGTTGCGGCGGGCTTAGCCCGACTGGACAGCCGAGGGCGGCCGTCCCTAAGTCTTTCTTCCCCTGGAGATGGCCTCGCGAGCTTCCTTGTCGGCGGTGCGGCGGCGCTCGGTTTCGCGCTTGTCCCATAGCTGTTTGCCCTTGGCTAGGGCGAGTTCGACTTTGATTCTGCCATTCTTGAAATACATGCGGGTGGGGATCAGCGTGAGTCCCTTCTGCTGGGTCTTGCCAATGAGCTTCCGAATTTCTTCTTTGTGAACGAGAAGTTTGCGGGTGCGGAGAACGGCATGATTGGAGTAGTTGCCGTGCTCATAGGGACTGATATGGCAGTTGAGGAGCCAGAGTTCGCCGTCCTTGAGCAGGCCGTAGGCGTCCTTGAGATTGGTCTTGCCGGTGCGAACGGACTTTACCTCGGTTCCGGTGAGAACGACTCCGGCTTCGAATTTTTCGAGCAAGAAATAGTTATGGCCCGCGTTCCTATTAACGGCAGCATCTTTCTCGCCGGAGGCGGTAGGCTGGCGGCGAGGATTCTTCTCCCGATTGGGCTGGGTCTGGTGGGTGGTCTGCTTGGCCATGGTACTGAGGAGAAAGTACCACGAAACCCAGTTGTCAGTAGCCAGTAGCCAGAATAGCGGAGGCTGAAAACTGGCAACTGGCTACCGGAAACTGGCAACTGGCAACTGAAGGACAGGCACTAATGGGTGTAAACACCGCCCTAGCAACCACTTCGGGCGCAATATAATGCGATGCTATAATCTCAAAATTGTGGTATTTTTAGCGTGCGACGTCCCCTAGGATGCCCGGCCTGTCGGCTTTTTCGGGTGGTTGGATGAGTCTTCGCCAGTGCAGACACCGGCGAGAGAGATTTTCATGAGGACTCCTTAGATGAGACACCTGATCCGTCCGGCTCTATTCGTTCTGCTGCTGCTCTGCTTGAGGTTGCCTGTTCTTGCTCGTCATGCCGATAACGCCAAAGCGCTCTTCGAGAAGGGCACCGACGCCGAGGCGCGGCAGAACTACGAGCAGGCCTTCGACTATTTCAAGCAGGCCTACAATCTAAAACCGAAAGAACTGAGGTATCGAACTGCGTTCGAGCGGAACCGCTTTCTGGCGGCATCGTCGGAGGTGCATCGGGGGCAGATTCTGCGCGATGCGGGCAAGCTCGACGAGGCGCGGGCGCAGTTCCAGAAGGCATTGGAGACCGATCCTTCCTCGTTCATCGCGCAGCAGGAGCTGAAGCGCACCGAGCAGATGATTCGGGAGGCGCAGAATCCGCCGCCGCAGGCTTCGGCGCCGGGCACGACCGCGTTGCGCAAACGGTTGGAATCGGCGCAGGGCCCGGTGGAGCTGGCTCCGATCTCGAACGTTCCTATCACGCTCAAGGTCACGGAAAAGTCCAACGTGATCTACGAGACGGTGGGCAAGCTGGCCGGCATCAACGTGCTTTTCGATTACGACTACGCGCCGCGCCAGGTGCGCATCGAGCTGAACGGGGTGACGCTCGAAGACGCGCTGGAAATCATTTCGTTCGAGACCAAGACCTTTTGGCGTCCGGTGACGCCCAACACGATTTTTGTCGCGCAAGACAACGTCGCAAAGCGGAAGGAGCTGGAACAAAGCGTCATCAAGACTTTTTATCTTTCCAATCTCTCTCAGCAGACCGAATTGCAGGATGTAGTAAACGCGATGCGCACCATCCTCGAAGTGAGCCGGGTTCAGCCGTTGCCGTCGCAGGGAGCGATCGTGGTGCGCGGCACGCCCGACCAACTGGCGCTGGCGCAGAAACTGGTGGACGATCTCGACAAGGCGAAACCCGAGGTGCTGATCGAAGTGGCGGTCATGCAGGTGAGCCGCGACAAGTCGCGGCAGCTTGGAATCAGTCCCCCGACCAGCGTCTCGGTCTCGCTCCAGCCCAATATCAACACTTCCAGTTCGAGCAGTTCTAGTTCGAGCAGTTCGGGCAGTTCTTCTTCATCGTCGTCGAACGGCATCAACCTGAATACGCTCAACTATCTGAATGCCACCGACTTCCAGGTGACGATCCCGCAGGCTACGGCGACGGCATTGTTGAGCGACTCCGATACAAAGGTCATCCAGAGTCCGCAGGTCCGCGCCTTGGACGGGCAGAAGGCTACATTGAAAATCGGCGATCGCGTGCCGGTGGCGACGGGATCGTTCCAGCCGGGAATTGGCGGAGTCGGCATCAACCCGCTGGTCAACACTCAGTTTCAATACCTCGATGTGGGTGTGAACATCGAGATAACGCCGCGGGTGAATGCGGGACGGGAAATTTCCTTGAAGTTGTCGATGGATGTCTCGGACGTGGACTCGTACGTAAGCATTGGAGGCATCAGCCAACCGGTGATCGGCCAGCGCAAAATCGAGAACGATATTCGCCTGAAAGATGGCGAAGTCAGCCTGCTGGGCGGCATGATGGAGGACACGCGGACGAAGTCTCTGAGCGGGATTCCGGGTCTGGCCCAGATCCCGATCCTGAAATATCTTTTTGGGCAGACCAACACCGACCACTCTGAGAACGAAATCGTATTCGTTCTGATCCCGCACATTATCCGCGGGCCCGACATTTCTCATGGCGGCGCCGATATGCTCGATGTGGGTACGGCCAATGCGATCGCGCTGAGACGTTCCAGCAGCAAACCGGCAGCGCCGGCGAGTACGGTTGCTCCGGTTGCTCCCGCTCCGGCTTCTTCGCAGGCCGCGCCTGTAGCCGCTCCGCAGCCGCAGGCGGCAACTCCTCAGGGCCAGGCTCCGCAGAACTTGACTCCGCAGGCCCAAGGTCCGCAGAGTCAGGTGCCGCAGAATCAGGCGCCTCAAACTCAGGCTGGCGCCGCCCCAGGAACCTTCCTGTTTGATCCCCCTGCTTTGAGCCCAGCCAAGGGGTCGACGTTCACGGTGAATGTCATGCTTTCGGGCGGGCAGAACGTGTACTCCGTGCCCGTGCAACTCAACTACGATCCGAATCAGTTGCAAATTGTCAACGTTTCGAACGGGGGATTCCTGTCACAGGATGGGCAACTGGTGGCGTTAGTGCATCGCGACGATCCGGTGACCGGGACGCTGCAAGTCACGGCCACGCGGCCTCCGGGCGCGGGGGGCGTCTCGGGACAGGGCGCGGTGGTGACGCTCACATTCATGGCGAGGGGGCCGGGCCAGTCTGCCCTGACCATCACTCGCGGCGGAGCGCGGGACCCGGCGATGCAGCCGATTGCGATGAGCGGGGCGCAGGCGGCAGTTACCATTCAGTGACCGCGTTTTGGCGGCTACCCGCGAGTGAAGAAGTTCTCAGCTCTCAGTGGAGATCCGATTCGCTTTAACTGAGAACCGGGAACTGAGAACCGATTTATGGATCGGGCGATAAACATGCGGAAGGCTAGGCCGGTGGCTGGCCGCCCACAACACGGCTTTACGCTGATCGAGTTGATCGTTGCGACCGCCATCCTGGTCATCCTGGTGGGGGCGGCGTTTCCGGTGGTAAGAAGCGTCGTTTATCGGGAGCGCGAGCACGAGCTGCGCGAAGACCTCTGGATGATCCGCGACGCGATCGACCGCTACAAAGACGCCGCCGATCGTCAAGCGTTCCAGATCAAGGTGGGGAGCGAAGGCTATCCTCCGGATCTCGACACGCTGGTCAACGGTGTGGATGTTGCCGGTAAGAAGCTGAAGTTTATCCGCCGAATTCCGGTCGATCCCATCTCCAAAGGGGAATGGGGATTGCGCTCCATGCAGGATGATAAAGACTCGGATTCCTGGGGCGGGCAGAACGTTTTCGATGTTTACTGCAAGACGGACCAAGTCGCTTTGGACGGCACCAAGTACAAGGACTGGTAGATGAAATTCAGGTCCAAAGTCGGCACCCGCGGCTTCACGCTGATCGAGATGGCGGTGGTCATTACCCTGATCCTGATCCTGCTGGCGATCGCGGTGCCGCGGTACGACCGGAGCATCACTCGTGCCAAGGAAGCCAAACTTCATCAGAATCTGACGACGCTCAATAAAGCCATCGAGGAGTATTCGCTCGACAAGAAGAAAGCGCCACAGTCGCTTGAAGATCTGGTGCCTGGATACATGAAGTTCATCCCGGAGGACATCACCGGCGGCAATACCTGGGTGACGGAGCCGGAAGATTCCCAAGATGCGTGGGACCCGAACCAGCTTGGCATCGGAAGCGTTCACAGCGGTTCCGATGAGACCTCGAGCGACGGCACTCCCTATTCGAGTTGGACACACTAGGTCAGGAGATGAGCCGTAGAGCGACAGGACGGACCCGCGGATTCACGCTGATCGAGATGATGTTGGTGGTCAGCATCATTCTGATCCTGTTGGGTGTGGCCATGCCCATCTACAGCCACAGCATTCAGCGGGCGCGGGAGGAAAATCTGCGCCGGAACCTGCAAACCCTGAATAAGATGATCTTCCAGTACACACAAGACAGGCAAAAAGCGCCGCAGTCGCTGGAAGATCTGAAGGCGGCGGGTTACATCAAGTCCGTTCCCGATGACATCACCGGCAGCAATACCTGGGAGACGGAGCCGGCAGACGGCGCGATCATGTCGCTCGACCAAACTGACGCGGATGGCATCATCGGCGTCCACAGTGGTTCCAACCAGATTTCGAGCGACGGCACCGCGTACTCGACCTGGTGAACCAGTTCTCAGTTCTCAGTTCCCAGTAAAACCTCTTCATTCTGAGTTCCTGTTCTGTTCGGGGGCACCTGGCACGCTATTGACGGTCGAGTTGCATGAGGTCAGCCCTTTCTGATAACTGATAACTGATAACTGATAACTGAGAACTGAGAACTGAGAACTGAGAACTGAGAACTGAGAACTGAGAACTGAGAACTGAGAACTGAGAACTGAGAACTGCTTTGGAGGTTTGCGTGGATTTTCTCAATCGGCTGCAGCCCCTCGCGCTGCTCGAGATGCGGCTCGTTCTGGGAGCGATCATGATCGCGCATGGCTATCACAAAGTGTTTGGCGGGTTCCATCACCACATGGACATGGTGGGCTCGCTTGGCATTCCTCACTGGATGGCATATCTTTCCGCGGGGACGGAATTCTTCGGCGGAATCGCAATCGTGCTTGGATTGTTTACGCGCTTCTTCTCGCTCGCCTTCGTGATCGAGATGGGCGTGGCCATCTGGAAGGTGCATTTTAAGAACGGGCTGATGGGCAGTAACGGATACGAATTTCCGCTGGCGCTGGCGACAATCGCTTTCGCGCTGCTTTGTTTTGACGGCGGCCCGTGGGGACTCACGTTTGGCGGGAGGTCGCGCGGCGCGCGGAAAACGAAAAGCGGCTGAGATTCAGAATTCCGCCAACTCCTTCATCGCCCGGAACAGGTCGCTGGCCTGGGGCAGGATGGCATTCTCGAGAATCGGCTGATAGGCGACGAAGGTGTCGGTGGCCGCGATTCGCTTCACCGGGGCATCGAGGTGATGGAAAAGTTGGTCGGCGATGCGGGCGGCAATTTCGGCGCCGTATCCCCAGCTTAGCGAGTCTTCGTAAGCAATCAGCGCGCGGTTGGTCTTCTTCACCGAGGTGGCAATCGCGTGCCAATCGAAGGGGTTCAAGGTACGCAGGTCGATCAACTCGACGCTGACGTTATGCTCGCGCTCCAGTTTTTGCGCGGCCTGCAGCGCGCGCGGAACCACCGCGCCGTAGGTGATAACGGTGAGATCGGTTCCGGGCTGCACGATCTTCGCTTTTCCGAACGGAACCATGTAGTCGGGGCCGGGATAGGGCGCGCGTCCATAGGTTTCGCGGTAGAGGCGCTTGTGTTCGAGGAACAGCACCGGATCGTCGCAGCGGATCGCCGTGCGCAGCAGGCCGGCGGCATCGAGCGCATTCGAAGGGAACACGACGCGCAATCCGGGAATATGAGTGAAGATGCTCTCGCCGCACTGCGAGTGGTAAATCGCGCCGCCCGTCAAATAGCCGCCAATCGCCACGCGAATCACCAACGGCGCCGAGAAGGCGTTGTTCGAGCGCCAGCGGATGAGCGGAAGTTCGTCGCGCAACTGCATCATCGCCGGCCAGATGTAATCGAAAAACTGGATCTCAACCACGGGCTTCAATCCGCGTGTCGACATGCCGGTGGCGCGGCCGACGATGTTGGCTTCGGCCAGCGGAGAATTGAAGACGCGGTCGGAGCCGAACTCGACTTGCAGGCCCGCCGTTAGTTTGAAGACTCCGCCCTTGCCTTTGACCAGCTTCTGCTTGACGTACTCTTCGCGGCTGGCGTCGGCGACGTCTTCGCCGAAGATGATGACGCGCTCGTCGCGGCGCATCTCGTCGCGCAGCGTGGTGTTGATGAGGTCGGCCATGGTTTTATTCTGGGACGCCTTATTCTGCGACGTCTTGTTCTGTGAGTCGGCGGGGGGCTTCCCATCCGCGGCGGGCTCGGGAGCGGCAATTGCGGACTGAGTTTCGAACGCCGCCGAGGTGGGATCGAGATCGGGCGAGTATACGTAGTTGTAGATCGTTTCCGGCTGCGGCAGCGCGGCGTCGAGCGCGCGGTCGGCGTCGGCCTGGATCTGCTCTTCGATTTCCTTCTCGATTTTGTTGATCCCATTTTCGTCGAGGATTCCCTCGCGCAACAGGAACATCTGCAGGCGCGGCACCGGATCGCGCGCGGCATCGGCCTGGCGCTCGGCGTCGGGCCGGTAAAGGCGCTCGTCGTCGGAGAGCGAATGGGAATAGGGACGAATCACATGGGCATGGACAAACGCCGGCCCATTGCCCGCGCGGCAGTAATCGCCTGCGCGCTTGAACGCCGCGTAGGCGACGACGGGATCGGTGCCGTCAATCTCTTCGAAATGAAAGTTGGGAAAGCCGGAAACCAGGCGCGAAATGTTGGCGCCGGCGGTCTGCACTTCCACGGGCACGGAGATCGCGTACTCGTTGTCTTCCACGGAAAAAATTACCGGCAAACGGAGGCAGGAGGCGGTATTCAGCGCCTCCCAGAATTCGCCTTCGCTGGTTGCGCCGTCGCCGAGCGAGACGTAAGTGATCTCATCGCCCTGGAATTGGACATCCTTGAATTGGCGGTAATCGCCGTCGGCCTTCTGCGCTGCATTCGGATGCTTGGCCAAATAGCGCCCGGCTTCGGCGCATCCCACGGCTTGCAGGATTTGGGTTCCGGTCGGAGAAGACTGGGTGACGACGTTGAGCCGCTGGAAAGCCCAGTGCGAAGGCATCTGACGGCCTCCGGAACCGGGATCGTCGGCCGCGCCGACGGCGCCGAGCAGCATTTCATAAGGCGTCGCGCCCAGCGCGAGGCAGAGGGCGCGGTCGCGATAATAAGGATAGAACCAGTCGTAGCTGGTTTTCAGCGCGAAAGCAGCGGCGACTCCGACGGCTTCGTGGCCTGCGCCGGAGATCTGGAAGTAGATCTTTTGCTGGCGCTTGAGCAGGATCTCGCGGTCGTCGACCCGCCGCGAGGTGAACATGATGCGATACGCGTCAATTAACTGCTGACCCGTCAGGCCCTGATAAGTCCTGGCCTTTGCCGCAATGTCGTTTTCGTTCAGCTTGGGATCGAGTTTGGTCGTGGCCATGCCGCGTTCTTCACCCCACAGAGTTTCCGCCCCGGAACATTGTAAATCAGGTGTCAGTTCTCAGTTCTCAGAAAAGGCTGACCTTCACACGAAGGTACAGTCAGTAGCGTGCAAGATGCTCACGAAACAGCCAGAGACTCAAGACGAAGAGATTCTACTGAGAACTGAGAACTGACAACTGCGTTATCCTGAACTGTCCATGATTCGTTTCCTCCGCGCGTTCGATCCGCATCGCGTCCGCTTGCTCGTGTTCGATCTCGATGGCACCCTGATTGACTCGCGCCTTGATTTGATTCAGGCCATCAATGCGACGTTGCGCCATCTTGGGCGTCCCGAGCTGCCCGGCGACCTTGTTGCGAGCTATGTGGGAGACGGCGCTCCCACGCTCGTCCGCCGCGCGCTCGGCGACGCGGACGCGGATAACGAAGCGTTGCTCCAAGAGGCGCTGGAATATTTTCTCGCCTACTACCGCCTGCACAAACTCGACCACACCACGGTTTACGAGGGGATTCCGGAGACGCTGGCAGCTCTGGCTAATTCGCCAAATGGGTTGCAGCGGCAGATGGCCGTGCTCTCGAACAAACCGGTCAATCCTTCGCGCGACATCGTGCGGGCGCTGGGCCTAGGCGACTTCTTCGTGCGCATATACGGCGGCAACAGCTTTCCGACAAAAAAGCCCGATCCTCTGGGGGTGCAGACCCTCCTGCAAGAAATTGGCATAGCGGCGGACGAGGCGCTGATCGTTGGAGACTCGTCGATTGACGTTTTGACGGGCCGCAACGCCGGTCTGTGGACCTGCGGCGTAACCTACGGCTTCGCTCCGCGCACGCTGGAAGAAGTGCCTCCGGATGTACTGATTGAAACCCCTCGCGAGTTGGGGGAGCTGTTGCGGTAGCGGCGCGGTGGAGGATTGGAAACTGTTTCCCAGCCATCTCTCAAGGTGAGGAATATGGATATCGAGGATAAGGGGTGCGCCGATGAAGCCGATGTAGCTATGTCTTGGGCCGTCGAGAAGGTGCGCCGACTGTACCGAAGTATTCAAGGAGCAACCGCCAACGAGGAAGAGGTATGGTTTCGCAATTTGCTTTTGGGAATCCTCCACTGTGCGCTGCTGGATTACTACTCCGTCGAGATCGGCGCTAAGAAGTCTGTATATCTGGCAGCGTGGGGACGTCGGAATCTACTGGAGTTGAAAGTGATCACCACGTATGTCCTAGCGTCGGAGAGCAATGCCATCGAATTTAGGAACGATCTCGTAATTGACGCGAAGGAGTTCTATGAGGCGTTGACCAAGCACCATCAGGCTTCACACAAGAATCTGATTGCCATGTTGTCGGAGATGTCTAAACGAGAAGAAAACCCGATTAAATCAATCCTGGAGCACGCGCTGCGAAAGGAAATTGAGCACGGCCCGGAAACGGATGCGACAGATGCGGAAGCTGCAACCTACAAACAACTGATGGTTGATTTTGGTCTTCCGGAGAATGCTCAACCCAAGAGGGCCAGCGGAATTGCTCGCCTGATCAGCCAGGGCGAGGACTTCGACCCTATGTTCAAGATATGCTCGAAGATCATGCACAGGACGGTTTTTTCAATTGCCTCCAGCATTACACCAGGAAGCTTGGATGCGACAATTCCGTTCCTCTCTAGTTCGAGCGTGTGCGACCTGCTATCGATATACGGATCAATCGATGATCATTTCAAGAAAAGGGGGATTCGGCCTCCGGAAAACTAAGGGAAAATTTGGGATGAAGAATAACGACTCCTGGGGCCTGACCCCTGCCGAACTGCGCAAGCTGCGCGCTCTGAAGACTCCGCACGGCATTCAGCGACTGCTTGACGGCATGCCGTACCACCTTGCCGACAGCGCCTGGTCTCCGCGACGGGTGCTGCGCGAAAACACTTCTCATTGTTACGAGGGAGCCTTGTTTGCGGCGGCTGCGCTGCGCGTCATCGGGTATCCTCCGCTGATTGTCGATCTGGAAGCCGAGCACGATACCGACCACGTGATTGCCGTGTATCGCAATTCCACTGACGGACACTGGGGCGCCGTGGCCAAATCGAACTACACCGGCTGCCGCTATCGCGAGCCGGTGTACCGTTCGCTGCGCGAACTGGCGATGAGTTACTTCGACACCTACTTTAATCTGCGGGGAGAGCGCACGCTGCGGACTTTTTCCCGGCCCGTCCACATGCGGCGCTTCGATGCTCTCCACTGGATGACCACGGAGCAGCCCGTGTGGTTCGTGGCAGAATATCTGCTGACGATTTCTCATTATTCGCTGATCACGCGCGCCCAGGCTAAGCGGCTGCATCGGCTGGATGGGCGGTCGTTTCGGGCTGGGTGTTTGGAGCGGGCGGAGAAGTAACGGAAGGTCATTTTCCTTTCATTTCGCAGGTGCAGCATGGGTATGTGTCTTCGCCAAACGATGGTGGCCTTGCTTGTCCTTGTCGCAGCCTGCGGACTCGCGCAGGAGCAGACCCGTCCCGCGGCATCGCTCCCTTCCGCGGCCATTGATGTGAAGCGCGACGATCTGAAGCCCATCGATCTAAAGCCCGATACCAGGGGCGCCGTGCCTCCGGAGCAGATTCGAGAGCTTCTGCGGCGCGCCGAAGAAAAAGACCTGGAAAACGACAAGCAATTGCGCGATTACACCTACGTCGAACGAGAGGAAGAGCACAAACTCGATGGACGTGGCGGGGTAAAGAAGATCGAATCGCGGACCTCGGAGGTGCTTGAGATTTATGGAGAGCCGGTCGAGCGGCTGACTGCGAAGGACGACAAACCGCTGTCGGCCGGCGAGGCGAAAAAGGAAGACGACAAGATTCAGAAGATCATCGACAAACGCAAGAACGAATCCGAAGAGGAACGCCGCAAACGGTTGGAGAAAGAAGAAAAGAGTCGCGAAGAGGATCGCAAGTTTGTGCTTGAAATTGCCGACGCGTTCAACTTCCGGCTGATCGGCTCGGAAGCGATCGATGGGCGCGATGCCTGGGTGCTGGAGGGCGAACCTCGTCCCGGCTACGAACCCAAGCAGCGCGGCGCCAAGATACTCAGCAAGTTCAAAGGCCGCGTCTGGATCGACAAAACCGAGGCGCAATGGGTGAAGCTCGACATTACGGCCATCGATACTATTTCGTTTGGCTTCGTACTTGCCAGGATCCACAAAGGCACGCGTGTCATCGCCGAGCAGACCAGGGTGAACGGTGAGGTTTGGCTGCCCAAACATGTTCGGATCCACCTCGACGCGCGAGTTGCACTGTTCAAAAGCTACGACGAAGATCTCGAACTGGCCTTCCATGATTACAAGAAATTCCGGACGGATACGAAGATCACGGTGGTGGGAGAGGAGACTCGCGAGCAGTGAGGGGCGAGTCTATTTCGTAACGGAAGCACGCGGAGCAGATGATTAAAGCCAACGGGTGAATTCCCGATTTGGGTCGACGTTACTACTTGGTACCCCCACCCCCCTCCCCCCCTGTCTCCTAGAATCATGGGGTTAGCCGGAATTTTCGGACTTGGTCTTTGAATCTAAAGGACTTAGAGTAAAGTATTCCGGAATAAGGAGTTAGCGGTTATCCGCGCTCGAATGCAGCGATTTCTTCCTGTTGCAAGGCCGCTCGCCTCTCAATGAGAGTCGGGGCGGGCTGCGGCTATTTTGTCAAAGATCGAATCCGGGAAAACGGCAAACACTTGATTTGCTATGAGTCTATTCTAACAGGTTGTGTCAAGGCTCCAATTGTGGGCTGCCTATCGCGCCGCCTTTGCTATCTCGTGTCCCTTGTCGCTCTCAAGGTGCTCCGGAAAAGATGGCGGGAGTCCTGTCTCTTCGCCCTCAAGGCACTGTGAGGCGGCAAAACTTGTCGAAGAAGCCTACCGCGACTACAAGAAATTCCGGACGGACACGAAGATTACGGTTCTGGGGGAGCAGTATGGCGGTCTCCTATTGCTGGTTTCAAGGGAGCAACAAAACGTAATGAGCGGGAGACCGGCCCATTGCTGCCCGTCATCTTCCGTTGCTCTTCCCAGGAGAGACCAGAGTAACCAGCCCCGAGCCGAGCATGGCGTGCCATAACGCGACCTGCCGAGGCTTGTTTTCCTCTTCCGGGTGATTTCCCATGTAGAGGATGAAGACTTTTGCCACTTGAACATTTGTTACCCCGTCCTCAATGGTGATAGTTTGCAGGGTGCCTTTATCATCAGTAGTGAGCATGCCACTTATCCCATCTAACCAACCGTCTATATAGCTTAGACATTTATATGCGGGCGGCAGGACTTTAGGGGACTCGGCTGTGGTAAAGGTTAGAGTGTTGCACTGCGCAAGCAGACCTCTGGCCGGATTGTCAGCTTGGGCGATTCCTGAAAGCACGAGCAAAAACAACGGCCAAGCAAACTTCATATACCTCTTCATTTTCTTCTTCTTCGGGCAGTAGGATGTGCAAAACCGATGCTACGCATTTGATTCTTGGACACCGGTTCCTTCCTAACAGCTATTCCCACAACGTACTCACGCGGGATGTAAACATCCTCAATAAGTGTAGGATCGTGCAGCGCCGCAAGTCCGAACTTGTAGCAGCCGGCCACAGGGTCATAGTCACAGTTAGTAGAGTGAAAGAAAACGGGCAAATCTTTCTCGCCGGGCTTTCGTTCGTTGAAATACATCCACAATATTCCAGTTTCCCAGTAACCCGGACGCAAGAACACTGCTACGACTCCGTCGGTAACGATCATGCGCAAAGAGTAGTGCTCAGCACTGGGCGCTGTCAGTCGGCGAAATCCCGCTCCAGTTACTCCATCCGATACTCAATCTTGATGCCCCGGCGCTCGATTTCTTCGAGGAAGGCTTCGGCGGGGACGTCTCGTTCTTGCAAGACTGCGCCACGCTTGCATACCGCGCCCGTACACATCATCTGGAGGACGATGGACGCCGGAAACGCGGTGGTGCGCATCATGGCGCTCATGTCGCTCTTGGGATCGTAGTGGTCGACCATGGTGAAGGTGGCCACTCGGCCTTTGAGTTTTCCGCCGAGCAGGCCGCGGACTCCGGGAGCCTTGATGGATTCGTGGGCCTCGATCCGCATGATGCAAACGTCCGGGCCCTTGCCGGCAAATTTTTCCTCGAACACTTTTGACATGAGCGCGCGCGGCGCGACTTCCACGTTGCCGACGCGCATTTTCTCGCTCGAAAACAGGCCCAGTTCCTTCAATTCGCAGAGCAGATCGTAGTGGCCGGGATAGCGCAGGGTCTTCTCGAAGCACTCGCCAACTTTTCCTGCAAAGGTCTCCGGCATGGTGGAAGTTCCGCCAGAAGTTTGAAAGGCCACAAGTGGCGCGAAGCCATCCATGTGAAATTCTTCGGGCTCGGTAAGCGGGTCGATGATGGTAATCTTGCCCTTGCGCAGAATGCGCGCCGGTTCCACGAATTCGTTGATCAGTCCTTCGACGGAAAACACCAGCTGATAGTGAAACGGAGGCATGGGTCGTTCGGGCAGACCTCCGACATAAAGCTTGAGCGCGTCGGCGCGTCCGTCGAGGCGGCGAACCAGCTCTCCTCCGAGAATCGAGGCCATGCCGGGAGAGAGTCCGCAATCGGGAGCGATTCCAATGCCGCGTTTCTCGGCTTGCTTGGCGAGCGCCAGCTCCTGCAGCACGACCGTGTTGTTGCCGCCGAGATCGGCGAAATGGCAACCCGCGCTGATGGCGGCTTTTGCCAGGCCGAGGTTCAGGAAGTAGGGAACCGCGGAGAGCGCGCCATCGTGGCCTTTCATGAGGCGAGCGGCTTCTTTTTCTTTGGAGGCGTCGAGCGCGACGGCGCGGACTTTCTTATCGGCGGTGATGCGGTTGACGCGGGCAGCGACGTCTTTGGCGCGCTTGAGGTCATTGTCGGCGAGAGTGACGGAGTCGACTTGGCCTTGGCGGGCCATATCGCAGGCGGCCGCTGAACCCATCATGCCGGAACCAATTACGAGTAGTTTCATGAATGCTCCTTGTGTTCGAAAACAGATCAGGCTACAGGAACTTGACCAAACGAGAAGTGACGGAGATCACGTAGTGCGGGTGATCGGAGCACGGCGAGAGACTCGGGAGACGGCACATCATTGTTCAGGGAGAGCGAGATGGCTACAGTTAACGCGAAAATACTTGTGATAGGGGCCGGCGTGAACGGCTCGATTTGTGCCGTAGGCCTCTATACCGCAGGGTTCGATGTGACGATCCTCGCCCGCGGCAAGCGTTATGAAGAGATACGAGATGGAGGGATCGTCATCGAGGATCCCTTCAAAAATACACGCAGCCATACGAAGGTTCCGGTCATCAACCGCCTCGATCCAGAAGATTCCTACGATTACATCCTCGTTGTCATCCGAAAAAACCAGGTACCGGACGTTTTGCCGGTCTTGGCCCTCAACCGGTCTCCAAATGTCGTCTTCATGGTCAACAATCCATCCGGCCCCGATGAATTTACCGCGGTACTGAGTAAGGAGCGGGTCATGCTGGACTTTGTCTTCGGTGCGGGAAAGCGAGATGGAAGCGTTATCCGCGCGATCAGCGGGCTCGCAGGGATGGCCACGCCCTTTGGGGAAATCGACGGTAGGATAACGCCGCGGTTGACGCGGCTGGTTGGCATTTTATGCCAGGCAGGTTTGAAATCGAAAACATCAACCGATATTTCAGACTACCTTGCAACCCATGCCGCGAACGTCGCCCTCTTTGCGCATCTCCTTATTAAACATGGCTGCGATACCTATGCCCTGGCCCGGTCGAAAGCCGATCTCAGGCTGCTTGTCGATGCTCTGCGCGAGGTACTCGATGTACTTCGCGCAACTGGGTTCAAAATAGTCCCGTCGAGCGCAAACATGGTCAGAATCATCCCGCGTTTCGTTTTGGTCGCTGCTTTGCGTCCTTTGCTTTCCACTAAATTCGCAGAAGTCGGCGCTGGCTGGCACTGTTCCCAGGCGCCCGATGAAATGCGCCAGCTTGGCATGGAACCGATGGCGCTGGTTGAAAAATCCAGTCTTCCCGTTCCGGCAATCAGAAAGCTGTTTGCGCCAGACTGATAACCCTATATCGAATCCTGGCGGTCATAAAAAGGGGAGTGCATGAAAGATGCATGTTGGTTATGCCCAGTTCTGCAATCGTGAATTGGCTGGAGGCGTTCGATGGCGGCGGGAAAACCGCTCATTGACATTTCGCGGTTTTTAGTCAAAAACACCCAAATTGAAAACCCGATGCGGAGTGGAAAGCAAACCGATTTCCGCGTTTCGGCGGAGGAGGGACTTGCCGTATTTTCAGCGGTTTGCGCGTCCGTCCAAGTACTTCCGTACCGTCTCTAGTACCTTAGTTACTCCAACTCGTGTGACCGGCACCTTACTTGCGGAGAGACTACTGTATATAGCGGTATAGCTACATAAAGATACAATTAGTAGAACCGAACTGCAAGTCCACTTTTTGTGGAATCCAGAAAAACCCCATAAAACCCAACAAAACCGGAAGATTCAGGTGGAGAGGCCCGCGCTTGCGGTTGAGATATGCTCAGCACACCAAAATACACTCGACCGCGTTTGGATCGAGGATTTGGTTCTCCCAATTTTCTCAGCGTTGCCGGGAAGAAAAGGCTGGGCTGAGAGCTGGATTCGGTGGGAGGGAGAAACGTTATGGCCGACTCGCGAGAAGTAATGAACATTCGCCAAGCTTCGCAGTATCTGGGAGTGAGTTCGGACACGCTGTACAAGTACGTGAACGAACAGAAGATTCCGGCGTTCAAGTTGGGCAATCGCTGGCGCTTCAAAAAATCGAAGCTCGATCAGTGGATGGAAGAGAAGTCGATGGAAACGGAATCGCGGGGCAAACAGAAAATCAAGGCAGCGGTGAAAGCTGCCGGAACTCCGTAAATAAAAGGCGGGCACATGTTTGGAATGGGATCGAAGACGATAGTGGGTCTGGATGTGGGCTCTTCGAGCATCAAGGCCGTCGAGCTCAGGAAGACACGCACTGGAATCGAAGTGGCGCACCTCGGCCTGGAGCCCATCGCACCCGACATCGTGGTCGATTCCATGATCGTGGACTCGGGCACGGTTTCAAGCGCCATCTCCAAGCTGTTCACGGACACTCAGATCAAGTCGAAGTCGGTGGCCACCGCGGTAAGCGGACACTCGGTGATCGTGAAGAAAATCTCGCTGCCCTCGATGAGCGATCAGGAACTGGCCGAGACCATCCAGAAGGAAGCGGCGCAGCACATCCCGTTCGATCTGGCGGATGTGAACCTCGACTACCAGATTCTTTCCGACGACGCGACCAGCCCGACGATGGATGTGCTGCTCGTGGCCGTCAAGAAAGACAAGATTCTGAATTACACCAACGTACTCTCGATGGCGGGCAAAACTCCGGCTATTGTGGATATCGATGCGCTCGCCCTGCAAAATTGCTACGAGTACAACTATGAGCCTGCGCCGACGCAGGTGGTTGCCCTGCTCAACCTGGGTGCGAGCGTGATGAACATCAACATCGTCAAGGGCACGACGCCGCTGTTCCCGCGCGACGTTTCGGTGGGCGGCCATCAGTACACCGATTCGCTGCAGAAGGAACTGGATCTCAGCTTCGACGATGCGGAATCGCTCAAGCTGGGGCGCAAGGTGGGCACGATGCAGGACGACGCGAAGACGCCGATCCTGCAGCAAGTCACCGAAATTATCGTGCTGGAAATTCAGAAGACATTCGACTTCTTCCGCGCCAGCGCCGCGGGCGAGCACATCGAGAAGATTTATTTGGCCGGCGGTTCGGCCAAGGTTCCAGGCCTGGTGGAAGCGCTGCGCCAGGAGTTCTCGATGCCGGTCGAGTTGTTCAACCCGTTTCAGAAAGTGCTGGCTCCGGTGGAAGGCGCCGGGGCGGAGCTGGTCGAACAGAACGCCGGCCAGTTGGCAGTGGCCGTGGGTTTGGCCCTGAGGAGCTTTGAAAAGCTATGATCCGAATCAACCTGCTGGGTTCTCCGAAACCGAAAGGCAAGAAAAACGTTGGCGTCAGCATGCCAAGCTTTGAGCTTGGCAACTTAGGCGGGCCAGTGATCCAGGTGGCTGCCGTGTTGCTGATTGCCGGCGCCGTCAATGCCGGCTACTGGTACCAGCTCGACCGGGAAAAGAAATCGATCGAGGTGCAAGCCCGGATGGCGGAACAGAAGAATCGCGAACTGGCCGACATCAAGGTGCGGTATTTGGAGCGGCAGAGGCAAGCCGAGGCTTACAAGCGGCGGGTGGATGTCATCGACCAGTTGCGCAACAACCAAACCGGCCCGGTCGGCCTGCTCTCCATGATCGCCGATACGGTCAACGGCACCGAAGCGGTCTGGCTGAACAGCATGCAAGACCAGGGCGCGAACGTTGCCATTGATGGCACGGCGCTGAGCAGCGATGCGGTGGCCAACCTGATTTCCAACCTGCAGAAGACCGGTTTCTTCCGCAACATCGAGATCAAGGAAAGTTTTCAGGACGATGCGATCAAGGATATGCAGGCGTTTCAATTCACGCTGACCTGCGAAAAGGCGAAGTCGTAAAGGCGGAACCGACTATGAATCTTGGCGAATTAACAGGGGCGAAGCTGCTGGGAGTTCTGCTGCTGACGGCGGTGGTGGGGACGGGCGCTCTCTACTACACGGTCTTCAAGTCACAGCGCGACCAAAATGACGCAGCGCGGGTCAAACTGCAGGCCAAACTGCGCGAGAATGCGGAACTCGAAGCCTACCGGCCAAAACTGGCCGACATCGAGCGCCAACTCGCCAGCTTGAAGCAGCAGCTCGACATCGAGCGGCGCATCGTGCCCGATGAAAAAGAAGTGGACAATTTCATGCGCATGGTGAGCGGAGAAGCGCGCAAGTCGGGAGTGGAAATCCGCCGCTATACGTCGCGTCCGTACGCCGCGAAAGAGTTCTACACCGAAGTGCCGTTCGAAATTGAGTTAGATGGTCCGTACTACTCGCTAATTGGGTTCTTCGACCGGCTGGGAAAAGTGGAGCGCATCGTAAACGTTTCGAACCTGCTGGTGGCCTCAACCCACAAGCCGGCCGATGCCAAGACGAAGCATACCTACCAGTACGCGCCCAGTGAAAGCGTTGTGGCCACCTGTGTGACCACCACGTATTTCAGTCATGACCTGGATCCGGCGGCGCCGGCCAGCAAGCCCGGACCACCGGTGAAGAAATAGGAGGGACACAATGAAGCCGACGGTGACAATTCTCGTTTGCGTACTGGCCGCGGGCTTGGCCTCGGCCCAGAGTCCCAGCATTGTCCAGAACGCGCGCGACACGATGAACGGGGTGAGCAACCGGGCCACGGCTGCTTCGAATCAAGCTCTGGGCATTCACCAGGCAGCTCCGGCGGCAGCGAGCGCCACGCATGCTCCGGCCAAGTCGGGCGGGGTCGCGGTGGTTACGCCGGTGAAGTCGTCTACATCCCCGGCGGGTACGAGTTCGGTGGGAGTGAAACACACGGGCGCGAAAAAACGGGTTTCGGCAATCGCAGTCATGGGCAGCGCGCCCGCGAAACCAGCCGCCGGGGTTCCCCAACAAAGTACTGCGCCAGCGGCTGCCGCCGCCGGCAACGGCGCTTCGGAAAGCGGAGAAGGCGAGAACGCGGCGAGCGAGCAGCAGGTCTCCCCGGACAACAAGTACGCCGCGAATGGGAGACGGGATCCTTTCATCAGTCCGGTGGTGAGCCACGCGGGCGGTTCCGGTTGCAGCACCGGCAAGAAGTGTCTGGAAATCGGGGCCATCAACTTGCGTGGTGTGGTACGTGCCGAAAGCGGTTTCATCGCCGTGGTCAGTAACAGTCTGAATAAAGCATATTTTCTGCGGGAAAACGACCCGGTGTTCAACGGTTACGTGGTGAAAATCACGGGCGATTCCATCGTTTTCCAGGAAACACTGCAGGACCGGTTGGGCAAGACCTTTACGCGGGAAGTAGTGAAGAAGATTACGACTCCGGCGGTGTAGGCCTGGAGACAAAAGACTTCGAAGAAACACATGGAGGCGAATTGGCCTTGCATGGGGAGATAGGGAAATGCGAAAGCAACTGCTGGGTCTCTTGGTTCCGCTGCTGGCGTTCGTAGTGATAACGATCGCGGCCGCGGCTGACATGACGGGCAAGGGGGTGGCCGCGAGCTCTCGATTGCAGAGGATCGAGGTCGCGCACAGCCAGGTCGGATTGCAAGTCGAGTTCAAAGCGGAGGGCGGAGTGGCGCCCAAAGTGACGACGCTCGGTTCCCCGGCGCGCATCGTCGTCGACTTTCCCAACACCGTGATGGCCACGGCGCAGAGCCGCATCAGCGTTGGCAGAGACGGCGTGAAAGATGTCCGCGTCGGGATGGACGGGCAAGTCCCGCCCACCACGCGCGTGGTCATCGATCTTGCCAACAATGATCTCACCAACATGGATCTCGTCGGCAGCCGCCAGCATGAGCTGGTGGCGGCCCCGAACGGCAGCTTCGTCCTCAAGATCCACGATGCCGTGCTGGCCCATCGCCAACCGGCGCCGGCCGCAAAACCGGTGGCCGCGAGTGCAGCGCCGCAACTGGTGCTGGCTTCGGCTCCGGTAAGTCCGGCTCCCGCAGCGGAGGTTGCGCCCACTCCGGCCGCGGCGGAGAACGCGCAGAAGCCGGTGGACTTTGCCTTCGTCGAACCCAAGTTTTCGGTGAAGGACGACAAAGCCGCTGAGCCAGCCGCAAAGGCCCAGGAAGCGGCGGGTCGTTTTGCCGACAAGACGGCGGCGGAACTGGTTGCCACCAATGCCAATGCCGCCCTCGGGCAAGCTGGCGGCAACGTGCAGCCCATTCAACCGGCTGTGAATCTGGCCGCGGAGCAGAAAGTCCAGATGGAACAGAAGCCGGCGGCGAGCGGGGCGAAATACACGGGCGAGCCGATCTCGGTGAATCTGAAGGATGTGGATCTGAAAGATTTCTTCCGCCTGATTCACGAGATCAGCGGTTTGAATGTCGTGCTCGATCCCATGGTGCACGGCAGCCTGACGATCGTGCTCGATGACGTGCCGTGGGATCAGGCGCTGGACATCGTGCTCAAGAACAACGACCTGTCGCGCCAACTGGACGGCAATGTGCTGCGCATCGCCACCATTGAAACGTTGAAGAAGGAAGCCGAGGGCCGGCGCTCCCAAATCGATGCGGAGGCGCTGGCGGTCGATAAAGTCAGCATCACGCGCTTCCTCAGCTACGCACATGCCAAGGACCTATTAGTGCCGATCAAGAAATTCCTAAGTCAGCGTGGCGACATAGTCGCCGACGAACGCACCAACGCGCTGATCGTTTCCGACATTCCCGCGGTTCTGCCGCAGATTGACCGCCTCATCCAGCAGATGGACCGCAAGACGCAGGAAGTCGAAATCGAAGCCCGCGTGGTGGCGGCCACTCGCAGCTTCGCTCGCGACATCGGCGTGCAGCTCGGCTTTGGCTGGGGCAACGGCACAACCGCCGTTGGCGGCGTAAACGCTGTTGGAACCTCGCCGATCATCGTCGGTCCAGTGGTGGGAAATCCGTTGTACCCCGTCACCGGTACCCCCGCGAGCGGCACTCAAATTCCGTTGTTTTCGAATCTCGGCGCGGTCGGGCCGACCAGCGGTCTGGAACTTGCGAACTTTTCCAACAACATGCGGATCGACCTTCTGCTTACTATGGCCGAGTCGCGTGGGTTGCTGAAAGTTCTTTCCCGTCCGCGCATCGTCACCCAGAACAACATTCAGGCGGTGGTGAAACAGGGCACGAAGATACCGATCATGACCGCTCCCTCACTGGGCGCTCCGGCGACCGCTTCCTACGTGGATGCTTTCCTGCGACTGACAGTGACTCCGCAGATCACATCGGAAGGGACCATCTTCCTCAACGTGGATGTGGAAAACACATTGCCCGACTATAGCCACGAAGACACTTTGGGCAACCCAGCCCTGATTACGCAGCAGGCGACCACGCAAGTTCTGGTGACCGATGGCGGCACGGTGGTGATTGGCGGCGTGATCCAGACCCAGAACTCGTTGAGCGTTTCGCAGGTGCCTGTGCTCGGGGACATCCCGTACCTTGGCAACCTGTTCAAGCATCGTACGGTGGCCACTTCAAACCAGGAGCTGATTTTCTTCATTACTCCGCGCATCGTTCAGACATAGGCGCGGAGTCAGAACAGCCACAGCCGCCGGCTTTCTCGGAGAACCTGCCGAGAGCCGGCGGCATTGCTTTTGCGCTGACAGCATCCAGCCACCCGCTTCAAGCATCCTGCTACACTCCATGCCATGCACCACAAGGCCATGAATCACACTGCCATGGGTCCGACTGCCATGGACCATGCTGGACGCCTTCGCCGGCTCCAAGCTTCGCTCGCGGGCCACAAGCTTGACTTCCTGCTGATCGCGCACCTCCCTAACGTCCACTATCTCTGTGGTTTCACTGGCAGTGCGGCTGCTTTGATTGTCGCCGATCGTGGTTGCATCCTTTTTACGGACGGCCGCTACCGTACCCAGGCAAAAGAAGAAGTGAAGGGTGCGAACGTCAATAATGTGAACATTGTCATCGCTCGCAAGTCTCCGCTGGTGGCGGCTGCGGAGTGGCTGGCCGCGCCGCGAAGACGCCCGACGCCAGTGTCTTTAACGCGAATGTCGGTGGGCATCGAGCCGGAGTCGATCACCGCCGGCATGCGCGACCGGTTAGCCGCTGTGCTGAAAGGAAGGGCGCGCCTCGCTTGTGCGCCACCGCTGGTCGAGCGAGCCCGCATGGTGAAGGACGCTGCCGAGATCCTGCGCATCCGGAGGGCGGTTGAACTCGGCGCCAGTCTTTTCCGGATTGCGTGCAAGAAAATTCGGCCGGGTGTGACTGAGGTCGAAGTCGCCGCCGCCATGGAATACGAGGCCCGGTGCGCCGGGGCCGAAGGCATGTCCTTTCCGACGATACTCGCTTCCGGAACGCGCTCGGCGATTGTGCATGGCCGGGCCTCGGGCGCGCGCATTCCACGGCGCGGGTTCGTGGTCTGCGATTTTGGTGTTATACTCGCCGGTTATTGTTCGGATCGCACGCGAACTGTGCACGTCGGACGGCCTCCGGCAGAAGCTCGGCAGTTCTACGAGGCCGTGCTGGAAGCGCAGCAGGCTGCCATCGCGGCGGTTCGTCCCGGTGTGACGGCCGCCGAAGTGGATGGCGTCGCGCGCGATGTGCTTCGCCGGCGGAAACTGGCCCGGTATTTCACCCATTCGACCGGGCATGGTTTAGGATTAGAGATCCACGAGGCGCCCAGGCTGGCGGTGGGACAAGCCCAGAAACTGGAAGCGGGAATGGTCATCACGATTGAGCCCGGGGCGTACGTTCCTGGGAAGTGGGGCGTGCGGATCGAAGATGTGGTGGTGGTTACCCCTTCGGGCTGCGAAGTGCTGACGCCCACCGATAAGGAACTGGTTATTATTTAGTGGAGAATGTTAAGTAAGCAGACGGTTGATTGGACAATAACGGTGTCAGTACGACCGCCGTGCCCGCTGCCCAGTCAGCGGGATTTTGAAAGCGGGCCAGCCCTTATCCATGAATCAAAAAGAGCTGAAAGAACTCATCGAGTTTTTAATCGAAAAGGACATCGCCGAATTTGAATTGGAGCGCGGCGATGTCAAGGTGAAGATCAAGCGCGCCGCCGAACCGGCGTCCGTGGCATTGCCGGATTCGCGGTATATCGCGGTTCATCCGGCCCCAGTTGACGCGGGCGGCCAAATTCCCGCTTCGGCGCCTGCCAAGGTCGACCTCGCTGCGGAGGTCGCGGCAGTCCCTGAGCCGGAAGAAGATCTGCACATTGTGCGGTCGCCGATCGTGGGCACTTTCTACGAATCGCCCTCGCCCGGGTCCCCGCCCTTTGTCAAAGTCGGCGATCTTCTGGAAGTGGGCCAGGTTTTGTGCATCGTCGAAGCGATGAAGCTGATGAACGAAATCGAATGCGACGTGGCGGGAGAGTTGGTCAAGAGGCTCGTCGCCAACGGCCAGCCCATCGAGTACGGTCAGGAACTGTTCGCCCTCCGGCCGGCAGAATGATGGATGTTAACTCGACTAGGCCCGAACCCCCAGGCAGATCATCCCAGGCAGAGCATGATCAATAAGATTCTGGTGGCGAATCGCGGCGAGATTGCGCTGCGCGTCATTTGCGCATGCAAGGAACTCGGCATCCGCTCGGTCGCGATCTACAGTGAGGCGGACCGGAATTCGCTGCACGTGCGCTTTGCCGACGAGGCGATTTGCATTGGCCCGCCGCAACTGGCGCTAAGTTATCTCAACATTCCCGCCGTGATCAGCGCCGCCGAGATCGCGAACGTGGACGCCATCCATCCCGGTTACGGACTGCTTTCGGAAAACGCCAACTTCGCGGAAGTCTGCGAAGCCTGTCACGTCAAGTTCATCGGGCCCACTCCCGATGTCATCCGGCTGATGGGAGAAAAAGAAAAAGCTCGCGCCGCCATGAAGCAGCACGGAGTGCCCATCCTTCCCGGTTCTGACGGCGTGGTCGCCTCCGCTGAAGAAGCGCGCGAGTGGGCGCGGACGGTCGATTTCCCGGTGATCCTAAAGGCCACGGCCGGCGGCGGCGGGCGCGGCATGCGCATTGTGCGCAATGAAGATGAGTTGCCCGCGCTTTACCGGCAGGCGCAGTCCGAGGCCGCGGCCGCCTTCGGCAACGGCGATCTCTACCTGGAGAAGTATGTCGAGCACCCGCGCCACATCGAGTTTCAAGTGCTAGCGGACGAGCACGGCAACGTCGTCAGCCTGGGCGAACGCGAGTGCTCGATCCAGCGGCGCCACCAGAAGCTGCTCGAAGAGTCGCCATCCGTGCGGATGACGCCCGAGCTTCGCCAGGAAATCGGAGACATTCTCAGCAAGACGCTCAGCCAGGTTGGCTACCAGAATGCCGGCACCGTCGAATTCCTCATGGACAAGGACACGGACACGGACAAAGAACGGCGGCTTTACTTCATCGAGATGAACACGCGCATCCAGGTCGAGCATCCGGTCACAGAAATGGTCACGGACGTCGACTTGGTCAAGAGTCAAATCATGATTGCTGCCGGCGAAAAGATGGCCGACGTATTGCACGGCCCCATCGTCCATCGCGGACACGCCATCGAGTGCCGCATCAATGCCGAGCACCCGGAGAAGTTCACGCCCTCGGCCGGCAAGATCACGACGTTCAATCCTCCGGGAGGAACGGGCGTGCGCATCGACACTGCCGCCTACGCGGAAGGCACGATTCCTCCATACTACGATTCGCTCATTGCCAAGCTGATTGTCCGCGGCAAGGACCGCAACGAAGCCCTCTCGCGCATGAGCCGCGCCCTAGGAATGTTTATCGTGGAAGGAATTCACACGACGATTCCGCTGCACCGCCGAATCTTAGCCGACCCGGATTTCCTCGCCGGCAATTTTGATACGGGGTTTATTGAGAGGTTCTTGGTGAAAAAAGAAACTGCGAGATGAATCCATGTTGCAACTTCCGCGACTCTACCCGATCCTCGATGCTGCGTGTTTCCCTGACGCTTCCGCCATGTTCGTCGCAGCCGAGGAACTCTCCGCCGCCGGAATCACGCTGCTGCAATACCGCAACAAACAGGGAACTGCCCGTCAAATGCTAGACCAGGCGCGTGAACTTAGAGCGCGGCTGGGAGCGAGTGTCAAGCTCCTCATGAACGACCGCGCCGATCTCTGCGTGGCCGCAGGCTTCGACGGCTTGCATGTTGGGCAGGACGACCTTTCTCCCGAGGCTGCTAGGACGATCCTTGGGCCGACGCGCTGGCTGGGAGTATCAACGCACAATCCCGAGCAGCTTGCGGAAGCCGACAAGACTTCCGCCGACTACCTGGCCATCGGCCCTATCTTCGCGACCAGCAGTAAGGCCAATCCCGATCCTGTCGTGGGACTCGAAGGCCTTCGGCGGGCAAGGGAACTGACGCGCAAGCCGCTGGTTGCGATCGGCGGCATTACCCGCGCCAACGCCCGTTCCGTCATCGAAGCTGGCGCCGACGCCGTAGCGGTGATATCCGACTTGTTACGGGATCCCGGCAAATCAGCAGAGGAATTCTTGAGAGTTCTGCGATAAAGTTAAAAGCTCTTGCAACGACAGAATCGCAATGCCTGCGCCCCACGGCCCCTAGGAGGTTCGTGAGCACGAACGTTCCACCCCCAGTTCCCGCTTCGAGAGTCAGCGATTGGGAGCGGCACACCCACCAGGACATAGAGCTAGTCAAAGGTCTCGGCCTGACCAGCGCGACCATGCTGGTGATGGGCTCCATGATCGGCTCGGGCATCTTCATTGTTTCCGCCGAAATTTCTCGCGAGGTCGCCTCGCCCGCGCTGCTTATTGGCGCCTGGCTCATCACCGGCTTTCTCACCATTATCGGCGCGCTCACCTACGGCGAACTGGCTGCCATGATGCCTCGCGCGGGCGGCCAGTATGTCTATCTGCGCGAGTCGCTCGGCCCGCTCTGGGGCTTTCTCTACGGCTGGACTCTGTTTCTCGTGATTCAGACGGGCACGATCGCGGCCGTCGGGGTTGCATTCGGCAAATTTCTCGGGATCTTCTGGCCGGCAATCTCCTCCAGTCATTGGATCATCCACTTTTGGAAAGTCCCGAAGTTCGCGATCGGGCCCATGATTCTGGGCGGCATGGATGTTGGACTGAACACGCAGAATCTTGTAGCCATCCTGGTAGTGGTCGCGCTTTCGATCGTCAATATTTTCGGAGTGAAGACGGGTGCTTTCATCCAGAACATCTTCACAACCGCGAAAGTTTCGGCGCTGCTTGGCCTGGTCGTCTTCGGAGTTCTTCTTGGCCGCAACGCGCAGGCGGTGGCCGCGAATTTCGGCGCAAACTTCTGGCACAATTCGGGCCTTGGCATTTTGCACGACGTCGGCGGAGGTGTAGGGGGAAGCGTGCTGGTCTCGACGCTCACCGTGCTGGCGGTTGCGCAGGTCGGATCGCTCTTTTCCGCGGATTCCTGGCACAACGTTACGTTTACCGCCGGCGAGGTAAAAAATCCTAGCCGGAATCTCCCGTTGTCGCTGGCGCTCGGTACCGGCGTGGTGATCGCGCTCTATATCGCGTGCAACTTTATTTATCTCAGCGCGCTGCCGCTGGTGGGCAGTCCGACCGGAGCGACGCTGATTGAGCGCGGCATCCAGTACGCCCGCGAGGACCGCGTCGCCACCGCCGTCATGACGCAGATGTTCGGTTCGATTGGCGGCAAGCTGATGGCCGTCGCCATTATGATTTCCTGTTTCGGCTGCTGCAATGGCTTGATTCTCGCCGGGGCCCGCGTCTACTACGCCATGGCGAAGGATGGTCTGTTTTTTCGCGGCGTTGCCCGGCTGCATCCCAGCTACAAGACGCCTGCGGTTTCGCTGATGGTCCAGATGGCGTGGACGTGCGTCCTCTGCATCTCTGGCAGTTACAGCCAGCTCCTGGACTACATTATCTTTGCGGTGCTGGTGTTTTACGTTCTCACAATCTTCGGACTTTTCGTTTTGCGCCGCACCCATCCCGAGGCCGAGCGTCCGTACAAAGCCATCGGATACCCCGTTTTGCCTGCAATCTATATCGTGATGGCTTTGTTTATCGACGTGGTGCTGTTACGCTACAAACCGCAATACACCTGGCCGGGACTGTTCATCGTGCTGCTTGGCATCCCGGTGTACTACATCTGGCGGCCGCGAAGTGCGAACGCTTAGGTTCTAAGGAGAGATCCACGAAAATGGCCAATCTGCTGGCTACCAAGCCACTCGAAATGATTCTGGATGAGTCCGCCGAAGGCGGGGAACATTCGCTGAAGCGGGCGTTGGGCGTGACCAACCTGATTACGCTGGGCATCGGCGCCATCATTGGAGCGGGCATTTTTGTTCTGACCGGAGCGGCCGCCGCGCAGTACGCCGGACCCGCCATCGTGTTTTCTTTCATTCTTGCAGGCATTGCGTGCGCGTTTGCGGGCCTCTGCTATTCGGAGTTTGCCGCGCTGATCCCGATCGCCGGTTCCGCCTACACCTACGGTTACGCGACCCTCGGCGAGATTTTTGCCTGGATCATCGGATGGGACTTGATTCTCGAATACGCTTTTGGCGCCGCCACGGTCGCTTCCGGCTGGAGCGGCTACGTAAACAGCTTCCTTCAAGACTATGGCATTCATTTGCCGCCGTCGCTGACTGCAACTCCCGGCACGGACATGGTGATGTACAACAACCGATGGGAGCGGCTGGCCACCATCCTGCCAACTCTGCAAGCCCACGGAGTCGATCCGGCCACTCTTACGCATGTTCATGGTTCGTTCAACCTGGTCGCCTTTATCGGTATTGTTGCCGTGACCACGATTCTGGTCATCGGCATTCAGGAATCGGCGAACTTCAATTCGGCAATCGTCATCGTTAAGGTTGCAATCGTGCTGACGTTTATTGCGATTGCGGGCGGCTTTATTCTGAAGCACCCGGACATCGCCGCCCATAACTGGCATCCGTTCATTCCACCCAATACCGGGGAATTCGGACATTACGGTTGGTCCGGAATCGCGCGAGGGGCCGGAGTCATTTTCTTCGCCTACATCGGCTTTGACGCCGTCTCCACCGCAGCCCAGGAAGCGAAAAGGCCACAGCGGGATATGCCGATCGGCATTCTCGGTTCGCTGGTGATTTGCACGATCCTCTATATCCTCGTTTCCGGACTGCTCACGGGAGTCGTTTCGTACACCACTTTGAACGTCCCCGATCCGGTTGCAGTTGGCATCGATCACACCGGAGTGCGCTGGGGCAGCATCCTCGTGAAACTGGGGGCGATTGCCGGCCTGGGCAGTGTGATGTTGGTGATGCTGCTGGGGCAGTCCCGCGTGTTCTACTCCATGTCGCGCGATGGGCTTCTGCCGCAGTGGGCCGGTGCGGTCCATCCGCGCTTCCGGACTCCCTGGATCTCGAGCATCACCGTGGGGATATTCGTGGCAATTTTCGCGTCGTTGATTCCGATCGGCGTTCTGGGCGAACTGGTCAGCATTGGCACGCTGCTGGCGTTTGTGATCGTGTGCGCGGGCGTGTGGATTCTGCGCGTGCGCCGGCCCGAACTGGCTCGTCCGTTTAAAACGCCATGGGTGCCGTTCGTGCCCATTATGGGGATTCTGGTGGCGGGGCTCCTGATGATGAGTCTGCCGCGCGACACATGGCTGCGGCTGATTATCTGGCTAGTGATCGGTATGACGATTTACTTCGGCTACGGACGCCGTCACAGCCGCGTACAAGCGGCAGTGGCTGGTCGCAAGACAAAGTAACAAGTTTCGGGTAGAGACGCGGCTTGCCGCGTCTCTCGGCGCGCAGCATCTCTTCGGCTTAAGTTCGTCCAGACGGGCGGGGAAGCCCGTCGCTTCATCGCCGGCTACTGCTCCTGTATCTTCCGCGCGATCGCGGTCACCAGCCGGCGTGGGAAGAACCGCACCGACTGCGCCGCCAGCCAATTCTTGAATCCCGAAATCACCACCGGTTTTCCAGCCATCAATGCGCGATAACCGTCCTCGGCAACGGTGCGCGCGTCCATTGCGCCGAACTTCAGCAGCCGCTGGCCGGTTGCATTCGCGCGCTTGTGGAACTCCGTGGCCGTTGGGCCCGGGCACAGGCAGGTTACGGTGACGCCCGTCCCGTTGAGTTCATTCGCCAGCGCCTCCGACAAATGCAGGACGTAAGCCTTGGTCGCGAAATATACGGCCATCAGCGGCCCCGGCTGAAACGCCGCGGTGGACGCCACGTTCAGAATTTTTCCGCTCTTTCTCTCCATCATCGCCGGAAGATACAGGCGCGTGAGGTGAGTGAGAGTCGTCACGTTGAGTTGGATCTGGCGCAGACATTCTTCCAGATCGTTCTCGGCAAACAAACCGTACTGTCCGAATCCCGCATTGTTGACGAGGACATCGACTTGAATGTCCGCGCGCGTCGTCTGATCGAGCACATACGCGGGCGCTCCAGGTTCGGACAGGTCGGTTGGCAGAATCAGCGAACGCGTGCCGTGCGACTTCTCGAGTTCGGACGCGAGTTGCCGGAGCTTGTCCGCGCTGCGGGCGACGAGAACCAGGTTGTAGCCTTCGCGCGCGAAGATGCGGGCGAATTCCAATCCGATGCCGAACGAGGCGCCGGTGATCAGAGCGGTTTTGCGGTCAGGCATGGGGTCAGCACTCAGCATTCAGGTCAGGCAGGAAACAAAGGCGGGCCCGAAGACCCGCCCCAAAGTTGAAAGCGGAATGGCTGGACCGGCGCCGGTCACACTTCGTAAATCGAGTGCCACGAGGTCGCGGCCTTCAGTTTGTCGTTGACGTTGTGGATGTTCTTCACGCCCTCGGTTTCCAGCCACTTGCGGAACGCATCGGCGCCGTGTTTCGCGTAGATCGGGATACCGTCTTTCCAGGTGGCGCGTCCGCAGAGCACGCCGTTGAACTTCACGCCCGATTCTCCGGCCAGTTCGAGCGTCTCGCTGAATTCCGCGTTGCTGACTCCAGCCGAGAGATAAATGAACGGCTTGGTCGCCACGTTGGCAGCCTTGTGGAACAGGTCGATGGCTTCTTTCTTCGTGTACGCCTTCGCGCCTCCGAACGATTTTGTGCCCTCGACGAACTTCATGTTCACGGGCACTTCGACTTTGAGCACGTCGACGCCGTAGCGCGGCTTGCTGAATTCCCGCATGCTCTCGGTGACGATGTGCGGTTTCTTTTTGGCGTACTCGAGTCCTTTCTCGTCCGCGCCTTCTTCGTAGCCGACGAACTCGAGGAAGAAGGGGATGTCGTTGGCGCGGCACTCGTCGCCGATACGCTCGACCCAGGCGTGCTTCTTGTCGTTCACGTCTTTCGGATCAAACGGCGTGTAGTAAAGCAGAATCTTGACGCAGTCCGCGCCCGCTTCTTTCAGCCGCCGCGCCGACCAGTGGTCGAGCAAATCGCCCAGGCGCCCGGGTCCAGTTTTGTCATAACCGGTCTTTTCGTAGGCCAGCAGCAGCCCGGCGTTCTTGGCCCGCCGCTTCGAAGCCGGCAGCCCCCACTCGGGATCGAGCAGGATGGCGCTGGCATGTGGCGTCAGCACCTCACTCACCAATATCTTGAATTCTTCCATCATTTCGTCGGAGACGGCCGAGCCTTTCTCCTTGGCGAGAGACTTCTGCAGTGAGCCGCGCTGGTCCATGGCGGCAGCGGCGATTACGCCACGTTCATTCGATACAGCCTTCATTCCGGCAAGTTTGCCGGTGGTAAGTTTCATAAATCCTCCCATCAGATTATCAGTGCAATACTTCAGGTAATTCTAAACTACAGCCTCTGCCATGAGCATAAGCGGTTTCCCACAAAAGGACGTGTTCTGCCGGCAAGAGAAGTTGGGGATTGCCCCGTAGGCGAAATTCACTGCCGCAGAGCGAGTTTTCCCAGCAATGACCGCTGCCTGGCGATCAGCGACTGGATGCCCTGCCGCCCGAGCGACATCATCTTCGCCAGTTGTGTGTCGTCAAACACCTGGTGCTCGGCGGTGGCTTGCAGTTCGACGATTTTGTTGCCTGCCGTCATGACGAAGTTCATATCCACGTCGGCGCGCGAGTCTTCTTCGTAATTAAGATCGAGCAGAACTTCGCCGTCCACGATACCTACGCTGATCGCCGCCACAAAATCCTTGATCGGCGCCGCCGTCAATGTTCCCGCATCGATCAGGCGCTGCAAAGCCAGGCCCAGCGCGACAAATGCTCCGGTGATCGAAGCCGTTCGCGTGCCCCCGTCCGCCTGGATCACGTCGCAATCGATCCAGATGGTGCGCTCGCCCAGTCGCTTCAAATCGGCCACCGCGCGCAGCGAGCGTCCGATGAGCCGCTGAATCTCCTGCGTGCGCCCGCTTTGCCGTCCCTTGGCCGATTCCCGCGCCGTCCGCGTCAGCGTCGAGCGCGGCAGCATTCCGTACTCGCCGGAAATCCATCCCTTGCCCGAATTGCGCAAGAACGCAGGCACCGCCTCCTCGACCGAAGCCGTGCAGATAACGCGCGTGTTGCCCATCTCAATCAGCGCCGAACCCTCCGCAGTCGAGATGAAGTCAGGAATAATGTTGACAGGACGAATCTGCTCAGGAGCGCGGTTATCGCTGCGAAAAATCATTAGAAGGGATTCTAACAGTCGGCGACGGTGATTGCTGCTGCTCCGGATCAGATCTCAGCTGTCGGCTTTCATCACTCAGCCGCCCTATTCGCCCTCGCACAGCGCCTTTGGTGCAAACTCTCCGAGCGATTGCCGGACTATCGAGTCTGCCGGTTGCTGGCGATCGCTTTCTTCGCTGAGATCGTCTTTGCTCAGATCGTCGTACTCGCGTCCCTCGACCCTTGACCACGCCGAGGCGCCAAGCGGACGGTTCGCCACCGACTCGCGATCAATCACTACCAGCGTCGGCAGTTCCGGTTCCAGCGAGGTTCGTTTCAGGTTCATGGACGCCGTCTGCAACGCATACAGCATCAGCGCTGCCGTCTTGTGATCGATTTCCCGCATGACCAGACGTTCCATCACGTTGGCCAGCGACACTTGTATGGAATTTGCATCCTCAAGGGTCGGCAATGGTCTGCGCCACTCGTTATTGTCTGGCAGAGCCTCCAACTCCGGCCAATGGTACCGAACGTGGTAGTAGCAATGCTTACTCTCGCGCAGGGCGGGGGAACCGCATTGCGTGCCATTCACCTTAATGTGCTGACATCGTTTAACAGTTTTCGGATATAAGGACATTTTGTAACTCCTGTATGAAGTATGAAAATTGGGAGGGGATGTATGGACATGCGGAGGTGTTTACCAGTTGGTACCCGTACCCCCCTCCCCCTCGGCCTCGTAGAATCATAGAGTTGGCGGGAATTTCCGGAGTTGGTCTTTGAATAATAAGGACTTATATTAAAGTATTCCGGAATAAGGAGTTAGCAGATCCACGCCCCCCTAAACGCCTCAAATGAAATTGTCAAAGAGCGCTGAAATGGCTTTCGGGCAGCTTCTAGGGCCGCCTCAATAAGAGCGCACACTGCTGCCTGCTCCGCTCTGAGGCAATATTGTCACAATCGACGGGATGGATGTCTGTGATGGTGCACACCGGCCGTTTGTGATGAATAGAAGTGGGCGGCTGGTCCAACGATAAAATCTACGATGCGGGGGCTTCCCAGCTAAGGGTTGTTGGTGTAATGGGGATTTTTCGCCAATGGAGGCGTTCAGTTCTCGAAATGTCCGGTCCCGAAACTTCCGGCACGGCGTGCAAGGTGTCAGCGTGGGCGTCGGAGCGGGAAATTGTGCATGGTTGATATTTTGGGGCGCACAGACTCCGACTGCCCGATCAGAACACTAACACCTTCGTTGCTTTCTCTGTCCAATTGCGAAGGTCGTCCAAGGTGCGGCGGTTGATGCCAGCGACGAGCGAGGCATCATCAATCCCACGCGCCTCCAAACAAGTGCGGCAGGCACCGATCGAGACACCTTGCGCAGCCAAAAGACGCAGCATTTCCTGAACGTTATAGGACGCATCTGCCGGGGATTGCATCCGCAATCCGCTGACCACCCCGTCGCCCAACAAGAAAATGGAGACTTCTGTGGTTGCGCCCTTCGCCAGCGCGGCGGCCAAGCGAAGTGCATTGTAGGTACGCTGACTTCCGTATGGTGAATCGTTCAGGACAAGTAGATACTCCATCATTCCTCCGATGCAGCGGTGGCAGGGTCTTGCCGTGAAGTATACGAGAAGGAATTGATTGTGAGTGTAATGGGGATGTTACGCCAACAATCACCGGGAACAGGGAGTTTGCGACGTGTGACGCCCGAGCGTTGCCCATCATTGCTTGCTTAAAAAGACCCAGTTGTGCTCCACATCAAGCGCGACCCGCAGAGTGCAGCCATTACGCCCCGCTGGATGAAGAATGTATAATTCCCTCCATGCTCCCTCGGGTGAGGAAGCAACTCTGATCTTGTATATGCCCGGCTTAACCCCGCGCAGGTCGAACTTTCCATCTTGACCACTGCTGCTTTTCTTCACTGTTTTACCCACGAAAACCGTGAAGCTCGACTCGTGTGGATGCAAAAACTTGTAGCTCACAGGCTTCAATTCCAATCGCATGTTCGCCACCGGTCGGCCAGTGAGGGTATGTTCGAGTGTGCCGCACACATTGTCGGACGGAATAGAAATGCGCTCAGGGAACTCGTCCAGCGGATTCTGCTTTGCTTGCCCCAAACCACTCCCAGAAGCCACAACCAGCAGGAGAACCATTCGAATGGTGTTAGCCTTCATGATTTAGCACTCTACACTTAAGCGACACGGGGTTTCCATAATTGACGCAATCAGGCAATTACACTCACTGAGAGTTTTGAATGCAAACGCGCGTTTATCGCCAGGGGAATTGTTATTACGGGATTTGTGCCGGCGCGCTCCGAAAAAATGAAACGCCACTCGCCCGGCCTTACTGATTGCCCGCCTGTTCAACCGTGATCACATCGAACGACTCGGTCAAGTCCGCGTGTCCCGCGAGCGTTTCGCGCGTCTTGCCTTCGACCAGGATGTTGACCCGATTGATCCCCGGAACGTTGAGGGCCAGCGTCTCAACCAGCGAATTCACGGTGAGCTGCTCGCTGAGAATGCCGGAGCGATGCTGGTCGGCGAAGGCGGCATTCAGATCAATGACGGCCGCGCCCGGAGCGACCAGGTAGATGCTGCGGATGTCCGCCGCCGGAGCCAGAGGATGGGCCGCGCCAGGTTGCTGGTAGATGCGAAGCAGCGCGCGCAACAACTCTTCGGCTCGCTGCTGGCGTCCTCCGGGAAGAGGAATCTGCGCCGATCGCGCGCGGAGCACGCCGGCCTCGTCATCGGCTACATACAAAGTCACCGTCTCCGTTGGGCCGGAGGCTGGAGGAGCTACCGGTAATGCGTCGGCCGCCTCAGACTCAAATTGCCCGGCCTGGCGCCGCATGTGGCGAAGGTAGATTCCCATCGCCACCACTAGCACCAGCAGCGTGGCGACGCCGATTAGAAGATGCCGTGGGATCATGGTTGCACCTTCATGGTTGTACTCCCAGGCGGTCGCGGACGGAGACGACAGCATCGGCAATCGCCGACGCGGCCCGTTGTTGATAACTGGCAGAGGTCAAGTCGGCGACGCCATCGGCTCCGGGCGCCAGTTCCACCGCGACCGCGGGCATGAGCACATTGTTCAGCGGACGCAGGGAAGCGGAAGATGCTCGAACCGGAAATTCTCTCTTCTGCATCTCGGCAACGATTGCCGCCGACACGATTTTGCTAACAGGCAAAACCGGCGCCTGTGCCGCATTCCACGCATGAAATACTCCATTGCTCGTTCCTTCCACCGGAAGCAGCGCGGTGTACACACGCGCGCCACTGCCTTGCGAAACCGCGTGCAGGCTGATGTAGATTCCGGCGCGCGCAACGTTTGCTGCCGCGGCGCGCTGATCCAGAGTCAAACTGGTGTCGGAGTCGCGCAGCAACGCGACCGCGAACCCCCGAATCTCCAGTTCGTGCCGCAGCAGCCGCGAAAATCCGAGCGTGACGTCTTTCTCGGCCAGCGTGTCGGTCAAGGCCGCGCCGCGCTCGTCGCCGCCGTGCGCGGGATCGACCACGGCCAGAACACGATGAGTGCCCGAGGCGATGTTTGCAGCCTGCGCCGGATTCTGTGGTGGAGCGCCACTCGGTGTGGCTGGCGTTTGTGGGACAGCCGAAACGACGATCGTCCTTCTGTCGTTGGTGAAGCTCGCCATCAGCGGCTCGGTCGCAGCCACGTCCAATTCGGCGTCGCCGTTGCTCTCGGAGTAGCTGGCCAGGGTGATGACCTGGTTGGCAAAAGAAATAATCTGGCTTCCCGGGGACACGACCGGGTCCCGCTTAAAGACCATGCGCAGCTTGCCCGGTTCGGTGGAGATAGTGGGGTTCACCGGACCGCTGAAATTCAGCGCCAGCCGCGGCGGGTCGCTCGCGTCCAGTTGGAAACCGATTTGTATGCCGACAGCGCCGACGAATAACCGGCGCGCGCCTTCGCGAAAATTAACCGGCGTTCCCAGAAAGCGCGGCAGCAGTTCGCCTAACGAGTTGAGCGGAACCAAGCCGCGCGAGTTTTCAACAAGGAAAGGAGCCATGAAATCAAAATCGCGCCCGCGAATCTTGGCCCGCGTCTTTCCCGCAGAAAACTCGGCCTCGATCGCGTTATAGCGAAGTCTCCAGCGCCGCCCATCCGACTCGCTGCTTACGCGGCCAAGCGGCTCCAGAAGTTCGAGCAGTCCGACATACTCGCGGCCCGCACGGTCCAGAACCGGGAGCGTGTAGGTTGCGACCGGAGAATAGACGGAGATGTGCTTCTCGTCCGCAGAGGGCGCTGCGGACAGAAGCGTCACCGTGGCCAAGAGTACCCAGTACCCAGTACTCAGTACCCAGTGCCCCACTTTCCTCTGAGAACTGGGTACTGGGTACTGAGAACTGATTTTGCTACTCCAGCGCATAGATCGTGAGCCCGCTCAGCAACTTGGGGTAGAAATCGGTGGACTTCTGGGGCAGTACTTCGCCGGCAAGAGCGATATCGCGGACCTGCTCCATGCGTACCGGATTCATCAGGAACGAAACTTGGACCTTTCCACTTTGCGCCTGCGACAGGGCTTCAGCGGCCTCGCGACAATAGGAAACGTTCTCCTGATTGCGAATGGCTTCCTCCGAAATCTCCAGAACACCTTGCAGCAGGCACTTGTGCAGTTGCACGACGTCGAGCGCTTGCTGGCGCAGAGAAAGGTTGCCGAACAAGCCGTCGCCAATGGCCTTCGGCGAGTGCAGCAGAAATGCGCGCCCGGCGGCGACCGCGAGCAGCGCCGTTCCTGTGTGCCCTGCCTGTCGCAGAATGGCGGTGGCTCGCGCCGCGTCGATTCCGGCATCGACGTCTTCCACATTGAAGAACCTCCGGGCCTCCGCCTGAAATCGCGCCGCCGAAAAAGATGGCAGGCCGAACACGACCCGGTGCGTCGGCAGAATGACCAGGCCCGGGCAATCTTTATCGCGGCAATCCATATCGACAAAGGTCATCATCACCCAGTCGTAAGGAGCGGGAAGGCCCGACCCCATCTCGGGCGCGGCTCGCCGGTCGTTATCGGCCTCGGCTCGCCGTTCATTGCGATAAGTCAAAGCAGTCTCGTAGCGATGATGGCCGTCGGCGATGATCAGCTTCCGATCCCGCATCTGTTCCTGCACGGAGGCAATGACCGCGGCATCGGAGATCTTCCAGACGCGGTGCGAGACACCGTACTCGTCGGTGACCTCAATGTTTGGGTCCGCCGACGAATCGAGCAGGGCATCTACCTTGCCCGCCCCGCTGTACAGCATGAAAATTTGGCCGAAGTGGGCTCGATTCATGCGCAGCAGGTCGAGCCGGTCGGCCTTCGGCTTGGCCAGCGTCTGCTCGTGCCGGAACACGACGCCCGCGGAGTATTCCTCGATCCGGCCGAGTGCGATGAAGCCCCGCCGTTCGGCCCGCGCCTGGGTTCCGAGAACGCCTCCTGGAGCGCCTTCCGGAACTCTGAACGCCTGGGAATATCGGTAGATCGAAGGCTCGGGATCCCGTCGCAAAATGCCGGTCTGGCGCCAGTTCTGGAACGCCGCTGCCGCTCGCGTATAGACGTTCCCGTCGTCGCTGTCCCCCGGCAGGCGTTTTCCGAGAATAATCCGCACCAGGTTATAAGGACTGGCCTGGTAGTAGCGTTCCTGCATTGCAGGGGTGATTTTGTCGTAGGGCTGGGTCACAACCTGCTGGATCGGCACGCGCTCGGGATCGTAGCGCCAAGCTTGAAATGGAGAAATGAGTGCCATAGAGGGAAGGCAGAATTGTAGCAGGGACGATCCGGCCGCGGCCCAAATGGGCAAAAAGAGAAAAAAGATGCGCAGAGTCGGAAGCGGAGGCGGTATCGCCGAATCCAAGGAAACTCTGATTAAGTCCTAGCCGGCTAGACGGGCTACGCTAAAGGTGCGACCCTCAGCGGCTAAAGCCGCTTGTTTAGAGGGTTCTGACGGCATGGCTGAAGCCATGCCCTTTCAAAGCTCCCCGTGAAACGACTTAATCAGAGGTTCCCTAAGGGTCGCGTACGAAAGGTGACAACACTTTCTGAAGATTGTGCTAGTATGCGGCTCAGTAGAGATTTTTGTGGCCCGCCTTTTTTTGGGAATGCGGGTCGCCTCCCTTCACGGCGCGGATTTAGTGGGGCGTATGTTGTACCGCAAACAGTTCTCGGCTCGATTCTCCTTCGCTGTTCTTCTGGTGGCTGTGTGCAGCGTCCTTCCGCTTCTCGCCCAGACTTCGACTGAGGACGTTCACATCCAGCCGCGGGTTCAACCGCCGGCTCCGAAAGAGCCCGACATCGATCCGGCGCTCAAGACTCACACCAAGCCCATCAAAGTGGACGTGGACATGGTGCTGGTGCCGGTCACCATCACCGATCCCTTAAACCGGCTTGTGACCGGCCTCGACCGCGAGAACTTCAACCTTTTCGAAGGCAGGGACCAGCAGGAGATCAAGACTTTTTCCAGCGAGGACGCTCCGGTTTCGATCGGCGTGATTTTTGACATGAGCGGCAGCATGGGGAGCAAGATCGATCGCGCCCGCGAGGCGGTTGTCGAGTTCTTCAAGACCGCCAACCCGCAGGACGAGTTCTTCATGATCACCTTCGCCGACAAGCCCGAGGAGATTGCCGATTTCACCAGTTCGGTCGATGACATTCAGGGACGGCTCATCTACACGGTTCCCAGGGGCCGCACGGCACTGCTGGATGCCATTTACCTGGGCGTCACCAAAATGCGGCAGGCCAAGTATCCGAAAAGGGCGTTGCTGATCATCTCCGACGGCGGCGATAACCATAGCCGCTACACGGAAGGCGAGATCCGGTCGATGGTTAAAGAGGCCGACATTCTGATCTACGCCATCGGCATCTACGATCATTACTTCCCGACCGAAGAAGAGCGGCTCGGGCCTAGTCTGCTCAGCGATGTCACCGAACTGACCGGTGGCCGCGCTTTTACCATTGATAACCCAAACGACCTGGCGGACGTTTCCACAAAAATTGGCATTGAGTTGCGCAACCAATATGTCATCGGATACCGTCCAAAGAACCCAGTGCACGATGGCAAATGGCATAAAATAAAAGTGAAGCTCTTGCCGCCAAAAGGATTGCCGCCGCTACGGGTCTACGCCAAGACGGGTTACTATGCGCCGACGGAATAATGTTCGTCCACTGATTCTCTTCCTCCTGACAACGCTGTTCCTGGCTAACTCTCAAGCGCAAGGCGGAGCTCCGAACCAGCCGGCTTTCGCTCCGGCTGCGAGTTCGCAATTGCACGCCAATCCCCAATCAGCGCCCCAACCTCCATCCGCCAGCACCTCACCTCCGCCAGCTTCCGCGGGGCAGGCCGCAACTCCGGACGTGTCTCCGGGCATTTCTCCGAACCCGGCTCAGAATCCGGATTCCACCGACAGCGGCGTCTTCGTTTTCCGCAAGCAGGTCGAAGAAGTCGTGCTGCATGCCACGGTCATCGACGACAAGCAACGCATCGTCACCAGCCTCGACAAAGGCGATTTCAATGTCTACGAGGATGGACATCTCCAAACCATCACCTTGTTCCGCCACGAAGACATCCCCGTTGCCATGGGCATCGTGGTCGATAACTCTGGTTCCATGCGCGAGAAGCGTCAAAAGGTGAACGCCGCGGCCCTGAATCTGGTGCGCTCGTCGAATCCAAATGATGAGGTGTTCATCGTCAACTTCAACGACGAGTACTATCTTGACCAGGATTTCACTGCCAACATCAATAAGCTGAAAGAGGGGCTGGAAAAAATCGAGGCTCGCGGGGGCACGGCGCTCTACGATGCGGTCGTAGCCTCCGCCGACCACTTGAAGAGAGACGCGAAGCTCGAAAAGAAAGTCATTTTTGTAGTCACGGACGGGGAGGACAACGACAGCACCGAAACTCTTGAGCAGGCTGTACGACGTCTACAGGGCGACGGCGGCCCAACCGTTTACGCTATTGGCATCCTGGAGAAGGACGAGCACCCTAAGCACGCCAGACGTGCCCTGCAAATCATGTCCGAGAGAACTGGCGGTATCGCTTTCTTCCCCCAAACGCTGGACGAAGTTGACGCCCTCAGCCGCGCCGTGGCCCACGATATCCGGAGCCAATACACCATCGGGTACAAACCGGCGACGCCAAAAAACCAAGGCGGCTATCGGCAAGTAAGAGTGGAAGCCCATTCGCGCACCTACGGCAAACTCACCGTCCGCACGAAAAGCGGCTATTACGCCGGGACCGAGCCGGCTGCGGGGGCGCAGTAGAGGGGGATTTTTAATTTGTAATCTTGCAATCGGAATGGCAGAGTCTGGCGAGCCGATTCGCACTTTCGCCGCGGGCTCATGGCAAGCGTCGGATTTCAAATTACAAATTACCAAATTACAAATTCCCCGCATTGACGCTTCCCCTTCCCGTTCCTTACTCTGTAGGGTGCCGATAACAACCTTAAAGTCGCGCCTGCGCGTTAGCGACGACATCTCCAAGCTCGTTGGCGAAACGCCGATGCTGCAAATGAAGAAGCTGGCTCCTCCGGGAGCGGCCGATATTTTTGCCAAGCTCGAATACCTGAACCCGGGCGGCAGTGTGAAAGACCGCGCCGCTATTGGCTTGATCGAGCGCGCCGAGCGCGAAGGCAAGCTGAAGCGAGGCGGCACCGTCATCGAAGCCACCGCCGGAAACACCGGCATCGGCCTCGCTCTGATCGGCGTGAGTCGCGGCTACAAAGTGCGGCTGTTCGTTCCCGAGAGATTTTCGGAGGAAAAGGTCATCATCATGCGGGCCCTCGGCGCCGAGGTGACCCGCACCCCGGAAGCCGAGGGCATGCAAGGCGCAATCCAGCGCGCCAACGATCTCGCGGCCGCCGACCCTTCCGCCTTCATGGCCGCGCAGTTTGAGAACCCCGCCAATCCCGACATCCATTATGAGACCACCGCCCGCGAGATCTTCGAACAGATGGAAGGAAGGATTGATGCCGTTACGGTCGGCAGCGGCACCGCCGGAACTTTCACCGGGATTGCCCGATTTCTGAGAGAGCGCCTGCCGCACGTGCACACCGTCCTGGTGGAAACGGAAGGGTCTGTGTACGGCGGAGGCAAGCCGGGGCCGCACAAAGTGGAAGGGATCGGATCGAGCTTCATTCCGAAGAATTTCGATGCTTCCGTTTGCAGCGAGATCATGATGGTCACCGACGTTCAGGCCTTCGGCATGGTCAAAGAGCTTGCCGCGTGCGAAGGCGTCCTCGGAGGATCGAGCGCTGGCGCGAACGTCTATGCGGCCGTGCAAATTGCAAAACGGCTTGGGGCAGGGAAGCGTGTAGTCACGCTGATTCCCGACTCGGCCGAGCGGTATTTGTCGAAGAAGATTTTTGAAGGCGGGATATAGAGACGCTCTTCGCCGTTCGCTGTTCGCACGAAAAGCGAATGGCGAACGGCGACTGGCGAACCCAGGAGAAATCTTTGATTCCCAAACAATCGGGTTTCGCAACCCGCGCCATCCACGCTGGACAAGAGCCTGAGCCAGCGACTGGCGCGGTCACAGTTCCGATTTACGCTACGTCGACTTACGTTCAGGAAGAGATCGGCAAACACAAAGGTTACGAATACTCGCGCGTATCGAATCCGACTCGCGACCGGCTGGAGACCAACCTGGCCGCGCTCGAAGGGGGAACGGCATCGCGCGTTTTCGCCAGTGGAATGGCGGCGATCAACGCCATCGCTTCGATGCTCAAAGCCGGTGACCACGTCGTCGCCGGCCACAATCTCTATGGCGGGACGCCGCGCCTGTTCAATCAAGTCCTCGTCAACTTTGGTCTTACATTCACCTACGTCGATACATCCGACGTCGACAACGTTGGGCGGGCATTCCAGAAGAACACCCGGCTGGTGTTCCTGGAGACGCCGACCAACCCTCTGATGCAGCTCAGCGACATCCGCGCTATCTCTGAACTCAGCCACCGGCACGGCGTCGAGGTCGTCGTCGACAACACTTTCATGTCGCCGTATTTCCAGCGCCCGATCGAACTCGGCGCCGACATGGTCGTCCACTCCACCACAAAATTCCTCAACGGGCACAGCGACGGGCTGGGAGGTGTAGTGGCCTGCACCAAACCCGAGCAGGCGGAAAAACTCGCTTTTCTTCAGAAGGCCGCCGGCGCTATCCTGTCGCCCTTCGAGTGCTGGCTGATCCTGCGCGGCGTCAAGACTCTGGCCGTTCGCATGGAACAGCACGACCGCAGCGGCCGCAAAGTCGCCGACTATCTCTCAAAGCACAAAAAAGTGCAGAAGGTTTTCTATCCAGGACTGCCCGATCATCCGCAGCACGAACTGGCCAAGCGCCAGATGTCGGGCTTCGGATCGATGATCGCCTTCGAAACCGGATCGCTCGCGAACGCCAACAAGATGCTGCGCAAGGTGCACATCTGTTCGCTGGCCGAGTCCCTGGGCGGTGTCGAAACCCTGATTTCGCATCCCGCGACCATGACGCACGCTGCCGTCGGCGAAGAGGGGCGCCGCAAAATCGGCATCAGCGACGGCATGGTGCGCATCTCCGTCGGAATCGAGGACGTGGACGACATCCTCGCCGATCTCGACCAGGCGCTGGCGGCGATCTAGCTGTCAGTGATCAGTTGTCAGTGGTCAGTAAAAACTGATTTAACTGAAAACTGATAGCTGATAACTGACAGCTGTCTTACCGCACCGATTCTCCAATCCACTCCAGGTACGCCGCGCTCCCACCCTCAATCGCGATCTCGATGCACTCTGGAAGTTCGTAGGAATGCAGCTCACTCAAAGCTTCGCGCAGGCGATCGAAAGCGTCTGCCGTTGTCTTGATCACGAGGAGCCACTCGGTTGCCGTCTCGATCTCGCCTTGCCAGCGATAGACCGATTCAATCTGGGGAGCGATGTTGACGCAGGCTGCCAGTTGCCGCTCCACCAGCGCGTGGGCGATGCTCCGGGCTTCTTCGAGCGAACCGCAAGTCGTAAGAACGAGCCTTTTGTCGGTCATATAAAATCAAGTGTTCGAGGTTTCACTCGAAGCATACGAGGCAGCCGATGGCAACGCAAATTAAGTTTGGCACTTCTGGATGGCGGGCCGTGATGGCCGAGGAGTTCACGTTTGCCAATGTTCACCGGGCCGTGCACGGCATCGCGCGCTACGTGTCGTCGCAGAAATCGAAGGGACCAAAAGTCATCGTCGGACGCGACCCGCGCTTTCTGGGCGAAAGTTTCTGCGCCATGGCCGCCGACATCTTGTCCAGCTACGGCATTACGCCGCTGGTTATCGCGGAGCCTGCGCCTACACCCGCAATTTCCTACGCCGTGATCCAGTCGAAGGCCGACGGCGCCATCAACTTCACCGCCTCGCACAATCCGCCCGAATACAACGGAATCAAGTTCTCGACGCCGGACGGCGCGCCCGCGCTTCCGGAAGTCACGCAAGCCATCGAATCCGAGATCGCAGCCTTCGACGCAAATCCGCAAACGCCCCACACAGCAAAAGCTGAGTCACAATCGATCGACCCGCGCCGCATGTATCTCTCGCGTTTGCGCGAAATCGTCGATCTCGACGTCATCAAGAAAGCTGGCGTCAAGATTGCCTTCGATCCCATGTGGGGCGCTGCCCGCGGTTATTCTGACGCGCTCCTGCGCGAGGCTGGCGTAACCGTGGCCACCGTCCACGACACCCGCGACGTGCTCTTCGGAGGCCACGCCCCGGAACCCGACGATCGCCTGCTCGATGACTTGCGTCACAAGATGCGCGAAATTGGCGCGGCCATTGGCATTGCGACCGATGGCGACGCCGATCGCTTCGGAATTGTCGACGAAGATGGCACGTTCCTCCAGGCCAACTACATCATTGCTCTGCTCTTCGACTACCTGGTCGAAACCCGCGGGTGGAAAAACGGAGTCGGCAAGTCCGTTGCCACCACCAATCTCATCAATGCGCTTGCCGAAAAATACAAAATCGAGCTCTACGAAACGCCCGTTGGCTTCAAATACATTGGTGAACTCATCAAGCAGGACAAGATACTCATTGGCGGTGAAGAAAGCGCCGGGCTTTCCATCCGCGGACACGTCCCGGAGAAAGACGGCGTGCTCGCCGGGTTACTGTGCTGCGAGATGGTCGCTCGCCGCGGCGCTTCGCTCGGCAAACAACTCGGCGGCCTATTTGCCAAAGTTGGTTCCTTTTATCCGCTGCGGGAGAACTTCCGCTTGACGCCGGAGGTAAAACAGAAGTTTACTGAGAAGTTACGGGGCGATCCGAGCGAGTTTTATGGCATCAAAGTTGCCAAAGTGGTGAGGATCGACGGACTCAAACTCGTCCTCGCCGACGGATCGTGGGTTTGCTTCCGGCTTTCGGGCACGGAGCCAGTGGTGCGCGTGTATAGCGAAGCGCGCAGCCGGGAAGACCTCGCAAAGTTGAGTGCGGCAGCGAAAGCATGGATCTTCGACTAGGACCGCCAAGAATGCGCATCCTTCCACGTCCGGAGGAAGGGCTGCGCGCGGTGCTCAATCAAGCCAAAGACCAGGCTCCCCGGGCGGAGGCCGTGGCGGCGCGCTGGGTCGAACGCACGCGCCCGGCGTGGTCGTGGTTCGTGCTGGAGTGGCGTCGTCTGGGAACCGCGGCCGCCGTCGTTCTTATCGTTGGATTGCTGCTGCACGCCATGTTCGGAGCCAACGGCATCGTCATGTATCGCCAGAAGCGCGCCGAGATGCAGTTGCTCCAGATTGAAGTCGAGCGTCTGCAGAAGGAAAACAATCAGCACGTTGACCAGATCAAATCGCTTAAATCCAATCCTGCCGCCATCGAGAAGGAAGCCCGCGAGCAGCTTCACTACACTCGTCAGGGAGAAGTTGTTTACATCGCTCCCGACCCTCCGCAGAAGCCACCCGCCGGCCGCGCCAAGAACGAAAGATAGTTGCTGGTTGAACGGAGCAGCTTTCCCTTTCTTGCAGCCAATTTTTCGCAGCCCCCCTCTGCGCCTTCTGTGATAGAGTGCAGAGATCGCATCATGTGTGGGAACCAATCTAAGGAGGGTGATATGCGAAAACTACTCTTGTTGTTACTTGCCGGCGCTTTGACGGTGTCGGTTGCCTCGGTGTCATTTGCCAGCGATGCCCAAACCGTGAACGGCTGGGTCAGCGATTCCAAGTGTGGGGTTAAGGGAGCCAGCGCAGACCATGCCGGATGCGCGAAGAAGTGCATCAAAGCCGGCGCCAGCCCAGTCGTCGTTACCGACAACGACCAGAAGGTCTTGGCCGTGGACAATCCCGATGCCCTCAAGGAGCACTATGGACATCACGTTGCCGTGACCGGGCACATCGACGGCGACAAGATCCACGTTGATAGCGTCAAAATGCTCTAAGGCCAACGAGTCGAACAGATGTAAATCGGGCGGCCCTGGTGGCCGCCCGATGTTTTTCCGGTGGCGGTGTCACGCCCGTCCAACCCAATTTCTAGTGGGAATCCAGAGTTGCTGCGACCACAGGCAGAGGCCGAGCTGCGCTCGGCTTGGACGGGCGAGGGCGCCCGTCCCCACACGAACAGCCTCTACCGCACCACGCCTTCCAGCGGCGAACTGGCCGTCGCATAGAGCTTCCGCGGCATTCGTCCCGCCATATACGCTTGTCTTCCTGCCAGCACGGCGTGTTTCATTGCTTCCGCCATCAGCACCGGTTCCTGAGCGCCGGCGATGCCGGTGTTCATCAGCACCGCGTCATAGCCGAGTTCCATGGCAATGGCCGCGTCGGAAGCTGTGCCCACGCCCGCGTCCACAATCAACGGGACTGCCGTGATCATCTCGCGCAGGATACGCAGGTTGGCGGTGTTCTGAATGCCCAGACCGCTGCCGATCGGCGCGCCCAAAGGCATCACGGCCGAAGCTCCCGCGTCCACCAGCCGTTTGGCGAACACGATGTCGTCCGACGTGTAGGCCAGCACCGTGAATCCCTCTTTCGCCAGCACACCTGTGGCTTCGAGCGTCGCTTGCACATCCGGATACAGCGTTGCCTGGTCGCCAATCACTTCCAGCTTGATCCAATCCGAGAGCCCAACCTCGCGCGCCAGCCGGGCCGTGCGGATGGTGTCGTCGGCGGTATAGCAGCCGGCGGTGTTCGGCAGAAGAAAATATTTACTCAGATCGATGTAATCGAGCAGAGATTCCTTGCTGCGGTCAAGATTCACCCGGCGCACGGCCACCGTCACCATGTCTGCGCCGCTGGCCTCGAGCGCGCGGGCGGTTTCCTGAAAAGATTTGTATTTGCCGGTCCCCACGATCAAGCGAGAACGGAATTGCCTGCCAGCGATAATGAACGAGTCCGTCATAACCTTATTGTAAAGGTTTTGGAATCGGCGGGCAGGAAGCATTTAAGAAGGTGGCAGCCATATTTCGTTGGAGCGACGGGCGTCTCACCCGTCCAGCCGGGCGGGGACGCCCGGCACTCCACCGGCTTAGCCTCCGGACGCCTCCGCCTTCTCGTACATCTCATCGATCAACTCGCGGTAGCGCTCCTCAATTCCCCGTCGCCGCACCTTGAAAGTGTGCGTCATCGTTCCATCCGCCGCCGACAATTCTTCGGGCACCACCAGCACACGTTTCAATTTTTCGAAGCGCGCCAGATTCTGGTTCAGATCTTCGATGATGCCTTCATACAGGGCTTGCACCTTGGCGTTCGCAACCAGTGTTTCTCGAGAAACAAAGTCAACCTGGTTCGCCCGTGCCCAATCTTCCAGGGCGGGGAAGTGCGGCGCGATCAGCACCGCGGGAAACTTCCGCCGGTCTCCGAACACCACCGCCGTCCCAATCAGCGGGTTCAATTTCAACGAATTCTCGATCGGTTGCGGCGCGACGAACTTTCCGCCGGAAGTCTTGATCAAATCCTTCTTGCGATCCGTGATCGAAAGGTATCCCTCGCTGTCGAGGCACCCGATGTCGCCCGTCATGAACCAGCCGTCCACAAACGCGTCCCGCGTTGCCTCCGGACGCTTCCAATAGCCCTTGAATACCGAGGGCCCGCGCACCAGCACCTCGCCGTCGCCGGCAATACGCACTTCGACGTTCGGCAGCGGCCTGCCGACAGTCCCCAGTTTGTGATCTCCGGGCGTGTTCACCGCGATCACCGGTGAAGTCTCCGTGAGCCCGTATCCCTCGTGGACGGGAATGCCGATATCGGCATACCACTCCGTCAATTCGCGGCCCAACGGCGCGCCTCCGGAAATGAACTCCTCTACTTTTCCACCCATCCCCGCGCGCACTTTGGAAAAGACCAGCCGGTCCGCGATTTTCCAGAAGAACGCTGCAGGCCGGGCTCCGGCCAGAATCTCGGCGCGGTGAGCGCGTCCCACCGAAAGCGCCCAGCGATAAATCGCGCTCTTCGGAAAGCCCGCGGCCTTGAGGACCACCTGTTGACGAATTTTCTCGTACACGCGCGGCACACCAACAAAGATGTTGGGTCGCACTTCCGCCAAAGCCTGCGCCAGTTGCGCAATATCGGGACAATACGCCAGCGCCACCCCGCGGTACAGCAGCGCGAAGTCCACGTGCCGCGCCGTCACATGGGAAAGCGGCAGAAACGATACGCTCACTTCATCTTTTGCCCCAAGGCCGAATCCATCCAGCGAACACGCGATATTCGACGCCATGTTCCCGTGGGTCAACATCGCCCCCTTTGGTATTCCCGTCGTGCCTGAGGTGTAAATAATTGTCGCAAGGTCGTCGCGCCCAATCGACCGCAAGCGGGCATCGAATTCCGGATCGAAGTCGGCCGGCCCTCGCAGCATCATTCCCTGCATGTGGACCGCGTGCGCGGTTTCGACCGCGTCCATCACCAGGATCCGCTCGACCGGCGTGTGCCGCTGGATGGTGAGCACCTTTTCCAACTGGTTTTTTGTGGACACCGCGATGACGCGCGCCCCGGAATCGTTGAGGATGAACGAAGTCTGGTCCGGCGTCTGCGTGGAATAAATCGGAACCGTGACCGCGCCCAGGGCCAGCGCCGCAAAATCGGCGATCGTCCACTCCGGGCGATTTTCGCTGAGGATGGCTACGCGATCGCCTTTGCGGACTCCCCAGGATTCAAGCGCGCGAGCCACACCCACGACATCGCGGTAAATCTCCTCGGAAGAGATCGGAACCCAGCTCAGGGCTCCTCTTTGCAGCATGACGCGGTCGCGGCGGTCATTGCAGATCGCCAACAAAATGTCGTTTAGAGTCTGAAGGCTCATCCGATCCGATCAAAATCCCGCAGCTATTGTACGCAGACATTGTATAAAGTCCGCAGCAGTGCCTCGGCATTGCCGCGCGTGGAAGGCATTTTGGCGCTTTGACCGCGTTCCCCGCCGCAGGGTACCCTTTTAGAAATCTTGCCGAAGGAGTTTCCATGAAACGAAAGAGTGTTTCGACAATACTGGGGGTTTGGCTGCTCACAGCTGCGATTCTGTGCCCGGAGATCAAAGCTCAGGGCAACAAGCCCGAGCCGCCCATGAAACTGAAGGTCGGCGACGTCGCTCCCGACTTCAAGCTGCAATACTTCGATGGCAGCGACGAAAAGGAAGTTTCTCTAAGCCAGTATCGCGGCAAGAGCAACGTCGTTCTGGCATTCTACATCTTTGCTTTCACCGGTGGTTGAACCGCGCAAATGAAGGCCTTCCAGCAGAATCTCAAGAAGCTGGAAGCCGCCGACACCCAGGTTCTGGGTGTGAGCATGGACAGCCCCTTCGCCAACAAAGCCTTCGCCGACCAGATCGGCGTCACCTTCCCGCTGCTGAGTGACTGGGGTGGAGACGTCACCCGCCAGTACGGCATCTACGTCGACAAATACAAAGCGCCGCGGCGCGTCAACTTCCTGATAGGCAAAGACGGAAAAATTCTGGAAGAGCAGATTGACCGGGATGCCATCGACCCCAAGAAGATCGTAGATGCCTGCGAGCGCAAAAAACTGAGCCGCTGAATCAAGCGCGCAAGTAAGGCAAAGAAGCGCCAGGAGCGGGTCCGCGTGGCATGAGGCCGTGCATGAGACCTCAAGAATTCAAGCGGACCCGCCAGGGAAGACCAGCCCCCAGACGGAGTGCGAAGCCACTCGTCTCTTGATCGGCTCAATACCGATCTGCTAACCGCCGATCTGTGCGCTACGGGTCTGCTCGCTGCCGATCTTCGCACGCGGAGCGCTACCAGTTTGACCCTGCTTCCCCACACTGTTATGATTTTCCTGCGGGGTGGAGCAGTCTGGTAGCTCGTTGGGCTCATAACCCAAAGGTCGGTGGTTCAAATCCACCCCCCGCAACCAAACTTTTCATGGGTTTACGAGCATCGGATGTTTTCACCGCGAGGGCAAAAAAGGGCAATAAGCCCGCCTCCCCAGTGAAATGCGATAAAACAACCGCTCTGGCAGCTCTTTTTCACTGTGCCCTTCTCACCTCTTGCCTGAGCGCCATCTGCACAACTTTGCTGTTGGCCTCGCGTTTCGATTCCATCATGGCGTTGCCGTAGACGTTCATGGTGGTCGCGATCTGTGCGTGCCGCATTAGCTTCTGCTGGACTCCAATCGTAGTACCCACCAAATCGAGCCAAGACCGATAGGTATGCCGAAAGGTGTGCCACCCGATGTCGCCCAACGACAGCTTGCGACCTGCAGGACGAATGTAATCCTGCTGGATCGGGCTGGCGTGGTAACACCGTCCGGTCACGGGACTGGGAAAGACCCAGTCGTCCTTTGACTGTGGACATATCCGTTTCCAGTTGAGCAAGACCGTGCCGAGTTCGGGATCGAGCGGAAGATCATCTTCGGAGTATTCCGTTTTGACCTCATCCACCACACCGTCCACCACAGCGCGAGTCACGCGCATGGTGAGTTCGGTGAAGTTGATATCCAGCCACTGCAGAGCCAGAATTTCGCTTACCCGGAGCCCCAGGCACTGGGCGACAACCACCATCGTGCGGTACGGTTCCGTCAAGAGTTGGAGTATCGCGAAATACTGATCGACGGTCAGAATAATCGGCCTCTTCCAGCGCCGACTCGATCCCGGTATTTCGACCAACCCCATCGGGTTTCGCTCCGTGCGAATTAACTCCCAGAACATCGCTCTTTCAAAAAGGCGATGCATGAGAGCTTTGATTTTTCCTTTGGTGGTTGCGGTTAGGGTCATGTTGTCGAGCCATTCCTGAACGTACATGGGCCTCACCTGGGACACCGGCACGTTCTCCCACTTTGGCATGACGTGTTTGTTCAGAATGGTCAAATAAGACTTTCTTGTCGAATGCCGTAACGGCAGGGCATCCGCAATGTACCGATTGCACAAAGCGCCAAACGAAACTTGTCCGTCTGCCGCTCTTTCCGAATCTGCCTGTATGCGATGGGACTCGGCCTTCCTCCAGGCGTCAGCTTCCGTTTTGATTTCCTGAGCCGTCCCGAGCAGCACCGCCACCTTCTTGCATCCTCCATCAGCTTGCTTTTGACGGAATCGCCAAACCCAGACCGACGGTCCCTCAGACCTCCTTTGTCTTTCAATCCAACCGAACTGATACGTGTTTCGCCGCAATAGAGACCTCCCTCTATTCGCGGCGCAAAGAGTGTCGTGAGAGTACCGCAGAGTGCGCCCAATCGTCTAGATCGGAAAAACGGAATCTCCAGCGGTTGCCAATGCGAAATCCAGGCAGACGGCCACTGCGGGCCAATCGCTTCACCGTCACCGGGTGAATGCGTAGAAACCGCCCTGCCTCCTCGCTGTCGAGCAACGACTCACCACGAACGTCCGAATCGACAACTGTCTGAACTGGCCTGAGTAGATTCTGCGGCGTGCCAGCTCCGACTTGATCGTTTGAAGACGAGACCTGAGACGCCAATGCCGGGTCTGATTCCGACTCGATTGGGGCTTCACGGATCGGCTGCGGAGATTGCGGTCGAGCAATCCGACTGGGCTGGGTCGACATTGTGGTCCTCTGTAGGGGCTGAACACGGGGTTCGGAACGACCAATACCGTTTTCGGCTGGTCGAATCCGTGTGCAAGCGACAATTGTTCCCAACCTGCTTCATTTCTTCCGCCCTGTCTAATGAATTCTCGGGAATCTAATAGTCCTGCAAGGACTATTAGCTTTCCGCAACCGACAAATTTCCTCGACTTTTTCTCTTCGGAGGAATTCGTTGAGGTTTAGTTTGCTGAATAGCGAGACTTGCGGAAGCGACAACAATCCAACATAAATGCCAAGAGGTCTTGACGCAGCGGTGGCAGCCCATCCTTTCTCGGCCTTGTTCCGCAGATTCCGATGCCAGTCCGAGCATTTGAGCGAAGCGTTTGGAAGAATTGAAACGAGCGAAGAGCTAACGAAACTACATTGCCTATGTATCCCGTTACTAACCAGATGGAAATTTCTTCTTTCCATCTCGACGATGAGCCTGTCCGCTAAACCATAAACACAAAACGCTATTAGTCCCCCAAGGACTAATAGATTCCCGAACTTTCATTGGACAGCCAAATTGAACGGGGTTAGGTTTGCGCCACACGCAGCAGATTTCGCTGCTCCTGGAGGCGCAGATGCTATCACGTTGGTTCCAAGTTCATCTCATTCGCCCACTCCAATCCGTTCTTCGGTCAAAGTGGACGCGCCCGACCGCCGTTCTACTCGCCCTGCTTCTTCTCATGCCTGTGGCGGCCCTAGCACAGGGCGGTTCACCGTTCGACTCCGGTTTCACCGCCATCCAAGCCCTCTTCACCGGCACCATTGCAAAGGTTGCCAGCTTGGTTGCGATCGTGATCGGTGGCTACGGCTTCGCCCATGGCGAACCGGGCGCCAAGAAGGCGCTCGCCGGGGTTGCCGCCGGAACGGGCATTGCCGTTCTCGCCGTCAATGTCCTGAGTTGGCTCTGGGGCGTTTAGCGCGCTTCGGACTGTTTTCGTTTCCACCCTCAACACGATTCGTTAGGCGAGAGATTTATGGCAGACAACACACAGACGCATCGCACAAATCGGGTGTTCAAGAGCCTGCATAAGCCTCTTACCTACCTGGGCGTGGAGCGCACGCTGTTTTACTTCGTCTGTGTTGGCGCCGTGGGGGCCTTCAATCTCTTCAATTCCATCCTCGCCGGCATCGCCGTTTTCATTGGCGGTTTCGCCTTCGGACATTGGGTGACGAACAGCGATCCGGCGTTCCTCCGCATCCTGGCAAAATCCGAACGCTACAACGTGCGTTACGACGCGGCCAAACAGCATGTTCCCCGCGTGGAGGTGCTGTGATGCTGCGAGTCGATAAGGCGATCAAGCCCTGGAAGGAGAGCGCCTGTCTCAACGACCACATCAATCTCTATGGCTTCTGGAATGAAACGACCTTCCTGACCAAGAGTGGCGATGTCGGCGTGGTGCTTGGTGTCCCCGGCGTGGACTACGAAAGCCTTGATCGCTCGGAACAGGAGTATGCGGTGAAACGATTGGAAGCGGCGTTGAAAGCCTTTGGCCCCGGCTTCCACGTTTACCAATATCTCTTTAAATCAAACCGACCCGACATACCCTTCGCAAGATATGACGACCCCATTGTGGCAGCGGCCATCGAACAGCGGCGCAAGTTCTTTGAGGCGAAGCAAGACCATCTTTATCAGGTCGAGATTTTCTACTGCATTCTGCTCGAAGGCGCGAGGTCGAAGACCGGAGTGGGTGCGGCGTTCAGCCGAATCTTCAGCGATCCTGCCGGTGCCATCGGTGAACTGAAAGCCCAATTCACCAACGACAACATGAAGACTCTACTGCGCGGCCAGATCGAGCGTGATGTTGCCTGCCTTGACCAACGCGTGCAGGCATTCGCTGGGCAGCTTGCGGACTTTATGCAGATAGAAGTCTTGAACCGGCAACGCCAGTTCACGTTTTTCCGCCGGTTGCTTAACTTCGACGACTGGCGTGTTGAGGGGAGGCCGCAGTCTACACAGTTCCTTGACTATCAAGTCGTCAACTCCAATATTGAAGCCGAGCGCGATCATCTGCGCGTCGGCGATCACATCGTCCGGGTGCTGACGATGAAAGAGGCCATCACCGAGACACGGCCCCTGGCGCTCGATGCACTGCTGAAGATCCCGGCCAACTTCCGAGTCGTTACGGAATGGACGCCGCTCGCGACGGACAAGGCCCGCAAAGAAGTCAACAAGCGCCGCCGCCACTTCAACATGTCGAAGACCGGGCTTGTTTCGCAGATGGGCAACGACGCCAGTAAGACGAACCCACGCGACGTGCTGGTAGACGAGTCGAAGCAGGCCGACATTGAAAACCTTGGCGACTGCCTACGCGCTCTAGGCGACGGTCAATCGCTCGGCGACTTCTCGCTCACGATCATCCTCTACGGCCGCTCGAAATCCGAATTGGAGCAACTCGGGGCCGAATTCGCGGGCATCTTCACCAACGCCGACGGCAGCCTGTTTTCGGAGACCTACAACCAACTCAACGCTTACTTCGCCATCGTGCCGGGCAACTATGCGTTGAACCTCCGCAAGATGTATCTCCTGAACACGAACTACGCCGACCTGTCTTTTCTATTCACGATCCTTCCCGGCGAGAAGACGAACGCCCATCTCGGCACGGAGTACCTGGCCGTACTCGAAACCGACAACAGCACACCGTACTTTCTGAACCTGCATAACGGCGAGGTGGCCCACACGCTGATCCTTGGTATGACGGGTAGTGGGAAGTCGTACATGTGCTCGTTCTTGCTACAGAACGCCCAGAAATATGCGCCTCTGACATTCATCTTCGACATCGGCGGCAGCTTCGAGTCGCTTACCACGATCTTCGGTGGCTCGTATCTGAATGTCGGCCAGGAAGCGCGGGACTTCACCATCAATCCATTTTCGCTTCCTCAGACAAAAGAGAACCTGCAATTCCTCTTCAGTTTCTTCCGTGTGCTGATCGAGGGCAACGAGCAGCGCTACCGGCTCGACTTCAAAGAAGAACGCCGCCTCTGGGATGCCATCGAACGCATGTACATGCTGGAGCCAAACCAGCGTACGGTCACGAATTTCGCGAATATCGTCGGTGAGCTGAAGGAGCGCCTGCACCGCTGGACACGTGGCGGCCAGTACGGATTCCTCTTCGACAACGCGGAGGACACGCTTTCCTTCTCACGCTTCCAGACCTTCAACTTCCACGGCTGGAACGATGCTCCGGAAGTGCTGGAGCCGCTGCTGTTTTACGTTTTGCATCGCGCCTCGAATGAGATCGCCGATCCGGCAAAACTCGCCACCTTCAAGATCTTCCTGCTCGACGAGGCGTGGCTGTTCATCAAGAACGAGACGATCCGCAATTACGTAGTGCAGGCGCAGAAGACTTGGCGCAAGCACAACGCGGCCATGATCCTGGCAACGCAATCCATCAAAGAGCTTGAAGAGTCAGGGATGCTGGCGATTGTGGCCGAGAGTTGCCCCACGAAGATCTTTCTGGCCAACCCGGAAATGAATCGCGAAGTGTACCGGGAAGCGTTTCACCTGAACGATACCGAACTCGATCTTATCGGCGGCCTTGTTCCGCCGGGCCAGATGCTCATTCGCAAGGCCCAGACCTCGAAGAAAGTCCAATTGAACGTCGATTCCGTTTCGCACTGGATGGCAACCAACAACGCCCGCGACAACCTCAAGAAGCGCGATTACTTCGCGCGTTTCGGCATTGCCGATGGGCTGCGCCATCTCGCCGAAGACTATCCATTCCAGCCGCGCACGCTGGCTTTATCAACCGTCAACACGAACCACTGAGGAGATACGAATGCGACTCATCAGAATTATCGTCACTGCTGTTTTCGCCGTTTCGTCCATCGCTGCCTTCGGCCAGGAGTCCGCACGCACGGTGCAGTATCACTCGCAGGATATCGTTCCGATCCGCGCCAAGGTCAAATACACAACCCTGATTGAACTGCCCACAACCGAAAAAATCATGGAGGCCGCCACGGGCGACAAGGATTTCTGGATTGTCGACGTAGTGGGCAACTTCTGCTTTGTGCATCCCGCGAAGCAAGGCATCGCCTCGAACCTGAATCTGATTACGGACAAAGGAAATATCTATAGCTTCACGCTGCAGGATATTTCCGGTTCTTCCGCCGAGCCTGACCTGAAGGTCATTGTCGAACCCGCCGACCGATCTGCGATTGTGGCCGCGAGCGGCCCCCCGCAGTTCGTGCCCGCCGCACAGCTCGAACAGTCGAAACAGCAGGTCAACGCCCTGCAATCGCACGTCGAGCAGGCAGTGGACGAGTACAAGAGCAGCTATCCGGCTCAGCTCAAGTTCGACTACGTCTACAAGGCGAACCAGGCGCCCTTCGACATCCAGTCGATCTATCACGACGACAAGTTCACGTACATCAAGACCAATGCGCCCGAGAAGTTCAGCGTCTACGAGATGAAGGACGGCAAGCCCAACCTTGTGACCTACGACCTCCGGGAAGGGACATACATCATCCCAAAGGTCATGGATGACGGATACGTGGAACTGGGCAAAAAGAAGATGAGTTTTGCGCGCAAAGGATAACTGCCATGACCGAGAACGACCGTACTTCTCACATCGAGCCGCAAGTCGAACCCACGCTCCGCGGCCTTTTGGAGCAGCCCAAGGGCGTCTTGCAGAAGAACCTCAAGACGTTCGTGTATTTGGGCGCGGCGTTGCTGGTAATCGTCGCGGCACTTTTCAGCTCCACGGGGAAGAAAACGCCCGCGCAGCAGGCCGCCGCGAAAGGGCAGCCGCCGCAACCCACGTTGCAGGACAACACCGACAACAACGTGCAGGACTTGAAGAACCAGGTCCAGGCCGAGCGCCAGAAAGAGCAGCAGGCGGCAATGGCTGCCGTTGCAGGGCAAGATCCGGCGCTTGCGTCTGGGACGCCCGCGCAACAGGCGGCTGCCGCGGCCTTCGGCCCAAGCGGCGAAGCGTCCACTCCGTGCGGTCCTGGCCGGCCCTGCGGGCAATCGCAGCAAGGCGCCATGCCGCCGCAACTTACTCCCGCGCAGCAACAAGCGCAGCTCATTGCCGCGAAAGAGCGCGAACGGGCTGACAACTCCCGATTCGCTTCCAATCTTGTCTACCCCCGTGTTGCCGAGCAACAGCCACAACAGTCGCAGCCCCAGCCCCAAAGTCAGACGACACCCGTCCAGTATGACCATTCCGAGCGGCAGGCAAAGACGAATCTCGCTGACCCACAACCTGAAAAAGAACCGGCAGAGACACGCGGAGGCTATAAGCGCCCACTGGAAGCGAACATTGATTCAGCCGTCGACCAGCCCTACCTCGTCTACGAAGGTTCCGTTCTCGACACGGTGCTGATGAATCGCCTCGACGGCGACGCCGTAGGGCCGGTCAAAGTTCTCGTCTCCAATCCCTTGTATTCGCACGACCACCAACACGTCATCATCCCCGAAGGAACCGTGGTGCTGGGCGAAGCGAAGAAGATCGGAGCCACGGGCTTCGGCCAGCAGCGCCGAATGGCCGTCGCATTTCACCGCCTCATTATGCCTGATGGTTACTCCGTCGATCTCGACCAGTTTCACGGACTCGACCAGATCGGCGAAGAAGGACTCAAAGATAAGGTCAACAACCATTATCTGGAAATCTTTGGCACTTCGATCGCCTTGGGAGTGATTGCCGGAGCCGGCCAGATCACGCAGGGCGGCGGCACTATCACCACGAGCGGCTCGCAAGCGTTCACCAACGGAACTGCGGCCAGCGTCTCGCAATCGGCGACCAGCATTCTTGACCGCTTCCTGCAAATACCACCCACCATCACGATTCGGGAGGGACACCGCGTAAAAGTCTATTTCACGCAGGACTTGCTTCTACCTGCGTACTCCAACCACACCATTCCACAAAGCTTCTAAGGAGATTTCCGATGCGATCCGTTGCCCTCTCCCTCTTACTCCTATCGACTCTCGCCATTGTGGGTTGTCAGAGCAAAGCTGAAAAGGTGAAGAAGTTGCATGACCAATACAACGCCGAATACCCGGCGTATGCCAAGGACTGCCTCGATGAGACCTCCGACTCCGCACGAATGCTGACCGCAGAAAAGCTGACAGCGGAGCAGATGGCGACCCTCGAAGCGAAGAAAAAAGAACGAGACGCACGCTGCAAACCGGAGGCCGACCGTCTTGCAGAGATCCAGAAACAGATTCTTGCCGCACAGCAGTAACGCGGTATCGCTGTGGAAGCACCAGGACACCAACCGCAAACGAAAGGACGAACAATGAAGAAACTGATTCTCACTGCCTTTGCCATCGGAATTGCCACGGCATTGCAACCTGCAGCGCACGCGCAGTTCGGTTCCGGCATCGTCTACGATCCGACACAATCGGCGCACGCCGTTGTGCAGATCGAACACGAAGAACGATCCATTTCCAACCAGTTCCAACAGATCGAACAAGGACAACAGATCTTCAGCAACACCGTCAAGATCGCGACGACGGCGCTACAGGCCTACAACGTTGCCAAGCAGCAGTACAACCTTGTGCACCAGATGATTCTCGCGCCGTCGATGCTTTATCGCCGGTTCTTGTCTCCCACCACCGACCTGAGAATGCTGCAACAGATCTCGAACACTTACGGCAACTCGATGGGATGGCTCAATTCGGCGAATACCGGCAATGGGGCCACAGCCTCCTACCAGCAGGTCAGCGTGCCGAATACCAACAACATACTTCCCGGCTATGGCAGCGTCAGCATTCCCGGTCAACTGCAGATCGCCGCCCAAGGAGCCACCGTCGATCTTGGCGATTCCGTCATGACGAACAACCTACAAATGCTCGGGACCATGCGTGCCAATCAGGCCACTCGACAAACCGACATCGCCACACTGGAGAGCGCAACGCAGAGCCAAGACCCCACGCAGCAGACCATCATGGCTACGCTCCAGCGCATCAATCAAGCCCTGCTCTTGCAACTGCGAACCCAGCAGGATGCCAACCAAATGAATGCCAATTTCGCACTGCAGCAGATCGTCGCCCAGAAGCAGCAGCAGGACGCGATGAAGTCGGCCTTCCGCGACTCATCGGGATACGAAAGCTACTACAAGTCCAACGTCGCGACGACAAGCGGCGGTGCAGCCAATCTCCTTACGCAAGCGTACTGAATAGCCGCAAGCGGAAGGAACTTAGAACAAAGCAGAAGAAAGAACGGAGGTGAGAAACATGGGTACAGGTCTCTTCGACTTTATCGCGCAGGCCTGCCAGTCGCTCGCAGCCACGGTGGCACCCTCGGTTACGGCGATGGGAATTCACATCGTCCTAGCGTTGGCAACCATCGTTTTGGTCTGGTTTGGCTTACAGGAGGCGCTCGCATCGGCGCACGGAGAGGCCGGCTTCAGCATGGGGAGGTTCCTCAACCTCTTCATGCTGCTCACCTTCGCCTACGCGATGGTGAACTACTACGACAGCGCCATTCCCGGACTTGGCTTTTCCATCAAGAGCTTCATCGACGGCGGCACCATCAATCTGGTGAACCTCATAGGATCAGATGGTTCGACCACAATGTTGGCCGAAATCCACGCGGCATCGTCGAAGACTGGCCCGTCGCTTCTGACCAGCATCATGTCGCCCTATTACTCCATTGTGTATTTTGTGGTGCAGTTCCTTTTAGCACTGCTCGCGGCAATCGTTTCGGCCATCCTCGCCTACGGCGCAATTGCCGCAACCATCATCGGATTGCTCGGGCCGATCTTTATTCCGTTTCTTGTTTTCGACAAGCTCGATTGGCTGTTTTGGGGATGGCTCAAGGCGTATCTCGGATTCAGCTTTTACAAGGTCATCGCCGCCGCCACCATGAATGTTCTCTCTCACGTTCTGACGAACTATTACATCCAGCTCGGCCAGAGCATTGCAGACCCGTCAACGATCGTTCAGACCCTTCCCCTTCTGATCCTTCTCGTACTGGTTAATGTCTACATTCTCTTCAAGATTCCGTCCATGTCGCACAGCTTATTCGGGGGAAGCAGCGGCGGTCACGGCGGTCTGACGGCGGCCCTGATGGCGGCACGGGCCATCCTGTAAGCCGCGTTACGAGAAACGAGAAAAGAGGTTCGAGATGAGCGCAGAAACAGAAACGACGAACGAAGGAACCAAGGCGACGCCAGAAATCACTCGCGCCGCGGAACGGTACTTGGAGCAGTACGGCGACCCGCTGGTGATGAATACCTATCTGAAGGTGACCATCCTTGTGCTCGCCGCCGTTTGTTTCGCGTTGGCGGCGTTGACCTTCAAGAGCCAGACAGCGCTCGCCAACATGCACCCGATGATCGTGCGAATCAACGACGTGGGCCACGCGGAAGCGATCGACTATCGCAACTTCCAATACCGACCGCAGGAAGGGGAGAACAAGTATTACCTCACCCGCTGGGCCGAGCTGTATTTCAGTCGTAACCGCTTCACTATCGAGCGCGATCAGACTAGTTCGCTGTACTTCCTCAACAGCGACGTGCAACGCGCCGTAATCGACCAGGAACGCAAGGACAACAGCATTCAGAACTACGTCAAAAACAGCACCTTGCCGTATGTCGATGTCGAGATCAAGAACGTCATCCTTGACGACCTACGCCAGTCGCCCTATTCGGCACGAATCGAGTTCGAGAAGGTCTATAGCAATCCGGCGGATCACTCCGAACTCAAGCGGGAGCGATGGACAGCCAGCGTTACCTATGTCTTCCGCGAGAACGTGAAGAACAATGAGCTGGCCGTGAACCCACTCGGCCTCACTATCGTGCGCTTCCGGGCCGACCAGGCGTTCAGCTAAGGATTCATCGACCTTTACAGGGCTTATCCATGTCGTTTCTTGCTGCCAATCCGGCTGGCTTTCCCCACCTGTCCCCCTGCCTTGTCGAGCGGGCTATCGCGGCCCTTTCGACGCGCAACGACGGTGGCGAATTGCGTCCTTCTTGCGGCGGACATGGCTGCTCGTATCGGATTGCGATTACGGCGGGCTTCCGCAGCCAACGTACCCATGGCAACTCTGCTCTGGCGCGTGTCTGCCGTTATGTATCCCGTCTTATGCTTGGTCACCGCTTTGGGGTATTTCCGGCGCCCCGCGGCACTCGGTCTTCTGCTTCGCATTCTGCGCCCCTTCGGGGTCTCGGTTCCTCCCAAAACAAGTTTGCAAACGACGGCAAAAAACGCCGCGCAAACTTCTTTCGAGCCCCTCCGAGAAAGCAGACCTTCGGCCTTGGGAGCCGGACCCACTCGCTAGGCTTCGCCCAGTGTGACCCGAGCAACAACGGGAAATTCAACAAACGGAGACACGATTATGTACCAGAACAGAGTAACCCTCATCGGCTTTGTCGGCAGTGACGCAAAAGCCCACACGAATGACAACCGCAGCCTAACCACGCTCTCGCTGGCGACCAAGTCCTCCTACAAGAAGGATGGCAAGTACATTTCGCACACCGAATGGCACCGTTGCGTCGTCTTCGGCAAGCTCGCGGAGTTCGCCAAGACGCTCACCAAGGGCGCGCATATCCAGGTGGAAGGCGAGCTGCGCAGCCGGGAGTACGACAGCAAGAAGACGGACGCGAAAGAGCGCGTCTGGGAGATTCGGGTCGCTTCGATCCTGAAGCTGGACCGCGCTGAGAAGGCCGGCCCGGAAGACGCGGGGCACGATGACAGTCCCGCAGAGGGATCGGCCGCATAGTCCATTGTTTTTCGCTCTTGGAAGCCCGGCTAATCGCTGGGCTTCCATCGTTCGGAGATCCACCGTATGAGTTTTGAATTGATTCTCCCATTCCTCCGCCCGATTGAGCCGCTGTTGCTCGACGACAGCATCAGCGAAATCATGGGCAATCCCGACGCCTCGTGGTGGTACGAACGCGACGGCATCATTCACCGCGAAAAGACGATTTCCTTCGCCGCCGGCAAACTCCGAACCGGCCTCGAAGTCATCGCCAACCAGCTCGGCAAACGACTCGACGAAGACAACCCTATACTCCATGCGCAGCTCCCGGATGGGAGCCGCTTAGCGGCGGTGATTCCGCCGGTTGTCCGGCTTACGCCAGCACTCATCATTCGAAAGTTCACCAGCCGCCATTACACAGTCGATGACCTCATTGCTCGCGGCACGCTGACCCGCCCGCTTGCAGACTTCCTGGCCGAGCAGATTCGCAGCGGAAAGACGCTGCTGATCAGTGGCGGAACGGGTACAGGAAAGACGACGCTTCTCCGGATACTCGCCGACTTCATACCGGAACGGGAACGCCTCGTCGTCATCGAAGATACTTCGGAACTGCAGATCCAGAAGCCGAACATACTCGCCGTCGAATGCCAGACGGATACGTTCAAAGCCAACATCACTTTCGACGACCTTCTAAAGTCCGCTCTCCGCTGGAGACCGGACCGCATCATCCTTGGCGAAGTGCGCGGAATTGAGGCCCGGACGCTGCTCGATTCCTTCAACACCGGCCACGCCGGATCGCTCGCGACGATCCATGCCAATTCGGCGGAGAAGGCACTGCATCGCTTCGCCAATCTGGTCATGCGCAACCACGCGCAGACCACCTTCTCCGATACCGAAGCCGAGATTGCAGAAGCCGTCGATTTCGTCGTGCATGTCGAGCGCCAACCGGGACGCCGCATCGTCCGCGAAGTGCTGGGCCTTCGCGGCTACGACCGCGACGCGAAACACTTCCTGATCGACCCAGTGTTCGAGGTGAAACATGTCGCAGCATAGGACACAGAACGCGGCCGATATTGCCACCGATTTCCTCACCCGTTGCTTCGCGCCTAGCGAGTCCATCGCACTGCTACTTCGACGCGAGAATCCCGACGGGATTCTTCAGCGCATTGCTCCCCTGGAGCAGGCGCTTGCGCCTCGTTATCTCGGCTGGCTCGCCCACGAAAACTCCATCGGCGCGAACGTCTATGTGGCTGCCAATCCGGTTCACTCCGGCAGCCGCAAACGCACCAAGGAGAGCATCGCCGCGGTGCGGCATCTGTACCTTGACTTGGACACCGATGGAGAGACCCGCCTCGCTTCGCTCCGGGCCTCCGATGCCGTCCCCACGCCGAACGCAATCGGCTCCACATCGCTCGGCAAATATCAGGTTCTCTGGCGTGTTGACGGCTTCAGCCTCGAACAGCAGGAAAGCGCCCTGAAGCTGCTTGCCGTCACCTTTGGCGGCGATCCCGCCTGCACGGACTGCAACCGCGTGCTTCGCCTGCCGGGATTCCTGAATTGCAAGTACGATCCGGCATATCCCGTCACGGTCGAATACCCCGGCGATTCCACTTGGAATGTCGATGACTTCCGGCTGGACATTCTGGCCGCCGATGCGATCCTTTCGTCCCATTCAATCGCCCCACGAAAGCATCCCGACAAGCGCACCAATTCCGAACGCGATTGGGCATGGGTTCTGCATGAACTCGCCTGTGGGAAGGACGCCGCAAAGCTGACGCGGAAGCTGGCTTTGCGCCGCGCCGATAAGCCGAACCCTTTGTACTACGCGCAGCGAACCGTGGATGTTGCATCGGCCAGACTTTGGCTTATCGAAGGCGTCCCGATAGACGACGTGGTCACAATGCTGGTGGTCCGCCGCCGCTTCGAGATTCCCATCGCACTTTGCTCCGCTCGTGCAAGGGAGGTCGCGCTGACGGCGCAGCGGATGATTGCCCGGAGAAAGATCGCTTGATTTAACACCTATAGAGGAGAAGCAATGCCACTACTTGAAATCAACCTAAGCCACTACATCAGCGCTTCGATTCGCCTGGACGAAACGACCGCTGAGCAAGTCGATCAATATGCCGCTTTCGTCCACGCATCTGCGGATGATGTTGTAGATAAAGCGCTCAACTATGTCTTCTCGAAGGACCGCGACTTTCAGGACTTTTTGAAGACGCCACAAGCAAAGCAGGTCGCCTCCACGCTGCGCATCCGTAGAGGCCCAAATAAAGATGCGAAGGATGAAGCGCAGCAGCCTGCGAAGAGGCATGGAGCCGGGGTGGAGTCCACGGCTTCTGTACGGGTAATGAAGGCGTGATCCTGCAGTCAATTTCGTACTGGAACAAGAACGGTGCTTCGCACCGGAAGAATTTAGACACTCCACCCCTGATAGGGAACTGCCTAGATACTTCGGTATCTCGACAGATACCACAGAAAACACACGATCTTGAAACAAGGTGGTATCTGGACAGATACCGCCGTTAACCGCCAATGGAAGTTGCGTATGGCTGAGGGCGTGATGATCGAAGAACGACGTTCGGACAAGCTCCTAGGGCGGGACCGCCGCTCCCGCAACCTGAGCACCAAGCTCACAGCCCAGGAGGCGAAAACCATCGAAGAAGCTGCGTCGCGCGCCGGCAAAACACCGAGCGAATGGGCACGCGACCTGTTGCTGCGCGGTGTTGTTAACGGGTTTCAAACCCCGATGGAGATGCACATCTTCACTGAGCTCGTCGGCATTCAAATGCTCTTGATGAACACGCTCGAACCGCTTCTGCGCGGCGACAAGTTCGCGCCGGAACAGCTCACCATCTTGTTTCGGCAAGTCCAAACCACCAAGGCCGCGAAGGCGCAGGAACTCCTCGCCAAGCGCAGCCAGAACAGGGAGAAGTAGTCATGCCAACCGTCCAACGCTGGGGCCGCAATGAGTCGCTGATCTGGCCGCCACGCACCTATCTCTACACACTCAGCGCGTTCTTCCTCTCGCTCGCAGCGACCGGACTCTTTGTCTATGTCCACTTCCAGTTCGGCTTTTCACCGCTCGAACGCTACTACCTGCCTTACTATCTCCGCAGCGAGATGCCAAGTCTCACGCATCATGCCAGCACCTATCAGTTGCTCTATGTTTCCGACGACAACTCGCGGGCACGACCCGCGCTCGCCGCCGACGTGAGGTCAGGGCAGACCGCGCAACCCACGGGCGCGCCATTGCCGCTTGCACTTTCCGCGCAGGCGAGGCAGCAGGGGTTCCGCTTGCTCTTCCGCGAGCAGCCGCGCAATTACCCGAACCAGACCTTTCACGCATGGCTCGCACAGTGGATCTATGACGACGTTCCTCTGGACCGGCTCTTCAATACACAACTCATTCTTGGTCTCGCGGCATTCGGTTTCCAACTCCCGTTTTCCATCCGCAAGGACATCCAGCGGCGCAAACAACTGCGGTATGGAAGACGGCTGAAAGGGCCGATTCTTGTCAGTCCACGCCAGTTCACGAAAGCCGTTGCCGGTAATGGCATCGGCATTGCGACCAACGATTCCAAGCGCCCGTTGCGGATTCCACGCGACGCCGAGAACAAACACTTTCTTATTGTCGGCGACACCGGGTCAGGCAAGTCGAGCATCATCCGCCAGATGCTTTATCAAGTAGACGCGCGCGGCGACAGCGCCATCGTCTACGATCCCGCCTGCGAATTTGTGAAACAGTTCTACGATGCACATCGAGGCGACATCGTGCTCAATCCCCTCGACGCCCGGATGCCTTATTGGAACCCATCCAAGGAACTTCGGCGCAAGGCCGAGGCCAAGGCTCTGGCCGTCTCGCTGTACCAACCCGAAGGCGTGACGAACCGCTTCTTTGTCGAAGCTCCGCAGAAAATCTTCGCGCATCTGCTCACCTATCTGCCGACGCCGGTTGAACTCGTCCAGTGGATGTCCGATCCCGCCGAGATCGACCGCCGAGTCAAGGGAACCGAGTATTGGATGCTGATTGATCCGAAGGCCCCACAGCAGCGGACTGGCGTTCTCGGCTCTCTCAACATGAGCGCGGATAGCTTCCGGCTTCTTCCCAAGGAAGACGAGACAACCTCTATGTGGACGGCGACGAAGTGGGCCGAAACGCGACGTGGTTGGATCTTTATTACCTCACGCCCAACCATGCGCGAAGCCCTGCGCCCGCTCATCAGCCTGTGGATCGACACACTCGTTCTGCGCCTCTTGAACGAACCAATGCCCGACCAAAAACCCGTCTGGTTTGTCATCGACGAGCTGGCGAGCTTGCAGCGGTTGCCCCAGCTTCATACGGCGATTACGGAGAATCGCAAATCGCAGAACCCGGTGATCCTTGGTTTTCAAGGACGCAGCCAGATGGAAGCCCGTTACGGTGAAGACTCCGAAGCCATGTTGTCGCAGCCGGCCACCAAGATTTTCCTCCGCACCACCGAGCCGCGGGCGGCGAAATGGGTCAGTGAAGCCATCGGAGAACTCGAGATCGAACGGCTGCGCGAGACCCACTACGACGGTTCCCGCACCGGGCGCAACTTCGCTCTCGATCGGCAAACTGAGCCGCTTGTTCTTCCTTCCGAGGTTTCTGGCCTCGACGACCTGCGTGGCTTCCTCAAGTACGGCAATCATGTCGCCCGATTCTCATTTCCGTTTGTCGCGCTCGAAGAAAAGGGTCCTGGTTTCGCCGAGCGGAAAATGGACGACCTGATCGTGCCAAGCACGCCGCTTCCCGCCGAACCGGAAGAGATCCAAGGCAATCTTCTGACTCCCGAATACGCGGTCCAACCACCCGCGAACCAAGTGGAATAGAACCTCATGCTGACGATCTCAAAACCGCTATCGGCGGGCCAGGCACAGACCTACCATCAGAAGGAATTTACCGCCAAGGAGCAGAACTATTGGTCGCAACGTGGGGTCATCGCAGGCGAATGGCAAGGCCGCTTGGCCACGCAGTTCGGCCTTGCCGGAGCCGTCTCCGCCGAAGACTTCGCGAAACTCAGCCAGGGTCAGCATCCGCAGACTGGCGAGCAGCTTGTTCGGCAACGAGCGTCGTATGAATATCAGGACGCCGACGGCAAAACGGTCACGACGATGGAGCATCGCGCCGGATGGGATGCCACTTTTTCCGCGCCCAAATCCGTCTCGCTCACTGCGCTTGTCGGCGGCGATGAGCGTGTCCGCGAAGCGCATCGCGAGAGCGTCCGTGTTGCGCTTGACCAGCTTGAACACTACACACAAGCCCGCATCGGCGGCAATCATCCGCCCGAGACTACGGGCAAGTTTATCGCCGCCAAGTTCGAGCACGATACCGCCCGCCCCGTCGACGGCTATGTCGCGCCGCAACTGCATACCCACGCGGTCGTTTTCAATGTCACCGAGCGCGACAATGACCAGCCCCGCGCCATTCAGCCGCACAGCCTCTTCGCCTCGCAACAGTTCGCCACGGCCATCTATCAGTCCGAGTTGACCTACAAACTACGCCAACTCGGCTACGAAATTACGGCTGGCCGGAGCGGCGCACCAGAGATCAAGGGCTACACGCAGGAATACCTCGATGCATCGAGTCCCCGCAGCCAACAGATTCGTGAATACCTTGAACGCACGGGACGCTCGGGAAAAGAGGCGGCTGAAATCGCAGCCCACTCGACGCGCGACCGTAAACAAGTCCATCCGCCAGGAGAAGTGATGGCCCCGCATCGGAAGCTGGCAGCCGATTTTGGACACCAAGCCGAGGCTGTGGTCCGTGCAGCGCGGGAACGGTCTCAGCTTCAGGAGAAACCCGTCAGTTCGTTTGAGCGAGTTCGGGAATCTCTCACGTTCTCCCGTGATAAGAACTTCGAGCGCGAGGCGGTTGTAGACGAACGCGCCCTGATCCGCGACGGACTGCGCCGAGGTATGGGCGAGATCACTCATGACCAGGTCCGCGCCCACCTTGACAGTCGCTTGGCCTCCGGGGAATTTCGACTCGTCGAGCGACAGCAGGGCGTTCCGGGGCGTCAATTTACTACCGCTAAGACCATCGAAGCCGAACACGAAATTCTGAGTCGGATGCGTCAGGGGCAAAACTATGTCGAACCAATTCTTTCGCGTCCACAGGCCATCGCTTTTGCCGACCAGCAGCCGCACCTCAACCGCGCACAAAGGAGCGTCATCGAAGACGTACTCAGTTCGCCCGACCGCATCCACGGAATCCAAGGATTCGCGGGCGCGGGCAAAACGACCGCGCTGACGGCGATCCGCAGCGCCGCCGAATCACGGGGCTATCGGGTCGAGGGTTTTGCCCCGACTTCCCGCGCCACGCGCCAACTGAATGAGCTAGGAATTGAGGCTGGAACCTTGCAAGGATTTCTTGCCCGCACTGCAAACCCAGACCTACGCGAGCGAAAACACCTGTACCTTGTCGATGAATCAAGCCTCGCCAGCACGAACCAGATCCGCGAGTTCCTTGTGCGGCTTGGTCCCAACGATCACGTACTTCTCATCGGCGACATCCGTCAACATCAGGGAGTCGAAGCAGGGCGGCCTTTTGAACAACTGCAGGAAGCCGGGATGCGCACCGCCAAGCTCGATGAGATCGTCCGCCAAAGAGATCCGGATCTCAGATCCACTGTCGAATTGTTGGCCAAGGGCCAAGTCTCCGCTGCGCTCGATGCGCTCGCACAGCGAGGCCAGGTCCAGGAAATTCCCGACCGCGAACAGCGCATACGCGCCATCGCCAAGAGCTATGTCGAATCGCCCGAGAACACGCTCATCGTCTCACCGGACAATGCCTCCCGCCGCGAACTGAACGTGGCTGTTCGCCAGGAGTTGAAAGTCACGGGAGCCCTTGCACCCGAAGATCATGCCTTCCGTATCATGGTTCAGCGCCAAGACATGACGGGGGCCGAGCGATCATGGGCAAGCCACTACGAAATCCGCGATGTAGTTCGCTATACACGCGGCAGCAAGGCCATCGGAATCCAGGCCGCCGCCTACGCAACGGTCGTCGCGATTAACCAAACAGCAAACCAGCTCACGGTCGAAAAAACAAACCAAGAACTTGCCACCTACGATCCCCGCCGTCTCACCGGCGTTAGCGTCTATCGCGAAATCGACCGCGAGTTCTCCGTAGGCGACCGCATCCAGTTCACCGCCCCCGACAAATCGCTCGGCGTTGCCAATCGCGATCTGGCCGTTATCGAGGCGATCCATCCCGATGGCCATCTCTCCGCCCGCCTCGACAACAACCGGGCGATCGAGTTCAACGCCAGCGAACATCGTCACTTCGACCACGGGTACGCCGTCACCAGTCACAGCTCCCAGGGCCTCACCGCCGAACGCGTACTTGTTCACGCAGATACCAGCGTTCACCCCGACCTGCTCAACTCCCGCTTTGGCTACGTCTCCATATCACGCGCCAGCCATAGCGCCACGCTCTTCACGGACGACATGGCAAAGCTGGGCCCTCAACTCGGCGCCGATGTCTCGAAAACATCGGCTTTGGACGTGAGTCAAACCGCTTCTGCCGTACAGGGAATTGGGATCGAGATCTGAGAGAGGCAACCATTTAAGATGAAGAAAATCGCGATGACGAAGATGACAACCATTCCCGAGGATTACAACAACATCCACGCCGGAATCGTCGAACTGCTCAAAACCGCCCGCTCCGCTGCTGCCCGGAATGTCAACTCGATCATGACTGCCACGTACTGGGAAATCGGACGCCGCATCGTTAACTCGGAACAAGGTGGTGCGGCGCGCGCGAACTACGGCGACGAGCTAATTAAACAACTGGCGAATGATCTCTCCGCCCAATTTGGTCGCGGATTTGGGGTCGTGAATCTCAGCCAAATGAGGAGATTCTTCCTAGCGTGGCCCACAAAAGGAATTTTTCAGACACCGTCTGAAAAATCTTTAACTCCCATGGCAATCAGTGACCTAGGGGCCGGTTCTTCAAGCAGTCCCGCCCTCGCTAACCAGTTCCCATTACCATGGTCTGCCTACGTGCGGCTACTCTCCGTCAAGAACCCGGAAGCTCGGACCTTTTACGAGACCGAAACCCTGCGGCTCGGGTGGTCCGTCCGCCAACTGGATCGCCAGATTGGCAGCCAATTCTACGAACGCGTCGCGCTCTCACAGAATAAAGCCGCCATGCTGGAGAAAGCCGGGACCCCAGAACCCAGCGATTTGGTGACACCCGAAGAGGCCATCAAGAACCCGTTCGTTCTCGAATTTCTGGACCTCAAAGACGAATACTCCGAATCAGATTTCGAGGATGCGCTCATCCAGCGCCTCGCGGAGTTCCTACTGGAATTAGGTGATGATTTTGCCTTCCTTGGCCGCCAACGCAGGCTTCGTATCGACGACACGTGGTTTCGTATTGACCTCGTCTTCTTCCACCGCCGCCTGCGGACCCTCGTCCTCGTCGATCTCAAGGTTGGTAGATTCAGCTATGCGGACGCTGGTTATGGAAAGCCGGACGTTATGAAACGTGCAGCATAAAAGTCATTGATATAAGAGCGCTTGTGATTGGTTTTCTTTACATAATCCTCCAGACTGTTTTTGGCCTACCAAGGCAAAATGCA
>Ga0208038_1000127_pt1 | contig 76820 bp, 76 predicted proteins | sample June2015DPH_16_1_FD_184714 | JGI IMG/M metagenome (GOLD analysis project Ga0208038, IMG submission 184714) | Peatland microbial communities from SPRUCE experiment site at the Marcell Experimental Forest, Minnesota, USA - June2015DPH_16_100... | ecosystem: Environmental > Terrestrial > Soil >...
GAGAGGTAAATTCTACCGTTCAATTGGCCAGGTCAATGCTGAAACAATCAAACGCTACATAGAACAATCTAAGCATCCATAATTTTTCTGAAGATACCGCAACCGTAAGGTTGCGGTCATTCATTTATTCTTACAATATGACTGTATACTCGATTCCGACTATACTATTACCGTATGTTGATTCTGACTTCATTATAACCGTATACTCGTTTTAGACTATACCCTTACCTATATTGACTTGATTCCTATTACTACCCTTTCTTTTCCATATACATCAATAGACTATGGTCTGAATTGTGTACATGCCTTGGAGAAGTCCTTACAGAAGTCATTCAGAGCGGATTTCCTTGGGTTGGGTTGGTTGGACTAAAATTTAATCCCTACCAACCAACATAAAAATTAGAAAAATTAGACCTTTGTTAGGACAGTTTTACTGATTGTAATATTAGGTTAGGTCGGTAACTGGAAAAAATAATCATTTAATAGATAGGGGTAAAAAGTACAAGAAAATGTACCCTCGCAAAAAAATATAGTCAGAAACGAGGATACTCTACTGGATATCTTTTAGAGAGAATCTCGCAAGGATTCTGTCCGTCAAGAATAGCTTTGATTCGAGGCTTCAGCTTTGCTTTCAAATCTCTAATATCCTTGTATACTGTGACTTAAAATTCTGTACATGCTTATTTATAATTCTTCAACCTGGTTAAAAATAAAAACCAACGGTTTTTCTACATTACGCAAAAACCTTATAACATTACCAGACTTCTTTGAGTTGAAAAAGGCGTACTGAATGAAGCTTGGCACTTATACGTTTCAACCTGAGAAGGCACAAGGATTTGATTTTCATGTTTTACGTGTTAAACCAGAAACTGGTATTAGGCTTCCGCCCGTGCAAGATATGTGTAGTAATGTCGCCGTTTTTGCAGACAATGTTGCTGTACGCAATCATCCGGATTGGATATCTCAGTCTCCGCTGGGAACGGCGAAAATGGGGAATAACAACTTCAACATATACTGGGACATTGTGTGCGCTACTCAGCCAGAGCATAGGGCTGAACAATTAAACTACATAGCAGAAGTTGATAGGCACTCGCTTGGTGTATGGTTAAATAGCCAATATTTTGCGGATCATGGACACTGCATTTGCCCCCGTTGCAACAGTTTGTGGAAGAAAAGTGGGTTAAGTTGGCTTGAATGGCGCAGAAAAGAAGTTACCGGGTACATTGCTCAGATTCGAGAAAAAGTCAAGAAAAAACTAGTTTTATGTATTCAGCCTGACCCTGTAAGTTCTTTGGAGCGTTATGGCGTAGACTTTGACGACTTGGCAAAGTATGCTGATGTCTTCAACGTTGTAATGTTTAGCAAAAACTATGCCACGCCTTGGTACTGGGAAATGCTCGCACGCGCCTTCAAAAAGCTACTAAAAAAGCCTTTTTATATTAGCTTTTACGTTTTCGGTCCAGGAGACAACCTTAAAGACGTCCCAACGACCCAAGAGTTGCTTACCGTTAGTGTTCGCTGTGCAAGAGCAGGCGCGAACGGGTTTCTGTACCTAACTGATGACGCCAGTCAAATTCGAGCTTTCCAGAAGGCGGCTGTTGAAATGGTTGAGCTTAGAGAAAAGCTAAGGAGTTATGGCGGCCAGCCTGTGCAAGGATTCTTGGATTATGTTGAAAACTGGAGAAAAATCGCGTAGCTTTAGGAACTTTTTCTTTTTACAACACTGTTTAGCTTAGCTGCATGTTATTTTTGGTTCTTAAAGCCGTTACGTTTTTATCGAGTCAGCCTTAAGTCTATGATGCGTCTGGAGCAATGTTAGTTTGGATTTCATCACAGATTTAAGTAGAGCCGCTATAGCTTTATTCATCATAGTTGACCCTTTCGGTAATATTCCTATTTTCGAGGGGTTAACCGAAAAGATTCCAGATGACCAGAAAAAGAAAGTATATAACACCGCAACGATCGTTGGCATAGCTCTGCTTCTTGTTTTCGCATTCACAGGTCAAGAAATCTTTTCGCTTTTTGGGTTATCGATTTACAGTTTCGAGGTTGCCGGAGGCATTCTACTACTAATTATTGCCATTAGAATCTTGTTTACAGGCAACATACATGAGAACGTTGAATCTCCCGAAAGCATAGGCGCTGTTCCCATTGCTATACCTCTTCTCGTAGGGCCCGGAGCCATCACCACAACCATATTGGACCTTCAAGCTTACGGTATAGCGATAGCGATTCTAGCAGTTTTGATTGTGTTATCCTTAACATGGGTCATTCTCAGGTACATAAACGGCATTTACAAGTTTTTAGGCAAAACAGGCTCCTTAGTTATAGCAAGAGTCATGGCATTACTTATTGCCGCCATTGCAGTGCAATACATTTTGACCGGCGTAACTCATTTTATAATTTAACCAAAGCATGGCAAATTTTAAATTTGAATAGTGTATAAAATGCACTTCTGAACCTCAAAATCAAGCAAATCATGAAACACTGGGATGTTGGATGTTTTATAAGAAAGTTAAATTGAAGGACGGAAGAACGGCGACGCTAGATTGGCTAGAAGAAGACGACTTGCCAGAGCTTGTGGAAGCGCTTAACAGTGTCATCCGCGAGGGCAAATTCCTTTTCATGAACAACGAGATAGACATGGAAGAAGAACGAAAGTGGTTCCAGCGAAGCACGAAAGCAGGCATGCTTTTCTTAGTAGCCAGAGTCGACGGCAAAGTCGTCGGGGGCGCAAGCATCCAACCTTTCCCTGACAAACGCTCGCATGTCACCGACTTCGTTATTTTCATCCGTGACGGCTATCGCAACGTGGGCTTGGGAACAGAGCTAACAAAGGCGTTTGTCGAAGTCGCAAAAGAGCATGGGTTTGAGATTCTGCGGCTTTCCGTCTTCGCCACAAACAAGCGAGCGTTTCATGTTTACAAGAAATGCGGATACAAAGAATGCGGCAAACTATCACATGACATCAAATTCCTCGACGGCACATACACTGATAGAATACTGATGGAGTTACCTTTACGCGCGAGGTTTTTGGAATCGAAAAACGCTTGAATAGAAACTCGAAGGCTTGTTTTGGATTTCTTGAAACAACAGAAAAACTAAACCCATATTCTTCTTTTTTTGTTGTGTTGTGTGGTGTCGTGTCGTATGGTGTTGGGTGTGTTGAGGGGGTATATGAGAGTATAGGAGTAGTAGAGTAGGTTAGTTAGTAGTTTTAGTTGGGAATTTCTGAGAGAGGAAGATTAAATTTTAATCTTTTTCCCCATTAACTGAACTAATTAAGAGAACAGAAGCGGTTAAACGTCACATTTTTTAGAAAGAAGCGCCTTAACCTAGTCGTTATCAGGTGTTTAATATGGAAAAATCTGTTCAGAAATACCTGTTGATGATTAAACTAAGTCCCAACATGGCTGCAAAACTTTATGAACCTTTGATGGGATTCCCCGAAAAACCTATGGAAGGCGTGAAACTTGAGGAAGCATATCAAGCCTTTGGACAATGGGATTTCGCAGTTCTATTTCAAGCAGACACCAACACGAACGCCTTACATTTTGTCGGAGATAAAATCCGCTTAATAGAGGGCATTATTGAAACTTCCACCATACCACTGGCGCCGATAAAGGATTACCGCAAATAATTCTCTGAATTCATAATTGCTTTCGATTTTTCTGCAAAGACTACAACAAAACGCAAGTTTACTTGCGGGAAGCCAGTTGGCAATGTAAGCGTTTATGTGGTCAGAAAATAGGAGCAAATATCCTATAGATATATAAACCGCTAATATGCAATTAGAAATCTCATTTGAGGAGTAATTCAGGAGAGGGAGAGCTACGGTATGAGGAGAAATCAGCTAGCAGCAGCGAAAGCTCTGCTTATGGCAACGGTTGGCATATTCCAGTTTTTGATCTATTCCGGTTCTGGAAACGTCGTTTATATCATGATGCTCGACCCTCCTAAACTCAGCGAGAAATAGGAGAAGGCAAAATATGAAAAAACTACTAATCATAATAATTGTATTTCTAATTTCGTTTTCAATCTGCACATTCGCGAGCCTGCAAGCTAAAGCTTGTACTGCGTACACCTACACTGCGATGATATCGCCAGCATCAACGGATGTTGGTTTAACCGGTGTGTCATACACTATTACATTCACTGACACTGGCAGCAGTAACATGAGTTCCGGAACCATAACGATCCCCACAGGGTACAGTGCCGTTTCATTGACTAGTGTAACGGCATCAAATGGTTGTACTTGGTCAGGATCTGTATCTTCTCCTACTATATCCTTTACAGCTTCTAATAGTGATGGTGAAATAACCACCGATCAAACTGTTAAGGTGGTTTTCTCCGCAACAAATCCATCTTCTGCGGATCCATACACTTGGACAACCACAGCTTGTAGCTCTATAAGTGAAGGCGGGACACAATTTACTATCTGTGGTTCACAGCCTATTGTCAGGGTGAATTCTGCGTTGGTTGCTCCGACTGTTTCTGCTTCTAAGGGTACTGTTGATCAGGGTCAATCTTCAAGTTTGTCTTCTGCTGCTGTGTCGACGGGAACTTGGCCTTACACTTATCAGTGGCTTCAGAAGGCTCCTAGCGCCGGTTCTTACTCGTCGATTAGCGGTGCGACTTCATCTAGCTATTCTTTTGCTACTACAAGTTCTACGACCACTGGAACTTGGAGTTTTGAGCTACGAGTCACAGACAGCGCCTGTAAGCCGGTTGTGGTTACTTCTACAGCGGTTTCTGTTACGGTGAATGTTGCTCCGACTGTGAGTGTGACGCCTACTTCGGTGACTTTGGCTGTTGGTCAGTCTCAGACGTTCTCGGCTACTGCTTCTGGCGGTTCAGGTAGTTACACGTATAATTGGTACGTGAATAGTGTTCAAGTTTCTGGACAGACCAGTTCATCGTATCTTTTTACTGCTTCTGCGGCTGGTTCAACTTCGGTGTATGCGGTCGTTACTGATAGTGCCAATGATTCTGTTACATCAAATACGGTAAACTTTACGGTGAATAAGGGTACGCCGACGGTTTCTGCTCCATCTTTGAGTCCTTCGGGTTCTACTACTGCGGGTACTCTTGTGTCGTTATCGGTTACTGTTTCCGGTGGCGGCGCTACTCCTACTGGGACTGCAACTTTCCAGGTGAATATCGGCGACGGCGGTTGGAACAATATTAGTTCTACGGTGTCTTTGAGCAGCGGTTATGCTTCTACGACTTATACTCCTCTGACGGCTGCTAGTTACCAGTTCCAAGTTGTTTACAGTGGTGATAATAACTATAATGGTGCTACGGGTTCTGCAGCTTCTTTGACGGTTACTCATGGTGCTGCTGTGAGTGTTGTGGTTTCTCCTGCTTCAGATTCGATTACGGCTGGATCAAGTGATACTTTCACTGCTTTGGCTACTGATGCTTATGGCAACAGTTGGGATGATACTGGCTTGGTTACTTGGAGCATAAACACTGCTTCTGGAACCTTTACTGCTAACTCAGTCATGGTGACTGGTGCTGGAGGCTGGACGGTTACAGCTACTGATCCGGACTCGGTTTATGGCACTGCTTCTTTGACGGTTACTTCTGCTGGTCTGGATCAGTTTGTCTTTAGTACTGTTGGGACTCAGACTGCTGGTTCATTCAGCATAACGATTACTGCTGAGGATCAGTATGGTAACACGGTTACAGGCTATACTGGTACGCCATCTTTGAGTGATCTTTCTGGAACTATTAGCCCGACTGTTACCTCTGCTTTCGTGGGTGGCGTTTGGACTGGTTCAGTCACTGTCACTTTGGCTGGTTCTGACTCTATCACCGCTACTGACGGCGCTATCACTGGAACGAGTAACACGTTTACGGTTACTCCTGCCTCTGCTGTGAGTATCGCGGTTTCTCCTGCTACGGACTCAATTACGGCTGGAAATTCAGTGACTTACTTGGCTATGGCTACTGACGCTTACGGCAACACTTGGGATGATTCTGCCTCAGTTACTTGGAGCATTGATTCTGGTGCTAACGGTGGCTGGTCTAGTAACGTTTACACTTCTGCCACTGCTGGAACCTGGACAGTTGTAGCTACTGATCCGGACTTAGTTACTGGCACAGCCAGTTTGACGGTTACTCATGCTTCTGCAGCGAGCATCACGATTAGTCCAGTTACTCAGACGGTTTCTGCTGGTGCCTCTCAGACTTACTCAGCGACTGCTGCGGACTTGTTTGGTAACACATGGGATGTCACTGGTTCGGTTACTTGGAGTATTGACAGTGGCGCGGGTGGTTCCTGGAGTGGAGCTACCTACACATCTGCTAATGCTGGTTCCTGGACGGTGAAGACTGCTCTCGGCGGAGTTTCCGGTACTGCCAGTTTGACGGTTAATGCTGTTACTTACCAGATTACGGTTATTAGTGCTCACGGTAATCCTACTGCCTCAGCTTCGGTTAACGCAGGTGACTCATTTACCGCATCAGTCACCAGTCCTGAATCTGCTGGTGTTGGTCAACAGTGGATCTGCACTGGCTACAGCATTGACGGCGGATCGGTTGTTTCTGGTACAAGTTACACATTCACCGATATCCAGTCAAGTCACACCATAACTTTCAACTGGCAAGAACAGTACTATTTGACTACAAGTACAAACTTTGGCTCTGCGGATCCTGTTAGTGGCTGGTATGATGCTGGTTCTACGGTGACTCTTTCTGCTACTGCTCTATCCGCTGGTCTTGGTGAGCAGTATGTCTGGAATGGCTGGACTGGAACGGGCACTGGAAGCTATTCTGGCAATGACAATCCAGCTACAAACGCGGTTACTATGAATGGGCCAATAACTGAGACTGCTTCCTGGACTCATCAGTATGAATTGACGGTGACGTCGGCTTATGGTAGTACGTCTGGCCAAGGCTGGTACAATGCTGGTGTGTCGGCGCCTTTCTCTGTCAATACGCCTGTTTCTGGCGGAACTGGTGTTCAATATGCGTTAACGAGTTGGAGTGGGTCGGGTACTGGCGCCTATAGTGGTTCAAGCTCTTCTTCATCTGTTACAATGAACAATCCTATTACCGAGACGGCTAATTGGCAGACTCAGTATCAGGTGACTTTTGCAGTGATCGGAGGCGGATCGACTATTCCAACTGGTTCTAATGTTTGGGAGAATGCGGGTTCCCTTCCCATATTGGCTACACCTAACACTGGATACACTTTCTCCTCTTGGTCATCTAACACTGGATCAATCACCTTTAACAATGCTAATTCTGCTACTGCAACGGCGACGATAGGAAGAACAGGCACGATCACTGCGACTTTCGCGATTAACACGTACACGATTACGGTTACTCAGGGCGCTAACGGTGTCATTGCTCCTGGAACGATCACTGTTGATTATGGTGCTACTCCGAGCTTCAGCATTACGCCAAATAATGGTTACCACATCGCGAGTATAACTGTTGATGGTGCGTCGGTGGCTGTTACTTCGCCTTCGGGTCAGTCTTACCAGTTTAGCGCGGTTTCAGCTGACGGTTCATTGACTGCGACTTTCGCGATTACCACCTCCACAACACCGAAAGGGTCTTCGCCGTCGCCAACACCGAAAGGGTCTTCGCCGTCGCCAACACCATTGTATGTAGTGCTTGCCGCCGTCATAATCGTCGCCGCAATCATTTTAATTTCTATAGGAATAGCCATCAAACGTTCAAGACGAAAACTGAACGAAGCATTATCGAACCCTGAAACGTCCATTTAGCAACGGCCTTTTTCGGCTTATTTTCTTATTATTCGAATTTAAGATATAGTCTGGTCACTACTCAAGAAAGCAACCAAGCAAATGAAGACAACTCTGGGCTTATTCAAAATTTTAGTTCTGTTTGAATTGTTCCATCCTTCATGTTAAAAGGCGCAAACGGCTCGTTGAAGTAGGCTGAATTGTTTTTTCTGGACAATTAGTTAACACTCTGGGAGTTGTATTTCTGTTGCACAATTTTTTCAATGTGCAAGGGATTCGGCAAGGTTTATTAAGAATATATTGAGTGTTAATATTCAATACTGTTAGGTGTGCTGCAACAGTTGCCTGAAACCAAGGTCCATATCCTAAACCAACTCAAATCAATAACAGAGATTCTTCTGCAAACAAGGAAGCAACACCAAAACCAAACACAAACTTCTGTTCTATCTCCACAAAAATCTCAGGAGCATGTTAAACATGGCTAAAGTCAAACCGAATGAACGCATGTTCGGATTACGATTGACCTTTCACTGCTTAGGCATCAGCTGCTTAGCAGGAGCTGTGTTTCTACAAGTTCTAGTGTTCATGGATATCGCCTCTCAAGGCTTCTTCATGGGCGTAGAAAAAAATCCATTAATACTAAACGCAGAAATAGGGCTCACCGTTTTCTGCGTCGTTTATCTCCTATACTTGTCTATCTCAAGAATCAGCTCATTTCTAAATTCGTGAAAAAACTAAAACCCACAACCTTTTTCTTTTCTCTTTCAGCGCCACGCCAGTTTCACTTCATGAAGGAAATAAATTTATAAAATCAATTTTTTTTTCTTGTGATTTTTTTTCTGAGTTTCGTTTTGGTGTTGGGGCTTGAGCTTTGTTTTCTGCATTCTTGATTTCACATGTTCAAAATTGACGTTTTTATGGCATTTGGATCCATGTACGGACGCCATGTGTGAAATGAGTTGCTTTTAAAATTGAATAGAATGGATTGAAAAGAATTGGAATTGTGATTGTGATTGTGAGGTATACGAACGTGTTATAAAGTCTTATAAGTCGTCTGCGCTGTTGACAATTCATGCAAAGGCGAAATAGAGCTGTGTCCTTTCTGCTAATGCCACTAGTCGTCTTTCTTTGGTGTGTTGGTTGGAGCCTTTACTGGATAGGGTCAAAGAGAAACAGCAATACCGAAACCAAAATTGTCGGTTTAGAAAGAGCTAATTATCTTTGTGCCGGCACCAGAACAGAAGTATGCAACCTAACCTGAACAGGATTGCTGAGAGAACATTTTCTCACTCTTTTATGGATTTAATGTTTTTGCTTTTACAGTTGGGGCATTTATTGTTTTTTAGCTCCTATCCATCGCCATCCCAATTACATTCGTTACAATGCGGGGTCGCTTTATCATATAGTGCATTGAACATTTGATCCCCCTCTTCTGAAGAAATTATCTCACTAATTATATAATATTTTCTATCTGATACAAAAAACAACCACTATTAACTTACTTTAAAAATGGTTCTGGTGCGTCTTGGGGTGATGAACAATTTTCTTCTGGGTGGTGCACTGCGGGTGATTTTTTGGTTTCTGATATATCACGGTTTGTGAAATATGGCTTATATGCTTTTTTTGCGGTTGTGCCTTGTTTAAGGAAAAAAGGTGTACGGGAGAATGGGGAATGCTTCAATATTATTTCAAGGGGAAAGAGGTGCTTTAGGTCGGGTTTATGATTGTTAGGGTTTCCTTTGCTTCATGTCCACTTCCGTCAGGAGGGGATTTGTTAGTGTTGACTCCAAGTTTCGTTTTGACGCTGGAGGCTTTAGCTTTTTCGGGTTTGATTTTGGAAGTGTTTGTGGGTGGTTTTGTTGGGTAAGAATCGTGATCGCCTCTGCATAGTTGCGGCTATTTTGGAGGCTGCAAGTTCGGGTGCGAGTAAAACTCGTATTATGCTAAAGGCGAATTTGAGTTTTAACGTTTTGGAGAAATATTTGGATGTTGTTGTGCGGGCTGGTTTTGTTCGTGTTGCGGGTTGCCAGTACGAGTTGACTGGGCCTGGTCGAGAGTTTCTTAGGCGGTATAGGCGTTTTTACGAGCGCTACGTTGGGGCACAGAGGTTACTTGAGGCTTTGGATTGTGAACGGGAGAAGCTGGCTTTGATGTGTGAGGCTTCTGGGTTTGCCGTCTTTGAGCGCAGCCAAAAACGTGTTCGTCCAAAAAGTCCATTATAGGCTTAAACAAGCAAAAATACATTCGTAACCATTTTTATTGTTTGTTGTTTCCCTGCGTGCTTCTTTTGATGCGTAATGCCTAAAACTCTTATTAGCAAATATTGTCCTTGTTGTGGTAGCGCTTATTTTGAGGAACCGGGCATGACCGTTAAGTGTCTTGTTTGCGGCATGTGCAAGAATAAAAACGGTGGGTGTTAGGATGGTTGCTTTTGCCCCTTAAGAAAAGAAAGTGCTGTCGAAAGAGCAGTTGGAAGAGGCAATGCAGTACTTACGGGCTCATGACATACTGCTTTATGACGGGTTAATTGATGGTGAGCCAGCTTACAAGCTGAATGGCGCTGTCGCCAAAACAATTCTGGGGCTGTATGATAAATTTGTAAAGATGCCTGATAGGCCAGAGAGTCCGCTTACTGGTGCATTGATGCTTGCAGTTTTGGGTTTAAATGGGGAAGGATTTGCTGCTGAGCAATTGGCAGCGGCGTGTAGTGTGCTTAAGCCGTTTGCTGAGCAATTAATCAAGCAGAGGGGCAACTCAATAAATACGGGATCTCAGCTCAAAGATATACCTTAATCGATTTTAGGGACATGCCAGCGTGTGTGTGTTCTAGATTTTGGAGGTTCGAAATTGATGTGTTTGCGGCATTTTGATCCATATGCGGATGCTGTCGTGAAACTGTTTGCAGCTAAAATTGACCTGATGGATTGATGGGCGCTGGAATTATAATTGGGAGATATACATATGCGTGTTATGAAGTCTTATTAGTTGTCTGCGCCGATAGCGATTCATGCCAAGGCGTAACAGAGCCGTATCCTTCCTGCTAATGCCAATAGCTGTCTTTCTCTGGTGTATTGGCTGGAGCCTTTACTGGGTCGGATCCAAAAGAGAATCAAGAAGACCGAAACCAAAATTGTCTGTTCAGAAAGAGCTGGTCGTCTTTGTGCCGACTCCCGAACAGAAGTATGCGACTTAACCTAAACAGAATTGCTGAGAATCTGATGCGGAATAAAAAGTTAGGGTTGAAAGTGTTGATATATTATCGTATTTTCCATATCTTCTTAAATAAGAGTTTATTAACAGATATTATACCTGAGCGAGTTGATTATTAGTGGCGAAAGGAGACGAACAGGGTATCCCCTCGATGCAAGTTATCGCAGCTGCATTGTCCAGGGAAAAAGAAATCGGACTTACCAAAATAAAGGGTACCCCGTATTTTGAAAATCTGTCTGCTTTCATTCGGACTAATTCTACTGACCTAATAGCCAATGTGTTGGAGATAAACAGTAACTCGAAGAGCCGTTCTTTTGAGGTTGATGCCAAATGGTAGTTAAATCTAAGATTTCTTCACTAACGCCAATTTCAAAAGGATTTACCAAAGTTTCAAGATTTACGCCTTTAAATGTCGGAATTGTTATACCTGCTCTTAATGAGGAGAAAAACATCGAAGAAGTCCTTTGCAGGTTGCGTGATTTTGGCTACAATAATGTTTTGGTTATTGATGGCCAGTCAAAAGACAACACTGCTAAGGTGGCAGAAAAACATGGTGCAAAAGTTGTCTTGCAGGCAGGTCAAGGAAAAGGTAGTGCCATTCGGCAGGTTCTAAGTAACCGCTATTTCGATGTTGACGCATTAGTTCTGATGGATGCTGATGGTTCAATGGATCCTGCGGAGATACCTGCGTTCATTGAAGCCTTGAATTCTGGCGCTGATATAGCTAAGGGTTCTCGCTTCTTAGAAGGTGGCCGTACTTACGACATGGATGCAACAAGACGATTTGGCAATTTGATACTAATGTTTGTTTTGAATTTCCTCTGGTCATCCAATTACACTGACCTATGCTATGGCTACGCAGTTTTTAATAAGCATGCAGTTGAAACGCTGGCTCCGGTTTTGGAGTCTGACGGCTTTGAGATTGAAACTGAGATTTTCATTAAGGCTTTAGATTTAGGGTTGGCGGTGAAAGAAGTTCCAAGCGTAGAATATGAACGAAAATACGGAGTATCCAACCTCCACGCGTTTAAAGACGGCTTCAGAATACTCAAAACAATTATTCAAGAGTATTTCCGTTCTCAATAAGCACCGCCATTTTTAGGACGTTTTTTTGACTACCTGTAGCTATGCCTTTATTTTTATCTGGTTATCTGCCGTTTCGTAACAATTTGAAATTTAATTCTGAACAGTTCTGACGCAGTGTATGACTTGGCGCCTTCAGTTTCAGGCCCACTATCTTTCGTAGCTAGTTCGCTCGCGCTTTGAATTTGCCTGTTAGGCTGCTTAATTCCGCTGAAACCGAGGTTGCGTATCTATAACTCATGAGATCACCGTTTGTATTTACGTTTTTAGTACATGCTAACGCCAAGAATTAATTCCCCATAGCCGATAAGGCAATTGTAGTTCAGTTGCATCTACGGTATTTTGCTGTGTGAAAATTAATATCTGGCTGTGTGTAACGAACATTGAGCGGTTTAATCGTTAGTCTGTGTTGTAAACTGGGTTCGGATGGTGTGTTTTTCTATTGTTCAGTTGATTAGCTATTGTGTTTTTGGAATAAAAGTTATATGCAAGACATGTTGATATTCTATGAGTCAAGTTTAAAAGTGCAGATCACAAACCTTACTGTACCAGAACAAAGATAACTTGTTCTGTACAATTTGTGTAGGTTTGTCATCATGCGCGGTTTAAATTACTCTTAGCAAAAGGAGCGACAATATAAGAAGAACTATGGTGCACTTGGTTTAGGCGAATCTTTTTTCACATCTGCTCCTGTCAGGGAGGGATCCGTTAGAGATGAGTCTAATCAACAAGAATTTAATTTTTAAAAGTTAAACTTTCTATGAACTCTATGTGGTTGTTTTTCAGCGACATTATGGTCGCTGTTGCGCGGAGTTGCTTCATGTTTCTTTGTTATGAGTTTTGAGGGATGGATTTGGGTAGCTATAGAGGTAAATTGGATATAATAGCCGACATTCTTACGGCGGCTAGTCGGAAACCTAAGAAGACTCAGATAATGTATCAAGCCAATTTGAGTTTTCGTGTGTTGCAGAAGTATTTGGCTGAGATAAGCGGTGCGGCGTTGATTTGTTTCGAGGATGAAACCCAGTGCTACGCTTTAACGTCGAAGGGTAAGGAGTTTTTGGAGGCTTACATGCAGTATTCAAAGACAAACAGGCACGCCGAGAAAATCATTAGCGAAGTTAATTCAAAGAAGCAGACTTTGGAAAAGCTGGTCAATCATTAAATCCCAAATTCAATAGCAAGTAAGTTATTTTGGGGATAGGTAGTTGCGGTTTATGCGGGTTTCACTTGGAGTTTTGCTTTTAGCAGCTATATCTATCGCTGTTTTTAGTGTGTCTTCGGTTGTTTGGGCTCAGCAAAATGATGCTGCCTCACCTATTTAGCGCGCTGCCCTGTCCCTTTATTATGTATTGAAGAATGTTGAGGAGACAGCTTGTCTGATCGTTTAATGTTTTCTGCTGCTTCCCTGTTCAGTGTGCGCAGTGTACACACTTATTTTAGCGCGTGTGTGTGGGGATTCCCGCTCGCTCTGTGCTAATTCTCAAGGAGCGCGCGCTTCAAGAAACTAAAATAGATAGATTTGATTGCTGCTGGAAAGATTAGAAAACATGTTTTGTAGCGCGCTGCTTTGTCCCGAAATTGGTGTAAAATGGTTATAACTCTTATTTTTTGATTTGGAGGCAAATTTGAGCTGTTTAATCTCTCACGGAATAGTTCGTACTTTACCAATGAATTTGGCACAATGGAAAACAAACGCTCAGACCCAGCCGCGCTATGTTCTCAAAAATAAGTCTATCACTTGAACATCCCAAAAAGATGACTTTTAACCATTTTTAACCATTAAAGGGACAAGGCAGCGCGCTAAGAGAGGTGAAAAAGGTGAACAGAAAAATAATAAATAAAAACAGCGCAGCGTGCGCGCTAGATGAAAGAATGAAGCGAGGGACAGCAAAGACTTTGAGAGTTGTGGGCATCCTTCTCGTCATCTTCTTCTTGTTCAGTGCTTTCGCATTATTAACTCAGCCACTTCGAGCTACGAATACGGTGACTGCGACGGTAACCGTTGGAAGCGGTCCTATTGGTGTCTCTGTAACGCCCAACGGCGAATATGCCTATGTTACAAATCACGACAGCGGTTCGGTCTCGGTGATAAGCACGGCAACGAACACGACAAAGGCGACGGTAACCGTTGGAACCAATCCCTTTGGTGTCTCTGTAACGCCCAACGGCGAATATGCCTATGTTACAAATGAAGGTAGCCGTTCGGTCTCGGTGATAAGCACTGCAACGAACACGGTGAATGCGACGGTAACCAATGTTGTTGGATACAATCCTGTTGGTGTGGCTGTAACGCCCAACGGCGAATATGCCTATGTTACAAATTACGGTAGCGGTACGGTCTCGGTGATAAGCACGGCAACGAACAGGGTGACTGTGACGGTAACCAATGTTGAAGACGATCCCTTTGGTGTGGCTGTAACGCCCAACGGCGAATATGCCTATGTTACAAATGAAGGTAGCCGTTCGGTCTCGGTGATAAGCACGGCAACGAACACAGTAAAGGCAACGGTAACCGTTGGAACCAATCCTATGGGTGTGGCTGTAACGCCCAACGGCGAATATGCCTATGTTACAAATGACGGTAGCGGTACGGTCTCGGTGATAAGCACTGCAACGAACACGGTGAATGCGACGGTAACCGTTGGAAGTGGTCCTGTTGGTGTGGCTGTAACGCCCAACGGCGAATATGCCTATGTTACAAATTACGGCAGCGGTTCGGTCTCGGTGATAAGCACTGCAACGAACACGGTGAATGCGACGGTAACCGTTGGAACCAATCCTATGGGTGTGGCTGTAACGCCCAACGGCGAATATGCCTATGTTACAAATGGAGGCAGCGGTTCGGTCTCGGTGATAAATGTGGTTACGCCAGCACCCACCCAAGCACCAACATCAGCACCTACGCTAACACCAACTTCGACTCCAAAATCAACCCCAACAACAGCTGCTTCCCCATCCCCACCAGTTCCAGAATTTCCTGCCCAATTGTTAATAATTACGCTAGTTGTCTCTTTGGTCATAGTCTTGTCCGCGGTTATCATTGCAGGGAAGAGAAGAAGCGCGCGCTTTTACAACATGTCTAAATTAGACACGATTAGGTTCACCATATCAGAAGAGCTTTGTTACTGCGTAACTCATTGCTAGCGCGCGATGAGAATAAAAATTTGGGAAGGTTCTTTAATGTGGATGAATGTGAAGTAAGTCTTGTCTACGATTGCTAATATTGGAGGTTGGATTATTAGGAAAAAGAAAGCGTTGTTCTTTACACTCTGGTTATACACTTTTCTTCTTTGGTTTTATATTGTTGCAAGAATAGTTATCGATCAAGTTGCGTTAAACGGCCTGCTTCTTAATTATGTACCGTTTTTCACGTTTACCAGACTTGGAGCTATTGCTTTTGTTTTGAGCATGATATTCATGTATATATTTCTCACTGAGAATTAGAATCAATGCCTTACGCATACCGTATTACAGCTAATCATTTTTGCCTTTATTTAGTTATCAGGATTATTAAGGCGTTTTAATTGAGCGTTGGCGCGCGCTGGAAAACTTGGGTCCAAATGTCTCCCCGTCCGCCATAACGTACTAACTTATGGGGAAATCGACCCTAAGGTGGATGTGTCTCCCTTCACGATCGGACGACCATCTCTGTATGGCGCGCGCGATAGGAAATGAGGCTTAGCTTGTTTGTTCCAGAATTTCATGGATTGCCTTTTCGAGCTCAGCAAGCTTTTGTTCTGTCCTGCTGATTCGAGACTTCAGATCAATGTAGCGCGCGCGGATTCGGGAAGAAGAGAGTTTGCTGGCAACCTGTTTCTTTGAACTTTGGATCTATAATAGAACAACAAGTGTTTTTCAGTACAATCAACGCTTCGTCGGTCTGATGTTCAACATGACGGTTTAAAGGGTTTATGCTATGTACGGTTATTCTGTTAGAACCTTCAAGGAGGGTGATGAAGAAGAGATTGTTGGGTTTTTCAATGGTGTTTACGATGGGTATGGAGGCTTCGTTCCTAGAACAGTTGATTATTGGCGATGGTGTTGTTTGGAGCGTCCTGACGTTAAGAAGGATGGTATTTTTCTTGCTTTTGATGGTGCGAGGCTTTGTGGTTATCTTGTTGTAGGTTCTTCGGGCAATGTTTGGGAGTTTTGCGTTGCTGAAAGTGAGAAAGAGGCTTCGAGGCTTCTTTTGGAAGAGGCTGTGAGTTATCTTGGGCGGGTTGGGGCTTCTTCTGTTAATGTTAACGTTCCGCGTGATGCGGGAGTTGTTGAAAGTTTGCGTGAGGCAGGCTTTAGTGTGATTCCTGCTGAAAGGATGTTTGTTACAACGTTGAATCCTGTGGCGTTGGTTCAGGCTTTGGTGAGTTCTGGAAAAGGCGGGCTTTTTGGTAGGTTTGATGAAGAGTTTGGCTTTAGGTTGCATGATGCGCCTTATGGTGTTGGAACGGAGTTTTCGGTGAAGATTACTGGAGAGACTGTAGAGGTTGCGGAGGTTTTTCCGCCTGAGCCTTCGGCTGTTGTTGAGCTGAGTTTTATGGATCTATTGTCGGTTCTTTTCGAGGGGTCAAATGTCGGTATGCTGTTCTTTGCCCGTAAGATTAGGGTGAAGCCGTTTCGGAAGTTGAGTGCGGTTTTGAAGTTTCTGTCCGCGGTTCATTTGAATGGTTCATGGTTTTTCCCGTTAAGTGATTACGGTTAGGTGTTGGCCTTCGTGGGTGAGTCTTTTGTTTGCCGCGCGCTTCGGGAAGATGACGACGAGGCAGTTAAGGGCCTGATTCAGGCGACTTTTAGCCATTTTTTAGAGGGGAAGTTTTGGGATTGGAAGTACCTTCGAAACCCTGGTTTTGATCGTTCGTTCGTGGCTGTGGCTGAGGATAATGGGAAGGTTGTTGGGTGCAACCATTGGCTTCTGAGACCGTTCAAGCTTTCGAGTTCGGTCGTGGTGGATGGGGTGTTGGGTGCGGATATTGCTGTAGCTCCAGAGTACCGGAAGAAAGGTGTGGGCAGGGCTTTGATTCATTTCTTGAGGTCGCAGCATAAAGATAGTAAGCTGGCACTGATGTACATGTTTGCCGACCCTGAGCTGCGGAAGCATTTTCACACTCCGGTCGCCGGGTACGCCCCCGCGCCGGGGGGCACTGCTTTGTACACGAAGATTCTGAACTGGAATAAAGTGGCGAGTAATGCAGTCGCTTTCAACGAGAATGTGAAGCATGGAAAGTTTAGCGACAGGCTTGCCAAGGTAGATTTGACCGTTGTCTTCAGGGTGCATGGTGCTCCGTCGCTTTTTTTACATGTAAACAGCAAAGGCGCGAGTACTAATGCCTCCAGTGCACATGCAGACGTGACGATTATCAGTGACGTGGCGACTTTGAGCAAGATTAAGGACGAGAAGGCTAGTGGGTGGCGGTTGATTGGACTGTTGCTGACGGGCAAGTTGAAGTTCAGAGGTAGCGTGCGAAAATTGTTGGCTTTTTACATGAATTTGTGGGTTTTCCGGGAGATTTTGAGTGGCAAGATCACTTAGATTTGGTGAATAGTGTATGTATGGAGCTTTTTGGGACAAGAAAATTCAGAGCGCTTCAGGCCAAGAATTGGAGAGGTTGCAGCTTAAGCTTCTGAGGAGGCAGGTTGCGAGAGTGTATGAGAGTAGCAGGTTTTACAGGAGAAAGTTTAAGGAGTCTAGCGTCAAGCCATCTGTGATTAAGAGTCTGAGCGATGTTCAGAAGCTTCCTTTTGTTTCGAGGCAGGAGTTGGAGGAGCATTTTGATGATTTGTTGGCCGTGCCTTTTTCTAAGCTTGCTACCGTGCGCATGACGAGTGGGACTACTGGGCATCCGTTGAAGGTTGCGCACAGTCATAAGGATATTCAGTTGATTGCTGACGCTTCGGCTCGTAAACTCACATACCACGGCGTTAATAGTAAAGACAGAGTGCAGATTACAGGGGCCTATGGTCTGTCGCAGGGTGCGTGGTCGGCTCATTGGGGTGCGGAGAAAATTGGTGCTTGCATTATTCCTGTTGGTCCTGGCGATACCGAACGGCAGATTCGGTTGATTAAACAGTTGCGCACTACGGTGATTTATGGGGCTACGAATTTTCATCTGAGGATTCTTGAGGTTGCCAAGTCTTTGGGTGAGGATTTGAGCGGTTATAAGCTCAGGGTTGGAGTCTGTGTTGCTGAGAAGCCGAGTAAGCTGCAGGTTTCCATGCTTGAGAAAGGGTTTGGTTATGAGAAGGTGGCTCTTGATTATGGTGCAACGGAGTTTCCTGGGTTTTCGGTGAATTGTAATGATGACATGGGTTTTCATCATGTTTGGGCTGATTATTATCTTGTAGAGGTCGTTGATCCTGAAACTCATGAGCCGTTGAGTGAGGGTGAGAGAGGTGAGCTGGTTATTACTAGTTTGCAGCGTGAAGCGTTTCCCTTGATTAGGTATCTTTCGAGGGATGTCACGGCGATGTGGGGCTTTGAGAAGTGCAGCTGTGGTATGAGTCATCCCAAGGTCAGCGCTGATATTGACCGGGAGGATTTCATGGTAAAGGCGAGGGGTGTGCCTATTTTCCCGAGTCATGTGGAGTTTATTCTTAACGAGTTTGCTTCGCTCACAGGGAATTGCCAGATTATCGTGGACAAGCGGACACCAAGCCAAGATGTTGCTTTGAAGGTCGAGGTAGCGAAACCGTTGACGTTAAGTGAGGAAAAGATGCTGAGGGCGCAGATTGTTGAGCAGGTTAAGAACAGAGTTGGGTTTACGATTAACGACTTGACGTTTGTATCAAAGGGGACTTTCGAGGGCAAGTTTCAGAAAACAGTCGCTATCGTGTAGTAACACTTTGCCTCAGCTTGGAGGATTTGGTTTATGATTTTTTGTCTTTCTGCGTCTTACAAGAAGGCGAAGCTGCCGTTGTTGGAGTCGCTTGTTTTCAAGGATGCGGATGCTGTCATGAAGGGTCTGTGTTCTGAAGGTCTTACAGAGGAGTGCGTTCTTCTTCAGACATGTCATCGTGTTGAGATTTATGGTGTTTCGAATGGCTCCTCCGAAAAGGGCGCTATCGCAAGGATTTTGAAGTTTTGGAGTGCGAACACTGGCATAAGCTTAGACATTCTGACGAGTAACGTCGACTTGTTCAAGGACCGGGAGGCGCTGTTAAACCTCTTTAACGTGGCTTGCGGTCTGGAGTCGATGGTTGTGGGTGAGGATCAGATTCTTGGTCAGGTTAGGATGGCTTATGTGAGGGCGAAGAAGCTTGGAAGCGTCGGGTTGGTTCTTGAGAAGGTTTTCATGAGGGCCGTAAACACTGGTCGAAGAGTTAGGACTGAGACGAGAGTTAACGAGGGTTCGGTTTCGATTAGTTCGGCTGCTGTTGACTTGGCGGCGAAGGAGCTTGGGGATTTGAGGCGTAGGACTGTCTTGGTTGTTGGTGCGGGTGAGGCTGGTTCGGTTGCTGCTGAGACGCTTAGGCGAAGAGGGGTCAAGACGATTCTGATTGCAAATCGAACTTATGAGACGGGAGCGCAGGTTGCCAAGAAAGTCGGTGGAAAACCAGTGCGGTTTGAGGAGATTTATGACGTTATACCACTGACTGATTTAACTATTGTTGCTCTTACGGTTGATAAGCCCGTCATCAGGGCACGTAGGTTACGTGTGCAGCGAAAGCTGCTTGTGGTGGATATTTCGCAGCCACGTGCTGTCGAAGAGAAGGTTGGCAGTATTGATGGAGTGATCTTGAGGAATATTGACGATTTGAAGGAGGTTGTTGAGAAGAGTATCCGGAGTAGGGAAGTTGAGGCTGAGAAGGCTAGAAAGACAATTTTCGAGGAGCTGGGGCGGTTTGAGAGGCAGCAGTTCGAGTTTCTTATTGAGCCTTTGATTTCTGAGATTTATAAGCATGTTGACGGCATTAGGCAGAAGGAGCTTAAAAGAGCGTTGAGTAAGATGGCGGAGTCTGATGAGAAAAAAGTGGGGATTTTGGACAGATTTTCAAGGGAGCTTGTGGAGAGGATTCTGCAGACACCAATTGATCAGTTGAGAGAGGCGGCGTTGAATAATGATGATGACTTGCTTTCGGCTGCCGAGAAACTATTCAAAGTCAAATAGGGCGAAGTGTTATGTCTGAGTCTGAGAGGTTGTTTGAAAGGGCTAAGGCTCTTATTCCTGGCGGGGTGAACAGTCAGGTTAGGGCTCTCGCGCGGCGCGCTGATTACAGTGGTCCTTAATTGAATTAGCGTTTGGTTCTGCCTTTTTGGAGTTGCAATTATGGGTGGTCCTGAAGTTTCTGTTGTTGTTGCAACTTACAAGGGGGCGAGTACTCTGAAGTATGTGCTGGAGGGTTTGAAAAAGCAGACCTTTGAGGATTTTGAGGTTGTGGCGGTGGTGAAACCTAGCGCTGATCAGACCAAGGAACTTCTAAGGAAGTATGAGGATCAGCTTGACATCAAGGTTGTGACTCAGAACCACGGGAACGTTGTAGACGCCGAACAAATTGGTTTAGAACGCGCTGAGGGAAGAATAATCGTTTTCTTTGATGATGACGCAGTTCCAAAACCGAACTGTATTGAAGAGCATGTTAAGACTTATGCAAACCCGAAGATAGGCGGTGTGTCGGGCGACATGATTGTTTCCACCATCGCTAACGGTGTCGTGAAGGAGCTTGAGGAGGTTGAGGTGCCACCTTCGCAGTCTGCTAGGACACGCCTTTCGGCGAGGGTCTGGAATCGGCCTGTGAAGGGGCTTGAGCAATATCGTTGCTGCGTGACTAGGTGTGGTTACATCTGGCATGGGTTTTGGTTGGCGAACAATCCAGTGGGAAACTATGTCTATTGGAGGAAAAGGGGAATGGTCAGGTCTTTTCTGGGGGCGGGCAATAACATGTCTGTTTTGGCCTCAGCAGGAAAAGGCACGCTGTTTGGGAAGACAGATTACTGGAAAAAAGGCTATGGGTGGGAAGGATTCTTGGCCTGGCAAGTATGGAAAAAGGGGTACTCAATGGTTCTTAATCCTAAGGCGCAGGTGGAGCACATTTTTTGTGAGGGGCATCTCACTGGAAGCCTTTATGCACTATTCCTTAAGAACGCGGCGCTGGGCGAGCTGGAGAAAACAGCAGGGGTTGAAACAAGTGGATATGATTTCATCAGGGAAAGTAATCTTTTCTTTTTTAGGTTGTATCGCAGAGGAAGTGGGCTTTCGCTGTTTGCCAAATTCTGCTCCGTCGCAACTGACGCTTTGTATTTCTTGAAGAGAACGAGAAGTCTACAGGAATCCGAGAATCTCAGAGTTCTGTTCATTTCAAACTTGATCGGTCTGAGATGGCTGTTGTCCGACTCTGCAACGAATAAGATGAATGCTGTTTAATGGATATCCGTGGGTTGTCCGTGTGCCTAGCACTAAGATAGCGTGTGCGCGCACTGTTGAACGGGCAAAAGAGGTATGGTGTGGTTAGATTGAGAATTGCGTTTGTAGATGTGGATATGTCCCCGAGAACTGGGTCGAGGCGTTTTACTTGTGAGGTGGCTAGTCAGCTTCAGGCTATGGGTCATGAGGTGGGAATCTTCACGTCTAGGCTGGATAAGCAGAGATGTTTCAGACAGTGCTTATCCCTTCCTGTTGATGTTGTTTCGAGTCGAAGTTCTTCTCAGGAGGGAAGCGCGAGTGTGCTGGCGAGGGCGATGAGGAAGTGTGGAAAAAGCGCGATAATCAATCTTGCGAAGTGTTATGGATATGATATGTTAGAGACCGATTTCGCTTTGAAGACGAGCGAAAAGATTGTGAGCATGGGGTACGAAGCGGTTCTTTATCAATATCATGGGGAACATTGGCTTTTTCCAGTCTTCTATCACCTGAACGAAGCGAAAGGTGCCGTGTATCTTAACATGGTTCCTCCGAGGCCTCGCCCGGACGCTTTGCCTTTTCAGGAATCGACTCTGGAACGAAGGATTGTAGACAGGATGGTGAGTCTGCCTTTTGTCAGTAGGTTTGAGAAAGCAAGCCTCAGAAATGTTGCTCTGTTCATCACTCCGAGCGAGTACCAGCTTCAACAAGCGAGGGTGCAAGGTGTGATTGGGCAAAAAAAGGCTGCTGTTGTTCCGTTAGGAGTTGATCATTCCGAGTTTTGTCCGACGGGTGAAGAGGAGCCTTTTGCGCTCTATGTGGGGCGGATTCATCCTCATAAGTCGGTGGAACTGGCGATGATGTCCATGAAGAACGTGAATTCGGACTATTCGCTGGTGATTGCGGGAGATGTTGACGAAGGTAACGTCCAGTATGTGGAGAGGCTTCTGAGTTTGGCTGAGGAGTTGAAAATCTCGGACAGGGTTGAACTGATTTTGCATCCGTCAGAAAGACGGATTGTTAGGTTGATGCAGAGTTGTTCGGTTTTCTTGTTTCCAAGCACTATTGACACTTTTGGACTTGTGGTTCTTGAAGCTATAGCTTGTGGAAAACCGGTTGTGGCTTGCAACAGAGGGGGTGTTCCAGAGATAGTCAGAGATGCAGGATTCGTGGTCGAGCCAGACGTGGCGCAGTGGAAGGAAGTCGTAACAAGACTGTTGTCAGATTCTGAGCTTCGACACGCTATGGGACAAAGGGCATTGGAGCGATCCGAAGCGTATTCATGGAAACGTACGACTTGCCAGCTACTCGAAGCTTTAGATACTAACTGTGCCTAGTTGATGTGTGCGTAGGTACATCATTGTTATGCCCATTTACGTCTGTGAGCTTTTTGAAAAAGGATGTTTGTTATGAAGCATCAACTGTTGTTGACTTTCGATGTGGAAGATTTCATTAGTGCTCGTTCGATTGATGCTTTGTCATACATTCTCAAGCTGTTGAATAAGTACGATATCCGCGCTCTATTTTTTATCACTGGGCACATGGCTGAGAGGTTGTACTTTTTTGAGGAAGTCGTGCATTCATTGGAGGAGCATGAAATAGGGTTCCATTCATCTGCTCACTCGGTTCACCCCGCAGTTTTTGAATACTGTGACGTTGAAAAATACGAGAATGCTTATTCCGCATCGCTCGAAAGGGAGACTTCGCACATCAATCCCTTGTCGGGCGCGGTTGAAGGAAAAGGAGGCATCCACGCATTGAAGGATTTGTTTCCATCAAAGAGCATCGTCGCTTACAGGGCGCCGGGTTATTGTTGTCCTCCACCGCATCTGGAGGCGATGAAGCGCCTAGGGATTGAGTATGACTTTTCTTGGAACATTTCGGCGGCACCTTTCAGCTACAGGGAGATCACGTTTTATCCTAGGCCGGTTTTTTTGGACTGCGAAGAGGCTCTATTGGCAGGCGACCTTCAAGTTGCCAGCTGGGCCAGGCTGATGCGGTCGATATTGAAGGAAGAAGCGACTGTTCTTACCTTTCACCCACACCGCTTCGTGAGTAAGGACTATTGGGACGGTATCTACCATAGAGGTAATCCTCAGGAACTGACGGAAACGTTGCCAAGGGACACCAGACAGATACGGCACATGGTAAGCAAATTTGAGGCGTTGCTGCGGAGGGTGAGTTGCTTGCAGAAGTTGGGAGTGATTGAGGCGTCGCCTAGGCTGATGTGGTCAAGGACAAACCTCGACAAGGTCCGATTGGAAGCTGGCAGACTTGTGGATGACTATTCTTTTTGGCCTAAGGTCTTTTTTGGCTATAGCCCGAAATACATTGATGCGCAGCTTTCACGATTCTTTGGGCTTAGCTTTGGAGTTGACGGTTGAAAGTTGCCGTTCATTGTTGTTCCTACGCGCTCGCGATATGTATGCACTCTAGGTAGTGGAGCCAACCGATGAAAACCGTGGTTACTGTAGGTGTTTGTGTGAGAACTATCGCCGAGCCTTAGTGTCAAAGAAATGACCAATAAACTGCCACTGCTACGCACGCGATTTAAATAAATAAGATGAGACAATTATTAGCAAGGGAAAAGAATGTTGCAATTGATAAAAAGTATTATAAGAAGAATTCAATCAATAATTAACCAACTGGTCTTCGCCTCTCAACAACAACTAATTTCTGAAGAACAAATAATGTCTCTCAATCCGAATATGTCGATGTATTCAATTGGTAAGTTCTCTTATGGTTGCCCTGCACCATTGGTATTATATGATCCTCATAATCCACAAGCGACATTAAAAATCGGTAATTTCTGTTCAATTGCTGAAAACGTGACCATACTTCTTGGCTGGGAACACAGAACAGACTGGGTTACTACATATCCATTCCGCATATTCTTTGAGGAATTCAAGCACTTCAAAGGCACGCCGGCAACAAAAGGTGATGTAACGATCGGCAATGATGTTTGGATAGGGCTCGGCGCTTTTATTTTGAGTGGGGTAACCATTGGTGATGGCGCCGTGGTTGGCGCTTCTAGTGTAGTTGCAAAGAACGTGGCACCGTATACCATCGTCGCAGGTAATCCAGCCAGAGTGATTAGGCAAAGGTTTGATCAAGAAACCATAGACAAACTTTTACAAATAAAGTGGTGGGATTGGGACATCCAAAGGATTAAGGAAAACATGCCTCTCTTGCTTTCTAATAGAATAGGTGAATTCATAGAAAAAAACAGTGTATCCTTAGAAAAGATTTAATGGAAAACTTAATAATAATTAGGGGTGTGCACAATTCGGTTTCGTAAGCTTTTTGGTGCGCAACTCTGATTACGATTAGCTCAAAACTGACAGAAAAAACGCAAAAAACTGACAAAAAACGGAATAATGCACACCCCTATAATAATTAATAAAAAAATAGGTTAGCGCGCGTGTTCCTAAAATGGTTAAAAATGGTAAAAAGTCACGTTTTTTGGTTTTAGTTTCATGTTAAAGCATGAACTCTGAATGGAGCCATGTAAAGGTTCAGGGAACAAAAATGGAATTATGACCACTTTTGACCAATTTCGGAACAGAGGGCGTGTGAAAACTCAAATTTAGTTTTAGAAATTGCGTCTTATATCTAAAAACACATCCTGAAGCCCTTCCAAATCGCAAAAACTTAGCAATTTTCTGAAATTAAAAATAGTTTTCACACAGTCTCAACAGCCATGCGCGCATGAGCGAAAGTGCGGAGGTTTGAAGTTGTCAAAATCGTTTTCTTGGCTTACGGCTCAGAAGCTTGAAAGAGAATATTGGGACATGGTAGCGCTCGAGCGCGCGCTAGAACACAAAAAAAACCTCAATATTTCTGAAGAAAGTTTATACCGCTTTTCAAAGATATTATCGCTACTTAATGAATATAGTTCGCCGCAAAACTTCTTGCCAGAATTTTGCCTTGATGTGGGTTGTGGTCCAGATAGCGGTATTTTCGCAATTTTAGAAAATTTTAAAATGAAAAGCATGAATGTGGGTGTGGATTCTCAAGCAAGATCGTATCAAGGAAAAAAGTCCAACAGAATCGCCCCAATTGCTGGCATAGCTGAAAAACTACCACTTCGAAGCCAAACTTTTGACATCACGTTTTGTGTTAATGCGTTGGACCATACCGCAGATCCTGTCAAAACAATTGAGGAAATATACAGGGTGACAAAAAAAGGTGGTATTTTGTATTTGATGACGCATATTGTTACACCAAAAAAGAAAACTATCTTTCGATTATTTCATTCTCGTCAGTCCATTAAGCAATTTCTTTACCCATTAACCATGAGTGGGTATCCTCAACTATTTTTCCACGGAATACTTAAACTATTAGGAATCATGTACAGAGAAAACCTTTACATCGTTTTTATAGATGGATACCTTCATCCTCACTATTTCAATTCTCCTGAAATTATCAAGATATTAAAAAAAGCAGGTTACTCCCTCATTAAAGAAAATATCACGACGGACATAATGGAGAGCGCGCGCTACTTTAAGTTGGGTGCCTACTACATTTGTTTAAAGCCTTGAATCGTGTGGTGGCAAAGGCCTTTGCTTTTGACAGAAGAGAAGATTGGAAAAAGGTTTTGGATGGGAGCAAGTGTTAGGTTAGCGCGCTCGTTATAGGCATGCATTGGCATAACCTCCATTAAAGCTAGATGTTGCTCCTGAAAGAAGACCTCGAATTCCTGAAACCTTGAAGATGTTCAAGATCGGATTGAAATGCTTTCAGTAATAATTCCGTGTCAAGAGGATGCTATTCTGCTTTTTCCTACTTTGAAGTCGATTTTCTCGAACGATTTTCGTCGACAAGACTTTGAGGTGCTGCTAATCTGTGGTGACGATGTCCTTATTTCAAAAAGGAAAGTGAACGAGTTTCCTGTTCAAATACACTCTGGGGCCTTCAAAGGTCAAGCGCAAGCGTTGAATTGGGGTCTCGAAAGAACGCGTGGAGACATAATCTGTACGACAAAACCTGGATGCGTTGTGGCATCTGATTGGCTGTCGGAGATAGCCCGATTTCTTCAGCGTTGTCCGTCCGTTGATGGGATTGGAGGGCCGGTTCTTCCATGCTTGGAATACGGGACGAAACTGCAAATATTAGCCTCACAGATTTTCAGTGAAGAACAGGGATTCCCAACATCGGTTGTGGTTCCAAAGCTTGGCAGTTATCAGGGACTGTTTCATGCTACAAACAGCGCCTTTCGAAAGGAAGTATTAGCCTCTGTGAAGTTTGATGAGTCTCTGACCTATGCCTATGATTTTGATGCTTGTTGGAAGATGCTGCGTAAGGGCAATCGCCTGGTGTACAATCCCGAGATGAAGGTTAGATGCATGTTTCCCTCTGGCTTACAGAGTATCCTTCGAAGATACTATGTTTGGGGAAAAGAAAAAGTCATCGTGCAGAGGAAACACTTTATAGGGACAGATCTCAAAGCGCTTCTCTACACACCTTACAGTACGATTCGCTCATGTTTGCAACCGTCATCGCCCGTTTCAAAAAAGAAATTGCTAACACTCGTTCAGCATTTAGCGTTCAATTTGGGATGTACCCGTGGCTATGGTGTGCACCAATTCCAAAGCTTGGCATAATTAATAATCTTTCTGTGAGGCAATGGAAAGATTGGCACGTTGGAAAAATTGCGTAGTACTCTACCTTCTCTGATGCTCAGTGTGCGCGCGGAAAAGGTGAAATAAGATTGGAAGAACCGAATCAGACTGGTCCTGAATTGCTTTCCGTAGTGATCCCTACATTCAATAGTGCTGACACCCTAAATTACACATTATCTTCACTTCTATCAAACGATCTCCAGCGAGACCATTATGAAGTCATACTCATTGACGGTGGCAGCACGGACAATACGCTGGGTTTGTGTAGAAGATTTCCAGTGGAAGTTCTTTTTTGTCCCAAAAAGGGATGGAGTGCCGCACTAAATCTGGGTGTAAAGAAGGCTAGGGGAGATATCGTTTGTATAACTAATGCTGACGTCATTGTTCCTAGTGATTGGCTTAGGAAAATTTGGGAGTTTTTCCGCAACAATCCGCATGTTGAGGGTGTTGGGGGTCCGATCGTTGCACCTCGGCTTTGTAGGAACCGCATTCAAAGATTTGCAGCGGACATTTTTGTCGAGGACCAGGGGTTTCCCGCTAAGTTGACTAGATCGCAATATATGAAAATGTGGAGTGGCGGCTTGATTTCTGGTCCAAATTACGCATATAGGAGAGAGACCCTGCTTCATTCTGGAGGTTTCAATGAATCATTGATGTCTTATAGCGATGTGGATTTATGCTGGAGGCTCGTGAAGATGGGAAAGCATCTAGTATTCAACCCTGAAATAAAAATTATCGACATAGGTTCCCCGTCGACTCTAAGTGGGGTTTTCAAGCAGCAGTTTAAATGGGGAAAAGGCCGTGGAGAATTGATGAAGATACACCGTGCTGATAAAGTGACAGATGATTTAAAAGTTGAAATAGTCTCTTCCATTCAAGTATTAAGAACGGCTTTACTCTTATTAACGCCGACCGTCTTTCCTAAGACGAAACAGCTGTTAAGATGTATCAATAGCGTTTCATTTCAGTTAGGTCGAATCTATGGACGTACGTGAAATGGAGGTGTGGCAATGCGGATTTTGCTTTGTTCTTCTTATATGGGACCTGGTCAGCCTGAACCCGTCGTTTTTCCCATAGGACTAGGCTGTATCGCTTCGAATCTCGCTGACCATGAATTATTCTGCTGGAACCCGAACATTGAGAAGAACCCTATGGCAGAATTGTGTAAGATTCTGGAAGAGTTCAGTCCTGATCTGGTGGGTGTTTCCTTAAGAAACGTTGACAGCGTGTTTTCGTTTGCTCAACGCTCGTACTACGATCCTTTTGTCTCCATGATTAAGATCATTAAGGAAAGGGCCCCTTCGAGCAAGTTGATCGTTGGGGGAGCGGGGTTTTCCATTTTTGCTAAGGAAATAATGGAGAGGAACCCAGCGATCGATTTTGGGCTAGTCTCTGAGGGAGAACGTGCTTTCGCGAATCTTCTGAAGAATCTTGATCATCCCGAAAGAGTGAAAAACTTGGCGCTGCGAAAAGAGGGGGGAGTGTTCATTTCCGACAAGGAAGAGTTCATCGATTTTGGTTCTATGCCTCCCCCTTCAAGAGAGGGGTTTGATTTGTCGAAGTACAAGAAATACCCTTATTCGATAGGTATTGAGTCAAAGCGCGGGTGTAGTTTTGGTTGTGTTTTTTGTTTTCAGAGTTTTATTTGTGGCAATCATTACCGACTGAGGTCTTCTCAAAAGATAGTTGACGAGATGGAGAAGTTGGTGTGTGAGCATGGTATTAACGAATTCTTTTTTGTCGACCCTGTTTTCAATGCTCCTCCTGAACATGCTCGCGCTGTCTGTCGAGAAATTACAAGGAGAAACCTGAAAATAAAATGGAAGGCAGAGTTCCGCCCAGATTTCTTGAATGCCCAGTTCATGAAGGAAGCGGTTGAGTCAGGTTGTGAGCTGTTTGATTTTTCGCCTGACGGGGCTTCTGATTACGCGATGCAGGTTCTCGGCAAGAATCTGCATGTTACAGATGTGGCGAAAACCGTTGAATGGGCTAGCAAAATCGAAAACGCTAAGGTTGCCTACAATTTTGTTTACGACCTTCCTAGCGGCAATATGGGACAATCGTATGGATTGGCAAGGTTGTTCATGAAAATCATGAGCAGTTGCCGGTGCAAGCTGGAATTCTTGTCGCTCACAAAGATGCGTATATATCCTCAGACGCGTCTATACCAAGTTGCTTTGAGAGAAGGAAGAATCAGCGCCGACAGAAGCTTGATACCTCCGGTTTATTACGAGCGCTTTCCAGGGAAGAACCCTGAAGATATTTTCGCTCACTTGTTAAGGGTTTCCTCGGCTGGTTTTGCAAAGGTGTGCAAAAGTTCTCTTTTTGGAACTGCCGATCTCTCCAAGCCTATGAATAGGCTTACCGATCCATAGGCGATATAGTGAAGGTTTTTCCTCTCTGAGACCTAAGTGTGGGTTTTGACAAATCTTGTTTGCATGCGATAGCTGCCAGTTTTGCAGTTCATCCGCAGCCGAGGCGGAAAGACTGAGTTTGATTGCAGCGTTCTCGATGGCATCTTAGAACATTAGGGGACAAGTCAGTGGTAGAAGCGCGCGCTCCGTAAATATTAAAAGTGCCGTGGCTCCTATCAGTTTTCATATGGTTGTGTAAAAAATGAAGCTTGAGTTGCAAAATAAAATGGGTTACGTCATTCTACACGTGGGCATGCGTGATCTGCTCAGGTTTGTCCCCATCAGTCCTTTTGCTGTAGAGTTCAGGGTAACAGAGAACTGCAACAGCAAATGTGTAATGTGTAATGCTTGGAAAAACAAGTTTGATAATGAACTCAGCACCGAGGAGATTAAAGATGCGTTGCATCAGCTGAGAGAAATTGGAGTCAATACGATGATATTTATCGGTGGAGAACCGCTTCTCAGACCTGACATTGGAGAGTTAGTGAAAGAAGCTAGCTTGCTCAAATTTCCTACTATTTTGCTTGTGACTAATGGGCTCCTTCTGGAGGAGAAAGCTAAAGAATTGTTGGAAAATGGAATTACGAATATCACTGTTTCCATTGATGGCATTGGACAAAGCCATGAAGCAATTCGAGGAATTCCGGGAATCTTCGAAAAAGCGATTAAGGGCATTAAGGTCGTCCAAAAATTGAAAGAAGATATGAATCTGAACGTTTCAGTAACGATGATAACGAATATGCTGATGAAACAGAATGTCGATATAATTCCGCAAATAGTCGAGCTTTCGCGTGACCTGCACGTTTACTGGGATTTCAACCTTTTGGACTCTAACCTTGACTTTTTCAAGGGGATACCGTTCTCTGAAATTTCAGTAGGGGAGGCAGAAAAAATTGACAAAACTATCGATTATCTAGCAAAAGTTCGAAGCGAATCACCTGAACTGATTTCTTCTTGTAATCACATGCTTAAGTTCGCCAGGAAATACTTGAAAAAAGAGAATTTGGATGACTTTCATTGCGTGCATGGATACGAACTGTTACATATTAGATCGAATGGCGACGTCCATCCTTGCTGGCTCTTGGAGCCCATTGGGAACCTGCGGGAAACTAAGTTACGCGACATTGTGGGAACGAAGAAGCATCGAGAACTAGCTGAGAAGATCTACGTCAGGGATTGCCCCGGTTGCACCAACTTGTGCACGGTTAACGTGAGGACAAAGTATTTAATATCTCATCGGATGGGTATGGGTTGCGGGTGAAGAAGGAACGCGAGAGCGCGCTGGAAGGTAGTTGAAAATGCGTTTGACAACAAGGATTAAGAAATCCAAGGCGATGATTCGACTGGTTAGGCCTTTGGAATTAACTTCAAATGATTTGATCTATCCGATCTTTGTTAGAGAAGATGGTAAGAAGTTTGAAATATCTTCCATGAAGGGTCAAGAGTATCTTTCTTTAGACGATGCAGTGAAAGTCTGCGGCAAGACGGTGGAGCTCGGTGTTCCTGCAGTGATGGTTTTTGGCGTGTTGAAGGAGAGAGACGCTGACGGTTCCATAGCTTTAAGGACGAATAGTTTTCACGCTAAGGTTTTTAGAAGGTTGAAGAAAGAGTTTGGTGACGATTTGGTTCTCATATCCAATGTTTGCTTGTGTGACTATACTGCAGACGAGTACTGTGTTTATAGCGATAAAGGGAGAGTTCTGAACGAGAAAACTGCTGAAATGCTAGCGCGAATAAGTGTGGTTCACGCTGAAGCCGGTGCTGACGTGATTGCTCCCGCTGCAATGTGCGATGGTCAAGTTGCGCACATAAGGTCAGCGTTAGACAACGGGGGGTTTGAAGATGTGGCTGTGATGACATACCTTAAGATGGACAGTTGCCTGTTCGAGCCGTTTTTTGAGGCTATGACTTTGTCGAAAAGTCCTAGGCGTGGAATAGATTCAAGCAAGTTCAGAACGGACATCATCAATGAGAAGATGTTTATGCAGAAAGTTGACTTGGATGTTAACGAAGGTGCGGACATGGTTATCGTGAAGCCGGCGTTGACAAATTTGGACCTGATACTCAGGGTTAAACAGCGGTATCCTGCGATTCCGATAGCCGCGTATCAGGTGAGCGGTGAGTATGCGATGACAAAGCTACTGTGTGAGCAGGGGCAGGTAGATGAGAAGACTCTGTTCCTGGAAACTTTGAGTTCAATCAAGAGAGCGGGAGCAGACATGATATTGACGTATTACGCTCTGGAAGCAGCGAAACTTTTGACCGAGCGAAGGTAGAGCGTTGCTTTTAATGTATCTTATTAGTGACGGAAAATCTTGGAATCTGGTATTAACCTAGAGTATGCAAACAATAATTGCATCGTCAAGTATTCTATGCTATTGGAATAAAGGTACTTGCTACAAGAAACCTAGGATGGTCTACGTGATTGTATAAGAGGCGTGATTTGAGGAGCGCGTGCATGCATTTTTAGGGTTTTTATCTCCTTTCTATTTGATATAAGCGCGCTAAGAATGAGTCATTAATTATGTTCATAAACTGAGGTTCTGTTTTGAAGCAGATAAATCTGGGAATTATTGGGCTTGGGTCTCAAGGGAAAGTAAGCCTTAGCAGTTCTTTACGGCTAAAAGGAGCAAGAATCTTAGCCGCGGCAGACGTATCAGAAAAAGCCCTGAGATATGCCAAAAAAAGAGGCGTAAAGAATGTTTATAACAGTTATGAGGAGCTTTTGAAAAACGACGAGATTGATGCAGTTGTTGTAAATCTGCCAAATTTCCTCCATCTTGATGGCGCTGAGAAAGCGGCAGAGGCTGGAAAAGACATTCTTTTGGAGAAACCCCTCGCTAGAACTGTTGAGGAAGGAGAGAAAATTCTGTCGGCTGTCAGAAAGAACGGCGTTAAACTAATGGTTGGCTATGACTTGAGATTCAACCCCCTTCTAACGAAGACTCATGATGAAATAATCGATGGCTTGTTCGGAAGCGTTAAAATTGCGGAAGCCACAAATGTCAGCGGTGGACCATTCTCTCCAAGAAGCGATAGTGTTGGCCCAGTCCAAGTACCCTCATGGTGGCTTGACAAAAAACTGTCTGGGGGCGGCGCTTTGTTGGATCTCGGTTCGCATATGATTGATTTGTTGATTTGGCTTTTCGGCGAAGTTGTTTACACAGAGAGTTTTTTGGAACACATGTTCAGAACGGACTTGGAAGATGCTGCCACTTGCGTGCTAAAATTCAAAGACGGCCCTGTAGCAACTGTCAAAGTCGGCTGGTTTTCAACGGGCTTTCTGCAGTCGCTCCAAGTTTGTGGAACAGCCAAAAACATGTTGATTAAAATGTCTCCTCAAAGTACCTCAAAAATCTTTCGGATGGGCATTGCGAGAAGATTTGGGTTAACTAATAATGATTCCAATTACTTGAAACTTGCGCGTTTTGTTAGCTGCTTACAGAAAGATGAACAGCCTCAACCTTCCGGAGAGGAAGGGTTGCGTAGCCTGCGAGTAATTTCATCTGCATATAAAAACGCGACGAATATCTAAAGAACATGCGAGTTAGGAAGGTATAATTTTGAGCCTTGTAAGTTTCGTCCGCGCCGAGAATTGCAATCCAGATGCCCTAAAAGCGGCAATTAAGAAGTCATTAAATCTAATAGACTTCAACTTTGACAAAAACGCAGATAAGATTGTGATAAAACCAAACATGTGTTATTATTATCATCCTTCAACTGGGGAAGTTACTGATCCACGATTTGTCGGTGCTTTAATCGACGTTCTTAGGGAGAATCTTGCCAAGACTTCTGAAATTGTCATTGTTGAATCAGATGCTTCTGCAATGAAATGTAAAAATGTCTTTAAAATGCTTGAATATGACACGATGGCTGAGGAAAAGGGCGTTAACCTAGTCAATTTGTCCGAAGAGAAGAGCCGAATTATTGATGTTAGGATAGGTCGTTCGCTATTTACATTTCACATTCCTAAACTGTTTTACGAAGCGGACCTTGTAGTAAATGTTCCTAAACTCAAATACATGGGCGAGACGAAAATTACCTGTGCTCTGAAAAACTTTTACGGGTGTAACGCCTATCCAAGAAAGTTTACCTATCATAAGGTATTGGAAGAAGCCATTGTCTTCATAAATAAGCAAATAAAAACCAATTTGGTCGTTGTTGACGGCCTAGTGGTAAAGGGAAAAAACACCAAACGATTGAATCTGGTAATGTCTAGTGAGAATCCTGTTGCCATGGATGTTTCCGCTTCGGAACTGATGGGAATTGCGCCTCGCTCAGTGAAGCAAATTGTTTTGGCTTCGCGAGAAGGTATTGGTAATTTGAGTTTTTCTCCTGTCGGAGATTTTTCTTATTTCAAAAAATCCTTTCCTAGGAAATATTTGAAAGATAAAATCCGTGAAGTAGCTGCTTCTGCTTATATGCGCATGTTCAAAGTACAATAAGCTGTGCGCGCTTAATATTTACTTGAAAAAAATGGTTAAATATTATGATTAAGGATAACTAAATGAGGCGATGCTACATGGGCGAAAACATAATAGTGTTTTCTCCACATCCAGATGATGAGACTTTGGGTTGTGGAGGAACGATCGCCAAAAAAACTAGCGAAGGATATCAAGTTCATGTGGTTATATTAACCGACGGCAGACATGCATTTTCTAAAATCTTAAAGATAAACTCAAATCCAGATCCAGAAAACCTCAGCAAAATTAGAAGGAAAGAGGTAATTGAAGCTACAGCTATATTGGGGGTTCCTGCTAGTCATTTGCTATTTTTGGATTTTGAAGATGGAACGCTTAGAAAACATACAAAGGAACTTAGAGAAAAAATAGTCGAAATATTAGAAAGAATTTCTCCAGTTGAGGTCTATTTTCCATTCATTCGTGATTCTCATCCTGATCATGAAACTGCAAACCGAATTATTAGCAAGTGTTGTCAAAATCTGAGGTTAAAACCTGTTAGATATCAATATTCCATTATGCATAAATTATTACGCACTGGGCCATATATTGAACGTTGTCTAGATCTTTACAAAGATTGCATTGCCGACGTCGATATTTCAGAGTATCTTATTATTAAAAGAAGAGCGCTTGAAAAATTCAAAAGTGAAATACACATCACTCCAGATGCTTTACGAAAACCAATTGTGTCGAAGGTTAACAGATACCTCCAGGATAAGGAAAGATTTTACATTGAAAGAAGTTAGTCTGATTGCTGTTAAAGAATTTAAATAATAGAACCGTTAGAAATTTGTTTTCTATTTGCACTCTATATAGGTTTAAGTTGACGGACTTTGATTAATGCGCGCGCTGGTAGGCGAGCACTATATCTTTTGAATTTTGTAGTAAGCTAACGAGTAAATTGAACAATTAAGGATGTTGAAAACTTGTCGGAACGAAAATTGAAGGTTGCTGTAGTCGGCTTAGGGAAGATGGGTTTGTTGCATACTAGTCTCTTGCATGTGCTCCCTGAAATTCAGATAGTTGCCTTGTGTGAAAAGAGCACTTTGATGAATATGCTTTTCAAGAAAGTTTTTTCTAAAAGAGATATTACTATAGTAAATAATATTGAGAAGCTTTCCGGGATGAATCTTGATGCTGTTTATGTAACAACACCCATTTCGTCGCATTATCCTATTATTAAGGCCTTGTTCGCAAAAGAAATTGCCCGGAACATTTTCGTTGAAAAGACACTTTCTTCAAACTACAATCAATCTAGAGAATTATGTGAACTCGCCAAGAAAGTCGGTGGCTTAACCATGGTTGGATACATGAAACGGTATTCTGTTGTTTTTGGAAAAGCCAAGCAACTGTTGATGCAAGGAAACCTGGGCGAGCCGAAATCTTTCAAGGCATATGCGTTTTCATCCGATTTTCTAGGTCTCACAAAAGAGTCAAAATCCTCAGCGCCCCGTGGTGGCGCGATCAGAGATATCGGCTGCCATATAATAGATTTGACGCTATGGCTGCTTGGAGACTTCAAGGTTCGCGATATCACGTCTTGTACAAAAACTGGAATAGACTGTGAAACTTCAGTGTCCTTCAAAGTAATGAATTCTGTTGGAATGGGCGGTCAGTTTGATGTATCCCAGTGTGTCCCCAATTATCGAATGCCTGAATTCGGTTGTATCATTCAATGTCCAAAAGGAAAAATTGATGTAAATGATGATCGACTATGTTTAACCTTAGGAGACGGAACTCAAGAAACCTGGTACAGACACGATCTCAAAGATAACGTGTGTTTCGCATTGGGAGAAACGGAATATTTCAGAGAGGACCAGGAATTTGTGAATTCCTTAATTGAAAAACGAGAGTGCGAACCGAGCTTTGATACTGCTTCAAAAGTTGACTATATTATTGACGAAGTAAGAAAAGGGGTTGCCAAGTATGAATGATGAAATGCGCAAGTTGCTAATTGTTGGTGACAATCCTTTTCAAGGAATCAGTCATCTCTCACAAGAACGAGCTAGAAGTAGAGGCGGGGTCGTTGTTTCTCCGGCGGATCAGGCGGCTGACGTTGTCTTGGCCTCTCTCAAGAATGGTGCAGACGGTTTCTCATTTTCTGTAAGCGAAAATACTCTCTCGATTCTTCGAACATTGCGTAAAAGAAAAAGTATTGACCAAATAAACCTTTATCCAATGGTGCCATACGCTTTCGAATATGTGAGAATTGCCACTCAAACCGGAACACCTGGTCTAGTGAAGAGATTCGCGAAGCAAGTGGCGCTATCGGGCGACATTAGAACAGTTTTGGAAGGGGTTTGGTCTGTAGTCAGAGTTAATCCAGAAGGTTTCATAAACACTTATCTTGCTTACGAGCTGTCTAGAATAAAATCTTCAGCTGGCAGACATGCTAACATCGTTTCTGTTTTGCTTAATGAAGTAATAGGTGATATGGGTCTGGCTCTTGATTTAGATTGGCTTTTTCGATCGTTCATAAGTTATCTGTCTAGCAGAGGAATAACGCCTGGGTTTAACACAAGGAATTTTCCTTATCTTGTGAGAAAATTTAACGAATGGGACATTAACTTAGATGAAATACTGATTGTTACGCCTTTCAACAAAGCTGGTTTTCAGATGAATCCTTCAAAAGAAGATTGTGAGAAAACTTTGTTGAACCTTTCAAGCCCTAATGTGCTCGCCATAAGCGTTTTGGCAGCGGGCTATTATAAGCCGTCTATGGTGGTGGACTATCTGGCTGGCCTAAATAATTTGAAGGGTGTTATTTCAGGAGTATCCAGTGAGCAGCAGGCACTTGAGACATTCAAGCTTTTCAGGGAGCGCCTTGACCTCCCATAAGTATTACCATGTATGAAAATGGTCTACATGTTTCATGTGTTTTTTGTGTTTCGGCGGGATGAAAGAATTTGAGAATTGCTCGACTGAAAAGCATCCAGTTCGTGACATTGCTGGTTCTGTGTTTTCTTATCTTGGTTCCCTCAGTTGCTTCGGCGGCAACTCAGACCGATGCAGCGTCAGCGATCGCTTCATCTCAGACCTTGCTTGTCAACTGCTACAACGCTGCTAAAGCAGCTGAAGCAGCGGGCGCCAACATCACAGTATTGCAGGTTGCTCTTAACGACGCGGGTGGATCGTTGTCAAACGCAGAGTTGGCTTATTCCAATGGCGACTACAGTTCAGCGGTCAATTACGCGAATCAAGCTCAAAGTGCCCTAAGCAACTTTATCTCTGAGGCGAATGCTCTAAAAGCAAGTGGGGAGCATCAGCAGAGTCAAGGCTTGGTTATTTTTGTTGGATCCATTGTTGGGGCTTTAGTCGTGGTGGGTGCTGGCTACGTGGTTTGGCTTCGATTAAAAAAGAAGTACACAAAATAATGAGGGTATGCAGGAATGAATCTTTTGAAGGTAAAAGCCGTTCTTGTCGTGCTCATTGCGGTCTTGGCGTTGTTTGTGGCTTCACCTGCTCTTCAGCGGATTCTGGCTCCTCCTCAAACAGATTTCTACACTGAACTTTGGGTTCTCGATTCTGCTCACTCCGCGAACAATTATCCATCCAACATAGTGCAGGGCAGCAATTATACGATGTACCTGGACATAACGAATCATTTGGGTTATTGTGGCTATTATATTATCGAGGTAAAGCTGCGCAATGACGCGATGCCTTATCCAGGCAGTTTCAACCATGAACCCGTAAATTTGCCCTCTCTCTACAATTTAACCGCGTTTGTCCCGAATAAGTCCACTTGGGAGCTACCGATCACATTTTCATTCACGTACAATGTGACTAATTCACAAGTCAATTTCACTGAAATGACCCTTAACGGTGCTATCTTAAACCTCCAAGGGTATTCAATCACTTATAGGTCTCAGGCGCCTAACGGCTTTTTTGGAAATATCTATTTTGAACTCTGGCTGTACAACTACACTACGGGCGAATTTCAGTATAATGATCGCTACGTTAACCTGCCACTAAACATGACCGTGTGAGAATCATGCTGGTTTTTCTCTTTTGGAAGCAATAAAGTGAGCAAATAGGCTTGTGGGAAAACTTGCTATTACTAATCTGGTTTTCTATCGGCATATTCTTTGTGGGCTTTTCCGGAGCATACTATCTGTACACGAAAAAGATGGCGAAAAAACCGTGGGACCTCAAGATTGATGAAGAATATGAGCCTTCAGTTGCCATTTTGGTGCCTGTGCATAACGAAGAGAGGACGATTCAACTCAAACTAAGGAATTTAAGCAGAGTCAATTATCCAGCTCAAAAAATTGAAGCAATCATCGTAAATGACGCCTCAACAGATAGCACTTTAGAAGAAGTCCGTAAATACGTTGCTTCCAACCAAGGGCTGAAGATAAGCGTATTTGACAATCAAACGCATTTGGGGAAAACTAACTGTCTGAACCTTGCCTTAAAATCTGTGAGAGCCGACGTCATAGTGGTTTCTGATGCGGATTGCTTCTGGTCCCCAGATATTCTTTTGAAGGCTTTGCCGTATTTGTCTGATTCATCGGTCGGCGCAATTACTGCAAGGGAGTTACTGCTTAATCCTCAAGATTCATGGGTTACTCGGGGCGAGCAATTCTACGACGACAGTGTGCAATCCATCCGAATTGGTGAATCAAAAATTCATTCTACGATATTCTTTCAAGGCGGATTCGCAGCCTACAAACGCACTCTTCTCAACGAATTTGACCATGATGTAGACGACTCAGGAACAGCGTTGAACTTGGTACAGAGAAACAGCCGAACCCTCTTAATACCTGAAATAGCTTTCTATACGCCCTTCCCAACCATCTGGAAAAACAAAATAACCTTGAAGATTAGGCGAGCAAGCAACCTGCAGCAACTTGAAGCTAAATGCTTGAATCTGTTGCTTCGAAGGAAACTTGTAATTCCTAAGCGGATAGCGATTCCACAAATTATCCTTCATATATTTAATCCATTAATCCTCGTCGCATTAGCAGTAGTTTCGATTTTTGTATTCATTCAATATCCTCTGCTATTTTTAGTCTTGCTGCTAGCGTTTTGTTCAGCGCTCCTAATCAGGAAGATAAGAACAACAGTTTTTGAAGCGTTTCAAAATAACCTTATTCTGTTATTTGCCTTAGGTTCTTTCTTCACAGGGAAAAAATTCAAACTCTGGAAAACAGTCCAAGAATCACGAACTCTCATAACGGAGAGCGCGTTAAAAGAGAAAAATTTGATCTGAATGATGTGATGACACTTGATTAAAGTTGGTTTTATCGGTCTTGGACAAATGGGCAAACAGCATCTAGTTGATTGCTTGTACATGAAAGAGGTTAAAGTGGTTGCTGCAGCTGACCCCTCAAAGAAAGCGCTCAGCAAAGCTCAAGCCCTCGGCGTAGCTAACCTTTACACTGATTATGTTGAATTCTTGAGTAAGGAGAAAAATAATGTAGATGTGGTTATCATCGCGGTTCCAAATTTTCTTCACTTCGATGCAATCCGTCTTTCCCTAGAGAGCGGCTTCAATGTTTTCACGGAGAAACCACTTGCCGTTAATGTTCAACAGTGCAAGGACATCGTGAAATTAGCTCAGGATAGCGGAAGAAAATTCATGGTAGGACACAATTTGCGCTTCGTTCCTGCAGTTGAAAAGATCAAAGCAGACCTGGAAAAAGGTGTAATTGGGAACTTGGAAGTAGCAACAATAGAAGAGATTTTAAACGGGCCTTTCTCTCACCCGCGTGTTCCTGCACCAGTTGCTGACTGGTGGTTTGATCTACAGAAATCCGGCGGCGGCGCTCTAACGGATTTGGGGTATCATATGATTGACCTCTTCAACTTTTTCACGGGGGAAGATGCAGACGTTATTTTCGCCGATCTGAGCTACAAGTATAATCTTCCGGTTGAAGAAGGTGCCACAATAGTCCTTTTAACAAACAAATCCTCGATCAGAGGCATAATTAACGTAGGCTGGTATCAAAAATCCGTCTTCCCAAAGTACAATTTCCGAGCTATCTTACATGGAGACGCTGGTTTCCTTTCAACTGACGATCTTGTGCCTAAAAAAATGTACAGCCACGCCGTTAAAGAAGCTTCTAAAAACATCCTGAAGCGTATTGTTGGCGGAAAAGTGAGGCATCTATCGTACACATATTACTGGGAATCTTACTACAAAGAACTGACTTCATTTTTTGAATGCATAGAAAATGATACTGAGCCGCCAATTACCGCCGTTGATGGCTTGAAAACTGTGCAAATAATTGAAGATGCATACAAACTTTATGAAAACACAAAGGGGCGAAAAAATGTTGACTAATGTCAGTTTGGTTAAAACAGGGACTAACCGAAGTAACCTCAAAGAAGATGTTACAAAAGCTCTGGGCCTCATAGGTTTTACGTTCCCACCCAAGGTTAACACGGTAATTATCAAACTAAACTTGTGCTACTATTGGAATGCCTCAACAGGACAAACAACTGATCCACAATACGTAAGTGCAGTCATCGACCATCTTAGAGAAATATACGGTGATGATATTGAAATTAAACTTGCCGAAGCCGATGCCTCAGCAATGCATACAAAATATGCCTTTCCCATTTTAGGTTATGCTAAGCTTGCAGAACAGAAAAAAGTGAAACTCTTCAACCTTTCGGAAGACACCGTTGAAGAAGCGGAAATCCAGGTTAATGGAAGCAAAATAGCTCTGAAGGTTCCTAAATCACTGCTCCATTCTGACTTGTTCATTAATATGCCTAAATTGAAGGTAATGCGTGCCACACACATCAGTTGTGCAATGAAGAACCTGTTTGGCGCAATTGCGTATCCGCGCAAAGTTACTTATCATCCTAAATTGGCAGAAACCATAGTTGCTATAAACAAGGTTCTAAAACCCAACTTGAACCTTGTCGACGGTTTAGTTGCTCTTGGACGTTTCCCAGTGAAGCTGAATCTCATTATGGCGGGCACAAACGCTTTTGCCGTTGACTGGACTGCAGCACAAATAATGGGTTACAAACCTTCAAGAATAAAGTTTCTCAAAGAAGCAATCAAAGAAAATCTGGGAAATCCCCGAGACATCCATGTTGTAGGCGAAAGAATTGAGAATTTCAGCAAAGACTTCCCAACTGAAAATAACTTTAATGCACGCATGAAAATGGGTCTACAACTTTCCTTCATCAGGGGCTACAGCCGATTAGCTGACGACATAATTCCTCCCAGCATAGACGATTCCTAGATTCAGCAGTCCCCTTTTTCTGATTTAAGAAAAATTGTTTGTTTAATTGTTGGAGGCTCAACTCTGTTTTGCAAGCATTCAATGTCAAAGTAACAGTTGGGTTATGCGTCAAAAATTCTGAGTTGACAGTAAAAGAAGCTTTGCGGAGTGTGCTTAACCAAGATTTTCCGCACGGTTGCTTTGAGCTAATAGTTGTTGACGGGTACAGTCGAGATAACACTATGAAAATAGTTAGAGATTGCTTGCAGAAATCGGATGCGCAAGCCGAAGTATTTTACGAAAATCAGGGGCTTCCGCAAGCAAGACAAATTGTGGTCGACAACGCCAGAGGCGAATACATCGTTTGGGTCGATGGTGACATGGTACTCAGCAAAGGCTTTCTGACGGAACAAGTTGAGTTTATGGAAAAGAACCTGCTTGTCGGAATAGCAAAAGGAAAATACACCGACAAAACAGACAATAACCAAAGTGTAGTTGCTACCTTGGAGAACATAGAATTCTTGGTCAATACAATGCTTGAAGGCGAGACTGGGTCTAAAGTTCTTGGAACATCCGGTTGCATTTATCGAACCCGCGCTCTAAGAGAGATTAGCGGGTTCGATTTCAACATAAAAGGCGTAGGCGAAGACATGGATGTTGAAAGCAGGATTCGTGACGCTGGGTGGTCACTTCACGTTACATCTGCCATTTTTTATGAAACGCGTAGACAAAGCTGGAGAGCTCTGTGGAATGAATATTTCTGGCATGGACGTGGTGGACGGCACCTTTTTAAAAAGAATTGGCGACTTTTTAATCTTTACAAGATGCTGCCGCCCGTCGCGATTGTTGCCGAGTTCTTTCGTGTTCCGACGGCTTATAGGCTTACTCGCCGAAAAATAGTTTTACTATTGCCCTTTCATTATACTTTTAAGAGAGTTGCTTGGTTTTCTGGTTTTGTAAAAAGCGGGTTTGAGAAAAATTGACGGCGAATGGGCTTCAATCAAGGTTTGTAATATTAATATTATATTGTCTGTAAGATATATCTAAATATATGTTGCAGCTCTTCTTGTTAACTTTTAATAGTAATGTTTAAGGTAGAAATAATGAAAGTCGGAGTATAGGTTGCGGCGGCATTTCTTCTGCGCACATCCAGCGCGCGCTGATGATGCTTGATTTGAAAGACAGAGGAATGTGTATCTAGCCATGGTCAGTTTTAAATTTCTCCTATTTAATTTTGTCCGTTTTCGAAAATCTGCCAAATGCATTATCTCAATTGGGAAAGGCACGCCTCAAACTGCCTACATCATTTCTGCCGAAACAGCTGACCGCGTCATAATCGGCAAATACTGCTCAATTGCCTATGGCGTTGTAATCATTGCAAATATAGGACACAACCTAATAACGGGGTATGAAAATTATCGCGTGGCAACTATCCTGTGCAACTACTTGGTAAGCACTTGCCAATCATAGGGAAGAGTCACTTCAAATCTTCATACTGGTTACCTAACAAAAAGAATTACGTTTACATAGGCAACGACGTCTTAATCGGAGCTTACGCTATTATTCTTCCAGGAGTAACAATTGGCGATGGCGCGGTCATCGGTGCAGGTTCTGTCGTTACACATAATGTGCCTTCATATGCTGTTGCTGCAGGAGTGCCAGCTAAAATTTTGCGCTATCGATACACAAAAGAAGAAATACATAAGCTATTAAAGATCGCTTGGTGGAACTGGAGCGAAAAGAAAATGGTCGAGAACATGGACTACTTCTATGGAAAAGTTTCAGATTTTATTCAAAAATTTTACCCTGAACCTGAAAAGTATCAGAGTGACCTCTCAACTTGAGAATCTGCATTCTCAGCGCCTTCGAAGACTCAATGCGAAAAGATACAGGCGCCTCAGTACGTATATATAACTTGTCTAAAAGTCTCGCTGGCTTAGGCAATCAAGTTGATCTGGTGCTCCCTAAATACGCTGAATCTTGCGAGCGCATTGATGGAGTAACAGTCCACAGTTACAAAGGCTTCTTTTCTACTAGGTTCTTAAAGTTAATCAGTAGATTCCTTGGAGTACTGCGACCAACTACATTGTTCTTTTATGATCCCATATTTATTGAAAAAGCTAGTCAAATTATCCGTAAGTCAGACATGGTGCAGTTTGAACAGCAATCTACTGGGTTGTTACTCATCCCAATCGTAGCTAAGGTTTTTAGAAAACCAGTCATTATTGATTGCCATGACACTTTTCAAGCTTTAAGAGATAAGAACACGAATTTCGTAAGAAAAATCTTCGAAACTTCCATTGAGAAAATAATTTACCGATTCGCCAGCGTAATACTGGTTGTTTCGGAAAATGAAAAACAGTTTTTGTGCTCCCTCGGAATAGCCCAAGACTGCATTGAAGTGATCCCGAATGGTGTGGACACTAAAGTCTTTAGCCAATCTCAAGATACTGGCAAAATTTGCTTACAATACGGGTTAACTGGCCACCGCATTTTAGTATTTGTGGGAAATATGGAATATCTGCCTAATCAAGAAGCTGTTCGCCTTATAGCCTTAAAAATAGCGCCCGAAGTTACGAAAGTCGTCAAAAATGCAAAATTTCTCGTTATTGGCAGGATTAGCGGACTTACTTATCCCAATCTAATTTTCACAGGTACAGTTGATAGCGTTGCGCCGATTCTTGCCGCTTCAGAAGTTGGTATTGCTCCTTTGCTTCATGGTTCAGGGACCCGACTAAAAATCCTTGAATATTTATCATGTGGTTTGCCTGTGGTATCAACCACGGTTGGCGCTGAGGGTCTAAATATCCAGAACGGTGTTCACGCCATAATCGAAGATGATCTAAATGTTTTTGCCTCCAAGTTGACTCAACTATTAAACGATAAGCAACTTTCAGCGCGGCTAGGGCACTCAGCCAGAGAAATAGCTGTTGACAAGTACGATTGGAACAAAATTGCTTCTGACTTAAACCAAGTTTTCCAGAATTTGAAATCCCAGTAGTCCTTTCGCGAACGATGCGGTTGATAAACTATCAAATCCACTGCCCGATAGTTACGCTTTGAGCAAATTGCGCTAGAGCGGCGACAGCAATTATTAGGTTCCGTTTTAGCGCGCATGGTTGTTCCTAAATTAGTTTGCGAAGTATCTGATGCTTCTAGATTTGCTTAATTTGTGCGTGTTGATGGCTGCTTGAGCCGTGAGAAGCATAATTAGGATGCAGAGTTGAGAATGAAATGTTACTTTGGCTAATCCTCTCAGATTGTGCTGCGTGAGGCTAGTCAAATTCTTGAGTCTACTGAAAACTCGCTCCACAGCCACCCGTTTCCTGTAGGCTCTTCTGAACTTTTGAGGCCCATAACTACGAAATTTCCTATCAACTCGAAGGATGCCTTTGACGCCTCTACACTGATTTCTTGGATATGGAATAACTGGCAATGCTCCATGGGCTAATGCGTTTTCTCTTAGATTTGCTGCGCTGTACTGCGAATCTGCCAGGAGTTTTCCCGGTTTTACGTGTTCTGATGCTTTCGTAAACAGGCTTATGGAATGTTTTTTCTCGTTCTCGTTTGCTGAAACCACAATCATCGCAATTGGCAACTCACTTTTGACGTCGACTGCCAAATGAAGCCGATAGCCTAGGTCTTTGGCTTTGACTGCTCTGCCGATTCTTGATTCAGGATCGCTGTAACCCGTGCGGTTGTCAAGGTTTCGACGGCTGTACGCTTTGATGAAAGTTGAATCCAACGCTAAGGCTTCTCCTTTGATTCTTCCTTTCGCTACGAGTACTTCAACGGCTTGATCCACTATTCTTGCTAATCTTTCAGGGCCTACTTTGCTTCTGAATCTTGATAGTACTGCAATGCCGTATGGTGGTTCATCTGCTTCTATGTCGCATATTTTCTTGAGTCGTGGGTCTTTCCACATTTGCCTAACAAGCATGCGGTCACTGGGAATGTGCTTTAGTCGCCTTACAAGATGCGCTTTGAAAAGCCCAAGCGGGTTTCTTTGTGGTCTTCCGGGAGAGCCAGCTGGATGAAAAGGCTCGTTTAGGATTTTTTGGGCAAAAGATAAATCGACCTTACTAAACAGGGTTTCTAGAGTCTCGTATCTCTTCATTGCTCACTCCAATAAGAGGTGCGAGGCTCACTTTATTAATTTAGGAACACGCATGCGCGCAAATGTACTGGAGGGCAGAGTTAGGGATGCAGACGAAGAAAGCGCAGGCGACGAGGACTCAGTAGAAGAAGACGCCCCACCCGACGAAGCTAGAGAGGAAGAGGATGATGGATTAGTTTAACCGCTAAGCCAAGCAGAGTAGGTTTCGCCACCCATGTGGTTAACAAGTATTACTCCTGCGCTGTCTAAAGTGTAGTTTGCTTCACCACTCATCACATAACCGTAATCGTCTCCGCCGCTATTCCATGGCGGAGCAGCAAATCCAGCATAACTGATTCCATACTGGTCAAGAACCGTGAGCGTGTTGTTAAACCAAACGTCTTGTTCAAGAGTGTCTGCAACGCCGTTAACGTAAACTTTTCCTCCAGTAGTAGTTGTAGTGTCCCATAGGTCGTCGCCTACTTCACCTATGAAAACTGGATGAACTGCTGCAACTGCCAATACGTTACACTGCCCTAACGCATATAGAATATCTGAGTAATCAGTCACCATCGCATAAGTAGTCGAAGTGTAGTCACCATTATTCGTTCCTGCGTAAAGGTGCTGGCTATAGATTAAGTTTCCCAACGGGTCACTTAAAGGATAAGCAAACGCCCAACTCATACTTGATACGACCCCAGCTTGACCACTTTGTCCGTCATAAAAGTCATAGTTAATTTGCATTTCCCATTGTATTATTATTGGTTGAGTTGCTCCTGTTACTCTAATAGCGTTGATGCATTCCTGTGCTACGGTGAACCAAGTTGCTTCATCTCCAGCATTTGTGCCTTGAGGTTCGTTCCATAACTCAAACAAAACATTTGGGTAGCTCTTTAATGTTGTAGAAATATTTGTCCAAAGATTAACAAACTCTGTGCTGGTGGTTAGGAAGGTGTTTCCGTCTTCCCACGGTAAAGTTGAGGGTTCACTGATTGCTACTGTGTTACACCACGGACATATATCAACATAAATACCGTAGGTTGCTGCTTGAGTTATGAAGTATTCAAGGTTGCTTATGTAACTGTTAGAGTCAGTTACCCAATACTGTGTAGTTAAGAAAACACGGACTACATTGCAACCTGAAGCCTTCATAAAAGTAAGCAAGTCTGTGACACCTGTTGTACTCATTGGGTTCGTTAAAAAGTTAACAGTACCACTAGGCATCATCCATGATCCGCCTTCGCTATCCATAAAATAGGTGTAAACCATGCCTTTCAAAATTAAGAGTTGCCCACTTGCAGTATAAATCTTGTTGCCTACAACATTTACTCCTGTCGGTACTGCATAGCTTGCAAAAGTAAATACGGAACTTCTTCCCCAACTTCCATCTGAACCTTCAGCAAACCATTGAACTGCAATATGTTTTCCAAGGGAAGGCATAACTGCTGTGGAATTTAATGTAACTGAATTTGAAGAACCAGAAAGTGCAGTATAAGTTGAATTAGTCATTGTGCCTGTAGAGTTGGAACTGAAAATATAACCTTGAATTGAAGTCCAATCGTTGGCGCTTATTGAAAATAAAGATGTATGTCCTGCTATTGTGGCGTTATAATTAGCTGTTGACGCGAACACTGGCGAATAGTTAGCTGATGTAGCAGTGTAATTTACATAAAGCGACATCGTAGCCGTAGCACTAATTGACTCGCTGAAAGTAGAAGGAACAGTTGGATATGTTGCATGCTCAATCATGGAACCTGAGGTTGATTGGTCTGTGCCTGCAATCCAAACATTGGCACTTACAAGTACGCCGAACCAGTATTCAGTGCCACCGATAAGATTGCAACTTAATCCAGTAGCAGTATCTGCACCTCCTCCTGAATAAGGAAAGCCCGTCTTATCATAAAGCAGAGTGTTAGGGGCATTTCCATAATTACTGTAAATTACCGTTGCATAGCTGCCTCCAGCACCGCCAAAACTGTACCAGCCCATGCCAGTAACAGTCATGTTACAGGGAGTAAATAATGGGATAAGAACAACTCCACCTCCGCCCCAATTCACAGCATTGGAATTGTAGCCTTTATAAGTAGCGTCTTGGTAACCGAGAATCCCAGAAACTGGAGATGAGTTCGCGCTAATGGTTCCCGAGCTCTCGAGCGTTATAATTGCAGTTGTTGGTGATGCATATGTGGCGGCTGAAAGGAATATTCCTATGAGCAGAGTTGCCACAGCAATTTCAGCAAATAACTTAGTTTTTTGCGGCTTTGTAATTCCGCGAAAAGCAATTTTTTGTTGCCTTTGCGGTTTGCGAGGTTTGTGTGGTTTCACGTGTTGATCACTAATTGGGTTGTCACACATTAATATATGGTTTATTAAGCATTAATAAACATTATTAAGTGTTTCTCTCTCCTGAATTTTGAAGCTCTCTTATCGCTCGAATCTATTTTATAGCTTTTTGAAAAATCAATTAACGTTAATTGTCAATTTTAACGAATTTTGCAAAGTCAACTTGACAAAGTTTGCTAAGTTCAGTTAACCGCAAGTCTTGACCTTGAGAACTGCACAAATATGGTCAAATCATTAGCCAGACCTCCCATTAACCCAAACAAATAGTTGAAAACAAATGAAGCCAATAGTCACCATAGGTATGTGTTTGCATAATTGCGAAAGCACATTGCCCAAAGCCATAAAAAGCATATCCGACCAAGATTTTCCCCATGAAAAAATGCAGCTAATTTTTGTCGATGATGGCAGTACAGATAGCACGCCAAAAATTGTAGAGGCTTACGTTCCGAAAATGGATATACAAACCAAAGTCTTCAAAACAGAATGGCGCGGCTTAGGTATCGCTAGAAACCTGATACTAGATAACGCGGATGGTGAATACATAACCTGGGTAGACGCCGACGAAATACTAACACTAAGTTACATACGAAAACAAGTAGAATTCATGGAGAAAAACCCCGACGTAGGAATAACTGCAGGCGTTTTTGGGCTTGTTCCAGGAAATCTTGTGCTAAATCTTGAACTGATACCCCATATTGCTGATCACGTTATGTTTAATAGACCTCGAAGTTTCCTCTGGAAAACCAAAAGAGTACCCGGTACAGGTGGAACGACCTTTAGAACCAAAGCATTGCGCCAAGTAAATGGATTCGATAAACGATTCAAGGGCACTGGCGAAGACCTAAATGTTGCCATTAGGATTCGCAATTCAGGATGGCTAGTACAGCTAAATGATGCTGTCTTCTACGAATTGCATAATGGAATGTCAACGTTTGCGGATTTATGGAAAAAATACTATTGGTACGGCCAAGGTTGCCAACAACTCCATGTTGAGAACAGAAACGCGTTTTCTCTTCCGCGCATGTCTCCTCCTGCAGGTTTTATAACGGGCTTTGTATTTTCCATAGATGCATACAAACTGAATCATCAGAAAAGCGTGTTTCTGCTGCCTTTGCATTATTGTTTCAAAACTATCGCTTGGATGCTAGGCTTCATAGACAGCCAGATAAGAAGCAATCATTAAGGTATATGAACTGCTCTTTTAATTAACTTTGAATATTAATGAACTATTTACAGCTGCAAATCGCAATGTTGCTCTAAAAATCGTTATTTGGCAAACAGGTTAAGCTTATTGAATGCAATTTTTTGTTCCAGTGGATGGAATATGCTTGTGCCCTTCTCTTTAAGCGTGCGCGCTCTTTAAAGAGGAAAAAATGAGAAATGAAAAGACAAAATAACATCCTTAATGTATCTAAGACGATTCGATCCAAGAAAGATTATAAAGCGCGCGGCTTAGCTAAAAATAAATTTCGTTAAAAAATCTTGAGGTGCATTCTATGAGCTTGGTGAGCTTTACAAAAATAAAAAACAATAACACACGGCAAGCAATTTTGTCAGCTTTAGACTTAATAAATTACACTTTTCCAAAAGATGCACAAAACATTGTAATAAAGGCTAACATGTGCTACTATTGGGATTATTCAACAGGTCAAACCACGGACCCAAAATTCATTGGAATATTAATTGATATGATACGTGAAGCCATTTCTCCAAATGTCAATATTTCAATTGTAGAGAGCGACGCTTCAGCGATGAAATGCAAATACGTCTTCAAGTTCTTAGGGTTCGAAAAACTGTCTCGAGATTATGGAGTGAAATTGGTTAACTTGTCGCAAGATGTATGCGAACCTCTTGATGTTACAGTAAAGGGTCAGTCTTTTCGTTTTATGATTCCTAATACAATAAAGAATTCTGACTTGAGGCTTAACGTAACAAAAATAAAGTATAGCATTGAAGAAGTAAAAGTAACCTGTGCATTAAAGAATATATTCGGTTGTAACCCTTACCAGAAAAAGTATCTTTATCATCCTCGGATAAATGAAACGATTGTTGCATTAAATAAGGTCATGCCGTTTGATTTGTGTCTCATAGATGGCAACATAGTTTATGGGATGAAAGCGCGTAAGTTAGGCTTGATCATGGCTAGCAAGGATCCCGTCGCGGTTGATGCGGCAGCTTCCGAAATCGCAGGGGTAAATCCTAATACTATAGGTCATATTAGATTAGCTAGTGAAGAACATTTAGGTTCTATGAAGTTTATTCCTATGGGATTACCTCTTAAATATTTCAAGTATCAGTATCCCAGAAAGAATCTACGGAAAATGCTGACTGGGAAAGCTTTCGACTTAGTGATTATGTTGAAACTCGGAAAAAGGCTAGGGTTAGAGTAGTAGTGAAAAGTTTATGACAAAAACTAAGATTGGCTTAATAGGTCTGGGATACATCGGAAAAATTCATTTGAGAAACTGCTCTAAGCTTGAAAGTGTGGAGCTATTAGCTGTCTCGGATGTATCAAAAAGAGCATTAAATGATGCAAAGAAAGCAGGAGTCAAGAATACGTATGCTGATTACGAACAGCTTCTTAAAAATCCAGAAATTGATGCAGTGATTATCGCCTTGCCCAATCATTTGCATTTTGAAAGCGCAACAAAGGCAGCTGAAGCCGGAAAACACATTCTATTGGAAAAACCTATTGCCCGGAATGTTACTGAAGCTAGGGGAATTGTGGCGGCCGCACAGAAAAACTCAGTCAAATTGATGATTGGTTATCCACTGCGATTCACCCCTCTAATGATTAACGTTAAAGAGAAACTTGGCACCTGCGAATTAGGGGATATAGTTACGACATACGCAACTTACGTCAGTAGTGGACCTTTTATGCACAGATCTCATGGGTATGCCCCGGTTCCTGTTCCTGAATGGTGGTTCGACAAAACACTAACTGGCGGTGGAGCCCTCGTAGATTTGGGTTCTCATATTATCAATCTTCTTCGGTGGTTCTTTGGAGAAATTACGGAGATCAAATGCAGGCTTGGATATCGATTTAACATGGATTTCGAAGATCATGCAATTTGTTTGGTAAAATTCGAATCAGGAACAACAGCGATAATCAGTGTTGGGTGGTATTCCCAGAAGTATCAACTGAAAGTTGAGTTATTGGGAACTATGGACAACATGATCGCTGAAAACGTGCCTCCAAACAAGTTAATAGCAGCTTCACAAATGCTTTTACTAAACACTTCAGTTTTTTGGCTGCCGTACATAAATGAGCTTTTACATTTCGTGAGTAGTATTGCTAATGACAAGCAGCCTTCACCCTCAGCAACAGACGGACTCAGAGATATGTTAGCTATAGACGCAGCATACAAAAACTCAATTTGATTCGACTTAACTGACGAATGAGAACAGCTCAATAGAAAAAATCGGTAGAAACTTTAGGTTTGGTATGTATCATTTGTATGTTTGAGACTTATTCCGTTTTCTATTTGATTATATTGTTCGGTGTATATGGATAAATTAGCAGGTGCTTACTTGAACAAATCTTCAGCGGTATTGTCAAAGTTGCCTTCTTTTGTGGCAATTGTATTAGTTCTTCAAGTAGCGCTTTACCTGTCTTTCTTTTTTGACATTGCAGTTGCTCGACAAGTCGTCGGTTTTATCTATCTCACTTTCATACCCGGTTTCGTCATCTTGAAGCTGCTGAAGCAGGACAATCTGGGGCTGGTTGAGAGAGCTCTTTTTTCGGTGGGTCTAAGTGTGGCTTTTGTGATGCTGGCAGGGTTAGTTGTAAATGAGGTAGGTTTGCTTGTTGGTATTAGGCAGCCACTAGAGCCTTCGTTACTGGTTTTGGTTTTAAGTGGTTTTGTTCTTTTGGGGGCTTTGGCTTGCTATTTCAGGGGTTCGCAGGATCTGCAACCGGTTGGATTAACCAAGGGCACGGTTGTGAAGTCTTTTGTGTTATGTTTGCTTCCGGTTTTGAGTGTCGTGGGCGCTTACTTCGCGAACGTAACTGGAAACACTTTCGTATTGCTTTTGGCTCTCTTAGCGGTTTTAGCATTATTTGTAGTAACGGTTCTTTCTAAGCGGCATATTGATCCAAAACTTTATTTGGTAATAGTGTTCGCGATAGCGATTACCTTGCTATTTCACTATTCGCTCACATCAAATTATCTGCAAGGCTGGGACATAAAAGTGGAGTACTATCTTGCAACTTTAACCCAAAGCCAAGGATTCTGGAATGCTACCGCCTCTTTCACCAATTTACAATATGGTAGATTCTATAGTATGCTTAGCATCACTATTCTTCCAACGATATATTCAAACATTTTGAACATGAATATCAATTGGGTTTTCAAGATAGTTTATCCTTTAATTTTTGCGCTTGTGCCTTTGGCGCTTTATTTGTTGTGGCGGGAAAAATTTGGAGTTACAGTTGCTTTCCTTTCGGTTTTTCTCTTTATGAGCCAAATTACGTTCTATACTGAAATGCCTGCTCTGGCAAGAGAGATGATCGGCGAGCTTTTTTTTGTCCTGTTGGTGCTCGTTCTTTTTTCTAAAAGTCTCAGCCCTCAAAATGTAAGAATACTTTTTGTGATTTTCGGTTTTTGCTTGATAGTCTCGCACTATTCACTTGCTATCGTATTTGGTTTCTTGATTTTACTACTTTGGCTGCTTGGCTATTTTACCAAGAAACCAAACAGGCACCTCAGCTATGGAATGGTTGTTTCTTTTCTTCTTTTAATGTTTTTGTGGTTTTTTTATACAATTTCTTCTATAACCATCACGAGCATCGACGCAAATTTAAGTTATATTGTTAGTGCTTTTAGCGCCTTTTTCCTTCCTTCATCCAGAGGAACTACCGTACTACAGGGTTTAGGAATAGCGGCGGCTTCATCACCTTTAGACAGTGTGAGCAGGGCAATTGCCTACGCGACCGAATTCTTCATCATAATTGGTTTTTTTGTATTATTACTCCAACGAAAGAAAAAAGATTTTGATTTTGAATACTTCATTACCATTTTAGTAGGCATGCTAATACTTGCAATGTGTATTGTGCTGCCAGGTTTTGCCAATACACTCAACATGACGAGATTCTATCACGTAGCGCTGTTTTTCTTAGCCCCTCTCTTTGCAATAGGGTGCGTAGAGCTGTTTAGATTTGCTGCAAAGCTTTTTGGAGTTGCTGCCAAGAGAAAAACGGAAATCTATAGTCTGATCTTAATGATTTTGCTGCTTGGCTCTTATTTTCTGTTCCAAACTAATTTAATCTTCGAGGTTGCTGGTTCAGCAAGTTCATCTTTACCTTTGAGCCGATACCGGCTTGGTTCCATGTTATATACTAACTTTATTTATGTAACAGGACCACAAGTGAGTAGCGCAGAATGGTTATCTCAGAACACTAACAAGTCAAATTTGGTGGTATACGCTGATCAAACCGTTTTAACTAATTTAGTTAGCTATGGCGGAATCTACCCAAGTCATATATTGGGTCTAGCGAATGTTACGTCACCACAGCATGGCCAATTTATATATCTTGCAGAGTTGAACACAGTTTACGGTGAACTCGAGTACAACGGCGTTATATATAATGTCTCAGATACATTAGCTTCACAACCCTTAGGTGTGACATACAACAACGGTTTCTGTGAGATACTTACGGCAACAATTGCTACTCCGTAACTCTGAATTAGATTGGCTAATCAGATTTGTAGAGCATACTTATAGGTTATGAAACAATTGAACTAGTGATAAGAACTGAATTAAATTATGCAATTCATCTTTGCAAGTTACGGGGAAAACTTGTAGATAACTTCGAGGCACTTTTAATTAAACACCAGAACGACCGTTTTATGGTAATTAATCCAATAGACGAACATGCGATGAGTTAATATGCCCAGATCTGGAGAAAAAACTAACAATTACATATGATTTTCAAAATTTCAGGTTCTGTTAACTCCGGCACTTGATGGTTTTTCTGTGAGGTCTGTCAACCATCGGCGCTTTTTGACGGCGGGTTTTTTTTATAATAGATTCGCTGCTATGGCTCCTTAAGCAAGTTTATAAGCAGTTTTGAGCATTTCTCAGAGTCAATCTCGTCCCGAAAAAACTATAGAAAGTAGCTGATGAGGAAACAGAAAATGACATGTCTACTATGCGCACATGTCGTTGCACTATCTCCCCTAAGTGTTAGCTGCTACGTTTCGCTGGCTTTTGTTTTGCCTAAGAATTCGCCGCGTTCAGACTTTTTTGCATCACTTTTCGGATAAGAATTGTAGGTGTCAGGACAGGTGTTAAAACTGTGAGCGATGACTGGAACAACTATTATCAAAAAACCACATATTTCCCCATTTGGCTGCAGAAGAGAGGGTATCATCTCGTTTTCCATTTTCTCCAAGGCTTTAAAATTCCGATACGCGATAGACTAGTTTTGGAGGTTGGCTGCGGAGATGGGCTTTTCTGCAACCACGCATCAATGAGAGGTGCGAATGTTGTTGGTGTGGAAATTAGCAAGGCTGCTCTTTCAAAGGCTAACCAAAAATCTCTAGGAAACTACTCGGCATGTGATGCTCATAACCTCCCCTTTCCGTCAAACACATTTGATGTTGTCGTTAGCGCTGAAGTGCTTGAGCATATACCTGCCTATGAGGAAGCATTCAGCGAAATCGTCAGAGCATGCCGCAGAAACGGGTACATCATAATAACAGTACCCACCCAAACCAACATAACTGCTCTATACTGCGTCATAAACTATATCATGAAAAAAGTCCGCCGCTATGAGGAACAACCGAAAGATGTGAACAAGTTCACGCCTGAAACCCTTAAGAAACTCAGCGACAATCACAAACTCCAAATCCTAAGCATGAAAGGCATAGGTCTAATCTGGCTACCCACAAGGAACCGCAAGATAAACAAAATCCTTAATGCAATGGAAAAACCCCAAAACAGGTTCAAAGGTTTTTGCATGAACATAGGTCTGATAGCGAAAAAACAATAATCTCATTTCTTTCCTACAATGAAAACGCAGTAAAAATCCAACGACATATGCCTGATTGCATTGATTCATCCATCTTTTCGAGTTTTTCTATAAGGATCTTTCAAGAGAAAAGCCCAAGGCGAAACCCTTGAAGTCAGAAACAGAAAGCGACAAGAACCACCTCCGCAGTCTTAAAACAATTATTTAATCTGCCCACGCGCGCTGCCTTGTCCCGAAAATGGTGTAAAGTGGTAATAAGTCTTATTTTCTGATTTGGGGGCAAATTTGAGGCGTACACTCTCTTCTTGTTTCTTTGCAGTGGCCGCCCTTTTCAAACCTGCAAACGTGCCTTAAGCGACTAAACGGCAGGGCCACTAGTTCAATGTGCGGATCTTGGAGGGCGAGAGAAACCTGTTTCGTGGTCTTGGATGGCACATGATACGCGAATTTGGGTCTTCCGAAACTGTTTGCGGCTGCTTTCTCCCTAACAACGAGACCCTGAGCCATTAGACGCACAAGATGCTGCTGCAAAGTGTTGTGGCTAAACCCCACTTCGCTTAGAAGCGCTGTGAAGCTTCTGGGTTTGCCGTCCTCAAGCGTTGCTAAAACGCGTTCATCAAAGAAGCCCATTACATGCTTAAATAAGCAAAAACAGACTTTTAACCATTTTTAACCATTTTCGGGACAAGGCAACGCGCTAAAAGTGAACTGTGTGCGCGCTAAGCGGCAGGTATTCTGCTAGGTTTTTTATAAAAAAGTAAAGAAAGGGGTTTACTTTTTGCTTCTTTTTGTGTACTTGAATACTCCGAACGAAATCACCGCTATGACTAATACCACAGCTAATGCTATGATGATCGCAGTATCAGTTGAAATACCACCTATTGTGGCTGCAGGTATCGGCGTCGGTGTTGGCGTTAGTGTAGGTGTTGGTGTCGGTGTTTGTTTTGGCGATGATGCAGGCGTTGGTGTTGGAGCTGGGGTTGGAGTTGGAGCAGTAGTTGTTAGGGTTTGTATTCCGTTATCAACCCAAGCATTAGCTGTATTATTTGCATACCAAATATAACCTATGACCTGACCAACTGTGCTGCTAAGAATTATGGTAACAGAAACAGTTTGAGGATTAGTCGTGAAGGCTATGGCTGTGTTGTTAACCCAAACCCCTGTATTATTAGTGCTAAAGATGTAGAAACTCAATGCATTATTGGCAGTTGCTGTTACGCCAAAGTTCGACGAAGCTCCTGCTGTGGTGCTTGATACTGTATATGAAGATAATGACGGCGGAAAACTAATCCAATCTGTATAGTTCATGCCGCCGAGATGATTAACAAGAATTACCCCCGCGGAATCCAAAGTGTAGTTTGCTTCACCGCCAACAACAAAACCGTATTCTTCGCCTACTCCGCTGCTCCATGGCGGCGCCGCGAACCCAGCATAACCAATTCCATACTGGTCAAGCAAGGTCAGCGTGTTATTGAACCAAACGTCTTGTTCTGGCACACCGTCAATAAGTGTAGTGTCCCAAAGGTCATCACCTATTTCACCTATGAAAACTGGATGAACTGCTGCAACTGCCAATACATCGCACTGCCCTAACGCGTACAAAATATCTGGGTAATCAGTCACCATTGTGTAATTGCTTGAAGTATAGAAGCCGTTATTTGTTCCTGCATACATGTGGATGCTGTAGATTAAGTTTCCCACGGGGTCATTTAAGGGGTAATTAAAAGCCCAGCTCATACTTGATATGACCCCAGCTTGACCGCTTTGTCCTGCATAGAAATCATAGTTAATTTGCTTACCCCACTGTATTATTATGGGTTGAGTTGCTCCAGTAGAACGAATGTCATTTATGCATTGTTGTGCTACGTTAAACCAAGTTGCTTCATCTGGACCTTGAGGTTCATTCCACAGTTCAAACAAGACAGTCGGATAGTTTTTCAGCGTAGTTGTGAGGTTTCCCCAGAAATTGACAAAGTCAGTGCTGCTGTTTAAAACATTGTTGTTGTCAGTCCATGGCAAAACAGAGGGTTCACTGTTTGTTGAGTTAGTTCTCCAAGGGCACAAGTCAACGTATATGCCTCGGTTAGCTGCTTGAGTTATGAAGTATTCAAGGTTGCTCTGGTAACTATTGGAATTTCGAACCCAATATTGCACGGTTAGAAAGACTCTGACTATGTTGCATCCTGATGCTTGCATGAAGTTAAGCAAATCTGCAACACCCGTCGTATCCATCGGATTTGTTAAAAACTCAACCGAGCCGTCTGGCAGCATCCATGAACCGCCTTCGCTATCCATGAAATAAGTGTAGTCCATGCCTTTCAACTCTACAGGCGTTCCGTTTGCAGTAAAAATTTGGTTTCCTGAAATATGCAAAGCAGTTGCTGTTGCAGCTTGAACTGAGGTGGATGAGAACGCTGATAGCATGCTTAGGATGAGGAGTGTGGTGATGCATAGGACTGCGGGTTTTGCGAGCTTTTTGAGGTTTATGGGATGCAGCGTGTTTCTTAAGTTGTGTGCTTTCATTTTTTTTCTCTCTTCCCGAATTTTGAAACTCCAATTATCCCTCAAATCTATATTATCAAATCAACTCTATATTATAGGTTTTTGAAAAATCAATTAACATTAATTACAGTCGTAAGAAGGCTGTGCTAAACATTGTATTCTAACAATAGCGAATTATCTGAAATCACCATTGAATCTGCCGGGTTGAGCTTTTAGACTGCTTGTTTTCTACTGCCACTTGAACGCAGGTGAAGCTTGTTTTAATTGATTCTGGCAGACGCGCAAGAGTTAACTTTTGAAAGCTCCAACCGCATGTATCCTCTTTTAAACGTTTTTTGTGATATTTCTTTCTAGCCAGCTGTGACTATGTTACTATTCGCTCTTGCTGGTGTTCTCCTCAGTATAATGACCCAACAAAAAAAGGTAAATGCCTTCCAGAATGTTTTTCGGTTAAGGCACTTAGTCTGCTCAGAACTTCTTTGAAATCAAGTTTGGATGCGATGGCGCCGTTGAATGAGCCAGTCAAAGTTGATCTTGAGCCCGATGTTGAGAAGTGCGAAGTCTTGCTTGATTCAACTGACCCAGGGGAGTTTTCAGCGGTAAAAAATCGTAGGGAGAGGCTAGAAAATACGGGGCAGAATAGCCGTATTATTGATAGTGCGTGTTTTTGTGTTTTTGAGATGAATTGCTGGATGTGTATCTATGTTGTTCAAGTACGCACCTGACGTCTTAAGTAAATATTTTTCAAATTTTAAACAAAAAAGGAAAGGGGAAATTTCAGACTTATAGCTGAAGTAAAAGATCCACGTGTTGAATCGCGTCCAACAGAATGCGTACCATGAATTTCTTGGGATGCTGAGGTAGTTTGAATGTTGGGTCAGTGTTGGCGTAGTTGTTGGATCAGGGGTTGCTGATTGTATTGACGTCGGTGATGGTGTTGGATCTGGAGTAGGTGTTGATGTCAGTGTAGACGATGGAGCAGGGGTTGGCGCGTATTTTTTCTTTGGCAATCTTTTGGACTGCGTCGATTTAAGCTGAATCGCGAATTTCAAGTTTTAAAGAAAAGAAAAGAATTTGAGCATGAACAAGAGAGGCAACGTTGTCGTTAAAATTCCGCTGTGTCCTTTGTGATGCTTTACCTGCGTTGGTGAAGGACTGTGTGTGGGTTTCAGGGTTGGTGTTGGAGTCGGAGTTGGTAATGGAGCAGGCGTTGGTTTTGGAGCTGGGGTAGGTGTTGGTGTAGGCGATGGAGAAGGCGTTGGTGTTGAGGTGGGATCCGGGGTTGGTGTAGCTGTTGGTGTTGGAGTGGGTGTTGGAGTTGGACTTGGGGTTGGTGTTGGTGTAGCTGTCGGGGTTGGGGTAGCGGTGGGTTTGGGTGTTGTTGTTGGTGTAGCTGTTGGTGTTGGAGTGGGTGTTGGAGTTGGAGCTCCGAGATGATTAACGAGAATTATCCCAGCAGAATCAAGAGTGTAGTTTGCTTCACCAGCCATCACATAACCATAATCGTCTGCGCCGCTGCTCCATGGCGGAGCAGCAAATCCAGCATATCCGATGCCGTTTTGGTCAAGTATTGTAAGTGTGTTATTGAACCAAACGTCTTGTTCTCGCACACCGTTAATAAGTGTGGTATCCCAGAGGTTGTCGCCTACTTCACCTATGAAAACTGGATGAACTGCTGCAACTGCCAATACGTCGCACTGCCCTAACGCGTACAAAATATCTGGGGCATCAGTCACCATTTTATAGCCATTCGATGTATAGAAGCCGTTATTCGTTCCTGCATACATGTGGATGCTGTAGATTAAGTTTCCCAACGGGTCACTCAAAGGATAATTAAAAACCCAACTCATGCCTGATACGACCCCAGCTTGACCACTTTGTCCCGCATAGAAATCATAGTTAATCTGCATTCCCCATTGTATTATTATTGGTTGAGTTGCACCTGTAGAGCGTATGTTGTTTATGCATTGTTGTGCTACGCTAAACCAAGTTGCTTTATCTCCGCTTTTTGGACCTTGAGGTTCATTCCACAGTTCAAACAAGACGGTCGGATAACTTTTCAGTGTTGTTGTGAGGTTTCCCCAGAAATTGACAAAGTCCGTGCTGCTGTTTAGAATGTTGTTTCTATCTGTCCAAGGCAATACTGTGGGTTCTATGCCTGTAGAGTTCATTCTCCAAGGGCACAAGTCAACGTATATGCCTCGGCTTGCGGCTTGTGTTATGAAGTATTCAAGGTTGCTCTGGTAACTATTGGAATTTCGAACCCAATATTGCACGGTTAGAAAGACTCTGACTATGTTGCATCCTGATGCTTGCATGAAGTTAAGCAAATCTGCGACGCCTGTTGTATCCATTGGGTTTGTTAAAAATTCGACCGAGCCGCTTGGCATCATCCATGATCCGCCTTCGCTGTCCATGAAGTAAGTGTAGTCCATACCTTTCAAGATTAAGGGCGTTCCGTTGGCAGTAAGAATTTGGTTTCCTGAAATATGCAGGGCAGGTGTTGTTGTGGCTTGAGCAGCGTTGGATGAGAACGCTGATAGCATACTTAGGATGAGGAGTGTGGTGATGCATAGGACTGCTGGTTTTGCGAGCTTTTTGAGGTTTATGGGATGCAGCGTGTTTCTTAAGTTGTGTGTTTTCATTTTTCTCTCTCTTCCTGAATTTTCAAACCCCATATCGCATGAATCTATTTTATAGCTTCTTGTAAAATCAATTAACGTTAATTGTCAACTTTAACACAATTTTGCGAAGTCAACTTAACAAAGTTTGCGAAGTTAAGTTAACTTGCATCCATCAGCAAAGCACGTGTTTTTTCTAATGCTTGCGCCCAAACGAAACCATGAAAATACTATCAGCTAGGTGAACAAACCATGGAGCTGAAAGTCGGCGTTTTCGACGCTGAAGCGGAAACTCGGCTATCAGCTTTGGGCAATTCGCAAGGATATGCAAGGGAAAAAACTGATGATATAAGATATTAATTGAAGTGCCAGCAAAGATGAAATAGATGTTTCAAATCGAGAAAACCTGAATTAACCAAGTTATAATCGTAAGAAGGGTGTGCCAAACATTGGTTTCTAGCAACAGCGAATTATCTGAAATCCCCAATGAATCTGCTGGTTGAGCTTTTAGACTATATACTTGTCTTCTGTTGCCACTTGGATGCAGGCAAGCTTTTTAATTGATTCTGGCAGGCGCGCAAGAGCTAACTTTTGAAAACTCCAACCATGCATATCCTTTTTCAATCGGTTTTTTGTGATATTTTTTTCTAGCCAGTCGTGACTATGAAGAAGTGCTTTTTAGTTACCTATCTCTATTCAGTCAATAAAACAGACAGAATAAGGTCGATGCACAGCTTTGAAGCTTACAGCAGTAGACTAAACAAACATACATACAAAATAAGGTCGAGAAAGAAAAAAGATGAGCAAAGCCGCGGAAATGGCTAAAGTTACAACAAAAGGCAGCTTCCAACTACTATGGGGTTTAGTAATCTCCACAGTTATCTCCGCAATTGCCACAATTTTCATAGCGAGACTACTAGGATCAGACCTATACGGCCTATACGGAATCGTGCTGATCGCACCCAACCTCATAGGAGTATTCCGAGACTGGGGCATAAACTCAGCAATGGTAAGATGCACAGCCCAATATCGATCAGAAGACAGAGCATCAGAAGTCAGAAGCATACTCGTCTCCGGAATAATCTTCGAAATAGCCCTCGGAATGGCCTTATCCGCAGTATCTTTTGCGCTCTCAGGCTATCTCGCGGCAAGCGTGTTCCACCGCCCCGAAATAACTTCCTTAATCCAAATAGCCTCAATCACAATCTTAGCCGGCGGACTCATCAATGCAGCCACAGCCGCATTCACCGGCATCGAAAAAATGCACCTCAACAGCATCATGCTCATCTGCCAATCCACAATAAAAACCATCATCATAATTACACTAGTCATCTTGGGATTAGGCACCTCCGGAGCAGTCATAGGCTACACAATCGCCATGATAATCGCTGGACTAATAGGCGTGGCACTTGTATGGACTCAATACAAGAACCTACCAAAACTAACCAATGTTAAACTCGAAATAAAAGCCTACACAAAAACAATGCTAACATATGGCACGCCCCTGTCGCTTTCAGCAATCATAAGCGGCTTCCAAGGTCAATTTTACACTTTTCTGCTGCCAATTTTCTACGTCACCAACAATTCCGCAATCGGCAACTATGGAATAGCCCAAACTTTCGTCGTTCTAATAGGGTTCTTTGCAACACCGATAACAACGATGCTGTTTCCAGCATTCAGCAAACTCAACCCACAAAAAGACAAAGAAACCCTGCAAAACGTCTTCCAATTCTCAATCAAATACGCATCACTCCTCGTAGTGCCAGTGGCGGCGCTCGTTATGTGTCTAGCTGAACCAGCAGTTTCTACACTGTTTGGGAAAACATACTCGACTGCGCCACTGTTTTTGGCGTTGCTTGCAATAACCTACATTTTCCCAGCCTTCGGAAGCCTAAGCACGGGCAACTTCATCAGCGGCCAAGGAAAAACCACGTTCATCCTGTACCTAACCCTAATCACAGCAGCCATCGGCTTCCCCATGGGTTACATTCTAATTCTGCACTTTGGAGTTTTAGGACTGATTGTAACTTCTCTAGTAACTTCGATTCCCACCACTGTCATAATGCTTTATTGGATAAGAAAACATTACGAGCTGACTGTAGACTGGCGCTCGTCAGCAAAAATTCTGCTGTCATCCGCCATAGCCGCCGCCTTAACCTACCTCCTCATCTCAGAGCTGAGCTTCTCCAACTGGATACGGCTAATCATAGGCGTAATATTCTTCGCATTCGTGTTCCTCGCCGCAGCCTTGTTAACCCAAACAATAAACAAATACGACATAGAAAACCTACGCAGCATGGTAAGCGAACTGGGCATAATTGGCAAAATATTCAACCGCGTTCTAAACATCATCGAAAAACTCATGAAAACCCTCAAACCCTAACTCGCACCGCACAATCAACCAAACGCATTCATCCCTATGCATCTCAAAAAACATTTTTTAGCTCAAACAATTCACATTTCTGCCACACATAAAATCTTAGAGAGCGAAATGGAAAACTGTGTTTTTGATATGTTACGTTTTTGGAAATATGGCTTATATGCTTTTTGCGGTTTGCTTTGTTTAAGGAGAAAAAGAGCACGGAAGCATGGATATAAAGTGGTGACTTGAATGGTTAACAAAGATCAAGGAATAGGTGGAGCAATACTTATCATCTGCGTTATAGTCGCTATAGGCTACCTCGTTCTAGTGGTCGATCCTGGCTTATTTAACCTTAATGCGACCAATGTCAGGCTAGACGCAGTACTGGTTCTTGTTTCCATAGCATTCATCGCTATTCTAGCAATCGGTGCATGGATAGGCTGGACAATGGCAACAACACCGCCTCCAAAACCAATCGAAGAAATCACAACTGAAATTGACGATAAAAAAGAAGAATCAAAGTAGAAGGACGCACCAGACCACCCAAAAAAACCAGACAGCGACATAAACGCGCTGCCTTGTCCCTTTATTATGGATCTGAAGGTGCTCCACCACTTATCTATGATGGCGAGATCAGAGGACTTTACGGTTACTGTGGCAACGCTTCGAGAATGCCATGCAAACTGGTTCTTATCAAAAGCTAGACTTTCGGTTACTGAACTTCGCAAACTTTGTTAAGTTGACTTCGCAAAAATTTGTTAAAGTTGACAATTAACATTAATTGATTTTACAAAAAGCTATAAAATAGATTCAAGCGATAATGAGGTTTGAAAAATCAGGAAAAGAGAGAAAAATGAAAACACACAACTTAAGAAACATCCTGCTAATGCCAATAGCCGTCTTTCTCTGTTGCATTGGCTGGAGCCTCTATTGGGTAGGAGCCAAAAAAGAAACAACAAAACCAAAACCAAAATTGTCTGTTCAGAAAGAGCTAGTCATCTTTGTGCCGACACCAGAACAGAAATGCGCAACCAGAAAATAGATTCAGGCGATATGGGGTTTGAAAATTCAGGAAGAGGGAGAAAAATGAAAACACACAACTCAAGGAACAATGCCGGTGTTGCGCAAGTACACAATAACAAGGTGACAAATGAAGCAAGCTATTTGCGGAGGGAATAATTTACGGCAAAACTAAAACTCTCAATAATAACTGCAATTTTAGGATTAATCATAATTGTAATGGCTTTATCAATTACCACTTTTTCAGCCATCACCACATCTACAACCTTGTCTTCCAGCGGCACAATATCCACCTCAGCAAACTTAGCCGTGTACTCTGACAGCGCATGCACCACTTCCCTGAGTAACATAAACTGGGGAACCTTAACCGCAGGGGGAACCGCCACTCAAACAATCTACATCAAAAACACCAGCAGTGACCTTTCACTAACCTTGGACATGACGACAAATAGCTGGAGCCCAGCGAGCGCGAATGGGCCAATAACCATAACATGGAACCAACAAAGTACAATACTCCAGCCCGGGGCATCAGTAGCCGCAACCCTAACCCTCACCGTATCCTCAAGCATAAGTGACATCACAAGCTTCAGCGTTCAAATATGCATTACCGGCACAAACTAGGTGAAACAAAATCTCTCCATCCATTTTTTTCCTAAAACTTGGCCATTAGCTTGAACTGATGCTTATTTGGCCAGACCACTTGTCTTCTATTGCCACTTGAAGCGCACGCTAAGACCTGAAGAGTTAACAGAACCTCTGTACGAAAACAATATTAATTTTAAGTCCAACCGTTGAATGAGTATTATGAACAAAACTTGTAGAACTGTTCTTGTTACTGGCGGCGCAGGTTTCATCGGCTCGCACTTGGTTCCACAACTTCTTGAAAAAGGCCACAAAGTAACTGTGTTAGATAATTTATCCACTGGAAAATTGGAGAACCTTGAGGGAGTACTTGACCATCCTAAGTTTATGTTTCAGCGTAGAGACATACTTGATAAAACAATTCCGAAAGAGGTTTTTGACGGATTTGACTCTATCATTCATCTTGCTGCCTTAATAGATATCTCGGCTTCTGTTGCTGATCCGCGTCAAAATCATGAAGTTAACGTAGACGGAACCTTTAACATGCTTCACGAAGCCATCAAGCATAATGTAAAGAAGTTTGTTTTTGCTTCTTCAACAGCTGTTTATGGCGATGCGAAGACGCTACCACTTCAAGAAAATATTGCCCTTCGGCCGATTTCTCCTTACGCCGCGTCAAAGGTTGCTGGCGAAGCATATTGCAGTGCGTTTGCAAGTTGCTTTGGGCTTGAGACAATTGCATTGAGGTTTTTCAATATTTACGGCAAAAGAAGCGAGAACAGCCCGTACAGTGGTGTTATCACAAAGTTTCTTCAAAAAATCATAAAGGGCAGGGTCTTAACCATTGATGGCGACGGCGAGCAAACGCGAGATTTCATACATGTAAGTGACATTGTTAAAGCCGTAATCTTGGCTTTGGAGCATGAAGGATTGAAAGGCGAAGTTTTTAATGTTTGCACGGGCGTGCCCACAAGCATTAATCAGCTTGCTGCCACTTTGAAGAGAGTTACGGGAAAAAACCCAAACGTTAAGTATGGACCTGCAAGGTTAGGTGACATACGAAGCAACTATGGCGACCCCGCTAAAGCTGCAGAAAACTTGGGTTTTAAAGCTAGCGTTGATTTAACTAAGGGGTTACAGATGTTATTTGAAGAATTCAAAAAATAAATAGTATTTATGTTTTTAGCGCCCAAAAAAACTAAACCAAAACAATTTTGCCTCTTCCTTTACAAGAAAAGTTGGCGAGAAAGCCCACGAATCCTCAGTATGAATAGTGCATGTTTTTGTGTTTTGGATTGAATCTGCTGGTTGAGCTTTTAGACTAACTTGCCCTCAACTGCCACTTGAACGCAGACCAAACTTGTTTTTAATTGATTCTGGCAGGCGCGCAAGAGTTAACTTTTGAAAGCTCCAACCATGCATATACTTTTTCAATCGGTTTTGTGATATTTCTTTCTAGCCAGTCGTGACTATGCCAGTAGTAACGCTCTAAAAGCGCTCGCGCTATAACCATTCGGAACAACCATACACGCTAAGACCAAAAGAACCCGACCGCACATCCTTAAGTAGAAATACTTTGGTATTGATATTTAACTAATTTTTTGTTTAGGTTAGGTTGCATACTTCTGTTCTGGTGTCGGCACAAAGATGACTAGCTCTTTCTGAACGGACAATTTTGGTTTTGGTTTTGTTGTTTCTCTTTTAGATCCTATCCAATAGAGGCTCCAGCCAATGCACCAGAGAAAAACGCCTATGGGCATTAGCAGGAAGGATGCGGCTCTGTTTCGTTTGGGCATATCTTTTCTATTACAGTCCAACTGAAATAAGGTTTGTTGAGAAACGCACTTTGCTAATTTGTCAATTCCTGTACATTCAGTTTGAAAACAGTTGAATCTGAATGTTTTGAGGCGTTGTTTTTATTTATTTTTGTCTTCGTTTTCTTGTTGGTTTCTCTGTTCGCAACGCGCACGTAGAATAAGCAGAAAATGATTGACATCGCTTTAGCGTTGCTGTCTACTATATGCTAACCAAATTTTTTACTTCAATTTGGGAAATTGGGCCAATTCTATACAGAATTTCGGCTTCATGGCCATCATTTTCAAAATCTTCTTCACTAAACAACACATTCTCTTCACATTTTGTGTTTAGTAATTGGGCTAATTCACAGAAATTTCTTTTAGATGCCCCATTCGAAGGATTAACTGTGCCCTCAAAATATTTTGCCTCTGTTATTCGGATTTGATGAAGAAGCATGCGTTTTTGTAAGCCGTATCCTCGGTAATCCTTGTGAACTACGACTTCCCATATGAAAAAAGTGTCTCGCCTGGCGGGTGGAACATATCCTGAAGAAAACGCAATTATCTTGTTATCCTCTTCAGCAACGACGCAAGTGTCTGAGAAATGTTCAGCCAAAAGAAAATAGGTATATCGAGAATTTAACCCGACATAAGGTCTATTCGCTACAAGCAGTTTGTACACTTCTTTTATGTCCGGCAACACAATGTTTCTGATTCTAAACTTCAAGTATTCTTTAATTCTCTGCATTCAGAATGCACGTTCCTTTGCTTTTTTCTCTTCGTTTCATCCGAAGGTTTCCACTTGGTATAAGCGATATTTCATCGTCGTCGGTTAACAATTTTTCAACGCCTACCGCTGTTTGCTCCTCTTCCTCTAATTTTAGCTGCAAACCGCATTTGTTACAGTTCCTGTCGCATGGAATTGATTTGTAGTCGTCAGGTTCTCTGTATGTAGTGATAACGCCTTCATAGTTTCTTAAGACCACCTTATTTGCGGACCAGGAGACAATGTAGTTTGGCATAACAGGAATTTTTCCTCCACCTCCAGGAGCATCTATAACATATTTTGGTACTGCAAACCCGCTTGTGTGCCCGACAAGACTTTCCATAATTTCAATGCCTTTTCCGATGGATGTTCGAAAATGAGTGAGACCTTCTGAAAGGTCACATTGGAACAAGTAATATGGTCGCACTCTGTTTTGTACAAGCTTTTGATTGAGCTTTTTCATAATTTGCGGGCAATCGTTTACACCTGCCAGCAGCACGGATTGGTTTCCTAAGGGTATTCCTGCATTTGCTAACTTGTTGAGGGCTTCTCGAGAAGATAGTGTAAGCTCTCTTGGATGATTAAACTGGGTATTCAACCATAAAGGGTGATGTTTCTTTAGCATCTGCACTAACTCATCAGTTATCCTATATGGAAGAACAACTGGTATTCTTGAGCCAATTCGGACCACTTCGATATGTGGAATGCTATTTAGCTCTGTTAGAATCCAATCCAAAAAATCATCCGGCAACATGAGAGGGTCTCCTCCAGAAAGCAGCACATCACGTATTTGGCGATTGTTTTCTATGTAGCGAATTCCCCGGATTATCTGTTGCTTTGACGGAATGTAGTCAGGATCACCAACCTTTCTTTTTCTTGTGCAGTGTCTACAGTACATTGCGCATCGGTTACTAACCAGAAAAAGGACTCTGTCAGGGTATCGATGGGTAATTCCTTTGGTGGGGCTGTCTTTGTCTTCATGTAAGGGGTCTTTCATGTCGTATTTTGAAATTTTTAGTTCGGCTGGATTAGGAAACGCTTGCTTAAATATGGGGTCATTACGGTAATTTTCTTTTTCTATTAACGAAGCATAATATGGCGTTATGCTGAGAGGAAATTTGCGAATTGTTTTTTCAAGTTCTACATGTTCTTCTTCTGTGAAAGTAATACCGGTAAACTTTTCAAAAGCAACAACAGTTTTTATCGAATGACTTAATTGCCATTTATATTCCATCCACTCACTAACAGTTGTATATGTTTCCACATTTTTGGGGATGTATGACTGATAGCTCACAAGGTTTTCAGTTTTTTCAACAACCAATTGTTTTTCCTTCAAGCGCTCTCTTGCAATTTTCAATAAGGATTTTAAGATTTTATAGCTTTTTGAAAAATCAATTAACGTCAATTGTCAACTTTAACAAGTTTTTGCAAAGTCAACTTAACAAGTTTGCGAAGTCACCTCGCATCTATCAGCAAGCAAGCACATGCTCCCTAATGCTTATTTCTCAAATAGGAGTGGATAATTTAGAATGTTTGAGGTATGGTTCATGTTAAAGAGGCTAGCCACAAAAGCTTTGATTTCTTTGGAGTTTATTTTGGGGAAGCGAACTAAGCCAGTATCGGTGTGCGATTAACAAAACCGCCTGCTAATTTTTCCAACTTTCGTACGGCGCAACCCACAACAAGCTTTGCATTGATGACAATTTTTTGTAACCTTTCTTCTGGTTAGTCGTGACTATGCTAGTAATAACGCTTTGAAAGATAATTTAGGTTTAATCTTTCGTTATTTGGTTTTTGCTTTTTCTGGGTATGGTATTGGGTCCGGCGAGATGATGGGTTTGAAGGTGTTCCACCATTTGTCTATGAAGGCGGGATCAGAGGATTTTACGGTTACTGTAGCAGCGAAGGGTGAAGGTTATTTGGTATTCGGGCATTTCTTTTCCTCCTTAAAACCTAAAAAGTGTCGAGCGTTATAGCGTAGTTTTTGTGTTGACCATTTTCGCTACTGTAGCGCTTCGCAGTACGCCTAAGCCGAAGTGTGTGGCTGCTTTGACGCCATGATAAAAGAAGGCGGACAACTAGCATTTCTCAATCGTTCTGCGCAACCTTGTTTAAACCAAAAAGTTTGATCAAACCACTTGGGTTTTAACCAAGTTTTGAATTGTGCTCAGATTGTTTCGGCTTACTACTTGCCAGAATACGCGGTGTAGAGGTTTGCCTTTGAGGTTCCTAAAATATGGTATCTCCTTATCAGCAGAATCCATGAGGTTCTTGTTTAGCACCTTGATTGTTTCGCCTCTAACCTTTGTCAGCAACTGTGCTGTCTGAACGGCTGAGTTATATTCATTGCATGCTTCTTTTGCCTCAGTCTTTCCCTCGAAGGTAGCCTTAAGGAGTTGAGAAAGGAATCGAATCCGCAATGCCCGCGCACACCATTCATACAATGGCCGCTTTTGAGACGCGCTTACATAAAACTGCTGGAAACTCGTAATGTTTCTCTTAATTCCAGCATCGGCACCTGCCGTGTCCAAAAGTCCGTACTTCTCCATTGTTCTTTCAACATCATTAAGCGTATCCACTGCAGTTATTTTCAGACCCCTATATCCTGCTTCAAGAGGCACCACTTTCTCTATGGCATCGACAATCTCCGAAAACTGCACAGATGTTGGGTTATGCTTTTCACTTAAGACCGATACATCATAAATCTGCTTTGGAATATCAGCTGAGTCGGCTATGCCCACGGTATTCTCAGCTAGCGTAAGAATCTTGTCACCCATAAGAGAAGTAACCGAGTAACACTTGAGCTTCTTAACTTTCACGGCAAAAGTTTCCACATCCGTAACAGTCTGAGAGGGTAGTTTGAGGTCTTCAAGCAAAAAATCGATTTTCACCTCACGCGGTCTCCCACTTTCAGTAGAAATCAACGCAGGCATCCTTGCAAGATAAGTCACCATGCTAATCTCTTTCTTCGGACGCTTAGGCGTATACTTCTCAAACTCCACCGTTGGAATCCTTGCATGAATACAAGACAAAACTTCAACTATCTCTTCCTTTGTATGAGGACAAACAATATCCACGTCTATGCTGCCCCTTTGCATCTGAACCGGTAGATGAAGCTGAGCAGCAGCGCCGCCCTTCAAAACAAAATCCTCCGATTCGTTCTGTAATTGGGCAGTGATCTCGCAGTCCCAGAGAAAGAACTCAAGTTGAACTGGATCTGAAAAACCATACTTCTGCGCCCGTTCCCTGATTTTTCCCTCAGAAAAGTACGCTTCGTCATGAATCCAGTCCATAAGTTTAACTCCTTATTCCTGCTATGACAGCTTTTGCAGGCTCCTTTAAGACTGCACCACGTAATTGCAAGCTGGGAACTAGCTCTTTGACAATTGATTCAATCTCGCTTCTTATTCCTCGGCGACTTGCAAACCTTAACAAGCGACTGATGCCAATTTTCTCTACACGAAATGCATTGGCAATAATGCGACCTGCTTCCATTTCTGAAAACGGGGTTCTATGTCGTGTTGCCTCAAAATACATGTCAACGATGGCTCTCTCTATAGTTGCTCTACCATTGACGTTTCCTTCAAGCTCTGAGTATTCGCGAATGACGAAAATGTCTCCCTCATCAAGCGCTTGAAGCACAACACCAATCTGTTCTCTTGACGGATTGAGGAAAGCTCGAAGATTTCTCTCTCCCAAAACAGTGGAAGCATACTCGCCTGCCCCATCAATCACGTAGATAAGATGTATTAATCTTCTCGCGAGATGATGATGAAACCTTGTTAGGGCTGAAGGTCCTGTAATCATGTAATCAATGCCTTTGTCTTTTAGGATTTTTTCTGCTTCGATAAGGGTTTTTGAAGTAAATGTGACAGTAACATTTGCAGACAAATCGGCACTGCTACTTGGCAATGGCTGATTATGAGGAACTTCGTAGATGCCTCTGCTCATTCGAATTAGAAAGCCCTTTTTGGCGAGTTGATGAAGAGCTTGACGTATCGCCCCTTTTGAGTAGTTGGCGTTTTCCTGTAAAGCCTTAGCTGCTTCGTCAACTAAGAAAGGCTCTTCCCCGAATTCCTTTCTAAGGATATCCAGTATTGAATTGGTCCACGACATCGCCTCTTACTAACTAATTACAAAAATAAAAATTTTTGCTTTTAGTTAGTAACAGAACAAACCCCAAACAACCGTATTTTGCGTCAAGCATTTTCAAGAGTTCTTTTCTAAGGTCTTCACCCTTTAAACCAGCAGCCTTAATGCCCCCAATTTCTTTGGCAAGCTCTGAGTCTTTGAAGGCTTCTTTTAGCCAGTTTTCAAAGTCGCCCCTGTAGAGGTGAAATTCAAGTGAATCTACTCTGACCTGTTTGATAAACCTGTAAAACTCTTCAAGCGTCTGTGCAGTTAAGTTTGTGGGCTATTGATGCCGTAGTAAAAGTGGAAACCCATTTCTTTTGGAACTGGCGTGAAGGCTTTAAGGACTGCCTTTCCTTTTTCAGTTATGCCATATCCGCCTCCGACTTTTCGCAAAAAACCCTCTTTTGCTAGTTCTTGCATTTGCTGAATTGTTTGGTTCGAGCTTAAATTGACTTTTTGAGCAAACATGTTCAAGTCCATGCGGTTTGAGGCTTCATTCATCGTTTTTAAAACTTTAAATTGTTCTTCTTTCAAGAAACCTTCCCTCAAGTGTTCATCACTAAGTGTTCTAATTAATATTTATTCAACGCATGTATATTAAGCACCAATTCAGTTTCCCGTTTTGTAATTTGTTTTTGAACCTTGCATGTCCAATAGCGAACACGCCTTTTTTTGACTTTTTAGGACTTTAGCGAACTTTCAGAATCAATAAAGACTTTTCAGGTTTTTGGAACATCAAAATACCTCCTTGTCCTTCCTTATACTTCCTTGTCCTTCCTTGTCCTTTTGTGTACTTCTGTGTACTCAACCTGCAAACAAATCAAACCCCAAAACAAAAAAACAACCCAAAACAGCCTTACCAGAAAACAGTGACAGGCCAATTTTTTACTAATGAAACCTAATCAAAATGAAGTTGCAACACTAAGGATTGTACAAAGTCCAACCATAACTATTTCTTGACCAAAAAGACGCTAGCTAAATACACACTTTAGGTTTAATCTTTCGTTACTCGATTTTTGCTTTTTCCACCAGAGACTCAGCCATGTACGCTGGAATTACTTCTATGCTTTCTCTCTTGATCTTTTGGTTTGAAGAAACAATTATCCCCTTAACAGCATTGATATATTTTAGTACTTCAGAAAATTTTGTTAAGTCATCTTCGCCCACCGTTTCTTTAACTTCTACAGGCAGCAAAACCTTGTTCTTCACAATTATGTCAATTTCTCTTCTTCCTTCCCTAAAATAGTAATGAGCATCCAAAGTGTTAACAACATAACTTTCTAAGACCGCCCCCATTTTGCTTTCATAACTCTCTTTGGAATAAGCAAAAACTAAAGACGGCGTAGCCGGGTAATATTTCTTAAGCTTTCGAGACGAAGCCAAAAACGACGGCTTGAAATTAGATAAAGACCTTACCAAGAGCGATGTCTCCAAGAATCTGAGATAATTCGATATCGTTATCTTGCTCTCACCCCAAGTTCGCGACAACGAATTAGTATTTATGATGCACCCAGGCGTTGAAAGAATGAGTTTTATCAAATTATCCATCAACGTCATATCCCTGGTCTTAAACATCAAAGGAATATCTCGAAGAGCAACCCTATCTATAACAGAATTTTTAATATACTCCGCCACCCGAGCCTCATTATCCCAATTCGCAACTTCAGGAAACCCAGATTTCCTCAAGTAATCATTGAAGTACAGCTCCATCCTCCTTGAAAAAACATCTGCGTCATCAATGCGAACACCCTTCAACCCGAGAAACTCCGAAAACCCAAGAGGCTTCAACTCGAGCAAAAAGAACCTTCCAGCTAACTTGTCAATAGCTTCCTTTGAAAGCAAAAGCGAAGAAGAACCTGAAACAAAAAACTTCAAGTTAGGATACAAGTCATAAAACTGCTTAACCACAGAGGGCCAATTGTCAACGTACTGGATTTCATCGAAAAAAACGAACACTCTACCCGCATCCTCAAGGGGCCTCTTCAAAACCCTCTTTTCATAGTATTCCAAAACCTCTTTGGGACCAACCGAAGATTCTTCAAACGAAAAGTAGAGAATGTTGCTGGGCGCTACATTTTCCAAAAGCCTCTCAACAGCCTGATATAAAAGGGTCGTCTTTCCAACTCTTCTAAGCCCAGTGATTAGGAGAATTTGCCGCTCACTCAAACTCTCCTCAATCCGCGAGAACGCATCTCTATGAAACGGCAAAGCCAGTTCGCTTCTAATTTTTCCAGTGAACCACCATTCGTTGAAACGTTCTATATCTTGCGGCATCATAGAAAAAACCATTGATAAACTATACTTTACCTATATTTAAAATTTAGGTATAACATATTAACCTAAAGCTCTTTCAATCTTAACAGCCACCACCTGTAGCACGCGCTAATCAAATTCTGGAAAATTCTCTAAACATAGAATACTTTCAAGCAGCCTGCGTTTTGCTTTTTCATCTAAACTATCTAAAAACTTATCCGCCTTGCGATGAAAAAGTACGCGATAGTTAGGCAAACTTCTTTACTCCGTGCTTCTTCAATACTTCTTCCAAAGAAATGCATTCTCCACTCTCCGCCTCATGCCTAAGAGATTCAAGCTCCTTCATTTCCTCTGGACTTACTTTTTCCTGTGGTATCAGAGACTCTGCGAGACTTTCGAGTGTTCTCTCTATGGACTTAAGTTCTATCCTAACACTTCTCATTTCTGTATAGACTTTTTCTAAGTCCGCCTCAGTCAAATAAATCCCCAAGAAAACTTAATGAATGCACCCTAATAACTCTTAACCATCCGCCATCCTAAAAAAGAAAGATTATCTTTCTGCTAAATCCCGCCCATACATTTCCTGTAACGTTTGCATCTGCCATACTTACCAACAATACACAAAATGTTATGAACGCACGCGCGAAGTTCGGCATCCGTAACCGTCTTCAAAGCCTCAAGCCGCAAGCCCTCAACAGGTGCCTCATCCCCCCCAACCGCATGAAAGAAGCGTTTCCCATGTGTGTACCAGTCCATGGGCGACTAATTGCACGCGACATGCCTGTTCTAGAAAAAACATGCCTCCTTAGTGCTCGCCTTTTGCTTTAGGATCTCGCCATGGGAAAGTGTTGGCGCAAAATTGATGGCGTTTACATATTGTTAACAAATTATTTATATATTTTGTTTACTTAATGTTTACACATGAGCGATGTAATAGCAGTCAGAGTATCCAAAAAGCTCAAAGACGAACTTCAAGAGTTGAATGTGAATTACGCAGAGGATATCAGAGAATACCTTGAGAGAAGGGTTAAGGCGGAGAAATTAAAGCAGGTCATAAAAGAGATTGACGCGTTTAGGAACGAGTTGGGCAAAAAAACCGGAATCACGGAATCTTCCGCAGATATAATCAGGGAAGATCGAGATCATGGCCATTGAAGTCGTCGTTGACTCATCCGTAATAGTAGCACTAGTAACACTTGAAAAGTACTCTGAATGGGCATCAAAAAGCATACAAGAGTATGAGTATTTCCACGTTTTGGACTTAAGCTTTTATGAAGTAGCCAATGCTATAGAGCATAAAGTATCCGATGAACTTGGTGCAAAGGATGCTGCAGCAGCTTTCGAACAAGCTGAAAAAATGATGAAACTCTATGCAGTTCATAATTTCTCTGAGGTTATAGTTGATGCATTGAACAAAGCGTTAGAGCTGAAGATAGCTGTCTATGATGCTGCTTTCCTCTCGCTTGCGTGTACACTAGATCTGCGGTTCCTCACACTTGATACAAAACTAGCCAAGAAGCTTGAGTGCACGAAATACGAGAGCCTAATTGAGTGCCCTAACAAAACGCCTCATATGTGAACTAGCGCGCACTATAATGCAAAAACGCTCGTGAACTACCCTACCATGAATGGTAGGGCTTCTTGCGAGTGTGCTTCCAACTTGGGGGTTGGAAGACCTGTTTTTCGCAAATTACCACAAAACTTGTAGTAGCCCGTCCACAAGGCATTCTGCGATAAGAAACGTACCATAATCGAAACGGAACTATTCCTGTCCCGCTCGAGGATGTTTCCGCAATCGCAACGCATAACACGAACCCAAAGAGGCATATCGTGACGCTTGCCACATGCATAACACTCTTTAGACGTGTAGGATTCGTCGATTTCTATAACTCTCTTACCCGCAAGCTCTGCCTTGTAGGTTAGAAACCGAACAAACCTCGCTAAATGACCATTATTTTGAGTAGACCTGTTCAACCCCCTCGTCGCTTTCGGCGACTGAGCCATACCTTTTACGTTCAAATCGCCAACTATGATGGTGTTTGCTTTAGTGTTTTCAACGATTCTGCGACTAAGCTTATGCTGAAAATCCCTTGTTTGCCGACTGCACTTTCGCTTATGCTTCTTCAACGCATTGTTTAGATAACGCCATTTCCTGCTTTTCTTCTTGCAATGGTCACGCCTAGATTGCAGTCTGTCCAACCTTGGGTTCCAATAGCGGTCATGCCGACTGTTACCAAACTCTGCGAATCTGCCGTAAACGTTAACTCCCGTATGCTTGGTTAATCCTAAATCAAACGCTTGATACAACCCATTATCCACGTAAACAGGCGTTTTTTGTTCATACACTACAGAAACATAATATTTTTCTTTATCGTCCATAAAAACCGTGACCTGATACACCCTGCCAAACGCAAAGGACCCCGGAATAGCGAAGCAAAGAGGCACCCCCGACGGATGTTTACTGGACAACTTTATACATCCACGTTCAAATTTGAAGCCGCTCTGATTATAAACCATCGTGGTAAAGTATTCTTTGTCTTTGAAATGCGGTGGCATAACGGCTACGTCACCGTTTCTTCGCAATGCAAAAAAAGAGCGATAATCACTATCCAACTGGTTCAGAGTCATCTGCAACACTTTACTGTAGACGATGCCGTATTCTGGATACGTTTTTTTAGTGAGAATAAGCCCGTTCTGTTGAATTTGATAATTGATTTTCTCACCTTTCAAGTATGCTTCTTTACGTTCTGCCAAAGCAAAATTGTAAATAAGCCGACACTTCTCCGACAAATCCCACAGTACCTTTTCCTGCTGCAATGACGGATAAATCCTGATTTTCTGTGTCAGCTGCATGAGTTTTTCCTCTGATTCTTCTATGCATGCTCGGCATTTGCTAATTATAAATGTTATAGAGATTATCGGCTTTCATCCCCACCCTGAAGACTGGGGACTTCCCGCCCAAGGAGTTAAAAGGGGCAGGCAATCATATTTTTACGAGCTTTGCTCTTTTTTTGAAAAATTCGGCTTTCTCCTGCGAGTGCACATGAATTTCGAATGGTTCTTTTATTCCAGCTTTCCAAAGCTCGGAATGTATCCTTGCTGGATGCAGATTCGTAATTATGAGGATGTCAATATCGCTTGAGTAGTTGTGTTCTTTCTCCGCGGCTGAACCGAACAGGTAGGTTTCTGCTTTCGGGTCAAGTCCAAGAACCGTTTTCTTAATGGTTTCCAGATATTTTAGTAAATTGATAAAGGCATCCTGTCTTTTCAGCGCGGTTTTTACTAGAACATCATGCGACATTTTTCATTATCTCTTTAACTGCCAATGTTAACTTTTCTGCTTCTCGCTTATTGAACTCTCTCATAACGTACCTAGACGTTATGTAGGCATCTTCAAGCATTCCCAACTCCAGCAAATAATTCTCCAGAATTCCTTTTGTAACAGATTTTTTGCTTTCTGGAACCAACTGTGACAGTATCTCTAAAAGAGCTCTGACGCTGTGTGTTCTCGGATAGTCAACGCCTTCTGCCAACACTTTTGCCTTCAAAAAAAGCTCTAACGCCTGTTCAAGGCTAAAAGTTGCCAGGTCATAAAAACCTTGGCTTATTTGATACTTTGCCGTCTCAAGAAAATCTCCAGACCTCTTAAGCAAACGTTTTTCCTCTTCTTTGCTAGTCACTGTATACCTTTCTTCCCTTAGCATACAGGTAAGCGCGCGCGTTCATTTTAGCCTTTTGATGTATGTATTAAATAGCTTCCGCTAAAACAATAAATTAAGTGCCTAAAAAAAGGACTGAAAAGAAGCTCCCTTTCAGATTAGTTTTTTTAACTCCTTGGGCGGGAAGTCCCAAATCTTCCGGCTGGGGATGAAAGCCGATAATCTCTATAACATTTATAATTAGCAAATGCCGAGAGTAAAGCGCCTGGTCACGGTTAGGTGCTCGTTATCTCCGTTTAGTGGAGAATGATAACGGCACATAATTAAAATAAGGATTAAGTGGAGAAGTGACATCCTCCCCGTCCTGAAGGGCGGGGCTTCCAGCTTTTGCTTCATGTTACTTCCCTCGCGGGAGAGCGTTTTGCTGGAAGCTCATCGAGGTTGCAACATCACTGCTCAGACAACACAACATTAGTATGTTTTTGCAGTCTTCTCCTTCGAACGGAGAAGTTGCCGAAAGTCATCCTTCATGCGTGGGCTACCTGACGCTTACCCATGTCACTATGATGACTGATCTCTTATAGGCGATAAGCCACCCAGTCTGGGAATTGCGGTCTAACGACGAAACAACTCAACCAAACAAAATATATGTTTTTCGGCTTTCATCCCCACACTAAAGGATGGAGACTTC
>Ga0208038_1000131_pt1 | contig 75279 bp, 67 predicted proteins | sample June2015DPH_16_1_FD_184714 | JGI IMG/M metagenome (GOLD analysis project Ga0208038, IMG submission 184714) | Peatland microbial communities from SPRUCE experiment site at the Marcell Experimental Forest, Minnesota, USA - June2015DPH_16_100... | ecosystem: Environmental > Terrestrial > Soil >...
TGGCTTCAGAGCCTTGGCAGATAGGACATTGCAGGACGTTATGTGAAGAAAAAGTATGGGCAAGCTTCGAATTTCCGGCGAATCTATGCTGCACGTTTCATAACGTCCGGCTTTCCATAACCAGCGTTATGCGAAGCTTCGCATAACAAGGGGCAAATGCATCTCTATCTAAACTACGCCCGCGAGCATTGGATGAAACCCGGCGAGAACCCACCAGTCGGACTCATTCTGTGCGCCGAAAAGGGAGCGGCAGAAGCCCACTATGCACTCGACAATCTGCCCAACAAGGTGCTCGCCGCGGAGTATCAGACTGTCCTTCCTGACGAAAAGCTCATCGCCGAGGAACTCGAACGCTCCCGCCAGGAAATAGAAAACCGAGAAAAGTTTGCGCACCTCCGACGTAACCCTTAGACGACTGCCGGCCTATCAGCCGTCCGGGCGGGGAATACCGTCATGTTTCCCCGTCCTCTATTAATAGGTTGTGTGCCAGCTGTGTGCGAATTCTTGAAAATCAGGCATTCGTTGGAATAAAGATTCAGATTGAATCCTTGATCGTATGGTTTGTGAAACAGAAGCTTCCGTCGCCGGACGCAGGTATAGAAATAGTCCGGCCATGACAGCATTATTTCGGTTCCTCAAATTCCAAGAGGATGCGAAACGTATCTTTCTTATCGCGGGTTATTGCAGCCAACACCCTTACCGCCTGAATAAAGGCCGTGGCTGCCGGTCCACTGGTCGTAACATGCGTAGCGAAATCATTGCTCCGCCACCACACCTCATTACACGAAGGGCATTGCTGCGGAACCTCGCGCAGCGAACCTACAGCAATCGGCGTTCTGGCGGCGCACTTCGAGCACTCGAACGTGACAGCTTTGACGTCGTCGATCCCTACGATCATTCTGCGTTCAATCGTCATCCGGCAGCCCCTCTCAGATGTTGACTTCTCCTTTAATGCTGCGAAGCGCCCGTCTCTCATTCGAATAACGGTTGGGCGCCTCCCATGACAGGCTCAGGTTCCGATGTCCCCGGATTGCCACCCCGAGCCGATAGCTGATGACGCTCCGCGCGCGTCCGGTGCCGACCAGAAGTTCAGTGATCAGCAATTCCGAAAGGGGCCGGATGATTTCCTCCGAGACCCGGTTTTCGCGCAGCGGCGCTAGCGGATCGGCAATCTCGCTAGCGAAACCCATGTATTGATCGGCGAGGGGATTGGACTCGCCGAACAAGACGCCTCGCAATGAGAGTTCCGTCAAATCGGCGGGAGATTTTCCGCTAATGCTGACCTCCATCATGCTTTCTTGTGGACCGTCCTGAATTTCGAGCTTCAGGTGAAACATCTTCGACCGGGCCGTAGTCGTGGTGACGTGGACCTCTCCGACCTTCACATACTTACTGCGGCCGGCCCAGGTAAACTGCGCGTTGGTTCCGCGGCTGTAACGATCCCCGCGCATCTCTTCAAGAGCGCGCGCCACGGTGTCGTCCTTAACCCGTGCCGTCACTTGTATGGTCGAGCCACGGTCTTCGACCTCCATAGCGCGGAAGATCACATTTTCTAATTTGCACCAGGGTGCGAGGTCCTCAGCAGCAATCGCACGCAGTCTTTCCTCGACCTGTCGCTGCAGATCAGCCGCCGTGCGAAATTCAGGGGCGACATAGAAAGTGCGAACCTCGTCCAGGAAGGATTGCTCGTGTCCCTCCCGGTCCGGCGCTGCCAAAGTCCATATGGCCATCCGCAAAGCGTGTCTTTCGGCGTGAAGATATTCCGCGTGCGTTGCCGAATATTTCGATTTCAATGGTTTTCCATACCGCCGGCCCAAAATGCCGATGTAAATGTCCGAGCCTTCGACTTCGGCAAGGTACGCTTCCTCCGGGTCCGCATCGCGTCCACCGAACTCCTCGAACATGACGACGCGCAGGCCCACGGCGCGGATGCCAGCGGCGACGGCGTAGCGCTCTTCCCGCAGTTCGGACATCACGCTCGAAACGAACACGCGTTTCTCGCGGGCCCACTCGCCCACCGCCTCGGCGGACGGTAATTCCGCCGCCGCCGCCCGATCGATCAGAAGCGGATCGAGCTGATTGTTTGACTGCCTTCGCATTTCTTATATTGTACGAGGGGTCGCGTGAATGATGCTTCACAGCGCTGGGATGGTAGGACGGCCTTGATGGACTCCTAAACTGCGGAGTGGCCGCTAGCTAGATGGGACCCAGCCAAAATCGTTATTTTGTCGGGGTTCTCGATCCTTTGTTGTAGGATCTGGTGTGATGACGCTAGATTCAGGCATAGCTCAGAACGCTGAACTCGTTATTGGCCTTGTAGGCGCCGTCGGTACAGACTTGGAGAGGGTCACAACTCTGCTTGCGGGAGAGCTAAAGACTTTCCGCTACAACACCACGTTGGTGGACAATGGTGAGAATCGCATTCGGTTGTCCAGCCTGCTGCATCAACTTCCGAAATACCAATCGTTAACAAAAATCAAGGATGAGTATGAATACATCCGCGAGCACATGAACGCAGGAGATGATTTCCGAAAGACTACCGGACAAAACGATGCACTAGCCGTACTAGCAATCTTCCGAATTATCAAATTGCGAGAGAGCCTCGAAAAGGAAAACAAATTACAAAACAAAATCGTGCCTCGTCAGGCCTACATACTGCGATCACTCAAGAATCCCGCCGAATTGATGACTCTCAGGGAAATTTACGGCGATGCGTTCTATTTAGTTGCTGCTTATTCTCCTCGGAAAGTGAGGCGTCAAAATCTTGCTTTGAAGATCTCTGCACGCAGGAGACTAGCTTCGTCAGCTTTTAATGACAAAGCCGAAGAGTTGATTCAGCGAGATGAAGAAGAGCTAGGAATACTGCACGGACAGAACGTCAGCGGGTTGTTCCACCAGGCCGACATCTTCATTAATGCAACCGACGATGTCTCAACAATGCGTCAATCGTTGCGCCGATTTGTCCGCCTCATCTTCGGGGACACCTTTAACACGCCAACAAGGGCTGAATACGCCATGTTTCATGCTCACGCCGCGAGCCTTCGTTCGGCAGAATTGGGACGACAAGTTGGCGCAGTGATCGCAACAAACGAGGGAGACATTGTAGCGGTCGGTTGCAACGAAGTACCGAAACCTGGCGGCGGAACATACTGGTACCCTGACAAGCCTGATGGGCGAGAATTTGTGGAGGAATACGACACTGGAGCAGGAACGCATAGGGAATCGAATGAAGATCACATAAGGTCCGTCATTCGTGACAACTTGTCCGATTTGAAGAATGCCGGATGGCTCAGCCCTGAACGCTCAATTCTTTCGGAACAGGAGTTGCTAGAAACAGCCTTGGCCGAAGAGGGCCTAAGAGGAATCGCCCCGGACGTGCTCAAGCCGCTGTTGAGTTTTCTCAAGAAATCTCAATGGTTGAGCGCTGGCAAGTCGCAACTTTCAGATGAGGATTTACTCGAATTAGCAATTTCCGGAAATCCTCCGGCAATCCCTAAGGGCTCGCGAATCCGCAGTCTCATAGAGTTCGGACGTGCTGTGCATGCTGAAATGGCAGCCCTAACAGATGCAGCAAAAAGGGGAGTGTCTGTGGATGGCTGCATTATGTACGTGAACGTTTGGCCATGTCACTTGTGTGCGCGACACATAGTTTCAGCCGGTATCACAAAGCTCATCTACATCGAACCCTATGCGAAGAGCTTAGCTGCAGAACTCTACCCCGACTCCATAGAAGTCGAGGGTGGGACCTCTGACAAGGTTTCATTTGAACCTTTTGTGGGCGTCTCGCCCCGCCAATATATACGATTGTTCGAGATGACTAAACGGAAGACGAAGGATGGAATGGTCTTGCGAGTTGATCCATCGACGGCAAATCTAAGGTACTCAGCTTTACCTAGGACCTACCTCCGAAACGAAGACGATCACGTACAAACGTTAATCAATATTATGACTGAGAAAAAGCTCTGGCCACCTGCCTAAGTGCCCGTCTTCTTTTCTGGTTGGGCGGGGCCACTGCTTGAAACCGACTCTTCGGGCTTGTAGTTGCGCAAACGTTCTTCGCTCGATTTCAGAGCAGGACTCTTCTCCCAGTCTTCCCATTTCCTAACTCTGTTTGAAACGTTAACTGCAACTTCTCCAAGCCAATTATGACGTGGCATGCTTCGCACGACTCCCCCGGTTTGGGTTTTGGCTTTCGCCATATGCTGATCGTCTTCTGAACTATGTTCCTTGGAATTCATCTCGTAGGGTACGTTCATTTTGAAGTTCTGGCAATTGTGAATCGTTAGCAAAAGGGGTTCCTAATTGTGGAATTCTGAACCATCCCCGTCTTCGGCTCACAATTTCGTAGAAGCTATGATGCATTACGGAGCACAGGCTATACTTCGTAAGCGACTATCGTAGGCGAATAAACGGCGAATAGTCAAGCACAAAATTGTACCTTGGAAACTACTCTGGAACCGCCGAAATAACGTAGGCATCCGATGACTATGAAGCCCCTTCGAAAATGTTGACCGGAGCTCGCGTCCATAAACACGTGCCAACTCGCGTGTGTTTTGGACTGCCCATGTTCCTCAGGGTTCGGCGAACATCCGAGAACAACCGTGGATTCTCAGGAAAGCTAAGTGCGGGGGCAGGCGGACCCGGTTTTCAATGTGACACTTTGACCTCGCGATATTCGCACTTCGCTGCCCGGTACGGTAAAGCAGCGCCAAGTCTCAGCTGGGAGATTTGATGATGCGCTCACGACGCTTCGAACGATCAGAATCATGATAATGCTTAACAGCCGATCAGCCGCTTGGCCCGCTGTTGTGCTCACATCAGTGTGCCAACCGTGTGCCCCAATCTGGAGTTGGTATCCGTTGCCACTCGCTTCATATTCGGACAGCGGAGGGCCTGCCGGATTTGATAGATTTACTCGTTACCAAACATTGAGCCGAAAAAGATAAGCGTCGTGAGGCCTGTGCACGATTAAGCGTCGAGAGGAAGCCGCCATGACCGCGTCTGCCAAGACTTCTCCTAAGCACCACCAAATTCGCTCTCTTGAGGTCACAGGCGGGTTCCTGCAGGGAATCAAGATGGACTTCAGTGACGGTCTCAATTGCGTGATCGGCGGGCGCGGCACTGGGAAGACAACGGTGTTGGAAGCGCTTCGCTACGCCTTGGATCGGATGCCGAACGAAACAGTGGACCGCAAACGCTACGAGGCGCTCGAAAAGCTCCTTCAAGCTAATCTGGGAACCGGTAGCATCAAGGTTGAACTAGAAACCGCGGACGGCGTTTTGTACTCCGTTGCTCGCGCGTTCGGCGAGACACCGCTCGTCACAAACGCGGATGGAAAGCCAGTTGACATCCGCATCGGCCATGACATGCATTTCGGCGTCGATATCTACAGCCAGAATCAGATCGAGGACATCGCAAACAACGACTACTTCCAGCTTCAGCTTATCGACAAGTTTATCCAGAAACCGCTCGATGAGCTTGAACGTCAGATCCGCGACGCGACAAACCTCTTGGAAACGAATGGGCAGAAGATTCTCGATCGCAAGAAGGTTATTGGCGACCAAACTGAGGCAACGCGCGAACTTCCTGACATCACCGAAAAGATCCGTAACTTCGAAAGGGCGGAAGGCGGCGCGCAGAGCGAAGAAATGCGCAAGGGCCACGAAGGCAAGAGCCTCCGAGATCGAGAGTCTAAACTCGTCGAGTCTCTTCGAACGTCGTACCAAGAGTCATCTGGTGCCCTCACCGCTGCTGCTCTCGACGTAAAGCGGCGATTCGCCGACGCGATTGGGCAGGACTTCTCCGCATCGTCAAATAAGGACCTCATCGCAAAAGTAAAACAGGATGTGCAACTCGCGCTCGAGAAGATGCAATCACACATCGACGCAGCCATCGGCGTCCTCCTCGACGCGGAGGCCGGGCTCAATCCTTCGCAGTATGCACTCGCGGAGCTGCACGCGCTTCAAGAGCAGGGATATCGAGCTCTCCTCGATAAAGACGAAAAAGAGCGAGCGAAGGGCCTCGAGCGTACTCGCCTCGAACAAAGGTACAGTGACCTTAAAGCGAAAGAGAAAATCCTTACGGATGCAAAGGCGGATCTTGAGGCGCTCTACAAGGAGCGCAATTCGTGCCGCGGGCAACTCTCTGACCTGAGGGATCAGCGCTATCGTCTTCGGGTCGAAGTGGCAAATCGCCTTAACGAGCGGCTTAAGCCGATGATCCGTATTCAAGTGAACCAGTTCGGCAACCGGGACGAGTACAAGAACGTACTAAACCAAGCGATGAAGGGTTCTGGCTTGCGCTACGCATCGATCGTCGAGCGCGCGGCGGAACGCCTCCCCCCGGTTGAGTTCGCCTCGGCGATTCAAAGAGAAGATCACGCGACATTGGTGCGTGAGCTGGACATCGATGCCGATCGCGCAACGCGCCTAATCATCCAGCTGAAAGACAAGCCCGAGATCTTTGACATTGAGACCGTCGAGCTTCGTGATCGCCCGGTTCTGGAGCTGAAGGACGGTGAGGACTACAAAGACTCCGCGTCTCTCTCGACAGGGCAGAAGTGCACAACGATTCTGCCTATCCTGCTCGTCGAGAGCGAACGTCCTCTGCTGATCGATCAGCCCGAGGACAACCTTGACAACGCCTTTGTCTTTGAGACTGTCGTTCAGAGCATCACGGGAGCTAGTCAGAAACGCCAGCTCATTTTTGTTACCCATAATCCGAACATCCCCGTCCTTGGAGATGCCGCGCGTGTCTTTGCGCTTCGCTCAACCGGCCGGGCCGCAACCGTGGCCAACGCAGGGACAGTCGACGACCTTGCGCAGGAAATCGTCACAATCCTGGAGGGTGGATACGCCGCGTTCGAAGCGCGCCGTGAACGCTATGGACGTCCCATGCCTAGGACGAAAGCCAAATGAGCAGCGAGATCGATGATTTACTGGCGGCACTCCAAGAATCAGTTTGGGGCCAGAAGACCGAGGCGCTGCGAACGCTGACCGCGAAGCTCGCGGGGGGTGAGATCAGCGAACAGCAGGAAGAGGCCATGGTTCCGTTGATCGTCGCCGCTGCGAGAGACTCGAAATGGGAAGTGCAGAAGGCCGCCGCCGTCGCGCTCTCCGAACTTCGCTATGCTGATGTCGGGTTGGTCCAATCAACGCTGGAAGGGCTCGCACTACATCAGCAGAGCCACTATGTGAAGGAGGCGGCGGATCGAGCACTCAAGCGCATTCGCTCGAGAACGCAGCGGCAGAAAGAGTGGAAACTCACGGAGGACGCGCGCGACCCAACGCTTCAGCACATCATGATGAGGATTCGCGAGATCGGTCTTCGCTCAATGACACCCGCGCGCATTTACGATCTCGCGATGGAAGTCAGCGAGCAGTCCTACCGCGAAGTCGCAGCCGACACGGCACACGAGATGCGGAACATCGTCGCGCCATTCGAGGGCTATCTTATAGATCTCCGGGAGCAACTATCAGACGACGATGCTGACCGAGAAAATGAAAGAGAGCTGGTTGGTCTCGCCCTTTCTCGCTTGGAGCATATCAATCGGGTGATCGACGACCTCGGCGTCTACAGCGCGCCGACCGCCGCTGACTTCTCCCCGACGAATCTCGAGAGCATAGTCCGCGAAGCGATCGCGATCGGTGCCGACCGTGGCGAGATGACGGTCGGTGAAGGCGTGGTCAGACAGGTAATCGACGTGTCCCATGTGATCGTGATCGATGCTCTCGCTGACCGACTCCAACGTGCGATCACAAACCTCGTTGCCAATGCCTACCAAGCAATGGAGGATGGTGGAGTCCTCACGATTCGAGCGCTCGTGATGAATGGTGATCGCGTGCGCCTGACGATCGAAGACACTGGAACGGGAATGACCCCGGAAGCTGTCGAATACGCTCGCTTGCGATTTCGATCTACGCGGGGGGCACAGGGTGGCACAGGCCTTGGGCTGCCGATCGCGGTGCGCATCATCGCCGACGACCACCGCGGTGAGCTAGAGATCGACTCCACGCCTGGAATCGGCACCAAGATCACCATCATGCTGCCTATGCGGCAAACGTCGGAGGTCGACCGGTGACCGAAAAACCGCATATTCTTGTCGTCGAAGATGAAGTGGCGATCCAAGAGCTTCTGAAACGACGCCTCAAGAAGCCGTACGAGATCTCGTGTGCCACATATCAGGATGAGGCGTTCGAAGCGCTCGAGAAATCGACCTTTGATCTCGTTCTCCTGGACTTGAAGCTGCCCCGCAACCGGTCGGACATGAATCCAAGCCCGGACGTCGGCGTCGATATTTTACGGCAAATTCGCGAGCGTAAAATCAATCGTCGCGGTACGCCCGATCCGCTGCCAGTCGTCGTGATGACCGCCTTCGGAAAAGACAAGCTTTTGTCCGCCGACTTTCTACAACATCGTGGCGCGTGCGACTATGTGCAGAAGCCGTTCGGTGACGGAAAGGCGCTCAAGAGGAAGATCGAGGTTGCTCTCTGTGACGAGGGGAGCTTTAGTGCTCCGCTTCAAACAACCGTCAAGGTCGTGCAGCTCAGATTCAACACGGCGGAGCAATTCGTTCTTATTGAGCGCTTCAAGTACACGGGTGCTGCGTACAAGCTTCTGCGCGCCCTACATGACGTCTTTCTGCGCGATTACCAAACACTAAAGCCGCACGATTCGTACCAGAAGTTGCGTGCGAAAGAACTCGCGGACATTCTTCAGATCGAAGAGGAAGCAGTTCGGCGCAGGGTAAGTACATTCCGCCAGCTGGTCGCGAAGGACTTCAGGGAAGGCTTGAAGCGCGTCCTCGATGACAATGACGTGGTGGAGAACTACCGGGACTGGAACGGCTATCGACTGAATCCGCTCGTGGTGAAACTGGTCGCCTGGGAGCAGGAGATGGTTGGTACGCCGAAGCCTAGGTAGTTGCTCACTTCTTTTCGTCGGAAACTCACATCTTTGCGCTTGCACGGCGGATCCGGGGCCGCTGGCTTGCGTGTCTTCCTCACATCTTTCGTAGATCTCGCCCACATCTTTCCTCACAAAGGCTTGGCACAATCATTCCCATCAGCTGAGCCGCGAATGTCGTGGCTCGAAGCGATGGGAGACTCTGAGAGCCAGCCATGATTGACAGCATCATCTCGACGCACAGCCTGCCTCATGACGACTACGCCGACGCGTGGCGGAGTATCAAGATGGACGCCGCAACCAAGGAGCGACTGATCGCGCAAGGCGTATTCGCGATGGTAGTCCGCAAGAAGTTTTCATTCGAGGTTGTGCCGTCGCACGGGATCTTGTTGCTCACCGGCCCGCCCGGCAACGGCAAGACCACGCTTGCGAGGGGGCTCGCCAATGAAGTCGCCCGCGTGATTCGCGGAAAGGTTCGATTTCTCCAGATCGACCCGCACGCGCTCGCGAGTTCATCGCTCGGGAAGAGCCAGCGCGAGGTCACGAAGCTTTTCCAGCAGACCATCCCCGAGCATGCGAACGAGGGGCCCTGCATCGTCCTGCTCGACGAAGTCGAGACCATTGTGGCCGACCGGCAGCGACTCAGCCTCGAGGCGAACCCCATTGACGTGCACCGCGCTACGGACGCGGCGCTTGCCGGTGTTGACGCACTGACGCGCTCACACCGAAACACCTTGATCCTTGCGACGACCAACTTCGAGAACGCCGTCGACCGCGCGTTTCTCTCTCGCGCTGATTGGATTGAGAGGATCGGTCCGCCAAACTCGGAGGCTCGCACGACGATCTTCGATGAAATGATCGACGCATTTGCAAATGAGTGGCCGGCGCTCGCGGCACTCAAGAAACGCGTTCCCAAATTCGTTGAACTTACCGACGGCCTCGACGGCCGGCGCATCCGAAAGGCTCTCCTTGCGGCATTCGCTGCGAAGATCGAGATCGCGCGCGACCCGGCTCTTCTCACGGCGGAGCACGTCATCGTCACGCTCAGAGAAGTCGCTGCCGAGACAAAGGAGGCAGCGTGAAAATCCGACGTGACATAGCGTCGCTCCCGGCGCGTACATCAAAGGAAACTTGGGAGGCGATCGTCAAACTGATCACCGGTGCTGACTCGGTTGATACGGAACAACTCGAAGCCGCTACCAGTGTTTTGTGTTCGGCGATTGCGGACGAACACTCCGCGTCAGCGCCGATCGTCGTGAAGGGCAGCGCATCGCGACTTGTGATCTACACCGTGCACGGCGCCGACGCGATGGAGGCAGGGCTCGCCGTTGACAAGCTGAGCTGGAACCCGACCGCGAGCTACGCGTGGGCGATAACGGTCCCGTGCTCCCAGGAAGACGTCGAGTGGATGTCGAAGGCGCTCAAGGAGCGAGCGCCACGCATAACCGTGCACGACGTCAACGAGAAGCCCAACGCTGACGTGGAGCCGGCGCGCAAGATCGCCGAGGTCGAGATTGATTGGACGGCGATGGAAAAGGCATGACTACCAAAACTCTCGCTTACGCTCGCACCCACACCGCAGCCTACGTGTCCGACAAGATCGCCGGTCTTATGAAGCGGCTCGTCACCGCCTTCGGCTTCGACCCGCGCGGAGTTGCCGATGCGTGGACAGAATGGATCGACCTCGCGGCCCGTACATGGATGGAGAGTGGTCATCTAACCGCTTTCAAGATCCAATTTCATATGCCGGGAGAGACGGTCATTCGCGGCGGATTCGAGTTTCCTATCCGCTACGATGGCAACGGCGATGCCGATCTTTACGTCGACGAGGACCATTTTCGCGAGTCGATCCTGAAAGCCGAGAAGCCGCCTTCAGCCTCACTCTACCGAATCGTGCTGATGACGAGTCCGGGCGCTCCTCCGGTTAGAGGGGTCGGCGACGCCCCGGCGTTCTCCATGGGCACTCTCATCGCGCGGGAGGTGGGCAGCATCATCGTCACCCCCGATCTAATTGCCTCGGCGAGGTACTACAGAAAATGAAGACAACCACTGAAGCCTTTGAAACCTTCCGTCAGCGTCTTGAGCTCAGTAGCACTGATGCTGAGGATGCCCGGCGGCGACACAAGAGCATTCGCGACGAGATCAAGTCCGACTTCGAAATCGAGGGTGATTTCCTTACTGGCTCCTATGCGCGGCATACAAAAACGAAGCCCCTCAAGGACGTCGATATTTTCTTCCCGCTCGTCGGCGACTCAAAGAAGAAGTGGCGCGACAAGGCGCCCCGCGAAGTGCTCGACGCGTTTAAGGAGTGTCTTGCGAAAGCCTACGGCGCTGGCTCGGTCGAGTGCGGGCGTCGTTGCGTCACCGTCACGTTCGACAAGAGGAATCCTACCGTCAGCGAGGACGGAAAGATTCTGTCGATCGACGCTGTCCCCGCCGTCGCCTTGAGCGACTGCTACGAGATCGCCGACGGCCACCTAGGCAGATGGATCAAGAGCAATCCAGATGTCCACGCCACGGAGTCGACAGGTAAGAACAAGTCCCTCGCCTGCAAGTGGGTTCCCCTCGTCAAGATGTTAAAGGCGTGGAACCGTCAGGCAGGAAGGCCCATCGAGCCATCTTTCCTTGTCGAAGTGATGGCCCAGAGTCTTCTCGACGGCCCGTTCACGAGTTACCCGAGTGAAGTGCGCCGCTTCTTCGCCGCCTCGCTCGACGGCATCAACCAAGAGTGGCCCGACCCGGCGGGCTATGGTCCGCCTGTCTCTGATCAGATGACGTCCGAAAAGCGAACGGCCGCTAGTGTAGCACTTCGGAAGGCTGAGGTGGATGCCACTCGTGCGGTGCGGTTCGAAAAGGAAGGCCGACAAAGCGAAGCGCTCGCACTCTGGCGCCAGATCCTGGGGCAATACTTCCCGGCCACATGAGGTCACTATGATCACTACAGCGGTGTCAGCCAGCGGCGCGCGCATTCAGGGAGACGACTACCAACACCTATACGCCTGGTGGCAGGCCCTGAGGTTGCTCACGCCGCGGACGGACGTAACGCTGATCGAGGTCGAAGCCTTCAGCGCCGGAAATGTCGACGATGTTGTCGTGCGGCGGGCGAGCGGTCCCGACGAATACACGCAGGTGAAGTATTCCGTTGACGCCAGGAGCCCTTTGTCGTCGGAGTGGTTCACAACACGCGGGACTGGTGCTGGGTCAAAGAGTCCCCTTGAGCGGTTCATGGCGAGCTGGCATCTTCTGAAGTCGAAAGGGACGTTGCCCGAACTACTACTCTTTACCAATCGCGTGATCGACTCAGCAGATCCGGTCCTGAAATTTCGGAGTGGTGCAACCGGTACCCTGGGCCAACGCCTCGCCACCGAAAGACCGCGGTCGGCCGCGAGGAAGGCGCTTGCGGAATGGGTGAAGCACGCAGGGATTACTGAGCCGGAGCTTTTGGAGTTGCTCTGCCGACTGGGGCTCAAAACAGACCAAGGCCCATGGAGCGATCTTGTGAAGGTAGCTTCAGATCGTATGGGCTACGCTGGGCTACGGACGGCAGACACTGCCGTCGAGATCGGCGTCGCCGTCATTCGGGCGATGGTGAAGAGCGGCAAGCGCACTTTGAACCGCGACGAACTCCGCGCTGAGATTGAAAGGCGGGGTCTAGGCGGTGACACCAGTTACTCCACCCTCGTCGTTGAAGCGATCGATCGAGCGCCATGGTCCTACGCCGGTCAGGTTCACCTCGATTGGATCGACCTCTTTGCCGGTGATGAACCGCGCGCACGTCGACAGCTTCGAGATCCTGACAACTGGAACCGGCGACTGCGCCCTGACCTCGTTGCCGCAGCAAAGGCGCTGAAGGCGACGGGGAACAACCGCGTCATGGTCCGTGGATACATGCGACTGGCGTCCTGGTTCATGTGTGGCGTAGAACTTCCTGACATCCGTCAGCACCAGGTCGCCTGCAACCAGAAGGATCAACTCTGGTCGAGTGAAGTTGCGCCAGCGGCGTTCAAGGTAGCTGACACGGTTGTAGATCTTGGACAGGGACCGGATCTCGCAGTAGGGCTCAGCGTCACCAATAGAATCACCGCCGACGTTGTTTCGTATTGCAAGCAGGTGAGGCTGCCTGTGGCGCGATACGTCGATTTGTCGCCACTGGCAGGAGTCGGGGCTCTCTCGATTGCGGACGCGGCTGCGGCTGTGGGCTGGGCGCACGCCACGCGTGAGAGAATTCGATCTGCTGTTCGTGATTCAGGTGCCCGACGGGTTCACCTCTTCATGTCTGTGCCAGCCGGTGCTGCACTTTTACTCGGTCATATCTGGAACCGAGTCGGAACGACCGTGGTCTACGAAGACCTCAGCCCCGGCTATGTCTCCACATTCGAGTTCCCTGGATGACAGACATAGCTAAGCGCGCCGGGAAATAGGTATCAAGAGACGTTCGTTTACGAGACCGAATCAAGAATGGCGCCAGCGACGCGCCGCCGGCGATTCACGTCGTTGAATACTGAGGATCGCCCAACGTGCCGACCCCTTGCGGAGCCGTAGTACTTGCACTCAATGATCGGCTGATCTACTTCCTTGCAACAGGAAGCTTCGAACGGCCGAACTTGCCGCGATCTTGCAAATCAACGAGGAACAGCCCGCGCAGAGCGCGTACCTGCCGTGAGCAAGCCGCGAGGACTTTCGAAAACGAGGACAAGTACCACCTCAATCCACTGATAGTGAAGCTTGGTTGCCTGGAGCCAGGAGATCCCAACGGTGCCTGCTCCCACACAAGTGCTCACGTCTTTTCAATGAGAAGTCACATCTTCCTGTTCTTTCGCGTTGAAGGCCCCTGATTTTGCGGCGTTCCGCTCACATCTTTGATTGGCTCAGTCCACATCTTTTTAGACACACAGCCGGCACAATGGTTCACATGCGAGCGACGACTGTCGCGATATCCGACAACCCTGGAGCCGCTGAAGCCGGTCGTCGAGATACCGATTCGAACCAAGTCTGAGTTTAAAAACCATGTTCCGACAGGAGGATAAAGTGAATCACGACGAGAAGAATCACGAAGGCAAAGCAGAGGAGACCATTGCGCTTGAGGAGGAAATCCTTGAAGAGCTAATCGATCTCGAAGAGTGGGTCAAGGCGGGAAAGAAGCCGTGCAAGGCCAAGAGCTACCGCATCCGGATTGATAAGGAGAAGTTCACCGTCCACGTGCACAAGATGACCGGGAAAGAAATTCTGGGGCTGGTGCACAAGACACCGGAAAAATATCTGCTTTCCGAGAAATTCCATGGCGGACGCGTCGAGCCGATCAAGCCCGATCAGGTCGTCGAGTTCCACCGCTGCGAGGTCGAGCGGTTCCAGACACTCGCCAAGGACCCCACGGAGGGATAGTCGAAGCATGCGCAAGCAGTTCCAGCTGTCAGACGAGGACGAGCAGTGCCTTGCCGCGCAGGGCCTCGAATGGGAGGCCCTCGTCGAGGGCAATACGAAGTGGCTGATCGTTCAGTCCTATGCCATACCTGAGGGATATAACCACCGAAAGGCGAATGCAGCCCTACGTATCTCGCCTTCATATCCGGACGACCAGATCGATATGGTGTACTTCTTCCCGGCGCTTGCGCTGACAAACGGAAAGGCGATCCGCCAGCTCACGCCCCATCCTCTCGACGGGCAGCAGTATCAGCAATGGTCGCGGCACAGGACCGCTCAAAACCCGTGGCGGCCGGGTCTCGATAACATCTGCACCCACCTTCTGCAGGTCAATAACTGGCTGGAACGGGAGCTAGTCTGATGGCGGAGTTCCTATAGATGCAAATCAAGCTCAGGCTCGCGGCTAGAGACCATGTCGCGTTGCGCGATCACCTGCTGCCGGGAGACGGCCTCGAAGCGGTCGCGGTGGCTCTGTGCGGTCGGCGCCGCAGCAATTCGCGCCATGTGCTTACCGTCCGGTCGATGGTCCCGATCCCGTACAACGAATGCAAGGTGCGGACGCCCGACCGGGTGACCTGGTCTACACAACGTCTTGTTCCGCTACTTGAGGAGGCCTCGCGCCGGGATCTCGGAATACTGAAGATTCATAGCCACCCTGGCGGCTATCCGCAATTTTCCGAGGTTGACGACGAATCCGATAAAGATGTTTTCAACTCCGTGTTCGGCTGGACGGACAGCGCCTTTCCGCACGCCAGTGCAGTGATGTTGCCCGACGGGAAAATGTTCGGGCGTGCCATTCTGCCAGACGGCTCCTTCCAGGACCTCGACTCCATCATGGTGCCGGGGGATGATTTGTGCTTCTGGGTTCCGGATGGCGGATCGAAATCGCCTTCCTTCACACAGCGGCATGCGCAGCTTTTTGGTGCCGGCACGATCCGGCGGCTGGGAGAAATGTCGGTCGCGGTCATCGGATGTTCCGGAACCGGCAGCCCAGTTATCGAGCAACTGGCGCGGCTGGGCGTTGGGCGGCTGGTGTTGGTCGATCCCGACCGAGTGGAGGAAAAGAACCTTAACCGAATTCTGAACGCGAGCCGCGAGGATGCTTACCTGCGCAGGCCGAAAGTGGAAGTGATGGCACGCGCCATTGCGCGGATGGGTTTCGGTACAGAAGTAGAAATTATTCCCGAGGACTTGGCGACGCCCAAAGCCGTGAAGGCCGTGGCCGAATGCGACGTGGTTTTTGGTTGCATGGACGGCGTCGAGGGCCGTCACCTGCTAAACCGTCTCGCAGCCTTCTATGTACTGCCTTATTTCGATATCGGCGTGAAACTCGAAGCTGACGGAAACGGCGGCATTGACGAAGCGTGCGGTGCCGTCCATTACGCCCGGCCCGATGGCTCGACGCTCCAGGATCGTCACGTTTACTCCACTGAACAGCTGAGGGCGGCGGGCCTCAAGCGGACTGACCCGAAAGCTTATAGAGAGCAGGTCAGGGCGGGCTACATTCACGGAATCAACGAAGACAGGCCCGCCGTTATCAGCATCAACATGCAGATGGCGAGTATGGCGGTAAATGAGTTTCTGGCGCGCCTGCATCCGTACCGGCTTGATGGCAATGAAGACTTTGCAGTGGTGCGCACCAGCTTTGTCCAAGGCATGGGCTACTGCGAGCATGAAGAGGCCGCTTCCGGGCTGTTTTTTCCTCACATCGGAAAAGGAGACGTTCGCCCCCTTCTCTCCATGCCTAACCTCAGCGAGCCCGAGGAAAGCGAGTGATGTGGTTCTCATCGTTATGGGAGAAGACACGGCAAGCCGCACGCAAGAGCGCGAGAAAGCTCCGTGAAAAACTCCCTAAGAAAAAGCTGAAGCAGTACCGCTCTGTCCGTGTAGAAGAGATGCCGGATACCGTTAAACCCCATACGGTTTACCTATGTGGTGAGGGCGAGTATTTGTGGGCTGCGGCAATGATCTGCCCGTGCGGCTGCAAGGAGGTCATCAATCTCAATCTCCTAAAGACCGTCCGCCCTCGCTGGGGAGTTCAGGAGCATCCAGACGGAACCGTCACTCTCTCGCCGTCCGTATGGCGCCAGAAAGGATGCCGAAGCCATTTTTTTGTTCGCCACGGCAGGATTGATTGGTTCCGGGCTGGTTCCGGTGAAGATCGTGAGGGCGCATGACGTTGCAAACGACTCCGGATGAGTGGGAATGGTGGTGGGGCGGCTGGAGAGACCGGATTAGATGCGGAACGTGTCGAGCACTGATGGACCTCAAAGCGCCCTGCCCTGTTTGTGGCTGCGACTACCGCAATCTCTCGCCGACAGAGTACGTGATCAACGGCAAAGTGATAACTGTGCCTCCGGCTTTCGCCGGGGCGCTCGACTGGTCGCCATACGTAATGCTGCAGCTCATGGAGCGCGAGTGGCTCCGGCCGCCCGCAACGGGTGGCCAACTGTCGGCCTTGCCGCAGAACAACAGCCCGTCGTCGCGAGTCTTGCTCGTCCTAACCTTCTGGACGTACTTTGAGTCATTAATGGGTTGGTTCTACGAAACGGCGACGAGTGGACTCCCAGGCACGGTCGGGGCAGATCTTCTGCGACGCTACAACTTCATCGGCGCACGGCTTGATCACTTGCACAAAATACTTTTCGGCGTAACCTATAAGGATGATCTTCATCGGCTTGGCTGCGGGACAATCTGGAAACATTTGGCGAAAGTGCAGCAGCAGCGAAATGCGTTTATGCACGGGAATCCGGAAGCGATAACAGATGTGCTAGTAGAGGATACAGCGCGTTTGATTCCGGAGTTCCACGAAGCGTGGATTAAATCTTTCAACATGCGCTGTGCAAAACGCTCCTAGGCTCTTTCGCATTTCTAGGCCTAAACTCAACAGTCGTGTTCAGTCGGTCGCCAGTTCGTTATTAGACGCTTGCATGCGATCCACATTGTCTTCGACCCACCCAAAGCCGAAGGTCCGGTCGAGGAGTTCGTTTGGGAGTTCCCGGATAATATTGGCGAGACTTCCGAGCGCGCTGGCCACTTTCGCCGCCGTCCCCACTTTGGTGACGACAATCCGTTGTTGTTCAATCGGAACCCAGGGAATTGATATTCCGGCAAATAGATCAAAGTCCAATCGCTGGCGACGCGTCGTGCCGCGACTGGCTCTTTCGCACAATTTGGCAAAGACCGGGAGTCCCAGAAAAAGGTCGAGATATTCCGGAAGAACTTGAGTGTGATCCAGATCGAATGCCCAGAAGTCACCGGTAATGATGGCACCGTCGAGATCGTCCGGGACGAAGCCCAGGGCACCGTATCTTGCGTCTATTCGTGAAAGGGTAAGCTGCCCCGCATTCACCAGAAATTGGCGCTTGGTGCTGATTTCCGCACCTTTCTGCGTGCCTCGGAGCTTCACTCCGCGATAGTGGTACTGTATCGTGATCTGCTTGTATTCTTTTGCGTTCTCAAGCTCCACACTGTGTTGGCTTCTGCGAAGGATCTCGCCCAAAGGACGGGTCGTGGCTTTGGCTATCGCCATTTCGCGTTCGAGTTCGCGCAAGTCGGCGAGCGAGGACTCTATCGTGTGAGCCGCGCGCTGAACGACGATCCGAATGTCCACATCGGGCCGCGAGTTCACGATTTTCGGATTGCGGCGAAGCAGGTCACAGGAGACTGGATCGATTTCTGTTCGTTTAACGCTCCAGGCGTGGGGGTTGTCCTCCCTCCCCAGCCACGACTGCTGCGCGGGCTTGAAGTCGTCTTCGGTGAGCGGATTGTTCTTCGAGCACTGCTTGCGTCCGTTCGGCGGGGGAACCTGGTAGTACCAGGTGCTTGAAGTTTCCTTGGAGGAATCGAAGAAGAGGATATTGGTCCTGGCGGTTTCGGCGTAGGGAGCAAAGGCGCCCGGAGGAAGCTGAACGACGGCGTACAGGTTGAAGTCTTGCAGAAGCTCGCGGCGGATGGCTGCCGCTACCCCCGCGCCTGTCAGCGTTCCGTCCGGCACTACCACGGCCGCTCTCCCGCCGTGTGCACCCGCACCGCTTCGTCTGAGTTTCCGCATAATGAGCTGGAGATAGAGCAATGCCGTTTCGGAGGTCTGCTTGTCCTCGGGAAAATTCGAGAGAATCCCCCTTTCCTCCTCACCGCCAAATGGCGGATTGGTAACTATCACGTCAACGCGGTCCTTGTTTCCAATCTCCCTGAGGGGAAATCGGAGGGCATTTCCGGGATCAATATCCGGATATTCAAGGCCATGAAGCAACAGGTTCATTTGGCAAAGCAGATAAGGCAATGGCTTTGCTTCAATTCCGTGAAGGGTGCCCCGCTGCAACCGTTCATAGTCCTGGGCGCGCTTTGCCTGATTTCTGAGATGATCGAAAGCCTCCACCAGAAATCCCCCGGTTCCCGCTGCCGGGTCCAGTATCGTCTCCCCCAATCGGGGGTTTATCGCGGCCACTATGAACTTGACGACCGGCCGCGGAGTATAGAATTCGCCGGAATCTCCGGCGGCGTCGCGCATTTCGCGGAGCATGGTTTCGTACATGCGGCCGAGCGTGTGAATTTCATCCTTCGAGGTGAAGTGAATATCATTTACGCGATTGATGACATCCCGGAGCAGATAACCATTCACCATGCGGTTGATGGTGCCTTGAAACACACGCGCCACCACGTCCCGCCTGTCACCGTTCAGACTCTCCAAAGCGCGTAGATAGGCAAACAGCCCCGGTCCTCTCTTCCCGTCCGGGCGCATGGCTTCATCGTGATTGATGAAAGCGATCAGTTCCGGGCCGGTGATACCCTCGGGCTTTGCCGCCCAATCACGCCAGCGATAGGGCGCTTCTATCGTGGAGTGGTAGCGTTTGCCGGCGAGCTTTGCTTCTGTCTGGCGTACCTGCTCCATGTCGTCGAGGAATTTGAGGAACATAATCCAGGTCAGCATCGGCAAACGGTCAAGATCGCCGTTGAGCCCTTTGTCCTTCCGCATGATGTCGCGGCAGGACTTGACGATATTGCCCAGCTGCTGCGCCGTGGATTTCAGGGATTCTTTCTTGAGTGTCGCGGTGTTTGCCATCGTTCGCCTTTATGCCACGTAGAGCAGTTGTTGTAATTCGCCGACCGCCTGGCGCAGCTGATCGGGTCCTCCGAAGAGGCCCGCAATCTCGATGACGTTGCCATGCTGGGATATGGGCGGTACTTTCAGGATGTCCGGTATCTGAAATTGCGCCGTCCCGAATTCGACATACTTCTCCAGCAGCTCATTCAAAACATCCCGCGCCCCGTTTGTGAATTTGTCAAAGAATGTCTTGCCGCCATTGCGCGCGGCCTCCGCTCTCTCGCGTCGGCTTCGGATGGGCGCACTATAGGCGACGTGGCACAGCAAGTCGAAGGGATCTGCGTCGGGTTGTTTTGACGCTTCCGCGAGTTCCTCGAAGGATATGCCTTTTGCCTCCAGCGCCTCGATGATCGCGGCGCGCTCTGCGGCATTGCTCCATTTAGTACGCAGCTCGGCGGCGGAAGGATACATGCTGCGCACACTCTCTCCTGTGTATTCAGTAAATTTCTTCACCTGGAGTCGTCTGCCGTCTGCATCAAGCTCATAGACCAAGTGGGCGGCAATCTCAACGACGCCGGCATCGACATAATACTTACGCGGCGGAGTCACTTCGTCGTCAAAAGTAAGGCCCGTTCCCGGTGGCAGCTCGTCGGGCTCGACGGGCGCCTGTTCCTGGACTACGGTAGGCTCTCCTATCGTTTCTCCATTTGCGTCCATCTGCTCTTCCGTCACCTGCACTGGATCACCGTCGAAGTCGGGATCGGCGAAGAGACGAGTTGCGCTGCCGGTGTAATCGAGAATGTTGAAGAACAGCTTGCCATAGTCGTCACGCACGCGCGTCCCTCGGCCGATGATCTGCTTAAATTCCGTCATGGCATTGATGGTTCGCACGATGACCACGTTCTTGCACGTCGGTACATCAACTCCGGTAGTGAGCATCTGAGACGTTGTAAGGATCGCAGGCGTGGTGGTTTCCAGCTCCATGAAACGGCCGAGATGTGAACGGCCTATATCGCCCTCGTCGGAAACGACTCGCGCCACGTAGTCGGGATATTGCTTCACCAGATCCGCGTTGCAGTTGTTCAAAGCCCGGCGCATCTCCTCAGCGTGTTCCTGGTCCACGCAAAAGACGATGGTCTTGGCAAAGCGGTCGGATTTTTTGAGAAAATCCGTCAAGTTGCGCGCAATTGCTTCCGTCCGGGCCTTGAGTGCGATGAGTCTGTCGAAGTCCGGTGTGCCGTAGACGCTGTCCGGAATCTCACGGCCATAGCGATCAAGCTCACCCGGCGTCGGACGCCAACCGGCCGCATCGACTGTGGAAACGATGCGGTGTACACGATAGGGCGCCAGGAATCCGTCATCGATACCTTGCCGCAGGCTATAGATGTAAAGCGGATTGTGAAAGTAGCGGTAGGTGTCGCGGTTATCTTCGCGCAAAGGAGTGGCAGTCATCCCGAGCTGAAAAGCGGGCTCAAAATACTCCAGGATCTCCCGCCAGTTGCTCTCGTCACGCGCGCTGCCGCGGTGGCACTCATCAACGATGATGAGGTCGAAAAAGTCTCGCGGATACTCACGATACAGGCCCGGCCGTCGCTCATCTTTGGCAAGCGCCTGATAAATTGCGAAATACATCTCCCGGCTCTTGATCGCCTCCCCTTCGATCTTGTGCCTCGCTTCGCCGAACGGCGCGAAGATCTTGTCCTTCGGGTCGTCGATGAGGATATTGCGATCCGCCAGATAAAGGATACGTGGGCGGCGGTGCTCGCCGGTGCGGTTCCATCGGGAATTCGTGAGCTTCCAGCAGACCTGAAATGCAACGACCGTCTTGCCGGTCCCGGTTGCGAGCGTGAGGAGGACTCGTTTCTTGCCCTGCAGGATAGCTTGTACCGCGCCATTGATGGCGATCTCCTGGTAGTAGCGCGGCGACTTACCGGAGAGATGGTAGTAAGGAGTGAGAAGGCGTTCACCCACGCTTTCCGATATGTTTTCAGCAGCGCGTAATCTATCCCACAGCTCGGATGGTTTCGGAAAATTCTGAATTTCGTTGTCCAGGCCGGTGAGGAAATCGTGCTCGATGATGCTGTGACCGTTCGTCGCGTAGGCGAACTTCAGCCCGAGAATCTGGGCATACTCCTTGGCCTGCTGGAGACCATTGCCGGCGGTTCTGTAGATTGCCTTCGCCTCGACAACAGCGATGGGAAAGTCCCTGCGGTACCGAAGCAAATAGTCCGCACGTTTCTGAGGACGACGAATCGCGCGATTTCCGACGAGCACGATGCGGCCATCGGTGAAACTTTTCTGCTCGCTGATCTGCGGGTCTTCCCAACCCGCGCTGTACAGCTTCGGGAGAACATACGTCCGGCATGTGTCGGCTTCGTTGAGAGGCATTCAGGCTCTACATCTTAACTGGAATTTAATAGATACTATCTGACAGGTTATACCTTCTTTTCGTTTGGCCTGTCACTCGTGAAAAGGCAGTTCGTTCGTAGCTAACGAGGGTTTAGCCCCGGCCCGTCTGCCGGCCGCGCGCCGCTGCCCCTGCCGCGTTCTGCGCGGTGATCAGCGCGTAGCCTTCGTCATGAAGCCGTGCGCGCTCCTGCGCTCTGGCGCTCACTTCCATTAGCTTGTTTGCGGTTTCCTCGATGCTCCCAGCCGCGCTGAGCGGCCATCATGCACCAGAAGAAATCCGCCATGCTGCGATCCGGGCCGCTGCCTTCCTGGTTTGGAGGTGCGCCAGTGACGCATCGCTGATAGTCCGGCCAGGTGCGCTCGCCTTCGGCTGCGGAATGTTTCCGGCGAGAGCGAAGCGGAATCACGGCGGGGGCGGGTTCCGGTAGTGCGACAAGACCAAGGGCATCGAGCTGGGTCTGAGTCACGATGCGGCCGGGCGCGGCGTCAACAATCCGGACCGTCGGAAAATCCGAACCCAACCCACAATTTCTGTATGCTTGTACGACTTGCAGGTATTTCGGCAGTCCCCGCGTTGTTGTAAGTCGTTGTAAAACCAATTCACGCTACGATGTCACGGCAGCATTCGGGCAAAACGCCTGCTGGGCCGACTTACTGTCGGTAAGTCGCCGATCTCATGCCTCCCCTGTCTCAGACTCCCCGAGCGTGCCAATTGTGTGCTGATTCCGGTCAGTTTTAGTACCCATACCTGACCAACCTGTTTTTTCCCCGTTCCAGTTGCCTGACTCTGCAAGGCAAAAGCAACCGCTCGGATGCGCTTGGCCGCGCGTCTTTTCTACACTTCCGCCGACGATGGTGACCACTCCGCTTCGCTCCGGGCCGGCCCTTCGGGACAGCACGGCTACGCGCCAAACGATAAAGCTGTTTCGCACTTGCCCTGCCTGCCGCTCGGTCCTTCCCCCTCGCTCTCTGTCGTTCCTGTTTGTCTCCCGCTGGTCCGTTTTTTTCTTCGCTTCGCTCGGGATTGAAAGAAAAAAACGCCCCACCGGGCAGACAAAGGAAAAAACAATGAAATATCACAGCAACAACAACACCGACCGCGACGGCTCAGCCGCCGTCAATGCGGCTTCCGGCAGTAAGAACCGGAAGCCAGCCACCGCACAGCAACTCATCCGCGAAAACGTGAAGTATCTCATCGAGCAGTTGGAAGCGGGACATAGCGAAACGCTCACTGCTTACTTGGATGCAATGGCAAATTTCCACACGTATTCCTTCGGCAATGTGCTCCTTATAGCGAGGCAACGGCCCCAGGCCACGCATGTGGCGGGCATACGAACGTGGAACGAGCTTGGCCGCCGTGTGAAGCGTGGTGAGAAGGGCATCGCCATCCTTGCCCCGATGATCGGCAAGCGCCACAAGAAGGAAAACACGGACGCCGGGACAGAAGAAGAAGGGCATCAGTCCACGTTGCTCGGCTTTCGCCGGGTTTTTGTTTGGGACGAATTACAGACGGAAGGTGCCTCACTTCCGACAATCGGCGAGGTCACCGGAGACACCGGAGTCTATTTGGATCGTTTGCGAGACTTCGTGCAGGCGCAGGGCATCGCGCTTGAATACAACGAGAGCATTGCCCCCGCATTCGGCATGTCTTACGGCGGCAGGATCGCACTGCTGCCCGGACAGACAACGGCCGAAGAATTTTCTGTTCTTGTGCATGAGGTCGCACATGAGCGGATTCACAAATCCGAACGGCGGACGGCAACCACAAAGGTGGTACGCGAGACCGAAGCTGAAGCCGTGGCTTTTGTCGTCTCGAAAGCCATCGGACTGAATCCAAAATCCAGCGCCAGTTACATTCAGCTTTATCACGGCAACGCCGAGTTGTTGATGGAGAGTCTTGAGGTTGTGCAGCAAACCTCAGCCGTGATTCTGGGGGCAATCAGAATGGAAGAACCTGCTCCAGAAGAAGTGCAGGAACCGCAGTCCGCACCCGACGCGCCACCCGAAACCCAAGACGCGGGTTACTCGCCCGCACCGGCAGATTTCGCCGAGGCCGCAGAGCCAGCCGCTTAAACCGCGCAAACGCCAATCGGCGCGGACAGGCGAAGTGTGTCTGTCCGCATGACTTCCACCATCACTCAGACAAATCAATAAGGAGAAGCATTTTATGGAAACCGCAGTTCAGAGCAACAACGAATATCGCAACTTGCCCGTGGCGCAGTTGCAGGAATCCACCACCAACCCGCGCCGGCGCTTTGATGAACACAGCCTTGCGGAGCTGGCATTCAGTTTTCAAGCACAAGGCGTCTTGCAGCCATTGCTTGTCCGCACGATCGAAGATGACAAGTACGAGGTAATTGCCGGAGCGCGGCGGCTGCGCGCCGCCAAACTCGCCGCGTTGGAAGAAGTGCCCGTTCGCGTCGTCGAACTTTCGGACGCGGCTTGCGTCGAAACGCAGTTGGTTGAAAACATTCAACGTGAAAACGCACATCCGTTGGAAGAGGCATTCGCCTTTTATGGCCTCTTGCATACGGATGGGCTTCAATACGACATCGCCAGCCTAGCGGCGAAAACCGGGAAAAGTCCGGCATTCGTGGCGACACGCCTTCGCTTGGTTGAGTTGCATCCATCCATCGCTGAGGCGTTTTTGGCAGACGAAATCGGCGTGGGCCATGCCCTCGAAATCGCCAAGCTACCGCAGCAGGAGCAACAGCGGGCGTTTGATGCCGCGTTTCATACCGCGTGGAACGGCGGGAAAGAAACCCGCATTCTGCGCCCTGTTCGTGACTTGACGGCGTGGATCGAGCAGAACATCATGCTCTCGCTCGATTCCGTCGCGTTCGACAAGAACGACGAGACGCTCGTGCCGGAAGCGGGAAGCTGCGCGAATTGCCCAAAGCGCACCGGCTTCAACACCTTACTCTTCGATGCGGCCTTGCAGGATTCCTGTACCGACAAAACTTGCTACAACAACAAGCTGACGAAGAATGTCGAGCGTCAGATCGCCCAGAAACCGCAATTGGTGCAGATTACGACCGAATGGAGGACTCCCGCAAACAGCGCAGTGTTGGGAAGAAATCAATACGTCGCCTTGAATCTGACGGCCAAGTCTGCGAAATCCAAAAAGCCCCTCTCGCCCTATCAGAAACCATGCAAGAACATGAGCGAGGCGCTTGTGGTAGACGGCACCGAGCGTGGACGGAGTGTAAAGGTCTGCGCCGAGCCAAACTGCCCGGTACACTTCGCCGACCGCCGCGTTCCTAACCCGGAGCAGACAGCCAAGGAACGCGCACAGCGCCGGAAAGAATTGCAACGCCAGAAGCTCGAAACCACGGTGCGGCACCGCACTCTGGCCGAAGTGCTCAAGCGTATCGGCGCACCGCTTGACCGTGCCGACCTTGCGCTGGTTGCGACTATGCTTTTGAGCAAACTTGATCCGTTGCGGAAGGAACTGCTGGCGCGGCGGCACAAGTTGGTCGAAGGCACGGCCAGCGAGGTCACTCACCCGCAGGTGCAGCAGGCCATCACTCGAATGCTGCGGCAGCCGGACGACGGCGCGCTTTCAAAACTGCTGATCGAAGTCGTTTTGCTGGAATGCACAGATCGGGCGCCAACCAGCGACCCGGATGTGCTGATCGCAACGGCAAAGCGGCATCGCGTGGACGTGGATAAACTCCGCAAATCTGTGGAGCAGGAATTCACCGCGAAGCGTGCGAAGCTTGCCGCCAAACAAAAGAAGGCTGCAAAGAAAGGTACAACGAAGACCGCAGCCTAGCCTACTGTGAGGCTACTCAGGCGCTCGGAAATTGCCCGAGCGCCTTCTTTATTTGGACCGTCATTTCTTGATCGCCAGCATAGAGGTCGTTTCTTCTGTCGCCAACCTGCGCCCAGCCCGAGTCCCGCCCTTCACAGGTTTCCTGCTGACGCAGGAGGCTTCTTTGTCCCCCCCCGACGGGCTGGGCGCGTCCGCGCCTGTCTATTTTCCGCTGGATCGGGACGCTACCGGCGACTCATACCTAATACGGTTTTTTTGTTTGAGGAGTCTGTCCAGCGGCGAGCATCAGCCGGGAGCAAATGGCTTGCCGTGTGCGAGGCCGATTCCTGTCGCGAAGTGTGCAAGGAAGGGTATCTATGGCGAATTCCCACGCATCTCAGCAATGCGCATCGTGACTGCGGTGACGCGACCCAGAATGTCCGCGTCTCCTGGGTAGCGAACGTGTCTCGACTGCTTTCCGGATTGGGCAGAGGGCAGAAGCACCAACTGACTGCCATTCACTTCGCACCAGCTGCACACATATAAGTTATCTCGAAGCTCCACAAAATAGATTGGCCGCTCGAATTCGTCGTGCCAGCCTTCAGGTTCGACCTTGGTCTGCTGGGAGTCGATCTGCACAAACGAACCGGGCCTCAGCATTGGGTAAAGCGTGCGGTCTTCGATCCCGATATATCCGTAAAGGGAATTCCGCCAGTCCATGTGCTGGAGCAGTGCAACCGGAATCTCGCCCCAGCTCTCAAACATCCGCGAGACCAAGTTTGTACTCCCGAAATCGACCTTCTCTCGGAGTTCCAACGGTGCTACCAGTGTGCTGTTCGCGCCTCCAAGTGTCGGCGTCACCAAGTAAGTGTGCGGTAGTCCCACGAGTTCTTGTTCGGTGCCGGCGTCGCGGATATCAACGCCGAAGAACGACAAAATTTCGTCGAGGCCGAGCCTATAGATCAGGCCCAAGCTTTGAAGTCTGTAGATATTGAGTTTGAGCTTTCCCGCTTCGAGAGCACCCAGCCAAGTGCGTGAGATGAAGAAGTCCGGAGCGTTCATCTTGAGGGAGATCTCGCGACTGAGGTCTTCCACTTCGCGTATGGACAGGCACAAACGTTCCCGCGCAGCTCTGAGCCGCTTACCAGCATCCGCGGCCGATGTCGGGGCCAACATCGCACTACAACCTCGGAGTTGGGTTATGTTACCGCACTTTTGAGCCTTGTCCACAGGTTTAATAGACCATTTGTGAAAAACGGAGTTCCCCTCTTTGGCGTCAAAATGCCTGCTACTGGCCATAATTGACGGGGTTCCATCCTGTCTGACCTCAATCCCGGCCACCTATCTGGCCGCTGCATTCTCGCTTCAGTCATCGACACCATGATGTTACTTGGGTGTTCGGGCCTTGCTGTCCCCAATCGAGGACAGGTTACAAATCTTTGTGACGGTTCGCGAACTCGCATTTATACCGGACAAATCTCTGCGAGCTTGCAGTTTGGACGCGGCCTCGATTCATCGGTTTTCAGCCTACCCGTCTCCGTTTAAGCATTCTGCCGCAAGATCTGACGCGCAACACGCACACCTCGCGGGAAAGACATAGCCAGAGGCCGAAACCGTGGACACAAAACCAAATTCCGCCAGAGGCGACGACCTCGCTGAACGAGTCCGTTCAGCCCTTGCGAGCAAGAACCTCACGCTCTCTCGCGTCTCCCAAGCATCGGCTACGCGATTCGGCCGTTCTTCGCGCCACTTCCTTCCACACACTCTGTACCATGAGTTCCGGCTGGGAACCTTTAGCCCCAGTCTTCATCAGGTGTTTGCGTTCAGCCAGATTTCCGGCTACAAGCTCTCTGATTGGCTGCGTGTGTTCGGATGTGATTTAGAAGACATCCCCCGATTGCAAGTTCTGTTGCCCTCAAAGCGCACGATGCTGCTCGATTCCTCTCTAGTAGATGCCGATGCGTGGATTCCCTGGTTCCGGAACCGCGCCAGCAGCGCCGCTGAGCCTCCGATTGCGCCTCTGGCCCAACTCTTGGAAGTCACTCGCCCGAGGCGACTTCGTTTCCTCTCCGAAATCGGCAAACGAGGCTATCTGTACGCGAAGATTGGACGCCAAGATGCTCTGGCGTTCCCCGATCTGCTTCCCGGAAGTATTGTCCGTGTCAATCCAAGATTCTCGGATGGTCGTATTCCCAAGACAAACGGGTCAACATCCACCGAAACATTTCTGATCGAACATATTAAGGGTCTCTTCTGTTGCCGCTTGCGTGTTGTAGAAAAGCACATCGTCGTTCCGATCGGAACATCGCTCTCTTATGCTCAAGTCGAAATGAAAGTTCCACGTGAGGCGCGGATTCTAGGCGTCGTGGATCTCGAAATCCGGTCTATGCTCCTGGCCGAGCAGCCTGAAGTTCCGAAAGATTTGGCAAAACATTGGAAGCCGCGACCGCTTGCCACGGGGAAGACAATTGGTCAACTCCTCCGCGCCGCACGTACCAATCTGCGTCTATCTCTGCGGGAGGTGGCGGGAATGAGCCGCAACATCGCAGGTCTGCTTGGGGACGGAAGATATTTTGTTTCCCCGAGTTCTCTCTGCGACTACGAGCTTCTCAATGCGCCGCCCCGTCACTTACATAAGGCGATTACTCTCTGTTCGCTCTACGGTCTTCAATTCCAGGTGTTTCTGAATGCGATTGGAATTGTCTTGGAGGAAGCCGGCACGGAGCCGATGCCCGACCGTCTCGCTCGCAGAGTGCTTGACATGGAGTCCATCGAGAACTTGGACGACAACGACATGCCAGAGCAAAGCGGATTCCTTGAGCAGATGCTTGAACGAATCAAGGGAATTCCGTCCTTCCTGCGGCAATCCATCGGGGCATTGTCCGGCTTGGAAGACCCATCTCTCGACGACTGGTTCTGGATTGGCGGAGAATTCGATGTCCTCCATCCATGCCTGATAAACGGGTTGTTCGTCCTCGTGAACCGCCGCGACCGGAGGCCCATCCATTTCACGTCGGGACCAACATGGCAACAACCGGTGTATGTGATCCAAAGGCGCGACGGGACTTACATGTGCGCATGTTGTGGCATCGAGAATGGCACTCTGGTCATCCATCCGTATTCCCCGCAATTCCATCGCTCCGAACGTTTGGGCTACCACCACGATGCCGAGGTCGTGGGACGAATTGTCACAGTGATACGAAAGCTTGGGTGATTTTGTTGGTTTGCCGGACAAACGGGATCGCTCTCTTATCGGCGGGACCTTTTGATTGCAAGGAAAATTCGAGCCGATGAGGAAAAAGCGAACGCTTCGTTCATTTTGTGGACAGGCTCTCCACGTCTGGCTAGGCTCGGTTTTCAGGTGGGGCTGTTGTCCTTTCTCTCTCATGAGCGAAGCCGTTGGAAATCCTGGGTGCCGAGCGAACTCCATTGGCTTGCAAGGCAGATTCGACCGCTGCTGCACTGGCATCTGGCCAGCTTCCTTTGCATCACAGCCGGAAGTCTTCTCGCGCTCCTCACTCCGCTGGTGCTCAAGTGGGTGATTGATCGGCTCATCCCGCAGAGACAGCCAGGAATGCTCCTATTGGCGGCTGGTCTGATTTTTCTCGGCTACCAGGGCAGGATGGCGCTCACAAGTCTGGGCAGCTACTTGATGCTGACCGCCGCCCAGAAGCTCGCCCTCAGGTTGAGAATGAACCTGCTTGAAAGACTCGACTCGCTCTCTGCCGAATATTACGAGGACACGCCAGTCGGCAGCGTGATGTATCCGCTCAAAGAGCCGATCGAAGAAGTCTCGTATTTTGGCTCCGACCTCCTGCCGGCAATCTTACGCATGTTGTTGACAGCCAGCTTCACGCTGACGACGATGTTCGTGCTCTGTCGTGTGCTTACCTTGGCCGTTCTCCCGCTCATTCCGGTCTTCCTGATCGCGCGGCAGCACTTTCGCCGAAAGCTCGCGGCCAATGCGGATACCGTGCAGAGCAACCGGCTAGCATGGAGCGCCTTTCTTGAAGAACATCTTTCCTCGGCAATTCCCATTCAACTGTTGGGACAACAAAAACGTCAGGAACGCAGGGCCTTCCGGCTCATGGCCCAAGAAATCAGGTCGCAACAAGAACTGTTCACCACGAGCATTTGGTTTACGGTGTGGGGTTCCATGTCGGTTGTGTTGGCCATGTGCGCGGTCATCGGTTACGGCGGCGAGATGGTGCTTTCAGGGACATTAAGCGTCGGCGGGCTGGTGGCCTTCTATGGCCTGGTTACACAACTCTTCGATCCCCTCAGCGGCGCCGCCGATCTCTACGCGAGGGCGCAGAAATCTTTCGCCAGCGTCCGGCAGTTGAAGTCCGGGCTTGAGTTGCGCCCGAGCGTGACCGATGCCACCGACGCCGTCTGCCTCCCGCGGGATCAATCTCCCCAGATTGATCTTGCCAAGGTACGGTTTGGATATCGAAGGCAGAAAAATATGCTTCGGGTCCCTTCGCTTCGAATCCTGGCGGGAGAACAAGTTGTCATCGCCGGGGAGAACGGCGCCGGAAAGAGCACCCTTGCAAAACTTATAGCACGACTCTACGACGCAGACTCCGGGTCAATCCGCATCGGAAACATGGACGTGCGAAACATCCAACTCAGGGACTTGCGCCGGTACGTCTGCTATCTGCCGCGCGACCCCGTTCTGTTCGATGGAACGTTGTCCTTCAATCTTCGCTTTGTGCGGGCGGCAACGGACGATGAACTCCAAGAAGCGCTGCGCTGCGTTGGGCTCTCGCAATTCGTTGCAGCGTTGCCCGATGGCTTACGCCAACGGATCGGACCCGGCGGCTGCCAGCTTTCCGGTGGCGAACGTCAGCGACTCGCCATCGCCAGGGCCATTCTGCAGCAACCTCGAATTTTGATTTTGGATGAGGCCACTTCCTGTCTTGATCCCTCTTCAGAGCGCGCCGTACTTGGGAACATTCGCCGCGGCCTCGCGCATTCAACACTGATTGTCATCTCGCACCGCTCTTCGACATTCTCCACCTTCGGTAGACTTTTGGTTCTTTCCCGTGGAGAAATCGTCGAAGACGGAAATCCACAGTTCCTCAAGTTTGTAGCGAGCCGCCCCTCACCCTCCAACCAATCTTTTTGCACAGCCTCTAACATCGACGAAGATCTCGGCGAATCATTCCCGTAAGTACAAGCCGCAACGGAATTTGTTGCTTGCGGTCGTGTTGGCGGCGACTTCGGGAACGGCAATACCGTGTAAAAACCGGACAAATTGATTCTTTCCACATAAGAAATCGCCGACGCATCTTGTTGCCTGCAAGTAACTTCTTTTCTCCGATGTTGGTTTCCCGAATGTTTTCACCTTTTACTGGCCTTCAGTGGTGAACGGTGGCACAGTGCGCTCCAGGCAACCGAAGTGATCGAGAAAATTAACCGCTGGGGGTGAACAATGCCGACGAACAGAGTATCGGGCGCGGTGCGCAGCACTCACAACCAGGACGGCGCAGTCGTGCTGGATATCCAACATGGCCGGGTACTCCGCCTCAACACCACGGCATCCCTGATTTTCGACCGTCTCCAGCAGGGTCAAACCAACTCCCAGATCGTCGACGACATTTGCCGGGAATTCCGCGTTTCCCGCGAGATCGCCCAGGCGGACCTCGCCGAGTTCCTCGATTCTCTTGCACGGCAAGGACTCGTCCAAAACCAAACTGCGGAGAGATATCAATGACTCGCGACCAACAGATCGAATCGCCGTTATCAGGGTGTGGCGCACCGACGCCTGTTGAACCTGGTGCCCAGGAATGGCGACGGGTTGCGCCGTTTCCGATTTGGAAGGCCCTGCTGTGTCTGCTGGCTTTCGACGTTTTGGGATTTGGCCGTAACTTCGCCGAGCTGCATCGACGCGTAAGCAAATGGAAAGTCGCTCCGCTCAAACCCCTCCCGCACGCAGTCGAGAGTGTGTGCAATGCCATGAACTACGCCTGTGTGTGGTACCCGAAGCGAGTGCTGTGTCTGCAGCGTTCGGCAGTGACAACGTGCCTCCTGCGGACTTGTGGCGTACCGGCCGAAATGGTTATGGGCGCGCAGACGCTTCCGTTCAAGGCCCATGCCTGGACAGAGGTCAACGGAAGCGCCATCAACGAACGCAGGGACGTGCAGAACATTTATGACGCTTGGGACCGTTGTTAGGAAGGACACGAGGTGGATTTATGAGCGTGCAAGCCGGCGTTCTGCATTTCGACGGCGATCCCGTTGACCAGAAAGCATTGTTCAACATCGGCCGCACCGTGGCGGAATTTGGCCCGGATGGCGAGACTGCATACTTCCGCAATTCCCTGGGTATGATCTATCGCCCATTTCACACCACCGCAGAATCGCACGCCGAACGTCAGCCTTTCAACTTTGGCTCGGGCCGTGTAATGACCTGGGACGGACGGCTGGACAACCGCGACGAGTTATCGCGGCTGCTCGGGATTGCGCAACATGTCGCCCCGACCGATGTTGCGCTGGTGGCGGAGGCCTTCGAGCATTGGAGCACGGATTGCTTCCAGAGACTCAAGGGCGAGTGGGCGCTGAGCCTTTGGGACTCTCGCGCGAACGAGTTGATCCTGGCCCGCGATTGCATCGGCGTCAGGCAGCTTTTCTATTACCCGAAACCCGGCACAATTATCTGGTGCAGCTACTTGGCCGCCTTGGCCATTGGCGCAACAGCCCTCACCATCTGTGACGATTACATCGCCGGGTATCTGGCGTTTTATCCCAATGCCCATCTCACGCCCTTTGCGGAAATTCATTCGGTTCCGCCAGGGCACTTCGTCCGGGTTCGACATGGCAAAACAACGGTCCATTCGTACTGGAGCCTGAAGTGTCGGGAGACCATTCGGTATAAGACCGACACCGAATACGAAGACCACTACCGCCATCTCTTCCGGCAGGCCGTTCGCCGCCGGTTGCGAACCGATACTCCGATCCTGGCCGGTTTGAGCGGAGGTTATGACTCTACGTCCATCGTCTGTATGGCCGACGACATCATGGCCCACGATGGCGTGGAAGCTCCGAAAGTAGATACTTTCTCCTACTTCGACTCCAAAGAACCTGACGACGACGATTACATTTACGTCGCAAAGGCCGAAGAGAAACGCGGTCGAGTGGGGTTTCACTGCGAGATGGAGGGATCGGGAGATTCGCTCTCCCTGGAGTATCCGGTATTCGCTGCCGCGCCGGGCTTTAGCCTCCGGGAAGAAATCAAACCCGTGTTGTCCCGCGTAGTCGAGCTGCACGGCTATCGCGTGGCCCTCTCAGGCATCGGCGGCGATGAGATGAACGGGCAGCCCCTGGACTTCCGTGTCCAGATGGCCGACCTGCTCATCCACTTTCATCCGCTACAGACTGCCCGACAACTCGTGGCGTGGAGCCTCATCACAAGGGTACCGTGGGTCCAATTGTTCGCCCAGAGCATCGCCGAACTTCTTCCGCTCTCCGTCCGCGTTCACCTCTCGAAGCGTGCACAGATCAATCCGTGGATTCTGCCGAGGTTTGCCCAAGAACACCGAATGGCCGCCCAGCAGTTGGAATATGCGGAGGGGAGCCGGTTCTGGCAGCCCAGCGCGCGCGATGCCCGGCAGACAGTCGCCACGCTTTCACGCCTGGTAACCCATATAACTCCGTCCGTTGTCGAACAACGATATCCATACCTGGACGTGGATCTCATCGAGTTCTTGACTTCGATTCCGCTGGACCAGTTGCTTCGCCCTGGAGACCGCCGGTCCCTGATGCGGAGGTCGCTTGCTGGACTTTTGCCCGCGAAGACGCTCACGCGTAAGACCAAGGCCGCGGCGGCCCGTTGTTACTCGCTGACTATGCAAAAACACTGGGACAAAGTGGAGAGCCTCTTCCACGCGTCCTTCAGTTCGGTCTTTGGATACATCGACGCGAATCTCCTTCGCGAAGCGTTGCTCGCGTTACGGAATGGGCACGTTCCGCCCGACTTTACACGCCTGCTCAAGGCCCTTTCCCTTGAGCTGTGGCTCCGGGACGTGTGCGCGAGAGGTCTGCTTCGAACTCCATCACTGGTCCCAGCAAATGAAAACTACTCAAAATTCCGATTACCTGGACTACCGTGGTCAACCCAGGATCGGGACGTTCGTCCGCGGCCTGCAATTCTTACGAAAGGAGGTAAACAACATGAAGACCTACAGCAAACCAGACGTTGCAGTGCTAGGTGATGCGGTCCTACTGATCCAAGGCTCGAAACCGATCTTTGGAGATGCCGGCCAAGTGATGCATCCGAGCATGCTGAATGACGCTGCCGACTAAGGAAGCGGCCGGCGACGATCAAGGGAGCATTAGTGCTGACGATCCGAAGGTTCTCCCGGTCGCAGAGCGAACTGGGAGACCTTTCGGGCGGCAGAGAGAATCGGAGTTTCAAAGCAAGAGGTGCAAGACATTTCATTGATACGGACTACTTACCTAACAGAACGTAGTCGAGAAAGGAGGTGAAGACCATGAAAACCTACAGCAAACCAGATGTTGCAGTGCTGGGTGATGCAGCCCTTCTGATCCAAAGCTCGAAACCGAGCCTTGGCGAAAACGGCCATCCGACTCAGCCGAATGTGGTTCCTGACGCCGCCGACTAAGAAAACGGCCCGCGACAACCAAGGAATGCATTCGCGCTTACGATCCGAAAGTTCTCCCGGCCGCGGGGCGAACTGGGAGAACTTTCGGGCGGAACAGAGAATTGGCGAGCAATGCGAACGGCGCACGCGATTTCATTGATTCGGACTACTTACCTGACAGAACGTAGTCGCGAAAGGAGGTGCATACCATGAAAACCTACAGCAAACCGGATGTTGCAGTGATGGGTGACGCGGCTCTCTTGATCCAGAGCTCGAAGCCCCACTTCGGAGAGAACGGCAACATCACTATGCCCAACGCTCTTTCGGAAGATCTCGACTGAAGGAGCGAACCGGTAAACGCCAGTCAGCCTGCGCTCGATGTACCTCTCCTGGCAATCGTCCGAGAGGAGAGGTACATCGGCAAGGTGGGGAGAAACGAGATTGTTGTCGTAGCTTATGGCTGGTCCCGCGATAGTGGGGTGGGTTTGAGATAGCGATCGAAAAACTCGTTTTCCCGTTTCCAGAAATCTCTCATGGCCGAACCTGTGAAGCCATGGCCCTGCTTTGGATAGCGCAGCAGAGTCACATCCTTCCCCAAGTAGCGAAGACCGTTGTACATTTCGATGCACCCGAACAGAAAATTCCCATCATCGTCGCCATCGGCCAACAGCAATGGGGTCGTGACATTGTTAAGGCGGTAGACGGCGGATAGCTGTGTGAAAGACTGGGAATTCTCCCAGGGGGATATTCCCGCAATGTCGATGAGGAACTTGTCCTGCGTATCCAGAAAAAGCAATGACGACCAGTCGGCGGCCACCGCGCCGGCCACCGAAACCGCACATTGAAAGCGATGGCTCTTCGTAATGACTTGATCGACCATGCCGCCGCCGTTGCTAAATCCGTACAAACACATTCGATCCGGATCGACTATGCCACGTTCGATCAATGTATCAACACCCGACACAACGTCGTCCACGGCAATGTCCACGCCCGCGGGACCTTGGGCGCGAGCCGTATGCAGCATCGACCTCCACGGGTTTTCCCAAACATGAGGCCCATCTCCGTCCGGAAAGAACACAGCGTATCCCCTTGCCGCAAAAGTCTGGTTCCCTAACATGGGATCGCCTTTGAAACTGTTTCCGAGCTTTGGGTACGCATCCACAATCAGTGGGTACCGCTGTCCCGCTCGATACCCAACGGGTTTGATCAATACCCCCTCCATCTCGTCACCACCGGCGTTTCTCCATCGAACGACCTCTTGTTCCCCGGTCTGCCAATCTCTGACCTGGGGATTGAGATCGGCCACTTCGTAAGAGGATTGTTTTCCAAACGGCAGGTAACGAATGATCGCCGGGCCCCTCGGATCGCTCTGATTCCATGCGATCGCGCCCGACCTGGAACCGGCGAGCAAATATCTGCCCGCAGTTTCTGGACCGCTGATGACCTCGACGTTCCCATCGGTAATGCTTAGGCGCGCGACGGGGAAGTTCGCGCCGTCTTTGTAATTTGCGACGATGGACTGACTATCGGGAGACCAGTAGGCAAAGGTTATCCGGCGATCAAGCGCCAGGCTGACATTGCGTGGCTCACCACCCGTACTCGGAACCACAAACATGTATTCACGGTTGGGATGATCCGTCGAGGCCCCGAAAAACGCAATCGACTTCCCATCCGGCGACCAGGAAGGAATCCTCCGGTAACCCAGACCGCTGGTCAGTGGAGACTTCACGCCCGTCGCAACATCAATCAGATAGAGATTGGTCGATGTGGTCTGGCCGTCACCGGACGGTTGACCTTCATTCGACACACACACGATCTTTCGTCCATCTGGAGACCATGAGGGCGTGTAAGAGCTGTCGTCACCCCGTGTGAATTGAGTCACCGACTTGGCGTTAATATCGACGATGAATAGCTCGTTGGTAGTTACAGGCTGAGGGTTGTCATCGGCCGCGCTGGGATCCAAATTTCCATTGGTCAATTTAACTTTGCTGAATCCGCCCACACGGAAGAGGCCAGCCAGTGTCCAGTCGGGCGGAGTTTGCGCGGTCAAGACCAACGGCGTAACACCTTTGCCGGTTGCCGCTCGCCGTGTGTCTGACGGACGACCCGCGGAAGGATCTCTGATAACGGGAACTTGTGAAGGGAACACAATTTTGTTGCCATCGGCAGACCACGAGTAACGCAACGAATCATAGATCCAGCCGCTCCTGCCAACCACCCAGGTCGCCGGATCGGGCTGGATTCCTCCGCGAACGTGCGTCACCTGTCGCCGCCTGCCGGATTCGAGATACAGAACCCACAACTGAAAGCTCCCGGAATCGCTCGAATAGTAAGCCAGCTTTCGGCTATCGGGCGAGAAAACGGGGAACGTACCTTTCCCCAACGGACGGGGTACGCTGTGCGGCTGCGTTTTTACCAACCACAACTCTGGCCGGTCATACAGGGTGTACGCCGCCATCGTTCCATCGGGAGCCAACTGCAACTGTGCCGTCTCTTTCAGGCCACTCAGGTCGTTGAGCGTGACTAAGTGTTTTGCTGAATTCTGCGCGCCAGCGTCAGGAGTAACAAGAACCGTGAGCGCAATCATGCCAGCGGCCATCGCAAATCTAAGAACGGATCGAATTTGGCACATAAGTGGCTTCATGGAAGATTTCTTCTCCTCGAAATCGACATTGGCCACTGGCAAGACGACCTGCGCGGTGCTTGTTCCGCGTCAGACGTCAGCCAGCTAGGCCGTCAAAACTGGATTTTGAGTGCGAGTTGAATGGATCGCGGGCCGCCAATTTGGTAGAGAGAGCTGAAACTGCCGCCGCCTTGGTTTTGGTTGTCCAGGCTCCTGCCGAGCATCTGGGTCGCCTGGCCAAACTGTGTGACGTTGCCGATGTCGGCTACGGGCGGTCCGAAATTGGGGTGGTTCAGGACATTGAACATTTCCGCGCGGAGCTGCAACTTCACCGATTCATGAAGCGGAAAATCTCGATGGACGGCGAAGTCCCATTGCGCCGCGCCGAACGCTCGCAAGGCATTCCTGCTCAGGTCGCCCTGTCTCAGAGGAGCGCCAGTCGTTGGGTTGGTTGGAGGAGGGGTGAACGCCGACGGATTGAATGCCTTCCCACCGGGATAGCGGGATGCGTCCAGATAGAACGGCTGTCCGGGAACGACATCGGGCCGAATATTCGCAATGAAGGCGTTTGTGCCCTGGAAATAGAGATTGCTGTCATACAGGTCAACTGGTGGAGCCGTTCGGACTTGAACGATGTTTTGCAACGACCATTCGCCGAGAAGTGCTCGGGCAAACGTTCGCACCTTCGGAGCGGGAACCGCATAGGTGGCCGCGACAGAGAAGGCGCTTCGAATATCGAAATCCGATGGCCCACGGTTCGCCTGTATATTTTGTGTCAAAGAGTTGGCTTCGTTCCCAAACGCCGATCCGGCGGAAGCCGTGTCGATCGAATGTGCCCAGGTATAGGAGGCAAGCACCTGCAACCCCGCCAATAGCCGCCTCTGAAACTGCAACTGCAGCGCATCATAATCCGAAACGGCTGCATTGGTGGTCAGTTGCGCCGCGCCAATGTTGGGATTCGGCGAATTTACAAAAGCCGTTTGCAGTAGACGCCTTCCAGCGGCGCCCAAGTAGGAAGCGGACAGAGTTTGTTGCATCCCCAAGGCTTGTTCCAGAGAAAAATTCCACTGCGCCGTGTAGGGCAGCTTGAGATCGGGGTCGCTCGCAAACAGGTCGCCCGTTGCCAATTGGGCCGCCGTAATCGGAGGTGGGGCCGCCGCGGCGGGACTGAGTGGAAAGCTCCCCCCATAAACAGCCGCGATGGCCCCGAACGGGTAGGTCCCCTCGTGTAAACTGTTGCCGATTTCCGAGGTCGCAAGGTCATAGAAGATTCCAAAACCTCCTCGAACGACGGTCTGAAATCGACGGTCCTGAGATATCTGATACGCGATGCCCAATCGTGGCGCCACGTTGTTATATCGGGTGCTGAACGGAGCGGTCCCTGACGGCGCGAGCGCAAGGTTGGACAGATTATTTAGGTTGAAGCCGGTGACTGCCGCCAAACTGACGCCGTTACCCGCGGAGGGCGCTACGTCGATGTCCCATCGAAGGCCGTAGGTCAGTGTCAGCCGGGAATTTGCGCGCCATGTGTCTTGCGCGAAGACGCCCACGTTATGGAAGTACACGGTGCCGGGCCGGTCGGACATGATAATGGTAAAAAGCGGGCTGCCCAGTTCAGCGGATGGCACATCGGCAAAAATCGCTTGCTGGATATAGGTTCCGAAATTGAACGAAGGCGACAACCGCCGAACGTCAACGCCGAACTTCAAACTGTGCGTGCCCTTCTGAAAAGACAGGTTGTCGGTCACGTTGATCTGCCTTTGCAGGTTCTGTCCCAACAGGCCGACGTTTAGGCTGCTTTGCAGCGAATTGATGTTGAGTGAGAAAACACCGTTTTGAGCGGTGAAAGGTTCCGGAAACGGCAGCGAAGTGAGAGGTGCGGCGCCATCGAAATTGTCGGATTCGCCATAACTGTTGGCATTCACCCGGCTGTAGTTAAACCGGAGTTCGTTGGCCAATCTGGAGGACGCCAACCAGGTCAATCCGACCGTTGTGGTTTGCGTGGTAATCCGCGAGGGGGCAACTTCACTCAACGATCCGAGAGACCCTCGCTGGAGGAGAGTGGAAGGGGAATCGTTATATCTGCCGAACAGCATCAGTTTGTCATTCAGCTTGTGATCGACACGAAGGCTATAAGCATTGAGCACAGAACTGTTGGAGAAACTGGCATTCAGCTGAGCAATGCCGGTAGCTGTGTCATCGGGAGAGCCGGGGGTTGGCAGGGGAAACGCGTTGAAAAATGGCTGCATCGCCGGCAATGCGTTCTGCCGGGCCAAGAGGTCGGGAACATTCGATTCCACTACCTGCGGCAATCTGAGACGCAGCCCTTCATAGGAGAAGAAAAAGAACGTCCGGTCTTTCACGATGGGGCCGCTCAAGGTTCCACCGAGGTCGTTCTGACGCTCTTCGGGCTTGTGTAGTCCATTGTGGTCGGCAAACCAGTCATTCGCATCCAAGAGGTCGTTTCGCAAGTAGTCGAAGGCCGTCCCGTGAAACCAGTTCGTGCCGGAGCGTGTCACGATGGAAATCTGAGCGCCCGGTGTGCGGCCAAATTCCGGTGCATATGTCGAAGTCTGAATCCGAAATTCCTGCATCGCATCCACCGATACCAGGCTGTTCGTTCCTCCTTGGACACTGAACGATGCCGCGGCGCCCGAAATTCCATTCCCTTGGGTAAAAACAGCCGGCACACCGATGTTGGCGCTGACGCCATCCACCATCCAGTAGTTCGCCGACGCCCGTTGCCCGTCAACGCTGAACTGTCCCGGATCGCTGCCATTGCTCGCCACCGTGACCACGCCCGGCGTGAGCTGAATCAGTGTCTGAAAACTTCTTCCGTTCATCGGAAGATTTTCAGCAAATTGCCGGTCTACAACGGTACTCACCGCGGCCGATTCCGTGTTGACCAGCGGCGCTCCGCCCTCCACCGTCATCGTCTCGAAGGCCGCTCCAACCGGCAGAGTGAAATTGATGGACAACGCGTCCTGAACGTTGAGAATAATGTCGGGCTTGATCAACGTCTTGAATCCGGGTTTTGAGACCTGCAGACGATAGGGGCCAGGTGGGAGGTTTGGCAGGACATAAATGCCTTCGTCATTGGTTTGAGTGGAGACCTTGACGCCCGTAACGTCGTTCACGACCAAAACGTCGGCACCGCCGATGACTCGGTTTGAGGGATCGAGGACCCGGCCGTTGATGGTCCCATTGGGGGACTGTGCCGCCAGGGGGAGGGCTAGCGACACAGTCCAAGCGAAAAGAAAAGCGATGCGGGGGAAGCGCACGCGCACGGTGATTCTCCTGTGGCCGACGGATTCGGACATCCTGTTCGGGTCTACGGAGAGGGGTCTCACCTGGTACCACTCCTTCCTTAATTAGTTGGAAGCGTGCTGGAGCCAGGAAAGATGTAACCGCGATTAAGGATGATTCGGGTCAACACCCAGATAAGCAAAGAGGAGGGGTTTGCCAGTCGGCTTGCGACTGCCGCCATTTGGCTCGACCGTAACGAACACGGCATCAATCTGTGCTAGCAGTTTCGGGTCGTCAAGCTTCAAGACCCACCGCTTCTTCGCGGCATTGTCTTCGTAAAAGATACCCAGGGGAAACGACTTCTCGCGGTCTGGCCCACGGCGGCCCCATACCTGAAATGTGCTGGCGTTCTTCAGATTGGGTTGTTGATCCAAGTCGTAGGCGTAGAAAATGAGCGATTTGCCCTTCGTGTAAAACACGCGCCCATAGGGTTTCTGCGTCGCTCCGGTACGACCCACGTCGTACACTTCCGCGACGTACAAATCGCGCGCACCCATGAGTTCCCGAATGTCACGGTCGTGCGAGAGCAATTCCTGTTGCTGATCCACCGTGGCGTCACGCTGATGTAGCAGGCCCGTCAGTTCGTTGACTTTCGCGTCTAATGTCGCGGCTCGCTTTGTATCTTGGGAAGACTGCTCTGCCACGGAATCCAGTTTGTTTTGCAATGCCTGCGCGCTCAACTGCGCGGCATTGAACTTCTGTTCCGCCTCAGTCTGCTTCTGGATGAGTTCCTGCCGTCCAGTATCAGCATTGCGAAGCGCAGCATCCGACTGCTCCTGCGCCGCATTCATCTGCTCCATCTTCGCGGACTGCTCGTACAACTGCCGACGTAGATCGGCGACCAACTTGTCGCGTTGCTCGACCTGGGCGCGCGCAATCTCGCGTTCATGACTGGCGTCACTCAGCTTCTCTTCGAGCGAAATCTGATTTAGCGGCTGACTCTCGATGTTTGGAGGAGGTGGGCTAATCTTTGCGGTGTTTGTCCCGCGGCGAATACCGACCTGATAAGCGCAGAAACCGAGAGCAACGAAAAGCAGTATTCCAGCAGCGTAAAGAGCCCACACGTTACGCCAAGCGGCGGCACTCACCGGGGAGAGGGTTCGACGAGGGCTAGTTTCGCGGCGTGGCTGAATTGGCCCGTCCCGCTCGATTCTTGGCTTCCCCTCTTCCTGTGCTATGCGCTCGAAAAGAGCAGATTCTGCCTGCGTCTCTGACCAACCCCCACCCGCTTGCGGATTCTCTGTTGCCTCTTCTGCGGCCATCGCTGGGATTGCGTGGCGAATGATCGCTTCGTACTGCTGCAGGGCCTCACGGCAGGAAGAGCAACCGACAAGATGCTCCTCTAGTCTCCTCTGGTCTTCCTCGCTCAGCTGGCCCGAGGTTGAAACGGCACAGAGTTCTAGGAACTCGTCATGGGGTTCGATTCGAGGCAACGCCCCTGCTCCTCGGCTTGATGACGCCTCCTATAATACTGCTCATTCGCCCAACCGTTTACAGTTAAAAAGTTGCTTCCGCAGTTTTTCCAACCCCCGAAAATAATGGTGCTTTACGTTTCCTCGGGACTGATCCAACTTCACAGCGATCTCCTCAAAGGTGTAGCCATCGACCAAATGAAGGCCCAGGGTCTGACGCTGGATCTCAGAGAGGACTCCAAACACCTTGCGTAATCCTATCCTTTCGAGCACTTCTTCAATCGAAGTTGCGTACCGTCCTGCCTTCGTCCCTGGGCCGCTCAGTTCGTTTCCGACATCTTCCAGATCGACCTGGGTATAGAAATGGCGCGAGTCCAGATACCGGCGACGGTCAATCGCACGCTGGTAGGCCATCTGAACGATCCACGAACGGGCCGAACTTTTGGACCTATCAAACACCGTGCTCTTCTGATGAATGAACAGAAATACCTCTTGGAGCAAGTCGTCTGCTTCTGAATCGTCCCTGAGAATCTTGAACCCGACCGCACGCACGAGGCGCGCATAGCGGTGAAAGAGGCAGGCTAAGCCGTCCTTATCTCCATCGCCGATGCGAGCCATCAGGACTTCGTCTGGGATTTCGCCGCTCGCCGCTGTCGCCTCCACCGCAGTTGAACCTCCCGACGAAGTCGAGACCATCGGCAACCGAGTTGTAACGGACGAACTCAAGCCGCCTCCAATCGCATAGGGACCGGCGTCCACCACAAAATGAGGAATGCATTCCGTAGGAATCCATTCGTCATTGTGGGACGCTGCTTCCATCCGTGGCAGACCGCAAAAAACACGTTCAGCCCCTCTCTGGACCTGAAAAGGCGTTCGGACAAGCTTTCCGGCGAATGCGGAAGAAGCTAAGAGTGTCACAAGAAAAGGTCAGCTTTGAAGCCGAGTGTGATCGGACAACCGTCAGCCTGATAGAACGGGGCCTCGTCAGCCCCAAGCTAGAAACGATTGTGAAGATGTGTCGCGTCATAAAAGCAAAACCATCTGAGGTAATGCGCAGAATGGAAGAGTCGCCTTTTTATCAGGCCTAGACGCTTTGTGTACCCCTAAAAGATAACCTTGTCAACACAAAAGGCCTCTTTCAGAGCGTTTCAAGTTTCTGATTTGGCCGATATCGTCCTCTTCATAGACCCCGATGAACGAAGCGGAACTTTTCGGCCGGCTCCTCCGGGCAACTCGCAAGGATCGCAAGGTGGGCCTTGGGCAGCTCGCCGAAAAAGTCAACATTGGGGCGAAACACTTAGGCAGGATCGAGCGTGGAGAGAAAGTGCCGTCCTTCGAACTCATCATCGCTCTCGCTAAGGAGTTAAACGCTTCGCCCTCGATATTCTTCCATTTCGAGAACGCTAATGTTGATCCCAAATTCCTAACGCAGCAATTGCAAACCCTGCTCGCAAAACGTGACGCCAAACAGCTTCGAAAGGCCTATCGAGTCCTAGAAGCGACACTCGAACCCTAGGCCCCTGTACTGAACCGGTTTCCATCTCGCCCGTGATCCACATGCTATCTTCCGGTTCCAGAGTCCGGAGACTGCTTGCCACTGGGGAAAAGATAAGAGGACAAATCAGACTGAACATCTTCGAGGGCTTTCTTTATTCGGGGCGAAGGACTCTTGCCAAATTGCGGGAATTGCCCGAGCGTGTCGATTAGATCGGACAATACGTGCTCGTCCCTTATCGTCCGGTGGTGAAGAGCGTAAATGAAGTCGAAATTCGCTCCCTCAGCCGAGTGAACCATGCTTTCTAGATCATGGATAGGGACAACTGTAAGCGGGCGGATGAAGACACCCGTACGAAATCGGTAACGCCGTAGACGCTCCTGAAATTGCTTGTTGAGGTACCAGTTCAGGAAGGGAACTCGAAAGATATGGTCTTGCAACACCAGCACCGGCACGATGGAGCGGAAATGGTCCAACGGTAGCTCTTCGAGTTGTTTTCGAACAGCATCGTCCTCGGTGAATAATGCGCCAATTTTGTCTGCGAGCTGGTCGCATCCGGTCGCAAATTTCTTGTTCAGTTCCCCAATGAGGGCTTTTGAATTCCCGGAATAACGTGCACCTCGCGAAAGAAAGCCCCCCTTGTACTCTGCCGGCACGAGGACGTCGCCTTGAAGTAATATCCCGTCAAATGACTCATCTTTCGTGTCCTTCCACTTAGGGGCGCGAATATACTTTATTGGAAGATCAGTCTTCATCCCTTCGAATAGCCAGTGAACGTACTCTTCGAACAATACTCCCCACGCATTGAAAACCGTCTGCCGCCGCTTTATCGGTAGCTCGTCGTGGATCGTCCACTGCACTCCGGTATGGCATTTTTCCAAGACGAAAGCTAAATCCACTGGCAGCAGTTTTCCTTGCTCGACCCTCAAAAGGGGCCTCGAACGGAAGGCGACAAAATCGTGCCTCGGGTCAGTGTAAGTTTCGCTCTCGATTGCAGATTTGAGCTCTGCGATTGGTATCGAGATCGTGGCCAGGACGATGTCTAGCTCTGCTCTTGTGATTCCCGATTCTCCGCAAAATAGTGCGGGATTAATCAGCATGTATTCCGGTTGCGACTCAAATGGGTTCGCGCCTTGCAAGAAGTAAACGTAAATGGCAAAGATCACGAACAACCACCGCTCCAGCGGCATCCCAGCCAGTTCGTTAAACGCCCTTTCGAAATCAAACCCTTCGCATTCGAGTGCGATGCGTGATTTCACGCTCGGATCTCTCAGCAGTATTCGGTACATCACTTGAAGTCGGGGCATCAAGTGATCGGACTTTGGCGAATTGGTGAGCTCAAATCCAGCTATCGTTTGCGTCATCAATTCGGTTCGCCTCTCGTCCTCCGTGCCGGATTTGAGAGCCCTTCCCTCATCCTCCGTAAACAGGAGACTGTTCATCATGAGGCATGCTCGGCCTATGGCGTATCGAACCGATTCGTCTTCTTCGATCTTGGGTGGGGGAATCGGGTCGCAATGAGTGACCACGATTCGAAGCACATTCAGGAGGTTGTTTGGCAAGAACACAGGGCGCTCATCGCATTTTTCGGTCGGGAAGCGCTTTTTGAGTATTCCCAGTATCTCATCGTCAATATGGCCTGCCACGAGCATTTCCTGGACTTTGCCGAAATTCGGGCGGTCATGCTCCTGCATTGCGAACCGGAGCGCCATGTTTATACGAGAGATAACAAAGGCCGCATGACGTAGAGGTATTGTTTCGACAAGGGCGATCAGTTCCGCGTGGGTAGGCTGGCGATCAAATACATCGGAATAGGAAAAAACTACGCCGGAGATCACTAAGCCTCTATGGCGCCTAATATCGAGTAAACTCTCATTTTAGCGCCATGTTGCTGATCTGGAAGCCCAACTCGTGAATCGGCGGGTGCGCAGAAACTTAACTAACCATCGTTCAAGCTGACTTCTTGACCCACCGGATGCAGGCGCGTAGTATCGGCCCGAACTGCAGCGGTTCTGACGGTTTCGGCACAAGCGTGCATCTGAATGCTGATCTTCAGTGCTCGCGCTGGCGAATGCGGCTCCCCCGAAAGTGCAATGCCTCAAGTTGACCCATCCCGCCGAGAGTTCTCCCGCAGATGGATGGCTTATCCTCTCTGGTCCCTCATTTCGATGGTTGTTTGCGTTGTTTTGCTCGCTGTGGTTCTGGCAATATTCAGGACTAGGCTTCGCGCGCTCGACATGTTCTCTGCCTTCCTGCTTTTCGGGGCGGCTATTCTCTCTGTTCTGATTGTCCTCTACACCAGATCTTTGCGGCGCGCGCAAGAAGTACAGCTCGACACCGAAGAACGGCTGCAGCAGATGGCAGACAACATTCAGGAAATCTTCTGGATGATTGACGCAGAGACCAAAAAGGCCCTTTACGTCACTGAAGCTTATGAGACGATCACCGGACGTTCGTGCCAAAGTCTGCTGGAAAATCCGTCTTCGTACGAAGAACTCATCCATCCCGAAGACCGCATTCATGTACTGGCAAAGCTTGGAGAAGCTACGCAGACAGGACACTTCGATGAGAGACTTCGTATCGTGCGTCCCCGCGGCGAGGTTCGTTGGGTTACGGTGCATGGGTTTCCGGTACGGGATGCCGCCGGCAAAATCCACCGTCTTGTCGGCACGGCTCGGGATATCACTGCGCAGAAGGAAGCAGAAGATAAGGTTGCCGAGCACCTGGCCGCAGCCGAGTCCGCAAGAGCGGAATCCGATGCTCTAAACAAGGCCACTCTCGCGCTGACTGCAGATCTTCGGATGGACTTTGTCCTGGACAGGTTGCTTGAGTCCTTGTTGGAACTGGTCCCATGCGAATGTGCACGTGTGCTGCTCTTGGAAGGCGACACCCAGCTTCTTGTGGCCCGAGAAAAACTGCGTCACGAGGTTCCCAAGAAAGCTTCGGATTATCCGCTGACTCTCGACGCAGCGGACTCCCCGTTTCTCTTGCGCATAATAACGGCCCAGCACAGTGTTTTGCTTGCTGACACCAGAGACGAGAAAGAATGGTCCAGCTTCAAAGGCCATACCAACATCCGATCATGGCTTTGCGTGCCGTTGGTTGCATCCCAGCAAACCTTGGGACTTCTTTCTGTGGGCCACACACACCCGAACACATTCACGCAAGACCACCTCCGGCGGACCCAACTATTGGCGATCCCGGCTGCGGCGGCGATCCAGAATTCTCGGCTCTACGAACGTGCTGAGATCTTTGGGTCCGAACTCCAGCGGCGACTGACAGATCTTCGCCAAACAGAGAAAGCGCTGGAACAGTCAGAAGAGGGACGCCGGGTGTCCGAGGACAAGTTTCAAAAGGTCTTCCGTTCCAGCCCTATCCCGTTTTCCATCACGACGGTCAATGAAGGACGATTCGTAGATGTGAATGCCGCGTTCGAGCACCGATACGGCTACTCTCGCTCCGAAGTGATCGGCCGTACAGTCGGCGAACTCGGGATTTGGGAAGACCCGAAGGATCGAGCCATGATGATCGCGCAACTGCAGCAACGGGGGCCCATTCGGAACGTGATCACCCGGCTTCGGACCAAGTCCGGCGAAGTTAAGACCACGGCCTATTCCGCAGACAAGATCCAATTCGATGGTCAGTCCTGCATTCTTGCCGTTTCAGAAGATCTTCCGGACAACGACAAATCCTTGAATAACTGACCGTTCCGAATCACCGGTCCTTCGTCACGAACCTTTAAGGTCCAGCCCCTTCGCAATTTTCTGTCCCGAATCCGGGCCACCAAACCGAAAAACTATCACTCCTGTGCGGAAATCGCTCAGAATTATGCACAGCCTCGTATACGAAGCGCAAACTGTAAATCCCCTGGGGTTTTCAACCATGTTCCCCAACCTCGAAGTCCGTCACCTGCACGCAGTCGTTGTATTGGCCGAAGAGCTGAACTTCACGAAGGCCGCACACCGATTGCACATCACCCAATCTGCACTCAGTAAACAGATTATTGAGGTCGAAGAACAGCACAGGTTTCATCTGTTCACTCGCAACAACAAACGACATGTGGAGCTCACGGAAGTGGGCCGTATCTTCGTGGAAGAGGCTCGTTCGGCGCTCCGGCACATAGAGCGTGCTGTTCAGCTCGGGAGTGCTGCTCGCGAGGGGCGCGACAACATTTTGACTATCGGGCATTCGCCCGACGCCGACCAAGCCTGGGTCTCGGCCACTCTTGCCATCCGTCTGCCGCTGTACCCTAATGTCCGCATTCAACTCATTAGCGAATTCTCAAGCGAGTTGGTCCGGAGTGTGATGGCAGGCGAACTGGATCTGGCGTTCGTGACGGCACCGCTGGAAAACTCCCAGATCACGGCCGTGGCATTCGCTCAGACCCCTCTCTATGCGGTTGTCCCACAGACCCACGCGGCTGCCCAAAAGGAACACATCGTTCTCCAAGATGTGGCAAACGACGAATGGATTTTGCAGGCGCGGCGAGTTCACCCAGGCATTCATGGCGCAATCATGGACGCGGCCCGACGTGAGGGAATCGCTCCGAAACACACGCACGACATTATTACGGCGCAACAGGCGGTTCACTTGGTATCGGAACACGTTGGCGTGGCCATCCTCACCAAACCTACGGCCCTTCCCGTCCACGCGGAATGTGTAGTGGTAAAGCCGCTTATTGATACCTCATTGTGTTTCCAAACGTGTGTGATTATGAGAACCCACGACGATTCACGATTGGCAAACGAGTTCGCTCGGTCCTTCCTCCGCAAATATGCGCCGCAGCTCCTGCCGCCAAAGCAAATGGAATTGTGGCTGTCCGCCTGAGTTGCCAGCTTGAAAACAGCGATCCCGCCGCCCACCCGACGCGCAAACACCTGCCAGCGGGCATCCTGCGGTGAAATTCCGGGCACCCAGAAATGCGGGCGGACGGCACGTTTCAGATTCATGTCACCCAGATATGTGGGACACCTGTCCACCCATTACCAGGTAATGAACTAAAGACATATAGTCGGTATCGAGTCCCGCGAAATCCACTTCTCGACATATACTTTGATACCGGAAGCCCCGCATACTCCGGGAAGAACAGAACGCACATGGCAACGACACAACCTCGCCTGCTGCTGCCGGGACGACAGCCACAAGAACTCGTCCTGACGTTTGCCGGAAACATTGTTAAGCACCTTGGAGTGCAGATGTATGCCGGGCGACCCGTCCCGGCTATTGCCGAGCTTATCTCAAATGCGTGGGACGCTGACGCAAAACAGGTTGAAGTGCGACTGCCTCTCGATGAGGCATGGTCGCCAGACAACATGGATCAAGTCATCGAGGTGTCCGACAACGGCAACGGCATGAGCTGGGACATGGTTAGAGACGGCTACCTCGATGTGGGCCGTGACCGCCGTGAAGCCGAAAAAACAGATCATTCGCCTGGGGGGCGGCCGCTTCAGGGACGCAAAGGTGTAGGTAAGCTGGCGGGCTTTGGCGTCGCGGACGTAATGGAAGTGCAAACAGTTTGCAAGAATCTTGATCCAGCCGTTGGCAAACGGGTTTTGATCTGGTTCAGGCTTTCTCTCTCGGACCTCAAGAGAACTCCTAAGAATGCGCCCGTGGACTTGGTCTATGCCGGGCCCGTGAGCTCCGCCCCAGCGGGCGCAAGACTCAAGAAGGGGACCACTGTCACGCTGCGCCAGCTCCACCCGAGGCGAGCCCAGAACGCCGAGCGGTTTCGCAGCAGCATGGCCCAGCGATTCCTACTCATCGGACCGCAGTTCCTGGTCCGCGTAAATGGCAAGCAGCTTCGAGGAGAGAAGATAAAGCTTCAGTGGCGGTGGCCCGCCGACTCCAAGAAGTGGGAAACGGACAATGTTGAAGGCTGCGGACCCGTACAGTACTGGATCGGTTTTACGCCGCAACCCAGGAAGCAAAACGAAGGTGATCTGAGCGGAGTTCTCATCTACACGCGTGGAAAAGTGTCACAGGAGGCAACATTTTTCGAAATCAGCGGCGGCGTAACAGGACAGCACGGGCTCCGATATCTCGTCGGCATGTTGAGAGCGGAGTGGCTCGATGCCGGCATCGAGGCGCCTGATCTCATTGCTACGCCTCGAAGCTCCATCGCGTGGGAAAGCCCGCAAGGTTCCGCGCTGCAAACGTGGGGACAGCAACTCTTAAAGAGATACCTTGCCGAGTGGGCAAAGAGAAGGACAGAACTACGTGAGAAGCAGATTACGGAGCTCCATCCCAAGCTAAAGGCGCGCATCGAGGGCCTCGCAACGCCGTACAAGGAAGTCGCCTTCAGGTTTGTAGACAAGTTCAAGTCAATCGAGATGGAGCCTGACGAGTTCGAGTCGATTCTCTCCTGGTTCTTGGACGCACTCGAAAACGCGACGCTCCGAAGCATCCTTCAAAAGCTCCGGGAAACCGATGTGGCGGATCTCCGGCAACTGGACGACCTCCTGTCCAAGATGGAGATTCGCACGGCGGTCACGCTCCTCCAGGTCATCGACAGTAACCTAGCGGCAATCGAAACCTTGGAAAAGATGCACGACGAAGACGCAAAGGAGCGCGGGGTCATCTCTAAACACCTGGAAAAGAACCCATGGCTGATCGATCCGACCTGGATGCTCAACAAGGCCGAAGGACGGGTCAGCACGTGGATCAAGAAACAATTCGGCCTAGAATCAAAGGGCGGCAAAAGTGAAGACCGGGCCGATTTCTTCTGTGTTGCGGTTGGGGGAACCCTGCACATCGTCGAGATAAAGCGAGGCGCGTTTGTAGCCCACGCAAAGGACATCCTGCAAGCGGACAAGTACCGGAAGTATGTGTTGAAGCGCTTTGAGGAAATAACGGATGCGAAAGCAATGAAATATGCCATTGTCCAGAGCCACCTAATCTCTGCGGAACTGCACGACGACGCAGAAGACGCTAAGCAGGCATTCGCCGACAAAGGATGGGTGTTTTTTACAACCTGGGATGACCTCGTCGAAAGAGCCAAGCAGAGCCATCATCAATTCCGCAAGATTCTCCAGCAACGCGTTTCGGAAACCCCACCGTCGGGGGATTTTGGTGAGTGATGGATACGTAGCCCTTTTCACTCTAGTCGCCGAGTTGCATCACTGACTGTCCTGGGCCGGCCCATGGAACATGTGGTATATGGAGGAGGCGATGGTGGCTCTGAGCTAGGGAGGTCGAATTACGGAATCACGGCGATGTAAGACTACAAGCCGCTGACGAGCTTGGTTATACGCTGAAGCGACGAGCTTCTCTTCACGCAACATTCCCAAATGCGAACGACTTTCCAACCTTGACGGTGCAGCGCGCGAGTCACGCGTCGATCGCGCCTCCGATTATTTTCAATTTTATCCTTCCAGAACTTGACGTTCGATGTAGGTAGGGACTTGCATTTAGTGCATCCGTGCCAGAAGCAACCGTCTACGAATACAGCGATTTTGCGTCCCGGCCACGCGAAGTCTGGCTTGCCTTGAGAGCGCCAGTGCTTCCGGTAGCCGCGTACGCCGGCCGCCCGGAGCAATTTACCAAAAAGGATCTCGGTCGTCAGGTTGCCCTTGGAATGAACCGACGCCATAATCTTGGATCGTATTTCACTGCGAACGTTGTCCATAGCTTAAGCGCGCCGAGACGGCGCAAATATTTTAGCGCCGTTTGGCCAGATGGAGCTGCGAGGCAACCGAAGACGCCAGTGTTTCGGCAAAATCGCAGGGCAGAGCGTTCCCGATCATTTCGCAGACGTATTCCATATAAGGAGTGTCGAACACGTAATCGTCGGGGAACGTCTGAATTCGGGCCGCCTCGCGGACGGAAATCGTTCTAAGTTCCGAGGGATGTCCGAAGCGGCCTTTGCTCAAGGTCGTGCATCCTCCCGTTATCGTCACCGGCAGCTTATCCCAAGCCATGCGGCCGTAGACGCTACTGTACCCTTTGTCCACGTCTTTGTGGCAGTCGGGACGGAGAGACTTGGGTAAGTCGGCGCGGCTCGCCCCTGGCCGCGCCTTGCGTAGCCGAGCGATATTTTCCGGCGAGAGACGCCTGATCACATTCCAATTGACCCGGCGCGGCCCCCCGATTTTCCTGGAATCTTCAAGCAGTATCGGAGACTCCATTCCGAAAATCGCATCGCGGAGCGTCTTCCATGTGGGAAGGCCGCCCGCGCCGATTCGATGATGGGTGGTTTTGGGTAAGGACAACTCGACGCCCCGGCCCGCCAGGAGAACGAGGCGACGACGATTTTGGGGAACTCCATAGTTAGCAACCTGGAGGACATCCCACGTGTATCGGTAATTCAATTCCTCCAGGGTTCTCAGAAAGCGGTTGAAGAGTCGCTTGCCCCGACCCGCCAACCCCGGCACGTTTTCCATCATCACCGCTCGCGGCCGGATTTCCTTCACCAAGCGCGCCATCTCCATCACGAGATCGTTTCGCGGATCGCGCTTCGACGAAGTGTTCGTGAGCGTGGAAAACCCCTGACAGGGCGGACAGCCCGCCAGCAAATCGACTTCACCGCCGACGAGAGCCCGCAAATGACGCCCCTTGACGGTTCGCACGTCCTGCTTGATCGCGTGAACCTCCGGGTGGTTGGTTTTATAGGTGGCAAAAGCGTTATCTTCGATTTCGACCGCCGCCGCGACGCGAAAGCCCGCGCGTTTGAGGCCCAGCGTCAGCGCTCCCGCGCCGGAGAAAATATCGACCGCGATCAGTCGTTTTGATTTTGGGTTATTTCGCACTACTTTCCTTCTTGAGTCTTTCGGCTTCATCGAGAAACGACTTGTGCATTTGCCTCGTCTTGAGCAGAAACACTTTCCAGGTGATGTGGATAAGCTGCCCGGAGTCCTTCATTCCCTGGAACGCCGCGCGCCTGGTCCCGTCGAGCTTGACGGTGTCGCAAACCAGCGTGATGCGAAATTCGGGAAACAGTCTCTTGAATTCTTCGTGGCCGTCCATGTTGAGGAACTCGTCCATGAGGTCGCGGTACTTTACGATCCGATCCACCTCCGCATCGGTAAGTTTGTGTTGCGGCTGTTTGATCTCGATGATCTGAACGGTCGCGTCCTGATTGCTCATCACGAAATCGGCGCGCTTCTTCGGATCACTAAAATCCTCAAGGTTGAGGCTCTCTCCGGTCTTCTGCTTGTAGAACTTCACGAATTCCTTGCGCAGAGTCGAAAAGGATTGATTGGCAGTGATCGGAGACCACTGCGGGTCGATGAGCCAGGGGGAGGTCTGGATAAGCGTTTGAAACGCGGACTCCAGGGTCTGCGGATCGTCTTTGAGGGTCTCGACCGTCTCGATAACGCGAATGCGATCTTCGGCGATCCGGCCGAACGAGGCCAATTCAGCGATGCGCGCGGTTTTCAGAATTTCGGTCACGACATCCAGCGTGGAGTCGCCGGCCTCCGCCGCCGCCCTCAGTTTCTCGTCTAGCGTAATCACCGGCGCGAGCATCAAACTCAGCTGGACGAAGCTTTCGACATGGACGGGGTCTTCTACCTCGTCCGCGCGCATGGTCTGCCCAATCAACTTGGCGACCGTCATTGCCTGCTCGCGCAACGCCTCCTGGTCGTCTCTGGGGAAAGCCTTCTTAACGCGGGCTTCCAACTTCGAGATTTCCTTGAAGCGATCCCATGTTTTCTTTTTCATCGGGTCGCGGGACCGCGTCCCGATTTTTCTAACAACAGCTTGGCCCCACTCCTCGAACTTTTGGCCGAGCTCGTGCGCCCAGAGGATGTCTCGGCGGTCCGTCTGTATCAGATCCTCGTTCTCGTCCAGCCAATCAGCGTGCAATTCTCCGACGAGATAAGATCTGACATCGTGCTCTCCCGTGAACCCGGCCCTTCGGTTAAATACGCTCGTTTGGGCGGCGATTTTGCCCCGGCAGTAGATGCGAACGCCGGCCATGAGATCGTCTTTGTAAGGCTCTTTGGCGTAGGCCACCCAGCCTCGGACCGGATAATTCTTGCCTTCGTACGCGAATCCGGCGTTGACGTTCTCGACCGGCTCGCCGTCGGTGTCGAAGGCTTTGCCTTCGATCTCGCCATCCTTGTCCGGCTTGAAGGAAATCTTGGTGTTCTCCATCGTCTTGATGGCGAACTGGCCGACCGTGGCTTTGTAATTGGGGTCGCTGGGAGTTTTGACGGCGTCGATCAGCTCGATCTTCCAGTTGCTCGATTTGACTCCGAACCTTTGCGCAAGTTGCCTTGAAAAGTCCTCGATAGTCGGGACCCGGCGGTAGGCAAAACCGCGCAAGATGATTTTGGTTCCGGTCGCCTTGGCGACGGTCCCGTCCAACTTCCCGACCGTCGGTTCGTAGTCGAATTCCTCGTCCTTGAGAATGCCGTTGCGGTCCAGAATAAGGTGCGCGCGGAGATACCCTTTCGTTTGCTTGCCGTTTTCGTCGGTTCCCGCCGTAATCTTGCCGCCTGCCGTTATTACCTCGATCTGCTGACAGATTCCGAAAGGGGCGAGTTTGCCGACGCCTTTGTTGCCCATGACCTTTCGTCGGAATTCCTTGGATGTGCCCCCGCGTTCGTCTTTGCGCCGCTCCGCACCTACTCGCAGGTAGAAACGGTTCACTTCGTCGGGAGTCATCCCGCCGCCGTTGTCGGCGACTTCGATGGCGAATCCCCGATCCTTGACTTCCTCCTGGACGCGGGCGGCAAGATATTCGCCCATCGGAGCGGAGATCGTAACCTTCGTCGCGTCGGCGTCGTAGCTGTTGGCGACAAGTTCCGCGATCACGGCGGAAACCCGGTCGTATAGCTTGACGCCGAGTTTGTCGACGGTAAGCCGCGATATTTTCATTACATATTTCGGCGTCGCGGTCGCTTGCTTTTTCGTGATCATATTTCCGATCCGGTAAACGATTTACTCCACCTTCGATTTCCGGGGAACTGGCAGGCTTTTGTCTCCGCCTGGCCAGAGATCGGGCGCTTTCCGCGCGAGATGTTGATCGATCAGCCGGTAAACCCAAGCCTGTTCCGTGGTGCCTTCCCGAACGCAGAACATCTTGACCGCCTTTTTCATAGCGGCCGAGACACGAACATGCACTTGCCGTATCGGCGAGGCTCTTTGCATGCTAGCTTTCATTTTCCGCTACCGTTCAAGAGTAGTGCTAGATTGTTACCAATCTACCAAAAGCTGAGACACGTTGAGTGTACTTCTTTTGATTCACTCAACTCCGCAGTCTTTGAGCCGACAAACCGCTATAAATGTGAACCGCTATTGAACCGCCCGCCATGGACGACTTCTTCGCCGGTCTGACCTTTAGCAGTCGGCTGGATGATGCCGACCGTTCACATCCCACAACTACCTTGCATGTCCTAAAACCGACAAAACCGCCATCGCTGCAGACGGGTACCGGAGCCGTCTCTCTTCTCTATCTGACTGCCCCTGCCCTCTCGCCCCATCTCTCCGCGCGGTCTTCGTCACAACGTGCCTCTTTTCGTGCCCCACTAACGGACGGGTTCGGAGTCAACCTAACAGCCGCAGGCTAACGTCAAGGCACTTTTCGCGACATAAACGATGATTCCCTACGGGCTGCCCCTCATTTATTTCACGGTTGCCTGTGACGTCGCGCCTTCCGTGCGGCTGTTCCTTTTGCCTCTCTCGCCCCCGCCACGGGGGTCACTCAAAACGAAAGAGGCACATCATGACGACGAAGACTCTCAGCACAAGCGATCTCGCGCAGTTTGCCGGCAGTGAAAATTGGTATCGGCATGGAATCAACCGCAACGTTCTCTACACCGACGGTGCGCAACACGTTGCCGAGCACGGTGGCGCGTATTGGCTTCTCGACGAAATCGCGATCATTCAGCCCTACAACAAGGCGGTCGCCGCCGAGGAATTTCAAGTCTGGAAACTCATTGTACGTCTCGACCGAAGCGCTACGCTTACGTGCAGCGATGGCAACGATAACATCGTGTTCACCAAGCAGATCGAGTACACGGATTTTCCGCTGGATGAAATCACACTGTATTTCGCCAACAACGTAATCCAGTTGCCGAGCGAGTACTGAGCAACGCGAAACCCGCGCTGGCGTCCTCGCTGGCGCAGGTTTCTTCTGTGAATTCTGTGACAGTGAGGAGGCCGATCCACCACGATTCAGCCCCGAAACCCACTGACCATGTTTTGGTAGGAAATTACGCCGAGTATTACGGTTCTGCCGGTTCCTCCGGCTATTGACTCCTTTTTAGATCAATGGCCGGCTACTAGAGCGCTATGCCGTGCTGTTGTTGGAACACGATACATTTGCTAGTCTGAAACTAGAACATATTCTGATGGTCAAGGGCTTTTTCGCACCTACCAACAACGAGGACGACTGCATTCATGGCAACGGTTGCAATCACCGCGGGCTTGCTTAGTTGGCAAGCGGTTCAAGAGCAGGGTTGGAACGGAATCCTTATCGGAAACGGTGCCAGCCGCGCTGTCTGGCACAACTTCGCTTATGGTTCGTTGCTTGAAAAGGCGAAGTCGCATGAGATCGCCCATCCTCTAGCCGCTGCGGATTTGCAGGTGTTTAGCGGATTGGAAACAGAGAACTTCGAACGTGTCTTAGCCGCGCTTGCCACTGCGGTTCTCGTAAACAAGTCTTATGGAGCGAATACCGAGTTCTTGACCGCGAAGTACAACGCTGTACGAAACGCGCTGGTCGAAGCAGTTCATGCTGTTCACGTTCCCTGGGCTCTCGTATCCGAGGACATTCGAATCGGCATCAGAACGGAGCTCCTGAAATACCGGTTTGTTTACTCCACGAACTACGACCTGCTGGTGTATTGGGCCATAATGGAGGGCGGCGCAGAGGGTTTCAAAGATTATTTCTGGAATGCCGGAATGTTCTCCCTCTCAAACACTGAAGTATGGGGCAAGCCCACCACAGTGCTCTACCTGCATGGTGGACTTCATCTAACCAAGCTGGTAACTGGTCAGACGATGAAAAGAACGGCTGGCCTGATGAATCTGTTGGACAGCTTCGGGACAGACCCGGAAGGAGCCACGCCTCTGTTCATCTCAGAAGGCAGCTCAGATGACAAGCGGAGATCGATCTACAACTCTGACTACCTTGCCTTCGCCTACAATGAGTTTTCGCATCACGAGGGGCCACTGGTCATTTTTGGTCATTCACTGGGAACTGGCGATGGACACCTAATATCCGCCATAAGGCAGCAGAGCACGAAACGAATCGCCATCTCGATCATGCCCGGCGAGGAACACCAGATTGTGGAGGCAAAAGCGCACTACATACACTATCTGCCGGAATTCGAGTTATTCTTTTTTGACGCGGGAACTCATCCGCTTGGTTCGCCGACGCTGCACATTCCAGAAACTTAGCTACTGCACAGAATTGAAGAGGCTAAAACCTCACGGAAATATCGGAGCCTTCCACCTGGACACCCGAAAAACCGTTCTTGTCCAGCATTAGGGAGAGCGCCATACCTGCCGTCGTCTTGTCGAGCGTTGGGCCGGATCGAATGCAAGCAATGGGTAGTTTCTTGGCGGAGTCGAGCGGAATAAGCCGCAGATGCGGGACTAAGATTCCCCGAGAGACATGGAAGTGGATGGCTAAGGGTGTCGCGCCACCGTCGTCTGTGCCTTGCTTGTTCAATTCTCGTTCGCGAACAACAACGCGCCACTCCTTTTCAACCTTGAAGGCTTCATTCTTGAAACTCACGATTTCATCTAGAAGTATGTCCACTATTACTCTGAGAAATTCGGAGTATCCGCATAGCGGATTGTCGGTGATGGTTGCGATCGCTCGTTCCGTGTCTGGATTATCGAGGATCGCGAACAGCGGTTCCAAAATAGCGGTGCATTTCTTACCTTGCTCGCTCCGGTCGTACACCACTCTCACCCATTCACCCGTATACGTTTTCGGCTCTGGCTCGAATCCCTTGGGCGTAAACACGTTAGGTGGGACTTTGAAGCCAAGCGAGTGGCCTCCAGATTGGCCGTACGTCCTCCACTGGCTTAGCAGGTTGTCGTCTTCGCAGAAACACGCTAGGTAGATTGGCGGAATAACGTCTTTATTTAGGGGGTGTTCGCCAAACGCCTTGCGCAAATCTTGCGCCAGACGGACAGTTATCGACTCTTTGGGACGACCTTTCGCGAGCCAATCATCCAGACCTTCCTTGAGAACGCCATAGCCGTAGGTGATCTCAGCCGAATCGTTGAGGAAATATGCAGAGGATGCCCAAAGCTCATTTTTCTCGATGATTCCCTTTAGTCCATCTGCCGTGGTGTAGTGATAGATGATCCCCGTGGGAGGCACCGACTTTGCTGCTGTGAGTTCGCGACTGTGATGAAACGCTAAAACCTGATTGAACGCTGAGAGGGCCAGCTTCACCGCGGGTTGGTCATATTCGCTCAGCAGCTTAGTGTGCATTTCCAGCACGCAACTCCAGCGTGTGATCTGAGTGCTAGCTACAGACCACTGAAAAAGCCCCGACAGCGCAGGGGGCCTTTCTATTTAGGCAGCCAGAAGGCCGCCGAGAAAATCATCAAGACCATGCTCGATGAGGTGCTGTGCCACTGTGCGACATCCACGATTGCAACGTGGCCTGCTCAACAAAATGCCAGCCACCATCAATAATCCCAGACCGGTCAACATCTGTTTTTCATTCATAAACTGCACCTTTCTCGCAGCGATTCTACGCCAACCGTCTCACGAAATCCAAGATCGTACTAGACGAACAAAAGGCGAACACTGTATTATGCCATGCATGGACGAGGGGCGCAAGCGCGTGCTGGCAATTGTGGCGGGAATCCTGGTGGCGCGACACCTAAAAAATCCAGAAGATCTTCACGACAGCAGACCCAGCCCGAGAACTGAATCATTAGTTGCTAGCGCGGTTCAGTGGGCGGAACGGATTATGCGGAAGATCGATGGTGTGTTTCCACAGTAGAACAACTTACGGACGACTACAATTTGACTATGCCCGCCGAGTTTGAACCATTCGTGCAAATAGCTGGCCTGATCCACGCGCTCACAAATTTCGCCGATAACCTTGGCCAGACCACGCAGGAGTGGATGGAGCAACTGCAGCAGGGACTCAACGAACGAAGTCGCGAGTTCGCGGCGGCGTTGGCCGAGCACGAAAAAGAACAAGCCGAGGGATTCAGAGTCCTAGCTCAGGGGGGCTGGGTAGGCATGGAGCGGCACTTCACCTTCTCACAGGCTCGCTCGGTTCTTGAAATATACAAAGCTAAGGGAGAAGCCGCGATGAACGATGCTATCGCGAACTACTTCAATGCCAATGCTTGCATTAGAATTTCCGAAATCACCGATGGTCGAGCATTCCTTACCTGCGGGATCGCCAAGCGATTATCAGGGACGCTCTATCAGCGCATCGCGAAGGTCGTTTCACCTTGTCCGTACCGGCATTGCTCCCGCTGGTGGAGGGTCTGTCGGTCGAGATCTTGGGAAATGCAGTGCGTAATGAAAATGCCGTCAAAGCGGTCGCCCGAGACTGGAAGCAGCGAGAGTCGGAAGTGTGGGCGCAAGTATTTGCGGACGTCATCGAGCACGTGGTCTACAAACGCTATGATTTTCGCACTGACCCAGCCCCATATCTGAGTCGCCATGGCATTCTTCACGGGAGAATTCCGGATTACGCAAACGAAGTGAATTCCATCCGAGTCTTTCTGCTAATCGACGCAGTTGCTGACCTCTGGTTCGCTAAGCAGAAGTCAGTTTCGCCGTGATGTGGTCAGGGAGGGGCGTTCTCAGCCGTAGCCGTTTGCTGCCCTCGATCGTTCTCACGACCATTGGTTCTGGCTTGGGTGCATTCTTGTTGCTCACGGTGCCGCTCAAAGCCTTGCAACTCATCATCGCCGTAGCGATGATTGCCGTGGCCGTCTTCTCCCTGCTGAATAAGAACCTGGGACAGGCAAGCCATGATGCTCCCGCATCATGGGGCGGAGCACTTACTGGCTATGCTGCCACCTTCCTTCTAGCAATCTACGGTGGCTTTTTTAGCGGCGGTTACGTCACTATGCTTACTGCTGCTTTTGTTGTGTTCTTCGGTATGACCTTCCTGCAAGCTGTGGCCACTACAAAAGTAATCAACGTATTTTCTTCAGGAATTGCGACAGTAGTGTTTGTCTGGCGCGGCGTTGTGGACTTGAAGCTCGGTATCATCCTTGGCATTGCTATGTTTCTGGGTGCTCTACTGGGAGGCCGCATCGCCCTGCTCCTGGAGCACGGTCTGGCTGCGGCGGATCTTCATAGCGGCAGTGCCTGGCCTTGCAGCCAAGATGCTGTTGCCCTCGCATTAGGAAATGGCCGTGACTCAGGGACTGATACTTCGATTATCAGCTCACGAAGGGCCCATGTCGGTTGTGTCCCCTGTATGGTGATCCTCGATCTGAAAATGGAGAAAGTCATGGATTGCTTTCAGCGCCTCAGGGTTTGTTGTCTTAATTCGCACCCTGCCCCCCTCCCGAATCTCTTCAAAGCTGTAAGAAATTTCGGTGCGTTTCTCCTTCATCACAGGAACGCCGGGCGGGACCTTGTCGTGGACTAACATCGGTATGGAAAAGTCGCCGTTCGAGAACATTGTGGCAATATGCGCCAGATGGGACCGGATTGCCTGCATGTTCTGGGAATCTTTGCTGTCGTTGACGGTTACTTCAATAGCTCCACCGTCCGAGTACAGTCGAAAATGATGAGTGGTCTTGTCGTGCGGGAACCCCATTGCCTCATTACCGTGTTTTTCCACGTCGGCCTGATGCTGCGAAACCTCATTCATATGCTCTTTGTGCATGGGGCAAGACTGCATGTCTTGTGCCGCTAATGGCAGCCCGAACAATACAAGGAACGCGACTACAGTTTTCATGATCTTCCCTTTCTCCGAAATTGATTTGCTGGAGCGTCAGACTTCTTCAGCGCCTCACTGAGCGAGTGCAGCAAGTGGGCTTTTTGCCCTGGACCCGACCGCTGAATTCGGTGTTCCCAATCGGACAACACCTTCTTTAGGTATTGTTTCGTCCGCCTTAAGGCCTCAATGTCTGCTTCGATTCCCTTGAGCTTTTCTTGGGCAAGCTGGTACACGCGGCGGCACGGAGCGCCTCCGGCATCCCGAGCTTTCAGGACTTCAGCCAGCTCTGCAAGGGTGAATCCGATCCGAAGCGCCCTCTGCACAACCAGCACTCTCTCCACCGCGTTCGCGGGGTAGAGTCGGTAACCAGACTTCGTTCGCGACGCCCGTGGAAGGACGCCGATCCTTTCGTAGTGCCGAATCGTGTCTGGACTCACTCCCGTCGCCTTCGCCAAGGCGCCCGACCGAAGAGCTTTGGAACCGCTGTTTTGCACCATGAGCAGTATCAACCCTGGAATGCATTCCAGAGTCAAGGCATTTTTGTGGATCAACTCGAAGCGGAGATCGCGAATAGGTGTCTCGGGCGCGGCATTGCTCGAAATTCAGTGACCGATGGGGTGTGATGAATGCCGTTGACTTCGAGGGACATCTTTTGTTGTACTTGTGTTGTTAACCACGGTGAAGGAGTTCACCGCCAACCGCTGTCCCATTCTTAAGCCGGAACAGCTGATGACTCCTGACAAGCGGATTGTTTTGTCACGGAATCATAGTGCCGGCAACGATCCGCAGAAATAGTCGAGGTAGCGCTGCATGGAGAACGTGTGGGTAATGGCCGCCGTTTGGGTCGGCCTCGCCTTGATTGCGACGCTGGTTGCCATCTGGTTCCGGATCTCCACTGCCCTGAGTGAAATTGTCGTTGGCACTGTCGCCCAGTTGGTGATCGGTGCTCTTTTCGTGCACGCTGAACTCGGAGGGAAAACAAGTTGGATTAGCTTTCTCGCCGGCACGGGCGCCATCGTTCTTACGTTTCTAGCCGGGGCCGAGCTAGATCCCCAAATATTCCGGACGAAATGGAAAGAGGCGACGGTCATTGGACTAGTGGGTTTCTTCGGCCCGTTTTTTGGGTGCACGGCAGTTGCCCACTACATCTTGCATTGGTCTGGACGATCGAGCTGGCTGGCGGGCGTCGCCCTTTCCACTACTTCCGTGGCAGTGGTCTACGCCGTGATGTTGGAACTGGGTTTCAACGTTACGGATTTCGGGAAGGCAGTGCTGGCCGCCTGCTTCATCAACGATCTCGGAACCGTCATTGCGCTGGGAATGATCTTCTCGCCGTTTACGATCAAAACGCTCATTTTCGTGGTCGTCAGCGTGGTTGTCTTCACTATCCTTCCTTTTCTGACGCCGCGCTTCTTTAAGAAATATGGAGGGCGGGTTTCGGAACTGGAAGCCAAGTATTTGCTCTTCCTACTGTTCGCAATGGGGGGATTGGCGGTCTGGTCGGGCAGTGAAGCAGTCTTGCCGGCCTACATCATTGGAATGGTGCTGGCTGGCAGCGTGGGCAAGGATCACATTCTCATCCGGCGACTTCGTACGCTGACGTTCGGATTGCTCACGCCGTTCTACTTCATTCGGGCAGGGTCGTTTGTGTCCGTCCCTGCTTTGATCGCGGCACCACTGGTGTTTGCTGCGTTGTTCTTCGCCAAGATGCTGTCGAAAGTAATTCCGCTGTACCCCACGGTGAAGGCATTTGACTACAAGAAGGAAGAGGGACTGTACTTCACGTTGATGATGTCTACCGGCCTGACGTTTGGAACTATTTCTGCGCTGTTCGGGCTGAATCACGGTGTCATCACCCAGGCGCAGTATTCGTATTTGGTGGCCACAGTGATCGGGAGTGCCGTGGTCCCCACTATGATCGCCAACGCTTGGTTCATGCCGAGGCACTTGCTGGCCCCTAAGGCAAAGGAAAAGTCGGCGTTACCTCAGCCTGTAAGCGAAAACGCAAACTAGGAGGGAGCATGACGGGAAAACGACAGAACGCGTATTTTCGGAAGCTGCTGGTGGGCTACGACGGGTCCCCACAGTCGGAAAAAGCAGTGGATGTGGCCTTCTCGTTGGCAGAGTGTCTGGATGCGACAGTACTGATCTTTGCGGTTGCGCGGCCCCCGGAACCGTCGACTTCGGTCGAATTAGAAGCCGTACTGGACGACGCGAAGGAACACTTTGAAGAGGGATTCAAAAAGCTCATGGAAAAAGCCAGCGGGCGCGACCTCCACGTGAACACCGCCATGGCGGTGGGCCATCCGGCAGAACAAATCATTCACAGGGCTGAGGTGGACGGTATTGACCTCATCGTTTTGGGTCGCCGAGGACGATCCAGCATTTCCAGAATGATGTTAGGTTCGGTCTCCGAACGAGCTTTGAGATACGCGCACTGCCCAGTGATGGTAGTTCACTAGTTGGCCAGCGGGGTATGGCCTTTGAAGTGGAGCACAACGAATGAAGATCGACGATGCACGTCCACCAAAGGGTGTGTGATCAAGAAGGAAGAGTCTTGAAGATTGTCATCATTACTGATTTGCATGGGAACTACGAAGCTCTGCGGTGCCTACCGGAGACATACGACGAACTCTGGGTGCTGGGAGATTTAGTCAACTACGGACCCGACCCCGCTGGAATCGTTGACTTTGTGAAAGCCAAGAGCGCCGTCACGGTGCGCGGCAACCACGATCATTCCATCGGCTACGACGTAGATCCACGCTGTGGGGGACGCTTTCAAAAGATGGCGGAGACCACTCGTCAGTACACCGCTTCCGTGTTGAACAAAAGCCAGAAGGAATTCTTGCGCGAGTTGCCACTTCACGTGGAGCTTCAGAGGGAGGACAAGCGCTTTTATCTTTGCCATGCGAAACCATCCGATCCTCTATACGGATATTCTCCTGAGGATTCCGACGACTGGATTCGCGAAGTAGATAGCGTCCCAGTAGATGTGTTGCTTGTAGGGCATACGCACGCTCCGTTCATACGACGGATTGGGGATCGTGTGGTGGTCAATCCCGGTAGCCTCGGTCAGCCGAAAACCGGCAAACCGGAGGCATGCTACGCGGTCTGGCAGGATGGCGCTTTTGAACTGAAGTCCTTTTCTTATCCTGTGGACGAGACTATCGGGAAACTGCAGGCTTTGTCGTTTCCCCAAGATGTAGAGAAAGACTTGATCACCGTACTTCGGACCGGTTCTGTTTAATGAACTCATATAACTCATACAAAGGAGACTTATGTCGACGATAAAGAGCATTGATGCGCTGGAAATTCTGGACTCACGTGGAAATCCGACGATTCAAGTGAGCGTGACACTGGAAAGTGGGGCGACAGGTGTAGCCAAAGTGCCCTCGGGGGCTTCGACCGGAAAACACGAGGCTGTCGAACTTCGCGACGGCGATAAAAGCCGCTATAACGGAAAAGGCGTTTTGAAGGCCGTTCATAACGTTATTAGCGTTATCCAACCCGCTGTGAAGGGACTCAACGCGGCAGACCAGAAATCTCTGGATGAAAAACTGATCGCGCTCGACGGGACACCGAACAAATCCAAACTCGGGGCAAACGCTATGCTCGGGGTGTCGATCGCGGCAGCCAAGGCAGATGCGGCAGAAAAGAAAATTCCTCTTTATCGTCAGTTTGTCCCACGCGACGAGTATCTATTACCTGTGCCCCAGCTAAACGTACTCAACGGCGGAAGGCACGCCGACAACAACGTGGACTTTCAGGAATTCATGATCGTCCCGGCCGGCGCACCCAGCTTCAGCGAGGCGCTGCGAGCGGCAGCGGAAACCTTTCACGCGTTGAAAGAGGTTTTGCACCAGAAAGGCTATGAAACCAGCGTTGGTGATGAAGGCGGTTTTGCTCCGCGTCTGCGATCGAACGAGGAGCCAATGGAGCTGATATCCGCGGCGGTGCAGAAGGCCGGCTACAAACTCGGCAGCGATGTCGGCATCAACCTAGATCCCGCTGCCAGTGAATTCTATGAGGGTGGCCAGTACGTATTTCGCAAGTCCGACAAGTCGCACAAGAGTTCCGATGAGATGATTTCGCTCTGGACCGATTGGCTTAAGAAATATCCCGCACTCTTCTCCATCGAAGACGGACTCGCCGAGGATGATTGGACCGGCTGGAAAAAACTGACTTCCACACTTGGAGGACAGGTGCAACTGGTGGCCGATGACATCTTTGTCACCAATCCTGAGATCTTCGCCAAGGGTATCAAGGAAGGAGTAGGCAATTCGATTCTGATCAAACTGAATCAGATCGGAACCGTGACCGAAACGCTGCGTTGCATAGAGATGGCAAAACAGAACAATTACACGGCTGTCGTGTCCCACCGCTCAGGTGAAACGGACGATACGACAATCGCGGATTTCTGCGTTGCTACGGGTGTTGGTCAGCTAAAGACCGGCTCAGCATGCCGCGGCGAACGGATCGCCAAGTACAACCGACTGCTGGAAATTGAAAAAGAACTCGGCCGAAGCGCGAAGTATGCTGGCCGTTCTGCCTATGCGAGATGGAGAAAGTAAGGAGATTTGAACACCGCAGTGTCGCTCAAGCCGCGCTGGACCTGGCAGGTGCGCTCGTGTCTCAACGGGCGCATTGGCAAGGGATAACATGATGCCGGAATCTATCTTTGACCGAGAAGACGAAAGACAGGCCATCAGGCAGCGCCTCGCGAAGAGGCGCCCCTTCCTTATTCATGGACCCACTGGTGTTGGCAAGACTCTGCTGTTGCGCAGCTTGCTGACAGAATTCCCGTCAGTGCTTTACTGTGAAGATTCCGCCACCACGCACGTGGTGTTTCGCAGTCTAGCGAATAGCTTGCTGCGCCTCCGTAGTCCACGCGCGCGGAACGCCTTTCGGAACGAGAAGGCCATCAAGACAAAATCGGCCATCGCCCTGAAAGGAATTGTGATGGATGCCTTGAACGAGGGGCAATACGCGATTGTCTTGGACCACCTCGGACATCCTTCACACTCCTTCGCGTCAGCTGTTCGCGAAATGATGAGCTGGGGATCGACGCCCGTCAATGCGGTAGCCCTCTCAAGTCACATGGAGGACACCGGCTTTCTCCAGCCTCTTTACTCAGACCGTTCCCAGAAATACGAAATCCGAAACTTTGAGAAATCGGAGGCGGAGCAGTTCGCTCGCGAGGTGGTCAGGCGCACAAATCTCACAGCGTCGAACATGAATGAGTTCCTCGACAAGATCCTGCAATTCAGCGAGGGAAACCCAGGAGCAATTGTGGCGCTGGTGGAGACGGCGAAGCACCCAAAATATCGTTCGGAGGAACACATCAAGATCAGCCCACTCTACATCGACTTTCGCATGAATTGGAGAGTAGCTGGATGATTCGCGATGCATGGCTCGCTGTTGGCATAGGGCGGGTTGGCTCTTTGTAAGACGGGGTTCTGATACTACCGGTGATGTGACACGATGCCCGATGGATCGGCAAATTCGCTCAACTCGAATCATGAGCGCCGTCTGGGCGTGACCTGCCGCTACATCGATAAACTGCTCGCCGATATGGAGAGCATATTGAGTGTTTCCTCGTCCAGGCTTGCGTTCCCGCAGTACACTCCCGATCTTACTTCTGCCCAGCGGCGCGTGGTCGAGGACTACATCGGCCGTATCCGGGCGCAACTGATTCGAGTGCTGGATGGGCAAAACATCGAACGGCCGACCGCCGACATTCCTGTGGGACGGTCGCTCCATTCGACGCTTACGTTCGTAGACATCGCGGTTGAGGAGTTGAAGCCTGAATACATGCGCGGCTACGGTGAAGTCCCACCCCAAGCCGCGGTCGAATTGAACGGCATCGCTGGGGAACTCCAAGGTTTGGTGAGGCAACTCGATCATTATCTAATGCGTGGCACGGGAGAGAACCTACAGCAGCGGCTTGAGAGGTTAGAGCAAACGGGGGACGAGGTGCCTCTCCTCCGGAAGCTGGAGACGGTCATCACCGAACACGGGCTGGTGGAATTTCGGTCCACTTTATCGATGATTCTCGATCGGCTTGAGGACAATAGTTTCGAAATCGCCATGTTTGGTCGGGTCAGTTCCGGCAAGTCGTCATTGCTGAATGCGATCCTCGAAACCGATGTACTTCCGGTCGGAGTGACTCCCATTACTGCGGTTCCGACGCGGCTTGCCTATGCCGAATCGCCCTCGGTCAACGTCTGGTTTGCCAACCGCTCACCCGAGCGTTATGAAATTTCCCTGCTACCGGAATTCGTCGCCGAGCAGCGCAATCCAGGCAATGAGAAACACGTAACGAGAATCGTGGTCGAGCTTAGCTCACCTCGCCTTCGAGATGGCATCACTTTTGTGGATACGCCCGGACTTGGATCGTTGGCCACTCGCGGAGCTGCTGAGACCCTTGCCTACCTTCCACGCTGCGACCTGGGCGTGGTTCTGATTGATGCCGGATCGGCACTAACACCGGACGATCTTCAGACCATCCAGATTCTCTATGACGCGGCGATTCCTGCGACGGTCTTGCTGAGTAAAGCCGATTTGCTCACCGCGCAAGAGCAATCGCGCGTGATCGAATATGTGAAGGACCACATCAGGAAGGAACTGAACGTTGATCTAGCTATACATGCCGTCAGCGTCGTTCGTGAAAGCAAGAAGTTGCTCACCCGCTGGTTCGAAGATGACATTGCGCCTTTGTATAGCCAACGACAAGATTTGAAGATCCGCTCAATCCGCCGCAAACTCGGAGGGTTGCGGCAGTCGGTAGAAATCGCCTTGCGCACGCGGTTGCGCCGCAAGGACCAGATTCCCATCAAGAAACTTGAACGACTGCGAGTGGTCGAAGCCGAGCTGCGTCAAGCTAGCGGATGGCTTGAAGAAATAAAAAAGACCACACGGGGCGCAGCGGACGAGTTGCAGCATTTGAGTTCCCGAAAGATGCTTCAGATAGCTGGAGCTTATCTGGTTGAGTTGTGGTCGTTGCAAGCCTCTGACGAAAAACCCACATCCGAGATCGTGACCAGCGTGGTAACACGAACAGTTCGAGAACAAACGGACGCTCTCCGGCGGCAAATGGACGTACTCGCTCACAAACTGACTGAAACTCTTCAGTCGGCTGCAAGGGTTCTAGAGATAACCGACGTGCCTGCCGAGGAGGAATTCGCCAGCGTGTTGCGAGAAATGCCAGTGTTCGATCTTGGACAGCTTACGTTTCACCTGCGGCGGCCAATGCTGATTGCATTGCTTGGGAGAAAATCGTCTGAATCGTTTGTGACCAAGCGGCTGACAGCGCGAGTCGGGGCTCAACTTTCAAGTTCTTTGTCCACATACCGCGCCTTGCTTTATGACTGGTCCGACAAGACACTGGGACAAGTCCAACGCCGATTCGATGCCTATGCCAATAGCTATCGTGCTCAGCTAGCAAGGTTGCTGGGTAACCAGGAAATGCGAACCGGACAAGACGAAGACGGCATTCGCCGCGATTTGGAATCGTTAGAAAATACACTAAGAGAAAAAACCTTGGCTTCGTGACGTGTGCGTGTAGCTGTAGATGAAGAGGAAAGGAACAGAACGACTTGCTGAAATATCTATTCGTTGGCATTGGAGGCTGTCTGGGGTCGATTCTGCGTTTTTGGCTTGGCAGTTACATCGGCAGCAAAATGGGAACTCGCTTTCCCTACGGAACACTCGTCATAAATGTCACGGGTTCGTTTCTCATTGGCTTGATCTTTGCGTTGCTGACCGTGAAGACACAGTGGAGTCCCAACTGGCGATACTTGATCCCAATTGGCTTCATCGGAGGCTACACGACCTTTTCCAGCTTCGAGTATGAGACGCTGCGGTCGATTCAGGATGGGCAAGTCGGACTGGGACTTCTCTACGTGGCAACGAGTGTGGTTTTTGGGTTCGTAGCGGTTTGGGGAGGCATGATCGCAGGGAGGGCAATCGCGTGAAAGCTGACGCTACTACACAAACAAGCGTAGGTCAGGCGCTCACCAAAGGCGCGTGTCCTATCTGTGGGATTTTGAAGGATTTCCAGTGGACGCTGGCTGCCATTGTGCAACCGCAGGCAGCTCTGCGATTGTGCAATTTTCATACTTGGTCGCTGGCTCGTTCGAGAGGCGGCTCGCTTGAACGCTCCACGCCTGGGGAGAGTGTTTCGAGTGTGTTTCTGGAGATGCTAAAGGGTTCTCCCGCGGGGAAAGTGAGCAGCGATGATTGTGCGCTCTGCCACCGCGTCCGAGAAGAAGAAGTAACCCGCTTGCGTGAACTGGCGCAGCAGTTCCAGCGCCCTATCTTCGTCCAATGGATGAAAACCCAGGGGAGTCTTTGCCTGGACCACGCTGGGAAATTAAAGGAATTTGTGCCTTTGCGCCTTCGAACACTCATTGACGGAGTCGTGGAACGGAATCGCTCGGAGCTTCGCGAGGAACTGGAGGCCTTTCATGAGCAACTCAAGCAGGGCGTACACACCGGAGGCGGATTGCTGGGCCGCGTAGCGGAATTTCTGGTAGGTCAGAGGGGACTCTAATGTCAGGAGGACAACATGCTCACAGCGGGACCAGGTAAGAAGGTCGGCATCTACGTGGCTGAAGATCAGCATTACCACGGGAGCGCTTCGTATGCGGCCATTCTGGATTTTCTCTTCTTCCACGGTGTGTCAGGCGCAACCGTAACACGCGGTATCGCCGGATTTGGCGCAGATCATCATCTTCACACGACGAGTCTCGTGGACTTGGCGGTCCATCTACCTGTGAAGATCGAGTTCATCGAAACCGCGGAAAAAGTCGCTGAATTGCTGCCCAAACTACAAGCGATGGTGGGTACCGGGCTGATCGAGATGCACGACACTACGATCGTCAAACCTGCCGACAACAAACAGAAGCAGGCGGAGACGGAAAGGCCCGCACTAAAGCGCGAGGGCAAGGCCAAGATGATGCGGATCTACATTGGGGAAAACGATAAGTGGAACGGAAAGCCGTTGCATGAAGCCATCGTCAACGGCCTGCGATCGAACGATATTGCCGGGGTGACAGTTTATCGGGGGATTCTAGGTTATGGAGCTAATCGGAGAATTCACAAGGACGCGGCGCTGAGTCTTTCTCACGATCGCCCCATCCTTCTGTCAGTGGTTGACACCGAGGACAAACTGAAGGCGTTCATGCCCGTTCTCGATCAAATGGTGAAGCAGGGCCTGGTCGTGCTGTCCAACGTAGACATCATCAAGTACGCGCATAACTATGAGAAAACCGAGAGACGGCAGGAGGCGCGGTCATGAAGCTCGAAGGAAAAGCCAGGTTGTTGCGCATTCATTTTGGCGAGGATGACAAGTGGCACGACAGGCCTTTGTACGAAGCCATTGTAATTAAGTGCCGAGAACTCGATATCGCGGGTGCCACCGTGTTCCGCGGGATCGAGGGCTACGGCGCGAGCTCAATCGTTCACAAGGCGCATCTGCTGCGGTCCTCCGACCGACCCATCATGGTGTCCGTGATTGATACCGAGGAGAACCTCAAGAAATTGCTTCCAGCTCTGGACGAAATGGTTGACGAAGGGCTGATTGCAATGTCCGAGGTGGAAGTGATTCGCTATGTACACCAGGAAGGAGTGCGCTCTCCAGCTGTGTAGCCAAGCTACAGGATAAAAGCAACTCCAACCAAGAAATGAGCTATGTGGATAGACGCGAAACCTTCCGAAGATCGGCACGTACCTCCTGAGAATTCTCAAGGAGAGTCAGCACTCTTGCGCCTGGCCGACTTGGCCGAGGAGTTTGAGGCCGAACAAATTGCTTCCGATGCGCGGTCCGTCGCGGAACGAGTGTCCGAGGGACGCTTCTATGTTGCTTGTATCGGCCAGTTCAAGCGCGGCAAATCCTCAGTCCTCAATGCGCTCGTCGGCGACAACGTACTGCCTACGGGCGTCGTGCCAGTGACCGCCGTCCCAACGATCGTCCGCTACGGCAGCCGCACAGCCGCTCGGGTGCGCTTCGAAGCCGGTGAGTGGACCGATATTCCGGTTAAGACCGTCGATGAGTATGTCTCTGAAGAGAAGAACCCTGAAAACACAAAGCATGTTGCCGCACTGGAAATCTTTGTGCCCAGTCCGCTGCTTGCGACGGGCATGTGCTTCGTGGATACTCCCGGATTGGGATCGGTGTTCACCGGAAACACCGCAGCAACGCAAGCATTCATTCCCCATATTGATGCAGCACTAGTTGTGATTGGGGCTGACCCTCCACTAGCAGGGGAAGAACTGGTGCTGGTTGAGGCCGTGGCTCGGCACGTTCAGGATCTCATTATCGCTGTAAACAAGGCGGATCGAACCACAGATTCAGAACGGGCCGCGGCGGTGGGTTTCGCAAAACGGCAACTCGAAAAACGGCTCCACCAACATTCTATTGGTCCTTTATTCGAGGTCAGTGCCGCAGAACAGCTCGAACATCGCGGAACTGGTCGAGACTGGGGCAAGCTCGTCGCGGCACTAGACAACTTGGTCGAAGGATCGGGCCGTCGTTTGATCCAGGCAGCCTGCGAACGTGGACTAGAGCGGATCAGCGAGCAGCTTCTCGTGATCATCTCGGAAGAGCGCGATGCACTTCAACGACCGATCGAAGAGTCGGAGACCCGCATTGCCGTAATGAAGCAGACCATTGCCGATGCAGAGCGTTCGATGAGGGATCTTGGGTATCTTTTTATGGCTGAACAACAGCATATTTCCGACCTGTTCGTCGATGACCACAAGGCGTTTCTCGCGCGCGTAATGCCGCAGGCGCACAAGGAGTTCGACGCCTCACTGCCATCGATATCCGGATGGCTAGGTCCATCGTATCGCCGGCGCACTTTCCACGAGGCGCAGGAAGTGGCACGCCGTCATGTCATGCCATGGCTCAAGCCCGAGCAGGAGAAAGCAGAGAACGAATACCGGCGTGTAGCGTTGCGGTTCGTAGAGATGGCAAACGAGTTTCTGAAGAAACTTGCGAATGCGGGCATTCCCGAACTGGCGCGGATGCCCCATGCTCTCGATCCGGAACGCGGATTTCGCGTACGCTCTGAATTTACCTTTTACGAATTCAGAGACGTCGTGCAGCCTGCCTCACCAGTGCGGTGGCTGGCTGACCTGGTTCTTGGCCTGGTAGGCGCCCGATGGATAGTTAGGAACGAGGCCCGAAGGTTTCTCACTAGGCTGCTCGAAACCAACAGCACTCGCGTGCAGAGCGACGTTCTCAACCGGGTTCAGGAAAGCCGGGGGAGGTTAGAAGCCGAGATTCGCAAGCTACTACACGAGGTCACTCGCATCGCGGAACAGGCACTGGCGCGCGCAAGAAAGGTGCGAGAAGAGGGTGCCCCAGCAGTTCAAACTGCATTACAGCGGCTCGACTGCCTGGAACAGGAAGTGCGCATACTCGGTGCGCAGTGACTTTGAACCCGACGTATGACTTTATTACGACTAAGCCTGATTCATCGCGCAACGATCAATGTGCCCCATGCGTGCACACGTGCACAAGGGCAATGAGAGGGCAATTACGATTCCAACAGGTTTCAAATAAGGACAATACGTTACTCTTTGCGCCGCGTAAGTCCATTAGATTCTGTTAATTGTCGCCCTCATAACCCAAAGGTCGGTGGTTCAAATCCACCCCCCGCAACCATTTACGGATTTGAGGGACTACCGGCGTAGTCCCCAATTCCCAAATCACTGGATCGCGGCTGTTTGGAGCCTTAAATTCTTCAGGGAAACTTCCTTCGCCCTATCCTTCAGTTGCCTTTTGATCCAGTTGCCTTTTGATCGCGGGTGGCAAAACAAGATCTGCTACCCGGCTATTGGCTCGGCGCTTGGTCTTCTCAAATGCTGAGCCGTAGGTATTCATGGTCGTCTTGATGTCGGCGTGCCGCATGAGGCGCTGCTGCACCCCGAGCGGCGTGCCGATATCATCAATCAGCGTTCGATAGGTGTGCCGAAAGCTGTGCCAGCCCACTCCTTGCAATCCGATCTTTTCACCTGCTGGTCGCAAGTAGTCTTTCTGAATGGCATCGCCGTGGACTGGGCGTTTCGTATCCGCATTAGCGAATAGCCAAGCCTCCGGCGTTTCGACACATTGCTTTCGCCAATCCTCCAGAACGGACACGAGCTTGGAATCCAGAAACACTTCGTCCTCTGAAGCTCCGGTTTTTCCGCCGTTCCAGACGTAGCGGCCCACAATGGATCGGGTCAACGTCAGTATCCGCCCCTTCAAATCAAAGTCCGGCCACTGCAACGCCCTGATTTCGCTGATGCGCAAGCCCAGGCACATTGCAATCATGACCATCACTTGGATGTGGTACGGAAGCTCTGCGAGAAGAGCCTGATATTGCTCGACCGTAAGCACAACTTTCTTGCGAACACGTTTCGTCACGCCCTTGATTTCTACTAACTGCATCGGGTTTCTCTGAGTCTCCAAAATTTCCCATTTCATCGCGTACTCAAAAATGCGATGGAGGAGACCCTTTATGTTGGACTTCGTTTTGGGAGAATGCTTCAGCTCCTTCAACCACTGTTCCACCTTGAGGGGCTTTTTCACTTCGGCCACGGGAGCCTCGCCCCATTGTGGCAAAATGTGTCTCTTCAAAATGGATACGTAGGACTTCTTGGTTGAATACCGTTCTGGCATTGCTTCGTGCATGTATCGCCTTACCAATGCTCCGAACGATTGACTGGAAGACTGCTCGATCCGCTGGTATCGAAACTCTCTCGACCCCAGCCAGGCATGATCTTCCGTTGGCCATCCTTCCGCATCTCCCGCTAACATTACGCTGCGCTTTCGCGTAATGCCCATCTCGTCCGTTTCGTAAAAGCGCCAAACCCAGACATCCGGGCCTCGCGTTCTCTTCTTGCGGACAATCGTGCCCACGTCTTGCTGTGTGCGTTTCAAGAAGCTTTCCTCCTTAAAGCGCGCACGGATGACGCTTCTGACTCTACACGACAACGCATGTGCGAAACTAGCTCTGAAATTCGAAAACGCCAGCGCTTGCGGACTCCGTTGCCTATGGGATGTGCGGGAAGCCAGCCCTCCCGAGCCATCTTCTTCACGGTCACCGGGCTGATCTTCAGAAAATTTGCTGCTTCTTCGGGCGTTACGAAGGGTTCGTTGTCTTCGGCTGGATTCATTTTCTACTCCGTCCCGGATCTTCCGACGGGCCCAATTTGCTGAGCGTGCAGCAATCATTGCGACGTAGGTCGTCTGACCGGGGAGCAAACGTTGCACTTGACACTAACGCACGTGTACCAATACAGTCAGTACGTAACGTTACTATATTTTAGTGAGGCTGACCCCTTGGCAGACAAGACATCAATCCTGCAGCAGCCGGTGATCTCCATTCGGATTTCCGACGAGCTGCGTCTAAGGCTCGAAACTCTGAAGGAAATCATGGCCGCCAAGAGCGGCGAACCCGTCTCAACATCGGAGGCGGCAAAGCAGCTCCTTGAGTCCTCCAAAGAGGAGCGATTGGAGTTCGTAAATCTACTCTCGGAGCCAACCGATTCCCTGGTTAAGATTCGCGGGAAGGTAGACGCAAAGCTGCCACTTTCGCAAGCCGAATGGACCCTGATTGCCTACTACTGTCAGCAGGGTGCGGAGCTGTTCGCAAATACCGGCCAGACGGACATTTCCTTTGAATCTCTCGCCGGAATTCTTGAAGCTTTCCTTGCCGTTTATGGACTTGTATCCAAACAGAGAAAGAGGGGTCCGATGGCCCCTTATCTCCTCACCAATCTGCCCTCTGAAAGGCAAACTGAAACGAAGCCTTCAGAAGAGATTGCAAACGACGATGTACGACGGGCCGTGAACCGAACCATTCACACGCTAAAGAACGCTAACAGCGAGACTCCGCGACCGATTCATACCGCTCGACTTCTCTACATGGTTCTTGACAACGAAAGGCTTCTAAACATCGAGAAGCTGAATGAAGCGCTGCGACCGTACTGGCCGATTCTCTGGCGCGTGTGCGCCCGTGGCCACTATCTCCGCCATGAAGAGCCCCTACGGGATGGTGCATTTTGGGGTGCCGATTCTAGGTTGAGAAATCCTGGGCCATTGCCATCGTTTCAGGAAGGCGAATACCGTCTCGAATTTCACCGGGGGCCGGAGACGGAATTTTCCGTCTGGTTGTATTTTCCCGGAAGGTTTGCTCTGCAATATCCGCTCTACGATTACCCACGGATCGCGGAGCTTCGGACGATACTGGAAGGGTTGGAGCTGCGCGACACACTGATCTTCTGGGAAGGTCGGTATTTCCTCGCCTCCACGTGGCTCGACGAAGAGGAAAAGGTCGGCGTCGTATTTCGCTCTCGGGACCACGGGATCGCCCTCACATTTCATCATGACGATTGGCAGGCGATTAAGAGTCTGTTTCGCCGGGGTTGGCAAGCCCCCGAAGTGCGCCGTCTGTGGGACGCGTTGGCAAGAGAGTATGGCGAACTGTAAGAACGGCGGTGCTTCGCACCGGAAGAAGGGTGGACACGACACCCCCAAACGGGAACTGCGGAACGGCAGACAGCAGCTTTGATGTTTACACAGGTTAACGTTCGTTGCGTCAGCAGATTGGATGGCTTAGTGAAAACAACCGTGGTAGCGAGCGATAACTGCATTTTGCGACAAATTGCTTCTGGCGTCGATCACGTAAACGCGTTGAAGCACAAGAACTTTCTATGAACCAGCATTTTGCTGCTTGATGGCGCGGAGCAGGACGCAGATATGGGTAACAAGGCGGTTTCCCCAATGAGTATTCGCCGCACTCAGGCCACTCCACAGTCCAGTCTGCCATTTGGCGAAGAGGCGAAGCCCGGATTCCGCACAAAAACCGCCGCCACGCGGCTGACTCCCGAGGAACTTTCCGAGATTGAAACTGCCGCCGAAGGCGCGGGGCAAGCGCTCTCCGAATGGCTGCGCGCGACCGCTTTGCACGCCGCGCGGCAGCGTCCCGCCGACCCTGCGGAACTGGTGTTGGCCGAGATTTGGGCACTGCGTTATGCCCTCCTGAATCTCTTCCATGCTGGCGCTCAAGCGGCATCGGAAGGCAGGCAAATGTTGCCCGATTCCATCCTCAAGATCCGCGACGAAGCCGATGCGCGCAAGCTGCAACAGGCTCGTAAATTGCTCGACAATTTTCTCGCACCGCAGGGCATGAAACGAGGACGGAAACCATGAATGGCATACCGTTTCCCAGACGTTTTCCGTGGCTGCCTGCGATGGCAATACTGGCCTTTTCCGGGGCGTTGTTTCTGTGTAATTGGCTGGTCTGGACGCCCATGCAACGCTACTACCTGGGAAGCTATTTGAGGTGCGCTTTGTTCGGAACTAACCCGGCTTCGAGTACCGAAGTCCGATGGTTGTACAAGACCGCACCGCACAAGCAACAGGAATTGGCTACGGATGCCGACGTGGTTCCGGCAACTGCGGGCGACGACCGTGGAATCCCGAT